>Ga0335080_10000870_pt1 | contig 28651 bp, 28 predicted proteins | sample Lox_Sample_34_FD_206720 | JGI IMG/M metagenome (GOLD analysis project Ga0335080, IMG submission 206720) | Soil microbial communities from Loxahatchee National Wildlife Refuge, Florida, United States - Lox_Sample_3.4 | ecosystem: Environmental > Terrestrial > Soil > Wetlands | place: USA... | reverse complement strand
GGGTGGGACAGTATTTCACGGCGCGCTTGACCGCGGCCGCGAGTGACTCGTCGGGCCGGTCGAGCTTGAGCACCACCTTGTTCGTGGCCGGATCCAGGTCGAACACCGCCGGCGCCTCCTCCTTGCACACGGCGTGGCCCTGACACAGATCGGTGTCGACCCGGATGTTCACGCCGGCCTCCGGCGGTAGCGGGCGCGGCAGGGCTGGGCGAGCTGCACGACCATCTTCGAGTGGTCGTTGCGGTAGCTGGCCGGCGGCTGCGCCAGCAGGAACTCGTAGCGGCGGAGCAGCGTGCTGAAGATCGCCTTCAGCTGCATCATCGCGAACGCCGCGCCCACGCAGCGGTGCCGGCCCGCGCCGAACGGGATCCAGGCGAACAGCCGCGCGTCCTCCTCGCGACCTTCCTTGTAGCGGTCGGGGTCGTAGCGGTCGGGGTCGGGGAAGCACTCGGGCATGCGGTTCGAGATCGCGGGAGAGACCGCCACGAGCTTGCCCGCCGGCACCGTCCACTGCTTGTAGTCGAAGTCGTACATCACCTTGCGCATGAGCAGGATCAGCGGCGGGTGCAGGCGCAGGGCTTCCTTGATCGCGCCCTCGAGCTCGGGGATCTCGCGCAGCGCCTGGTAGCTCACCTCGCGGCCGTCGGCGTAGAGCGAGTCGAGCTCGGCCACCACGCGCGCGCCGAACTCGGGATGGCGCAGCAGCTCGATCAGCGTCCAGGCCGCGGTGCCCGAGGTGGTGTGGTGGCCCGCGAACATCATCGAGATGAACATGCCGGTGACCTGGTCGACGCTGAAGCGCGGCTTGCCGTCGGGGAGCTCGAGCGAGAGCAGCACGTCGAACAGCTCGCGCTTGCCGCCGGGATTCTGCGCGCGCCGCTCGAACACGGCGCCGAGCAACTCGACCAGCCGGCGCCGGGCGCGGTCGCGCTTGCGGAACTGTGGCAGCGGCAGGTCCGGGTTCACGTAGGCGATCGCGTCGGTGCCCTTCTCGAGCTCGTAGAACACCCGGAAATACTCGGGCGACAGCTCCTCGCGGAACTCCTTCCCGATCAGACACGCGCTCGAGGTGTAGATCGTGAGCTCGGAGAAGAAGTCGAGCAGGTCGAGCTCGCCCGAGTCACCGAGCTTCGCCATCATCCGCTCGGTCTCGCCCGCGATCAGCTCCGCGTGGCCGCGCATGAACGAGTCGCGCAGCGACTGGTTGCGCAGGCCCTGCTTGCGCTGCTCGGGCGTGGCGTCGAAGAGCACGCCCTTGCCGAAGATCGGCGCCATGAACGGGTAGGCCGCGGCCTGATCGAGCTGCTCGTCGCTGCCGCGGAAGAACGCCTCCTGCGCCGACTCACCCGAGAGCAGCACCACGCGGTTCCCCGCGAAGTTCAGCTCGCCGATCTCGCCGCACTCGCGCTTCGTGCGCGCGAACAGCTCGATCGGACGCTTGCGCAGCTCTTGCAAGTGGCCCAGGAAGGGCCAGCCGCCGGAGAGCACCGGCGGCGCCTTGCCGGGCTTCCGTTCCGCCGCGCCACCCGCTGCGGGCGCAGCCGCCGGCTCGAGCGCCGTGCTCACGGCTTCGCCTCGCTGGGCAACGCGATCAGCTTGGTCTCGAGATACTCCTCGAAGCCCAGCCGGCCGTTCTCGCGCCCGAGGCCGCTCTGCTTGTAGCCGCCGAACGGGTTGTCGACGTGGAACCACTGCGCGCCGTTCACCGCGACGGTGCCGGTGCGCAGGCGGCGCGCCACGCCGAGCGCGCGCTCGGTGCTGGCGCTGTGCACCGCGCCCGACAGGCCGTACTGCGAGCGGTTCGCGATGCGCACCGCGTCGTCGTCGTCGTCGAACGGGATCACGCACAAGACCGGGCCGAAGATCTCTTCCTGGGCGAGCGTCGAGTCGGGATCGACGTCGGCGAACAGCGTCGGCTCGACGTAGAAGCCCTTCGAGAGGTGACTCGGCTTGCCGCCGCCCACGACCAGCCGCGCGCCCTCCTGGCGCCCCTTCTCGATCTTCGCGAGCACGCGCTCCTGCTGGCGGCGCGAGATCTGCGGGCCCTGCATGTGCGCGGGGTTCGTGGGGTCGCCGTACTTCCAGCGCTCGAACGCCTTCTTCACCCCCTCGAGGCCCTCGGCGTAGCGTGAGCGCGGCAGCAAGAGGCGCGTGGTGAGTGCGCAGCCCTGGCCCCCGTGCACGCAGGTGAAGGCGGTCATCGGCAGCACCGCAGGGAAGACCGCGTCGTCGAGCACCACGTTCGCGCTCTTGCCGCCGAGCTCGAGGAACACCTTCTTCACCGTCGCCGACGCGCACTCCATGATGCGCCGGCCGGTCGCGGTCGAGCCGGTGAAGCTCACCGCGTCGATGCGCGGGTCGCTGGACAGGATCTCACCGAGTGAGTGGTCGGAGCTGGCCACGATGTTGAGCACGCCCGCGGGGATGTCGGTCTTCTCGGCCACGAGCTTGCCCAGGTGCGTCGCCGACCAGGGCGTGTCGGGCGCGGGCTTCAACACCGCCGTGCAGCCCGAGCCCAGCGCCGGCCCGAGCTTGGCGATGTTGAGATACAGCGGCACGTTCCAGGGCGTGATCAGCCCCGCCACGCCCGCCGGCTCGCGGCGCAGGATCCGGCCTTGGGGCCGCCCGAGATAGGGCACGTCCGCGAGTCTCTGCTCGTAGGGGTAGCGCTCGGCCAGGTCGGCCCAGTACGCGACCATTTCGATCGGGTCGTCGATCTGCATGAACGGCGTGAGTGACACGGGCGCGCCCGCCTCGCGCACCACGATCGCGCGCAGCTGCTCCTTCTCGGCGCGCAGCGCCTCGTGCAGCTGCCGCAGACAGCGCGCGCGCAGCGCCGGGTCGGTCGACCAGCCGGTCTCGTCGAAGGCACGCCGCGCGGCGGCCACCGCGCGCAGCATGTCCTCGCGCGTGCCGTCCGCGCAGCGACCGATCACTTCCTCGGTCGCGGGGTTCACGTTGGGAAAGGTGGCGCCGTTCGACGCGCCGACGAGCTTCCCGTCGATCAGGTTGCGGGTCTCGGGTGCGAGCTCGGGCAACGCCATCTCAGGTCCGCACGATCTGTCCGCCGTCGACGGCGAAGATCTGGCCAGTCACCCAGGAGGCGGCGTCGGAGAGCAGGAAGAGACACGCGGCGGCGTGGTCCGAAGGCTTCCCCAGCCGCGCCAGCGGCAGCTGCGCGACCATCGGGTCGCGGATCACCGCGGGCACCTGCTTGCCGAGCGCGTCGGTGTCGGTCGGGCCGGGCGCGATCGCGTTCACGCGGATCTTCAGCGAGCCGAGCTCGCGCGCGAGCGCGATCGTGAGTCCGTTCACGCCGTGCTTGGCCAGCCCGTAGAACGACGCAGCCATCCAGGCCGCCGTCGACGACTGATTCACGATCGCGCCGCCGCCGCGCTTGCGCATCGAGCGGTAGCAGGCGCGCGTGCAGAGCAGGGCGCCGTTCATGTTCACGGCCATGAAGCGCTGGTAATAGTCCCAGTCGGCGCCGAGCAGCCCGGCCAGCTTCATGTCGCCGAAGATCGCAGCGTTGTTCACCAGAAAGTCGATCCCGCCCCACTCGGCGCTGACTCGCTCGGCCATCGCCAGCGTCGATTCGGGCGAGGCCACGTCGACCTCGACCGCGATCGCCTGCGCGCCGGCCGCGCGCAGCGAGGCGGCCACCGCCTCGCCCTTGTCCTTGGCGATCTCGGCCACCGCCACGCGCGCGCCCTGCTCGGCCAGCGCGCGCGCGTAGGCCTCGCCGATGCCGCCGCCGGCGCCGGTCACGATCGCCACCTTGTTCGCGATTCCGTCGTAAGTCACTGGGTCTTCTCCTTGGCCCGTCCGCCGGGCTGCACCTCGAGCAGCGTCGGATACGCATCCTCGAGCGGAATTCGAATCACGCGCGCGATCGCGCGCGCCACGCTCTCGCCCGGCATCCAGTGCATGTGCCGGAACACGCCCCAGTACTTCCAGGACTCCAGGATCGGCACGATCTGGTCCTTGGGCATCTGATTGCCGAACTCACTGCCGGTGGGACCGACGCGAATCACGATCGAGCGCACGCCCGTGCCCTCGGTCTCCATCTCGAGCACGCGCGCGAACGCCTCGAGGCCCCACTTCGCGGCCGCGTACGCCGACTGGTATGGCCGCGGGTGCCGGGCGCTGTCGGAGCCGATGAACACGACGTCGCCGCGGCGGCGCGCGAGCATGCCGGGCAGCACGCGGCGGGTCATCCAGATCGCGCCGAGCAGGTTGATCTCGACGTCGGAGCGCAGGTGCTCGGGACTCACCTCATGGATCAGGCCGGCGCGGTTCTCGCCCGCGTTGTTGATCAACACGTCGATCTCGCCCAGCTCGCGCTCCACCGCGCCGCAGAAGGCGTCGACCGACTTCAGGTCGGTGACGTCGAGCGGGTGCGCGAACGCGCGGCCGCCCGCGCTCGTGACCGCCTGCGCGACCTCGCGCAGCCGCGACTCGCGCCGCGCGCCGAGCGCCACCGCGATGCCCTGGCGCGCCAGCTCGAGCGCGGTGGCGGCGCCGATCCCGGAGGAAGCCCCGGTGACGATCGCCGTGCGCGGCAGTGACTCAGCCATGGCGCAGCTCGAGCGGCAGGGCCGCGAAGCCGCGCACGCTCACCGAGTGGATGCGCGCGCTGCCCTCGGGCACGACCTCGTAGTCGGGGAAGCGCTTCCAGAACTCCTCGAGTACGGTGCGGCCCTCCAGGCGCGCGAGCGCGGCGCCGAGACAGAAGTGCGCGCCCTGGCCGAACGAGAGCATCGCGGTGGTGTCGCGCTCGAGGTCGTAGGTCTCGGCGCGCGGAAACACGCGCTCGTCGCGGTTGCCCGAGCCCAGGAGCAGGAGCACGCGCTTGTGCGCGGGAATCTCGACGCCGTGGAGCTCGATCGCGCGCGTGCTGACTCGCCCGATCGCCTGGGTCGAGCTGTCGAAGCGCAGTGTCTCCTCGACCCAGCGCGGCACGAGCCCAGGGTCGTCGCGCAAGAGCTTGCGCTGGTCGGGGTTCCGCCACAGCCAGTACAGCGCGTTGGCGAGCAGCTTGGTCGTGGTCTCGTTGCCCGCCACGATCATCAGGTTGCAGAACGACTGGATGTCGGTCTTGGTGAGTCGCTGGCCGTCGATCTCGGCGGCGAGCAGCGCGCTGATCAGGTCGTCCCTGGGCGCGACCCGGCGCTCCTCGATCCGCTGCGAAAAGTAGTTCCAGATCTTGCCGAAGGCGACGGCCGCGCCCGGCGGCACGTCGAACACGCCTTCCTCGCGGTGCACCAGGAGATCGGCCTGGCGGCGCAGCTCGGCGCGGTCGGGCGAGGGCACGCCGAGCAGCTCGCTGATCACGTCCATCGGCAGGACGCCGGCGAGGTCGGCCACGAACTCGCTCGAGCCCTGCTCGCGCATGCGCTCGAGCGCGGTCACCGCCATCTCGCGGATGCGCGGCTCGAGCGCGGCCACGCGGCGCGGAGTGAAGCCGCGCGACACCAGCGCGCGCATCTGCGTGTGCCGCGGCGGGTCCATGCCCAGGAACGACATGGCCAGGTGCGCGGCGGGGTGCGACGCCGACGGCTCGACCGACACGCCGTGGGTGTTGGTGAAGCGCTCGGTGTCGCGCAGCCCGGCGAGCACGTCGGCGTGGCGCGACAGCGCCCAGAAGTCGAGTGACTCGTTGTGGTAGACGGGCGCCTCTTCGCGCATGCGCACGTAGGTCGGGTACGGATCCTCGTGAATCTCGTAGGCGAACGGGTTGTAGTCGAACGCAGTCACGGCTCGAGCTCGAAGCGCGCCACGTTGCTGACGCGCACGGCGTTCGCCATGGGCGACTCGGGCCGCGGCTCGGCGCGCGGGTCGATCTCGAGCCGCCAGGCAAAGAGCGGCTTGCGCCCCGGCGCGTCGAGCGAGGCGGGATCGAGCGGAACGAGTCGCGCGCGCGGATTCACCGCGGCCGCCACCGCGTCGATGCCGGGTGACTCGCGCTCGCGCAGGAGCGCCAGCCAGCCGTCGGGCTCGCCCTCGGCGAAGGCCTCGCACTCCTCGATCCAGAAGCGGCCCGAAGTCGCCGAGTCGAGCGCGGCGCCGCGGCGCACGTACTCGTGGGGCAGCGCGGGGTCGAGCTGCAGCACCTTCAGCACCGCGGCCGCGTCGTCATTCTCGATTCCGAGCACGCGGCGCAGGCGGGGCACGTACACCGGCGCCAGCGCGGCCCACTGCTCGCGCTGCAGCTCGCGTGCGATGTCGCGGCCCCAGCGCGCGCGCAGCGCCGCCGAGGTCGCGCGCGTGAGCAGGTGCACGTCGAGCGTGAACTCGCGGCACAGCCGCGCCAGCACCGGCTGCGCCAGTGACTCGAGCTGGAAATCGGCCAGGAACGCGCCGGAGTAGTCGGCGAGGCCGGGGCCCAGCTCGGCCGGCAGCTGCGCGAAGCGGAAGCGCGCGGCGCGGCTGGCCGCCACCTCGTCGCGCACGGCGAGCGGCGGGTAGGGCTGCGCGCCCGCGTCGAGGAACACGCGCCAGCGGCAGGTCGGCCCCACGTGTCCCAGCTGCAGCGGGGGCCGGTGCTCGGGCCGCACGCGCGCGCGCGGGTTCACCGCGATCGCGGTCGCGTCGAAGGTCGGGTCCTCCATCTCGTGACACAGCTGGCGGATCGCGGGCTCCGCGCCGCGCGAGATCTTGTGCACGTCCTGGTAGGCGCCGCAGAACGGCAGCTCGAAGAAGCCCAGTGACTCGTCGACGAGCTGGTAGCGCACGTCCATGTAGCGGTGCGCGAAGCCGGGGTCGACCTGGAGTGACTTCAGGATCGCCGACACGCCGTTCCCGGGAATGCCGAGCAGCGCGCGGGCGCGCGCGTTGTAGACCGGGCTCGCGCCCATCCACTCGTCGCAAGCGAGCGGCCCCATCTGCTCGCGCCCGAAGCGCGACGCCACCAGCGGCATCAGCCCGCGGTCGTGGAAGTGCGCGAACAGCATCAGCTCCCGCCCCAGCCGGGCCAGCGCGCCGTGCTCGAGCCGCTCGAACGCGAAGCCCGGCTCGAAGGCGCCGGCGTAGTCGGCGAGTCGGCCAGTCACTTGCGGCTCCGCCCGCCCAGCTCGCGCACCAGCGTCTGTTTCAAGAGCCCGAGCTCGAGCTCGCGCACCGCGGCCGACGGCGCCTCGAAGCGCAGCAGCGACGCGAGCCCGGTCAGCACCGAGATCGTGTAGTGCTGCAGCGCGATGCGCCGCGCGCGTGACTGCGGCCGGTCGCCGAACAGCTCGGTCCAGACGCGATTCCAGGCCTCGAGCATCTGCGCCTGCCAAGCGTGTTCGGGCGCGGGCGCGGCGTAGTGCTGCAGGATCTCGAAGGTGGAGCGGAAGTGGGCGCTTCCGAAGTGCTCCCAGGCGCGGTCGACGAACAGCCCCGCGCGGCGCTCGAGTGACAGACCTGCCGACTCGACGTCGGAGAGCCGCTCCGCGAAGCGGTTGAACGACTCCTCGAGCACCGCGGTCAGGATCCCGTCCTTGCCGCCGAAGTGGTGCTGCACCGCCCCCCAGGTGACTCCGGCGCGGCGCGCGATCTCGGCCGCCGTGCTGCGCTTGAAGCCCACCTCGGCGATGCTCTCGACCACCGCGCCCATGATCGCGGCGCGTGTCTCGCTGCTGCGCTCCTCGTGGCTGCGCCGGCGCGGGCGCTGGCGCGCGAGCTCGATGCGGGGGCTCACCGGCGGCCTCCGTCCTCGACGCCATAGATGCGCGCCATGAGCTGCGACACCAGCCCGGCCACCGGCAGTGACACGCCGGCGCGCCGGGCCAGCTCGAGCGCCCAGGTCAGATCCTTCTCGGCCACGCCCATGTAGCCGCGCAGCAGTGACTGCATGCCGTCGCTGCGCCGCGCCGCCTCGGGCGCCTTGTGCAGCGCCAGGAACGCCTGCATCAGCGGCGTGAGCTGGCCGTTCGACTTGCCCGCCTCTTCCAAGAGCTCCTGCGGCAGTCCCACGGCGCGCGCCAGCGCGAACGACTCGAACGCCGCCGCCCACTGGATGTAGGTGATCAGGTTGAGACTCAGCTTCAGCTTGGCGCCGTTCCCGAGCTCGCCGGCGTGGATCAGCTTGACGGCGCTGACTTCCAGCACCGGCCGCGCGCGCTCGAGCGCCTCGGCCGGACCGCCGACCAGGAAGGTGAGCTGCTTCTGCGCCGCGCGCGCCGCGCCGCCGGTCACACAGGCGTCGAGCACGGCGACACCGCGGGGTGTCGCCTCGGCGGCCAGCGCCAGCGCCGTTTCGGGCAGGATCGTGCTGTGCACCGCGACCACCGCGCCGCGCGCCGCGCCCGCCAGCACGCCCGAAGGGCCCAAAGTGACTTCGCGCACGTGCCGGTCCTCGGGCACGCACAGGCAGATCACGTCGCTCCGCTCGCCGACCTCGCGCGGCCCCGACGCGGCCTTGGCCCCGGCGGCCACCAGCTCGGCCAGCGGGGCAGGCGCCAGATCGAAGACGTGCGTCTCGAACCCGGCCGCGACGAGGTTCGCGGCGATCGGCTTCCCCTGATTGCCCAGCCCGATGAATCCGACCCGCAGCATCGCGCGCGGAGCCTATCACCATTTCCATAGCAGGTGAAATGTATTTTCGGATAGGCTGCGCTTCCGGGAGCCCGAAGAAGGAGAAACGCATGTCCGATCCGACGCGGCGCGCGCGCGGCGCCGAAATGCTCACGAAAGTCTACGCCGGCGACGTGGTGGTGCCGCCCGAGGGCGCGAGCGCCTTCGCGGACCTGATGCTCGAGGAAGTCTTCGCGGAGGTGTGGACGCGCCCGCAGCTCTCGATTCGCGAGCGGCGGCTCTTGATCATGGGCGCGATCGCCGCGCTGGGCGAGTCGCTGACCTGGAAGATCCAGGTGAAGGCCGCGATCAAGAACGGCGAGCTCACGGCCGAGCAGGCGCGCGAGTGTCTGATCCAGCTCACCCAGTACGTGGGCTATCCGCGCGCGGCCGGGCTGTTGGGAGCAACCGAGGAGGCGATCCGCGACGCCACGAAGAAGTGAGCAAAGTCTCTCGCTCACTCCCGCGGATCGGCGGCCCACTCCGACATGTCGGCGACGCGCACCAGCTTCATCCAGGGCACGCGGCGTGACTCGCCGGGGCTGTGGCCGACCATGAGCAGCAGGCTCTGGCCGTCGACCGGCCCGACCTCGCGCTCGAGCTGCGGGAGACTCATGCGGCCGTGCGGGCAGAGCACGGGGCGCACGCCGTAGGGCAGGGCGAGCCGGCGCCAGGTGTCCTCGTAGCGCGAGGGCGCGACGATCGGCACGTCGGGGCGCTGGCGCGAGAGCAGCCGCGCCGCGATCCCGCCGCGCGACCAGGTGACGATCGCGCGCGCGTCGCACTCGCGCGCGGTGCGCACCGCGGCGGCGGAGAACACCACCAGGTCACGCAGCTCCTCGTTCACGCCTTCGAGCGGCGTCTCGGGCCGGCGCGGGTAGGCGTCCTCGGTGGCCTCGATGATCCGGCACATGGTGCGGCAGGCGCGCACCGGGTCGATGCCGATCGCGGTCTCGTCCGAGAGCATCACCGCGTCGCTGCCATCGAGCACCGCGTTCGCCACGTCGGTGATCTCGGCGCGCGTGGGCCGCAGTGCGGTCACCATCGACTGCAGCATCTGCGTCGCCGTGATCGCAGGCCGGCCAGCGCGGATCGCGGCCTGCACGATCCGCTTCTGCTCGACCGGCACGCGCTCGAACGGGATCTCGAGTGACAGGTCGCCGCGCGCGATCATCACCGCGTCGGCGCGGGCCAGGATCGCATCGAGATTCTCGAGCGCGAGCTTGGTCTCGATCTTCGCGACCAGCCCCGAGGGCCGGCCCAGCTTCTTGAGACAGCGGCGCACCGAAGCCACGTCCTCTTCGCTGCGCACGTACGAGACACCGACCAGGTCGACGCCCAGCTCCGCGCCGAGCTCCAGGTCGCGCAGGTCCTTCTCCGCCAGGATCGGCCGCGCCGAGACGCCGCCGGGCGCGTTCACGCCCTTGCCGCTCGAGATCGCGCCGCCCACGACCACCTTGCAGTGGATCTCGGAGCCGTCGACCTCTTCGATCTCGAGCTCGACCGCGCCGTCTCCGAGCAGGATCGGTCCGCCGGGCCGCGCCTCGGCGGCGAGATACTCGTCGGGCACCGGCAGGCGCGCCGCGTCGCCCTTCGAGTCACCGCAGGCGAGCACCACGCGCGCGCCGCTCTCGAGCGTGGCGGTCCCGCCCGCGATCTCGCCCAGGCGGATCTTCGGGCCCGCCAGGTCCTGCAGGATCGCGACCGGCCGCCCGACCTCGACCGAGGCCGCGCGGATGCGACTCACCGCCTCGCGGTGCTCGGCGACGTTTCCGTGCGCGAAGTTGATCCGCGCCACGTTCATGCCCGCCTCCACCAGCCCGCGCAGGACCTGCGGTTCGCGGCTCGTGGGGCCGATGGTGCAGACGATGTGGACCGCGCGTGCGCGCATTACCCTTCCTTGGACGGCGAGAATCGGCCGACCTTGAGATAAGATTCCCCGCACTGACTGCGGGTGCGAGATCCCGGGCTCGAACGGGGATTTGGAGAAACGACGATGACGACCAAACGGGTGAAAGAGATCCTTTCCTGGTACTCGGCCGACAGCGCGGGCACGAAAGCGAACCTGGCGCGGATGTTGAACCACGGCCGGATCGGCGGCACGGGCAAGATGGTGATCCTGCCCGTGGACCAGGGCTTCGAGCACGGTCCCGCGCGCAGCTTCGCGCCCAACCCGGCCGGCTACGACCCGCGCTACCACTTCGAGCTGGCGATCGAAGCCGGCTGCAATGCCTACGCCGCGCCGCTGGGCTTCATCGAGGCCGGCGCCGCCGAGTTCGCGGGCGACATTCCGCTGATCCTGAAGCTCAACAACAACGAATCGCTCTCCAAGGGCGGCGATCCGCTGCCCGCGGTGACCGGCTCGGTCGACGAGGCGCTGCGCCTGGGCGCGGCCGCGATCGGGTTCACGATCTATCCGGGCTCGAGCGAGTCGAAGACCATGTACCAGCAGATCGCGCACCTCGCCGAGGAGGCGAAGCGCAAGGGTCTGGCGGTCGTGATCTGGTCGTACCCGCGCGGCACGGGACTCTCGAAAGAGGGCGAGACCGGGATCGACGTCTGCGGCTATGCCGCGCAGATCGCGTGCCAGCTCGGCGCGCACATCATCAAGGTGAAGCCGCCCACGGCGCACATCGAGCAGGCCGACGCGAAGAAGGTGTACGAGAAGGAGAAGATCCCGATCGGCACGCTCGCGGAGCGCGTGCGCCACGTGGTGCAGTGCGCGTTCGGCGGCCGGCGCATCCTGATCTTCTCGGGCGGCGCCGCGAAGGGGAAGGCGGAGCTCATCGAAGAGATCCGCGGCCTCGCCGACGGCGGCGCGTTCGGCTCGATCATGGGCCGCAACTCCTTCCAGCGGCCGAAGACCGACGCGATCGCGCTCCTGCACGAGGTCATGGACATCTACGCGAACACCTGAGTGAGTCGCGCGCCGTGCTCCGCGTGCGCACTTACTACGATTTCGCCTCGACGCTCTGCTACGTCGCGCACCGCGTGTTCGGCGAGCTCGCGCCCGAGCTCGAGAAGCTGGGCGTGGCGCTCGACTGGGCGCCGCTCGACCTGGCGGGCCTGCTCGGCTGGCCGCGGGGCGTCGAGGTGCTGCCGGCGCGGCTGGCGAACGCCGAGCGTGTGGCGGCCGAGCACGGAATCGCGGTGGCGCCGCTGCGCCTCTGGCCCGACTCGCGCGATGCCGACGCCGCGGCCCTGATCCTGGCGCGCGGTCCCCAGGCGGCCGCGTTCCGCGAGCGCGTGTTCTCGGCGGTGTTCGAGGAGCGCCGCACGCTCGACGCGCCGGGCACGCTCGACGCGATCGCGCGCGATCTGGGAGTCACGTTCGAGCCGCACCGGCTCGAGCGCGCGCGCGACGAGCTGGCCTTCCGCACCCAGGTCGCCGCCGAGGAAGACGTGACCGGCGTGCCGACCCTGATGCTCGACCAGTTCCCGTTCGGCGGCATCCAGTCACGCGAGACCACCTTGCTCGTGGTCGAACGCTGGGTGCGCCGCCGCCAGGCGGGAGCGCTGGCGCATGGCTAGCGGCCCGCCGCGGGCGCCGCGCGGCGATGGCATCGTGCGCGTGCGCCGCGAGACTCAGGGCCGCGGCGGCAAGACCGTGACCACGATCTCGGGCACCGGCCTGGCTTCGGACGCGCTGGCCGAGCTGGCGAGTGACTTGAAGCGCCGCTGCGGCACCGGCGGCAGCGTGAAGGACTGGGTGATCGAGATCCAGGGCGACCACCGCACCGCGATCGTCGCCGAGCTCGAGCAGCGCGGCTTCACGGTCAAGCTCGCCGGCGGTTAGCTGGTAAGCTTCCGCCATGCACGTGATCCGCTACTCCGCGGGCTGCGGCGCGCTGGTGAAGGACGTCGACCTGGCGCGGCTCTCCGAGGCCGAGAAGCCCGAGCTGTGGAAGGCCTTCCTCGAGCACGGCGTGCTGTTCTTCGAGGGCCAGCGACTCACTCCGGAAGACCACATCGCGCTGGCACGGAAGCTCGGCACGATCGTGATCAACGAGTTCTTCCCCGAGAGCACGAGTCACCGCGAGATCGCCGAGGTGCGAAAGGAGAAGGAGCAGCGCACGAACATCGGCGGCGGCTGGCACACCGACCACAGCTACGACGCCGAGCCGGCGCTGGGCTCGATCCTGGTCGCGCGCGAGCTGCCCGAGGCCGGCGGTGACACGCTGTTCGCGAACCTGTACGCGGCCTACGAGTCACTGTCGGACGGCTTGAAGCGCACGCTCGGCACGCTGCGCGCGAAGCATTCGAACAAGCACCTCTACGGCGAGGGCGGCTTCTACCGCAAGAGCGACCTCGGCGCGCAGCTCAAGGCCGGCGGCGCCACCAGCGAAGCCGTGCACCCGGTCGTGATCACGCACCCCGAGTCGGGCCGGAAGGCGCTGTACGTGAATCCCGGCCACACGCTGCACTTCGAAGGCTGGAGCGCGCGCGAGAGCCAGTCACTGCTGCAGTATCTCTACGCGCACGTGACCCAGGCGGAGCTCACCTGCCGCTTCCGCTGGACGCCGGGCGCGGTCGCGTTCTGGGACAACCGCTGCACCTGGCACTACGCCGTGAACGACTACCACGGCGAGCGCCGGCTGATGCACCGGATCACGCTGGCGGGCGGGCCGCTCTGCGCCTGAACGCGAGCCCCGCCGCGGCGCCGAGCAGCGCCAGACCGGTGACTCCTGGCTCGGGTGCCAGAACGGCGTACGTGAACGAGAACACCGAGCTGGTCACGAGTGGCGTGTCTCCCTCGGTCGGCAGCTCGCCGCTGAAGGACAGGACCAGGTGGGTGACGTCGCCGGCGCCGGCGAGCTCGCCCAGATCGAACACGTGATCGTCGAGATCGGTGACGGCGCTGGCGGACGTCGTGTACTGACGTTCGAAGAGGATCGCGCTGCCGTCCCGCGTGAGTGTCAGGTGCAGCGCATCGAAGCTCGCCGCTGCGGCGGTCGGGTCGAGGAACGCGAGCTCTAGGTGTCGCCCGGGCGCGACCGCGGTGCGGGTCAGATCGAGCTCCAGCCCACCGGTGAACTGGAACGAGGCGCTCGGAGCGAGGAAGCTGGTCGTCGCCGCGGAGACGGAGCCAAGGGCGAGCGCTTGCCCTGTGGCGAGCGCGGCCTGCGCGTTCGGGTTTCCGCTCGTCCAGGTCGCCAAGTCCGTGGCGCTCGGCGCGCCGAACATTCGGGCTTCCGCGCCGTTGCCGACCGCTCCCGGCAGCGCCGCTGAAGTCGCGACCCCAGCGATCGCGCTCAGTGACTTGGGCGGAATCCGCGCGAAGTCCTGGCGGAGATCCAGCGGACCCGTCCGATCCAGGGTCGCGCTCGTCCGCTGGACGGCGCCCACCGTCTCCGCCGCCGCGTCGACGTGGAGGGTCGGGGCGTTGATGCCGGAGGCGGCGCTCGAGGCCAACGCCTCTCCCTGGCCGATGGCCGTAGCGCTGGCGTTGCCATCTCCGCCGGCCCCGTAGATCACCTCGCAGGATCCCGCGAAGCACGCGCTCGGCCCGTCGCCGCCAGCCATCGCATTGGCGTTCGCTTCGACCCGCGACGCATTGCCGACCGTCGCGACCACCAGCGCGTTCGCGTCTCCCCCGCCGAATCCCGCGCGCGAGGAGACCTGGGCGAGCAACCGGCCGCCCCCGGGGTTGCTGGCGTGAAGCACGCTCGTTGCGTTCCCCCCTCCGCCGCCCGTGAACTGCTGTGAGTCCGTGGCGAAGGTCGCTTGGGTCAGTGTGAGCAGGCCAGCGGCAGAGCCACTCACCGCTTCGATCGCGCTGGCGTCGGCTCCGGGACCCCCCGGGGCGACGGGATCGGACGGCCGCAAGCCGAAGAGTCTCGGGAAGGCGTCTCCCGCGTGACTGTTCGTGGTCGCGGTTGCATCGCCTGTGTCCGAAACGGCGTGCGCTTGCGCCGTGCCCGAGCCTCCGCGGTGTGAGACGTCGTGCCCGGCTCCGCCGATGCCGGTGGCCGCGGCCAGGGCGTTCCCCGAGTGACTGAAGGCGTCGGCGTCGGCCGTGCCGTTGCCGGGGGTGGTTCCCAGGTTGCTGGCCCCAAATTGGTTGCCCCCGTAGCCTGCTGCGCCAGCCACCGCGTCTCCGCTTCCGGCGTGAGCCTGCGCGGTCGCGAGTGTGTCTTGCGCGCCCTGCGTCGCGTCCGAGTTTGCCGTCGCGGAGTCCCCAGAGGTCGCGCTGCTGTGGGCCTCCACCATGCCGGAGGCACCTGCCGGCCCCGCTGCGCCGGGAGGATGGGCGCTCGAGGTACCGCCCGCGCCTCCTGCTCCGCCGAGTCCCCCACCCGCCTGTGCGAAGGCATCGGCTGCTCCTGTGACCAGCGTGGTCACGGCCGTGGCGTTCGCGTTTCCGCCCGTTCCGCCGAGCCCGCCCGCGCCCGGAACGCCGCCGGAGATCCCGTTTCCGCCCGTGCCACCTGGACCGCCCGTGCCCGAAAAGGCGTGCGCGTCGTTCGAGGCGTCCGGCGAATCGGCGACCGCAGTGGCGTCCGCTCCGGCTCCCCCGGGGCCGCCGTCGCCCGCGGCGGTCGCGGAGTCGGCTCCGGCGCTGCCCGGTGTCCCGTTCGTGCCAGTGACCGTGATCGACGCGGCCAGCGCCAGACCGGCCGGTATCCAGAGCAAAAGAGCAATGGTGAACGCGCGAGTCCGCACCTGACTCCCTCCGACGTGACGCCTTCCCAAAGAGTAGTGTGGGAGAAAGCAGGTGCGGGTGACGCGCAAACAGCGCTCCCACTCGAAACCTTCACGGCGCGCGAATACACCTCGGCTGCGCGCGAAGCACGCGAACGAGCACCTCTACGGCGAGGGCCTGAGCAGAAGCAGCGGCGCCAGCGCGCAGGCGAGCCAGAGAAGCGCGGGCTCCGGGGTCTCGATCAGCGCCAGAGTGAGTCCCAGGGCCCCGTCGTTCTCGAGCTGCGCAGGCAAGAGCAAAGAGAACGCGAGCTGGACGTGAGTCAGGTCGCCCGTGCCAAGGAGCGCTCCGACGTCGATCACTTGATCGTCGAGCTCCGAGAGCGGGCGCGCCGAATCACCGTAGCTGCGATCGAACACCGTCTGGTCGTCGCGTGAGAGCGACAGGTGGAGCACGTCGCGCTCGGCGCCGGCGCCGGGCGTGACCTCGAGAAATGCCAGCGCCAGATGGCTTCCCGGAGCGAGCTCGGCGTGGGTGAGGTCGAGGCTGAGCGTGCCGTCGAACTGCTGGTCGACGCGAGTCCCGGGCTCGGCGCCGGCGGCACCGCCGCGGCCGGCGATCGAGCCCAGCGCCAGCACGTGCCCGGCGCCGGCAGCCGCCTGAGCGTTCGGGCTTCCCGAGAGCCACACGGCGGCGTCCGACTCACTCGGCGACGCGAACACGCGCCCCTCGCCGGTCCGCAGCTCGACTGGCTGGGGCAACGCCGCGCTCGAGGCGATCGCAGCCAGCGCCGAGCCGCCGCGATCTTGGTTCGGCACCGGACCCGGGTCTCCGTCGTAGTCGGGTCCGCTCGCGTCGAGTGTTGCGCTCGCCGCAGTCACCGCACCGACGGACCGCGCAGTTGCATCGGCATGCGCGTGGCTGTTCGTCGCGCGCGCCAGGCTCGAAGAGAGCGCCTCGCCCAGCCCCACGGCGGTCGCAGAGGCGTAGCCGCCCCTGGTTCCGCCCTGAATCACCTCGCGCGAGTAATTCCCGCCGCCAGCGATCGCGCTGGCGTCGCTCTCCACCCGCGCGGCGTTGGTCACCGTCGAGGTCACGATCGCGCGCGCGGGCCCTTGTCTGAAGCCGCCCTGTGCACTCACCCGGCCCACCAGCTCGCCACCGCCCGGGTTCACCGCGTTCAAGAAATTCTCGGCGTCACCTCCGCAGTCCACGCACGGCGCATCCTGCGCGTCCCCGGCGGTCACTTCCTGGATCAACGTGAGCCGGCCGCCTGCAGATCCGGAGACGAGGTCATTGTAGGTGACGAAAGCGTCTGCAGCGGAGCTGGCTCGAGCGATTGCGCTGGCGTTTCCGGACTGCGACGTCGCCGAAGCGATCGGCACGCCCGCACCAGAGTCAGAGGTCGCTACGGCAAGCGCGTGGGCGTCGCCGGAGACACTCTCCGCACTGGCGTGGGAGAACTGTGGCCCGGCGAGGGCCCCGAAGCTCTCTGCGGTTGCAGTGGCAGCGCCGCTCCGCGCCTGCGCGGATGCGCTGGCGCTGGCACCGCCCGAAGCCCCGCCCCGCCCCGTCGCGACTGCAGTCGCCGAGTCCGGCGAAGCGGCATTGCTCGTCGCGCTGGCGAATCCGCCTTGGCCCGCGCCGCCATCGAGCCGGGTTTGAAACGGTCCATCGGGCGGCAGGAGCGGAAGTCCCTGCAAAGCTCCCGGTCCGCCAGCCCCGCCCGTGGCCTGCGAAATCGCCGTCGCCGGGCCACTGGACACGCTGCTCGTGGCAGTCGCGCTCGCATTGCCGCCCGGGCCGCCGGACCCGCCGCGTCCGCCCCGAGAGTTGGGATCCGAGAGGGGTAAGCCGTTCCCGCCCGCGGCTCCGGCCCCGCCCATGCCGCCGACGGCCGTGGCGTCGTTCTCGGCGTCCGGCGCATCTGCCACGGCCGTTGCCGGGCCTCCGGCTTGGCCGTTCTGGCCGTCCTCGCCCTGCAGAGGGGCGTCTGCCGCTGGCGGCGCGGCTACCCCATCGGTGCCCGTGACGGTGACCGACGCAGCCCACCCCGCCGGCGTGTGCCACGTCAGCGAAGCCACGAACATGAGGAACAACGTCCCGCGCCGCATGTGACTCCTCGTCGCCAGAGGATGCATGGAGAGAGAGACGCGCGCGACGCAACTTTGCTTGCAGGCCCCCTTACAATGTCACCCATCGGAGGCAAGCCATGTCCAACCCCGTCGCCTTGACGCTCACAGAGCTGACCGCGCAGCTCCACGCCAGGAAGCTGTCTCCGGTCGAGCTGATGAGCGCGGTATTTGCGCGCATCGACGCCACCAATCCCACGCTGAACGCGGTGGTCGCGATGCACCCGCGCGAGAAGCTGCTGGCGCAGGCGCGCGAGGCCGAGGCGCGCATCGCGCGCGGCGAGGGCCGGCCGCTCGAGGGCGTGCCGCTGGGCGTGAAGGACCTGGAGAACACCGCCGGGCTCATCACCTCTCACGGCTCGCTGCCCTACAAGAACAACCTCGTGACTCACGACTCCGTGCAGGTCGAGCGGCTGCGCGTGGCGGGCGCGATCCCGATCGGCAAGACCAACGCGCCCGAGTTCGGCTACACCGCGATCACCAAGAACCTGGTCTACGGGGTCACCCGCAGCCCGTGGAACCCGGCAGTGACTCCGGGCGGCTCGAGCGGCGGCTCGGCGGCGGCGCTGGCGGGTCTGGTGCTGCCGCTGGTCACCGCCAGCGACGGCGGTGGCTCGACCCGCATCCCCGCCAGCTTCGTGGGCGCGTTCGGGCTGAAGCCGAGCTACGGGCGGATCCCGCACGAGCCATCGCGGCTCTGGTACTTCGGCGACACGGCCGTGCACGGACCGCTCACCAAGACGGTGGCGGACAACGCGCTGTATCTCGACATGACCTGCGGCTACGACCGGCGCGACCCGAAGTCACTGCCGCACCCCGGCTACTCCTACCGCGCGAAGCTGGCCGAGGGCACGCCCAGGAAGCTGCGCATCGCCTACTCGCCGGACCTCGGCTACGCGGTGGTGCAGTCCGACGTCGCGCAGACCGTCTACGACGCCGTGCGGCTGTTCGAGAAGCTCGGTCACGAAGTCGTGGAGATTCCGGGTGGTCCGCCCAAGCTCGGCGAGGCCTGGGGCGTGTTCGGCTCGTTCGAGATGGCGGCGGCGCAGCTGCACCTGCTGCCCGAGCACGAGAACGACTTCGCGCGCGCGGTCATGGCGTCGATGAAGGGCGCGTGGGACATGACGCCCGAGTGGTTCAGCGAGGCCGCGCAGGCGCGACTCGCGCTCTCGAACTGGGCTGCGTCGGTGTTCGCCGAGTTCGACCTGCTCGTGACTCCGACCGTTCCCTACGATCCGCCACCGGCGAAGGGACCGTTCCCGCGCGAGACCGAGGGCAGGAAGCAGCTCGCCTGGGGCGTGGCCTCGTTCACGATCCCGTTCAACCTGTCGTGGCATCCGGCGTGCTCGCTGCGCGTGGGTCTGTCGCGCGCGGGGCTGCCGATCGGGCTGCAGATCGTGGGCGAGCGCCATCGCGACGATTTGGTGTTGCAGGCGGCGCAGGCGCTCGAGCGCGAGCGGCCGGCGCACCCGCACTGGCCGGTGGTCTAGCGCGCGTGCGATAGTCCGCGGGCGATGAAGATCGCCCTCGCCGCCGACCACGCGGGCTTTGCCCTGAAGGAGAAGCTCGTCGCCGAGCTGCGCCGGCTGGGTCACGTGTCCGAGGACTTCGGCACCAGCGGCACCGAGTCGTGTGACTACCCCGACTTCGCGATCCCGGCGGTGCAGAGCGTGGCCGAGGCCAAGAACGAGCGCGCGATCCTGTGCTGCACCAACGGTATCGGCATGAGCATGATCGCGAACCGCATGCCCGGGATCCGCGGGGCGCTCGTGTACAGCGCGCGCAGCGCCGCCATGACGCGCCAGCACCACGACTCGAACGTGCTGTGTCTGGGCGCGGGCGAGTTCCCGGCCGAGACACTGCTCGAGTGGGTGCGGATCTGGCTCTCGACCGACTTCGAGGGCGGGCGCCACGCGCGGCGCATCGGGAAGGTCACGGCGCTGGAGCGGAAGTGAGTCGCGAAGCCGCGCTCGCCCGGCTCGAGGCCGACGCCGTGTTCGTGCACCAGACGCTGCCGGCGACCCCACAGTACGCCTGGCCGCTGCTCGCACGCCGGGCGGGCTGCGAGGTCTGGCTGAAGCACGAGAACCACCTGCCGATCGGCGCCTTCAAGGTGCGCGGCGGACTCACCTACCTGCGCGAGCTGCGCGCGCGCCAGCCCGAGGTGCGCGGCGTGGTCACGGCCACGCGCGGCAATCACGGCCAGAGCATTCCGTTCGCGGCGCGGCGCGCCGGGATCGCGGCCACGGTGGTCGTGCCGTTCGGGAACAGCGTCGAGAAGAACGCCGCGATGCGCGCGCTGGGCGCGAAGCTGGTCGAGCACGGCCGCGACTTCCAGGAGGCGTTCGAGCACGCGCAGGAGCTCGCCAAGTCCGAAGAGCTGCACTTCGTGCCCTCGTATCACGAGTGGCTGGTGCGCGGTGTCTCGAGCTGCGCGCTCGAGCTGTTGCGGGCCGCGCCCGAGCTCGACGTCTTGTACGTGCCGATCGGCATGGGCTCGGGCGTGTGTGGCGCGATCCGGGTGCGCGAGGCGCTGGGGCTGCGCACGCGGATCGTCGGCGTGGTGGCCGAGCAGGCGCCGACGGTGGCACTGTCGTTCGCGGCCGGACGACCGGTGCCGACGCAGACTTCGGACACGATCGCGGACGGGCTCGCGGTGCGGGTGCCCAACGCCGAGGCGCTCGAAGCGATGCGCGGCGGGCTCGAGCGCGTGCTGCAGGTGAGCGAGGCCGAGATCCGCTCGGCCATGCGCGCGCTGTTCAGCGACACGCACAACGCGGCCGAGGGCGCGGCCGCGGCCGCGTTCGCGGCCTGCCTGCGCGAGCGCGAGTCACTGGCGGGAAAACGCGTGGGCGTGGTCTTGAGCGGCGGCAACGTCGATCGCGAGCTGTTCGCGCGCGTGCTCGCCGAGAAGGAGTGAGTCGGTGGGGGCTTCGAGATGGGGAGTGGTGGTCGGGCTGTGCTGCCTGGCGCTCAGCGCGCGCGCGGCCGATCCCGCGCAGAACGCCTGGTTCAAGGCCGGCCGCGAGGCGGTGAAGAAGGCCAGCGCAGGGCTGCCCAAGGCGCACGCCAGGAACGTGATCCTGTTCGTCGGCGACGGCATGGGCATCGCCACGGTGACCGCCGCGCGCATCCTCGACGGCCAGCAGAACGGCAAGAGCGGCGAGGAGAACCTGCTCTCGTTCGAGAAGCTGCCCTACACGGCGTTCTCGAAGACCTACACGGTCGACTTCCAGGTCGGTGAGTCGGCGGGCACGATCACCGCGCTGATGAGCGGCGTGAAGACGCGCTCGGGCGTGCTGGGCGTCGACGAGAGCGTGACGCGCGGCGACTTCGCCAAGGCCAAGGCGGCCTCGGTACCCAGCTTGCTCGAGCAGGCCGAGGACCGCGGCTTGTGGACCGGCGTGGTCACCACCACCACGATCACGCACGCTACGCCCGCCGGCACCTACGCGCACACGCCCGAACGCAACTGGGAGGACGACTCACTCGAATCTCCCGGCGCACGCGACGCCGGCTTTCCCGACATCGCCCGCCAGCTGGTCGAGCAGCCGCACGGCGACGGCATCGAGGTGGCGCTGGGCGGCGGCCGGATCCACTTCGCGGGCAAGCCCGACGGCCTGCGGCTCGACGGCCGCGACCTGTCCGCTGACTGGCAGAAGCGCTTCCAGGCCGGCGGTGCGGCCGTGACCACGCGCGACGAGCTCCTGGCGGTCGACCCGAAGAAGGTGCGGCACCTCTTGGGCCTGTTCACGCCCGAGCACATGAGCTTCGAGATCGAGCGCCGCAAGCTGACTCCCGCGCTCGAGCCGACGCTGTCCGAGATGACCGCGAAGGCGCTCGACATCCTGACGCGGAGCCCGAAGGGCTTCTTCCTGATGGTCGAAGGCGGCCGCATCGACCACGGTCACCACGCCGGCAACGCGCAGCGCGCGCTGACCGAGACGATCGAGTTCGCGAACGCGGTGAGCGTCGCGCTACAGAAGACCAAGCCGACAGACACGCTGATCGTGGTGACCGCCGACCACAGTCACACGCTCTCGATCTCGGGCTATCCCAAGCGCGGCAACCCGATCCTGGGCCTGGTGGTCGGCTCGATCGGCGAGGGCGCGCCCAGCAACGAGCCGGTGAAGGACTTGAGCGGCAAGCCGTACACGACCCTTCACTACGCCAACGGCCCGGGCTACACCGGTCAGTCCGACGCGCAGCCCGAGGGCGCGAAGCTCTTCCCGCACAAGCCGACCAGCTACCAGGGCACGAAGCTCGGACGACCCGACCTGAACGAGGAAGAAGTAGAGGGTCCAGCCTATCTGCAGGAGTCTTCGGTGCCGCTCTCCTCCGAGACTCACGGCGGCGAGGACGTGCCGATCTACGCGGGCGGCCCGGGCGCCGCCGTCTTCCACGGCGTACAGGAGCAGAACTTCGTGTACCACGCGATGGCCGCGGCGCTGGGGTGGGCCGCGCCCCCGAAGTGACTCGTGAGTGATTTCGACGTCGCGGTGATCGGCGGCGGCGTGATCGGCGTCTCGGCCGCGCACGCGCTGGCCGAGCGCGGCGCGCGGGTGGTCCTGCTGGAGCGCGGCGCGCTCTGCTCCGGCGCGTCCTACGGCAACGCCGGCTGGATCTCGCCGAGTCACGGCACGCCGCTGCCTGCGCCCGGAGTGATCCGCCAGGCGCTGCGCTGGCTGTTCGACCCCGAGAGCCCGTTCTATGTGAAGCCGCGGCCGAGCCTCGAGCTGGCGCGCTGGCTATGGGGCTTCCTGCGCGCCGCCAGCGCGCCGCGCGCCGCGGAGACCATGCGCGTGAACCGCCAGCTGATCGTCGCGAGCCTGGCGCGCTACGAGAAGCTCGGCGCCGAGCTCGGCGACGACTTCGGCTTCGCGCGGCGCGGGCTGGTCGTGGCCTGTGAGTCGGACGAGGGGCTGGCCAAGGCCAGACATGAGCTCGAGCTCTTGCAGCGCCTCGGCGGCGAAGGCCAGGCCCTCGGCGCAGCCGAGCTGCGCGCGCGGCTGCCGGGCGCGGCGCCGTCGCTGCGCGGCGGCGTCTGGTTTCCCGAGGACGCGCACCTCGACCCCGAGCGCTTCGTGCTCGCGCTGGCCCGCCGCGCCTCGGAGCTCGGCGCGCAGCTCGAGACCGGACAGGAGGTGCTCGAGCTCGAGACCGCGGGCCGGCGCGTCACGCGCGTGGTGGCCACGCGCGGCGAGTTCCGCGCCCAGCAGGTGGTGCTGGCCGCCGGCGCCTGGTCGCCGGGGGTCGTGTCGCGGCTCGGGCTCGCGCTGCCGGTGCAGGCCGCCAAGGGCTACAGCGTCACCGTACGGTGTCGGCCCGATCGGCTCGCCGATCCGGTGCTCCTGTCCGAGGCCAAAGTCGCAGTGACTCCGCTGGGTGACCGCCTGCGCTTCGCCGGCACGCTCGAGCTGGCGGGTCTCGACCTGTCGGTGAATGCGCGGCGCGTGCGCGCGATCCTGCGCGCGGCCGAACGCTTCCTGCCCGGGCTCGCCGAGTCGCCGCGGCTCGAGACCTGGCGCGGCCTGCGCCCGCTCTGTCCCGACGACAAGCCCGTGCTCGGCCGGCCGCGTGCGTTCGACAACCTGGTGATCGCCACGGGTCACGGCATGAGCGGGATCTCGCAGGGGCCGATGACCGGGCGGCTGGTCGCCGAGCTGTGTCTCGGCGTGGCGCCCAGCTTGCCGCTCGCGCCGTTCTCGCCGGACCGCTTCGGGTGAGCCGCGAGGTCTTCACCGCGGGTCACTCCACGCGCAGCGCGGAAGAGCTGGTCGCGCTGTTCGCCGAAGCCGGAGTCACTCGCGTGGTCGACGTGCGCCGCTACCCGGTCTCGCGCCGCTTCCCGCAGCACTCGCGCGAGCGGCTGCGCGGGTCGCTCGAGGCGGCGGGCGTCGGCTACGCGTTCCTGGGCGACGCGCTCGGTGGCCGGCTCGAGCCGACCACGCCGCCCGAGGCGTCGCCAAACGGCGCCTGGCGCGAGCCCTCGCTGCGCGCCTTTGCCGACGCGCTCGATACGCCCGAGCTCAGGGCCGGGCTCGCCGCGCTCGAGTCGCTGGCCGCCGAGCAGCCGAGCGCCGTGCTCTGCGCCGAGCGCGACTGGCGGAGCTGCCACCGGCAGATCGTTGCCGATGCGCTCGCTGCACGCGGCTGGCGCGTGATGCACCTGTTGCGGCCCGGCGAGCGCGAGCCGCACCGGCTCCACGCGAGCGCCCGGATCGACGCCGAGGGCCGCCTCAGCTACCCGTCGCTCGTCTAGAGGCGGGGTGGTATGGTGCGGCCCTCATGTTGCGCCGTTCCGCCTTGCTATCGCTCGCCGCTCTCGTCCTGCTCTCCGCCTGCTCGCGCTCCGAGCACAAGCCACCGGCGCCCGGCAGCCGCACGCCGGCCGCGATCTGGGGGGACGTCCTCGGCCAGCGCAACAACATCCACCTGGGCTTCGTCAAGGAGCTCGAGGAGGTCACTCACAAGGACTGCGCCGACGTGGGCGCGTCGGCGCACCGGCTCGACGACCTGCTCAGCGAGCTCATGAACACGCTGGGGGCTACCATCAGCGACCGCGGCCAGCTGCGCTCGATCGGCGACGCCGCTTCGCGGCTCAACTCGGTGGTGTCTCAGATCCGCGAGAGCGCGCTCGCCGAGTCACCCGGCGCGTGGCCGGAGCTGCGCTTTCCGCTCGACTTCGCGCTGTACCAGATGGAGCAGATCGTCAGCCCCGGCGTCCTCGGCCCGGATAGCGTGACTTCGTGCCCGGGCTTCGAGACGAAGCCGCTGCCGCGGCCGCCTTCCCCGGTCTAGCGTTCGCGCGCGCCATGCCCAGGATCCGCTCGTACTCTACCGGCTCGACCGGCATCACCGAGAGCCGCCCCTGAGTCACCAGCCCGAGCTTCGCGAACGCGGGATCGGCCTTGATCTCGTCGAGCGACACCGGCGCGGGCAGGGGCTCCTGCGCTGCCAGCTCGACCGCGAGCCAGCGCGGATCGTCCGCGGTCGGGTCGGGAAAGGCGCTGCGAGTCACGCTGGCGATGCCGACCACTTCCTTGGTGTGCGAGTGGTAGAACAGCACGCGGTCGCCCACGGCCATCGCGCCCAGGTGGTTGCGCGCGGTCGGGTTTCGCACGCCGTCCCAGGTGGTCTTGCCGTCGGCCAGAAGCTGCGAGAACGGGTACACCTCGGGCTCCGACTTCAAGAGCCAGTGACCCTTGGCCATCAGCCGAGCTTCCGCACGCGCTCCGGCAGCTCCTTGGCGACGCGGATGATCGGGATCCCGGTCTGGGTGCCGAGATACATCTCGTGCATCGCGCGGGGCATGTCCTCGAACGCGTACACTTCCTTGTGTACGGTGGGCCTGAACACCACGCCGTACAGCTCGGTCGCGGCGCTGCAGCCCTCGACCGTCTCGTAGTGGGTGTGGTCGATCGTCACCTGCTTCACCGACATGAGCGGCGAGTTGTAGCTGACCACCTGCGAGAGCTGCCAGCCGGCCGACACGTTGACGCCGCAGCGCGCCGAGACCGTGAGCCCGGCCTCGAAGCAGGGCCCGCGCAGCATGTCGCAGACCAGGTGCATGTTCACGCCGTTCGTGAGCTTGCGGCACTCGGCCGAGAACGCGCGCACGTCGTCCTTCGAGGCGAAGCGGTTGAACGCCTTCTGGTCGATGCCGGTGATGCCCTGGCGCTCGAGCGCGGCGCGCCGCTCGGGCGAGCCCGAGCAGAAGAAGGCGCGGTGACCTTCGGCCTTGGCCAGCATCAGGAACAGCTCGCCGACGCCGCCGCCGAACGACATCACGTTCAGCCGGCGCAGCTTCTCGTCGCTGACCTTGATCCGGAAGATGCCGAGCGCGCGCCGCCACAGGTGATAGGCGGTGGGCGCGCGCAGCGGCAGCGCCGCCATCTCGAAGAGTGACAGGCCGCAGTCGAGCGGCGCCGGCACGAGCTGCCAGTCACCGACCACGGCTTCCTCCCCGTACCAGCCGATCGAGTCGGGCTGGTCATACGCCCAGATGCGCTGTGGGAAGCCGAAGCTGTCGGGATCGCCGTTGCAGTGGGTGAGCGCGATGTCGCCCGGCTTGAAGCGCTTCACTTCCGTGCCCACTGCCAGAACTTCGCCCACGGCGGAATTTCCGGGGAAGATCTTGCCGCCACGGCGTGCCGCGATGCCGTCGGTGTCGGCGAGGATCGCGTGATCGACGTTGTGCTCGCCCGAGACCGCGAGGATGCGCAGGTGCACGTCGCGCGGCCCCACGGCGCGCAGCTCCAGTCGATCGAGCTTGAGCACGTTCGCGAAATCGAACTTCGAGACGTCGCCGCCGGTGCGCTCCTTCTCGGCGGTGATGTCGGTTGCGCTGATGGAATAGGCTCTGACCATGGCGCGCATGATGAATCGAGGCCGGAGTTGGTTCAAGAGTGAGCTATGATGGGGCCGTGAGCGACGGGTCCAGGCACCGTCGACTTCTTCCGAGCGAAGTCGCAGCGCAGATTCAGGCCAAGATTCTGGACGGGTCGTTTGCCCCGGGCGATCGCCTGCCCCCGGAGCGCGAGCTGGCGTCGCGCCTGAACGTGAATCGCAGCTCGGTGCGCGAGGCGCTGAAGAAGCTCGAGGAGCTGCGGCTGGTCGACATACAGCAGGGCTCGGGCACGCGCGTGCGCGCCAAGGAGCAGGCCAGCTTCGAGCTGGTCTGGAACATGGTGTTCCCGGCCGGCCCCGAGAACGTGCTCTGGATCCAGGAGCTGCTCGAGCTGCGGGAGGTGCTGCTGCCCGGCGTGCTGCGCATCGGCCTGGCGCGCGCCACGGACTCGGAGCTCGAGGCCGCGGTCGCCGAGATCCGGCGCGTGGCCGATCCGGCGCTCGGCGCCGAAGACTTCATCGACGGGCTGCGCGAGCTGCAGGGCGTGATCGCCCGGCTGACTCACAACCGCGTCATGATCCTGCTCGCCAACTCGATGATGCGCTTCCTCGCGCAGCGCCCGCTCGTGCGCGGGATGCTCGAGCTGGTGCAGGACCGGCGCGCGCTCCTGCCGCTGTTGCAGCGCTTCGCGATCGCGGTCGCGGCGCGCGACCTCGACACCGCCCAGCGCGCGGCGCGCGAGATTCTGCGGCGCGTGACGCGCCTGGTCTTGAGCGCCGCCGAGGGCTCGGGTCCCGTTCCGACCGAGCCCCGGGACAGTTGACCCTTCGAAACTCGCGCGATAAAACCGAGCCCGTCCACAAACACGCCGAGGAGCGAAGCCCCGAATGAAAGCCACCAAGCGCCGCGCCGGGGCCGCGAAAGGCTCGATCGAGTTCTTCAAAGGCTTTCTCAAGAATCCGCGCGAGGTCGGCTCGGTGATTCCGAGCTCGCGCTTCCTCACGCGCCGCACGCTCGAGTGTGGGGAAGTCCGCCGGGCGAAAGTGATCGTGGAGCTCGGGCCCGGCACCGGGGTGCTGACCCGACACGCGCTCGAGCACATGCGGCCCGACGCCAGGCTGGTCGCGATCGAGATCAGCAAGGACTTCTGCGAGGTGCTGCGCGCCGAGTTCCCCGATCCCCGGCTGTACGTCCACCACGGCAGCGCCACCGAGATCGAGGCGGCGCTGGCGAAGATCGGCCAGTCACGCGCCGACCTGGTGATGTCGGGCATTCCCTTCTCGACGCTCGAGCGCGGGGTCGGGCTCGCGACGCTGCGCGCGGCCAAGTCGGTGCTCGCGCCGGGCGGTCGCTTCGTGGCCTATCAGTTCCGCAGCAAGGTGCGCGACTTCGGCGAGCCGGTGTTCGGCACGCGCGCCGAGACTCACTCGGGCTTCTGGAACGTGCCTCCGATGAAGATCTACGTGTGGAGGCAGCTCGAGTCACCCGCGTGAGGGTCGAGTTCCCGAGCGGCGGTGACTCGCTGGCGGGCGAGCTGGCGCTGCCCGAGCGCCCGCGGCCCGCGCCGGGCATCGTGATCCTGCACGACGTCTGGGGCCTGGGCGATCTGTACCGGGGCTTCGCGCGCAAGCTCGCCGGCGCGGGCTATGCGGCGCTCGCGCTCGACCTGTACGCGCGCGGCGAGCAGCCGGGCACGCCCGCCGACATGCCGGGCGTGATGCGCTTCATGAACGCGCTGCCCGACGCGCGCGTGCTGGCGGACATCCAGGCCGCGCTCGACTACCTGCGCGCGCGACCCGAAGTGAGTGGCCGCGCGGTCGGGCTGACCGGCTTCTGCATGGGCGGGAAGTACACGTTCCTGGCCGCGAGTCACTGCCGCGATCTGGCGGCCGCGGTCGCCTGGTACGGCATGCTGCGCGCGCCGGCGATCGACGCCGCGAATCCCGAGCACGCGCTCGATGCGCTGGAGCGCGTGCGCTGCCCCGTGCTCGGCCTTTTCGGCGCCGACGACGCGCTGATTCCGCAGGGCGACGTCGAGCTGCTGCGCCGCCGCGCGGAGGCGAAGCGCGCGCCGATCGAGGTCGTGGTCTACCCGGGCGCCGGCCACGCGTTCGCGAACGAGCTGCGCGCCGAGAGCTACCGCAAGCCCGCCGCCGACGACGCCTGGCGTCGCGCGCTCGACTTCTTCGCGAAGCACCTCGCCGCGCGCTAACGTCGGCCCCGTCCCGGATGCGGGAGGGGGGGAGTGACCGAGGCGGTAGTCCTGACGGAGCCGTTTGCGGCGCGCTCGGCGCCACAGAGCGTCGACGAGATCGAGCTGTCGGATCTGCACGACGCCGAGGAGCTCGAGGTCACGACCGACGACGGCTGGACGCTCGTCGTCACGCGCTACCGCCCGCGGCCGCAGGCGTTCCCGCAGCCGCTGCGCGGCGTGCCGCTGCTCTTGGTGCACGGCTACACGCAGAACCGCCGCGCCTGGAGCGCGGGTGAGTTCGTGAAGAACATGCTGTTCTTCGGCGCCGACCTGTTCCTGCTCGAGCTGCGCGGTCACGGCAAGAGCTCGCCGGAGCGCACGCGGCGGCGCGCGCGCGCGGCCGGCGTCGCGCCGCCGCACGACCTCGACTACCGCTGGGACCTCGACTCACACCTGTTGTTCGACTTGCCCGCGGCCGTGGCCGCGGTGAAGCGCGCCTCGGGCCGCGACAAGATCTTCTACTGCGGTCACTCGCTGGGCGGGATCCTCGGCTACGCCTATGCGACGCTGTTCGACGACCTGCTCGGGCTGATCACGATCGGCGCGCCGTCGGACTTCGCGCGCCTGCCCTTGTGGCTGCGGGCGCTCGCCTGCGCGCCGCCGCTCCTCTTCCCCGCGGTCGACGCGGCGATCGCCGGCGCCAACGCGGCGCGCGTCGCCGGCCGCGCGCTGCGGCGCCTGCCCGGCCTGCGCGCGCCCAAGCACGCGTTCCGGCC
>Ga0335080_10000869_pt1 | contig 28653 bp, 15 predicted proteins | sample Lox_Sample_34_FD_206720 | JGI IMG/M metagenome (GOLD analysis project Ga0335080, IMG submission 206720) | Soil microbial communities from Loxahatchee National Wildlife Refuge, Florida, United States - Lox_Sample_3.4 | ecosystem: Environmental > Terrestrial > Soil > Wetlands | place: USA... | reverse complement strand
TTTGGGGAGGGCATGCATGCGGACCGCGCCGCCATAGTGCTTGGCCGTTCCGGGAAAAAGAGTCGGGACGATCTCCCTGATCGTCCCTTTGTGGCCGGCATCCTGCATCAGTTGCATCAGGTGCTCGCGCGCTTTGACCACATTGTCTAAAACGTGTTTATCGAAATTGATGTGAATCTCCAGGGCGGCAAAGCCAAACTCGTCTTTGTCGTCGCTGGCGGGACCGACGTAGTAAATTTCTTTCGGCACCATTGTCCCAAAGACTTGCACTCCAAAATAAGTCGTTTTCTGTCCAAACCGACTTTTGATCTTGCCGACCGTTCCGAAGGCACCAAGCGTCCATGACGAGGCAAGTAGCGGGTCTGACGAGGCGTGGGGCAGACGCGTCAAATACGCAGGCGGCGACAGCGACGTGAGCGGCCTCTCGACGTCGACCGCCCACCACTCACGAGGGTGATCATGAAGATACTTGCCGAGCAGACCGGCGCCGTTGCCCATCCCGTTCGGGTGGTCGTTGCACGCCGAATTGAATAGCAGCCTGGGCGAATTGAGCGGTCCGCATGCAACGACAAATGCGCTGGCCGTTATGCGATGATGTGCCATGGTCTGCCTGTCGCAATAGATTGCGGCTACGGCCTTCTTTTTCTGCCTATCCCATTCCAGCCTCAATGCATGAGCTTGCGTGATCAGCTTGAACGCGGGCGCGCCGGGAAGGCGGGCGAGCAACTTCGAGTAGCTGTTGAACGAGGTGCCGCGGCGTAGGAACAGGAATGGTGGGCCGTCGGCAAGGGGCATTGTCGTGAAACCTTGCCCGCGCTTCAACGCTGCTCGCCGAACGGACTGCCAATCCTCCGGCACTCGGTGTTGATAGTCGCAATAGCCCGCCGGCAGATTTGGGACATCGCTTGGCTCGGCCGTGATCGCCATCGTCCTTTCAACAATCTCGTAGAATGGAGCAAGATCACTGTAGCTGACGGGCCAGCGGTATTTCTCGTCGACCTGCTCGCCTGCCGTGAAATCCTCCGCGCAGAAGCGCGGCACGGCACCCGTCCACTGGTTAGAGAGGCCGCCGAGAGCATAGTTGTATTCAAGGTTGGTCTCTGGATCGCCCGTGACGACGAAACCCATTGGCGTCGTCATGGGCGGAAGATGTCGATAGAGATTCCTTCCCGCCATCCTGATGAGCGCACCTCGCTGGACCTCCATGCCAGTTTCTAGCATCGTCACCGGAATACCCTTACGCACGAGTTCATACGCCGCCATAGCCCCTGCTGGGCCACTTCCTATGACAACCACGCGGCGATCGTCGCTCATGCGAAACCCTCAAAATTCCGGCTCGCGTCTGTAGCCTCTTTCGGTCGAGGTCGCCAAGATGGGCGCGCCGATCCATGTGAGACTAAAGCGCGAGCTCCCTCCTGCCGCTTTTTCACTCAAGGTATATATAGTTGGAGTCTGTGGCTCGACGCCAAGATGTTGCCAAAGCCATTTTTTTGCGGCGATCGGACAGCTGGAGGGGCCGCCCGAGGCAATTCCAGGCTCATGTCATGGGGTGGTTTAGTTGGCGGTCGCTGGAAGTGACGACCAAAACGCCACGAGCTGAGAACTGCCGGGCGCCACAATGATGGCGCCGCTTGCCTCACGTCGCTAACTTAGGGTGTGGCCGCGACCGGCGTCGTGACGAATGTGGTCGCCCCGGTCGTGACGACACTGGGTACCGCCCCGGTGCCTTGGATGATATTCCGCAAGCCGTAGGCGCTGGTGACGGTCGTAATGGGCCCCTGCATGGTCGTGCTGATCGTATTGAGATAGGTCATGAACTTCGTGGATTCGACCGAGAACGCGTTCGAAACATACAGCACATCCTTGTTGCGTATCTCAAACGAAGTCGCCAGGAAATAGCCGGCCGGATCGCGTAGGTTGATCGTATAAATCACCGGAATGACGGGGCCTTCATAGGGCCTGCAATCGATCCCCATCGCTTGAGCAACGTCGCGCGCTTCACCCCGATACAGAAACACCGCGGCGGGATCAGCCTGAGTATCTACCAAGCCGCCGGCCTTGCTGATCGCTTCCGCGAGCGACAATCGCCAGGATCCAAATGGAATCTGCTGCTGCGTGCCGACCGCGCCGAAGGCCAGATAGGTCTGCGGCTCGAAATATAAGTAGATTGTATCATTGGGGTGCGCGTAGATATTGTTGACCGGTTCATACACGAGCGCTCCAAAGGGGGCGATCGCGCGCCGGCCGTTTCGTTCCAAAATCACCCAGCTTCCAGATGCGGCGCTCCCGAGCGCGGTTCCGGTGATCCCCGTCGCCGTTATGCCGGCCCGGGCGATGACGTCGAGCATGCGCTCGGGCGAGGCGGTCGCAGGAATCCGCGCGGAGCGTCCTTCGCCCAGGATGGTGATCATGGACGTCTTCTGTTCGACCAAAGACACCACGACCTGCGGCTCGATTGCGCGGCTCTTGAGCGCAGCGACGATGGCGTTCTGGACTTCGACCTGGGTGCGTCCGCTCGCGCGGATTGCACCCGCGTAGGGAACCGAGATGTTGCCGTCGAGATCGACCGGCTGGTTGGGAATAGTGACGAAATTGCCCGGCCGCACCCCACCCTCGGCCGGAATAAAGAGGCCTCCGGAAGCGGCTTCGAAGATCGTGACGCCCACGATATCGCCGACGCCGAACGTAATGGCGCGCGGCCGTTGGTTTTGGGCGAAGCCGACCAAGCGCGGCAAGTTCTTGCTCTGGACCGCGATAACTTTCGGGGTGACCTTGACGATCGCGTAATTGAGGCTCACCGGGTCGTGCTGGCCCGACAATATATCGGTGGTGGCGGGGCCGTTTACGGACATCCAGCCGCAGCCGCCCAGCGCCGCCATTAAAACCAGTGCTGGCAAGCCTAAAAGGATGCGACAAATGCCCACAAGAAGCCCCGATCTGAGTCTCAATTCGCCGACGACCTTAAGCGAAGCGGAAGCTCCTGCGTAGGCTCGCCGTGCCACGGTGCCCGATTTCTGGGAAGAGTGTTGCGGGCCGGCCACAAAGGATGTGGTCGAACCTGGCTGGAGCGGCCATTTCCAGCGGGTTTTCAACGTAGGCTTTCACAACGGGCGCGGGGACGCTGATTTTGTAAGATTGCAAGGATATCCGGACGTTTCTTAACGAATCACCCCAAAATGGCTTTGATAGCTCAAGAAAGCTGCTCAAAACCCGTCGAACTCGGACCGGCGGCATCTCGGGTCGTCCCGGTGTCGACCCACCAAAGCGAGATCGACACGTCGGATCGGCTCTTGGTCCAGACCAGGTTTGGCCCGTTCTTTCAGCAGGGCGATAGGCGCTAAGCAGACCGCAGCGGCTCTTGCGCGGCGCCACGCGGACTGAGCCGAGCAAGGAGTATCGAACCAATCAGGGACTTCGAAGGAGAGGGCGATGATTTAGATTCACCTCACCGCATCTGAGCTTCTCGGCAGCGGCCAGGGGTTGATCGGTGAAGCATCGGCGTCCGCCCCCCAGTGACAAGCGCGTACAAATACCAACAAATATTCGTTCGCTGCCCCTGTGATGGGTTTAAGGATGTACAGACCCTGACTTCCGCCCGTTGGCTCCAATCAGTCTCCAAGGGCCTTGGCTTGCTCGCTCTTGCAGATCTCGCTTACGATCGCCTTTAACCACGAGACACCGAGCTCTAACTCCGGATCCGATAGGCTCGACACCCATTTGACGTGATCGACATAAGGGTTGCTTGGTTCAACCTTCAGCGGACAAAGGGGCGTATCGAACGACAATCGAAGAGCTGGCAGATGCCGCTCTTCCAAATAGGCTCTTAGTCTTTCAACTCTCTCGTCAATGCAATTGGACAATAGCTCGCAGGCAGCCCGCGTCACGATACGCAGATGCTCGTACTCGGGGCGCGTCGGTATTCGAGCGAGGCGCACATTCTGGTACCAGGCCCGGAGCGCAAACAGGTTTCCGATGTATTCGAGATTCAATCTCAAAACACGCTTGGGGGATTCGTTTAGAGCACCGAGTGGCTTATCGACATCACGCGGCGCATTCCCGATGATTCTGTTGGGAGGGACTTGCCTTCTGAGGACTTGGCCGGCGAGTGTAAACGAGCCAAACCCGACCTGCTGCGGCCCGACGAGTCCAGCCAACCCACCCAAAAAAATTCGCGGCTGTCTAAGAAAGGCGCCGTGTATCACATCGCCTATCAAGGAGGGCGTCGCTTTGTCGCCATATTGCCCTCGCGGCGTGAAATTGAAGTGAATAAACCCGCTGCCGACTTCAGTATGGTTTTTTCGCGAGCTGCCGCCCGATATCAGGGCATCGCAAAAATTGATCAGCGAACCCATCGTGACAAAGCTCATCAGGATCGTCTGTTTGAGCCCCACCGCGTGCGCGACCGATGCCTCTTCCTCCAACAGTGTGCCGCCTCGGATGTGAGCGTTCGCGCCAACCCTGGCGTCGCGCAACATCACCGCGTCCCTCAGATATCCGCTGGCAACTTCTGCGTTCTCGCCAAGACACGTGTTCTCAAGGACCGCTGGGCCCTCGCTCCCCACTTTTGCTCCAGGGCCGACGAACGTCCGCGCACCAATCAGGCGCGTGCCAGGAAACAGCACAGCGCCGCGGCAGATTCGATCAACCTCGATCGCCTCGTCCAAATAGGTTTGCCGAAGATCCACAACCGTGACACCGCGTTCTTTGAGGGCATCCAGTTTTGCTTCTAGATTTCGATGCATGTTCGTCCTGCCGTTTTACGTCACCCTCGGGCCCAACTCGGGCCAGCGAGGGCTGTCGAAGTTAGGCTCCGCGGCATATCTCCGAATTAAATTAGCTCGATTAAACAGCAGACGCTGGTTTGATTTTTGCGCAGTGATAAATGTCCTCTGGCGAGCCGAAAATAAACCGCGCGGCGGATTGGCCGGGCGTCGCAAAAGGCTATCATAACAAAAATTTGAACGCCGCTTCATGGACTGAATTTGAACCTGGTATCGAAAAGTTATTCCCAATAAGAGCTGAATGGCAACGGCGTTGGCTCTCCTATTGAAAATTGGGGGCTTTAAATGCGTAGGATGAAAGATTCTTCTAAGTCGTTTGATTGCACCGTTCGCGATTCCCTGAGCACGATCAAGGCAACTCATGTGCGGTTGCACCTGCTGAACGGCACATGTGCGACGGCGGCTCTACTCGCATCCCAAATCGAGCTCTACGACGTGCTGTTGGGCGAAATCTGCGGCATCCACACCAGTCTTGCCAGGGACCTCGCTCGTACGCGCATGACCCCGGGGGATTCTGAACGGTCCGGTTTGAATGCGTGACGACGGTATGATGGCCCGTTCGAAGCGCTTAGGAGCGCTGGCCTCGACGTCCCCTGTTTGCCGCCGTCTTTTTCGGATCGGGGATCAACAGGTCATCGGTTTTGAGCCCTGACCGGAGCGCCGCGGCGAACCAGCGGGGCTGTTTGCCGCGGCCGGACCACGTCTCCAACGGCTCGGAGGGGTTGAAATACTTCGGAAAAACCTTCGGATATTTGCGCCTTGGCCGATCGGACTTCTGATGCTCGGCGACGGCAGGCGCCTCAACATTCTGTTCCCCGCGGCTCAGCTGTGCGAGACGCTTCTCCAGCTTGTGCTTTTCAGCGCTGATCTTTTCGGCGAGGATCTTCGTCAACTCTTCGTGCAAAAGCCAGAGCTCATCGAAGTCCATCGTGTCCAAGTCTGGTTTGCGCATGTTGCTCTCGACGCTATCCACCGGATTGCAATCTGATTGCGGCATCTTGTTCCAAACGACGCACCTGATCGGGTTGGGACGAAGAAAAAACCAACTCAAATAAGACCTAGCCGACCCATTGAGCCGATAACTATGTGAAGTCTAATGGCTTTCGGGTTAAAATGGAAGAAAATGGTTGCAAATTAAATAAAATGAGCATTGGTGTCCGCTCTTGGTGCGGGGTTGTTGGCGTAAAGCGCGGCCATTCCGCCGCTCTTGGTCCGCTTATGACAGGTAAGTTGCTTTGGTTTCGATCTCAAATCGAGCGCCGCGGGGTAGACGTGAGGACGTAGAGGCTATTCTTACCCAGCTGAGGCCGGCAACGCGCCGCAACGAACAACGTCGCAGGCGGCAGCATGGCCGTGTGAGCCGGTGTCAAATCAGTGTACAGCACCTCCCCGTCAACCATTTGAATCTTGAGGCTGGCGGTCTGGCAACTTCAGATGACCTCGGTCGCAACCATTTTTTTGGAACTGCATCCCAGAGGATTGCGCCTATTTTGTGCGCCGGCTACAGTTTGTTAGGTCGCCGTTTGCGAGGACTCTGCCGATGTTCTCTTGATAGATCGGTTGGCCGGCTAAGAAGGCTATTCGAAAGGTTCGAAACCTTTAGGGCGGCGGGAGCATGTCGGCGAAGAAGCGCGAATTGGAAGCCATGTCGGTTGATGATCTCTGGTCGCTGCACGAGCAGATTAGTAGCGTTCTGTCCAGCCGGATCAAGTCTGAAAAGGACGAACTGGAGAAGCGTTTAGCCATTCTCAACGGTGGCATAAATAGGCCAAGCCAAACCAACAGCTCGGCGACATCGAGTGAAATGCCACGGCGCAGGTATCCGGTGGTCTTGCCAAAGTATCGGAATCCGCAAACCTCCGAGACCTGGTCAGGCCGTGGTAAGCGTCCGCGCTGGTTGACAGTCGCGATGAAGTCTGGGCGCAAGATCGAAGAGTTTCGAATCAACGGCAGCGACAGGTCGGGAGGGCCGCCAGCTTGATCTGAACCGCTTGGCTGCAGGCGTCTGGTTGGTCTGGTTGGGCAATCGCAGTTGCGGGCACAGAAGGCCGGGTATCGGTAGAGGTCGCGCTCAGATAAATCTGATCGTTTCGTTCTCGAGCACAAGACAGGTCAGTCGCCCGGTCGCGTAGGCACCCGTATCGATGTTGATTCGATTAGGCCGCACGTCCGGCTCGCAGACCGGCGTGTGGCCATGCACCACAACTTTGCCAAAATAGTCCTCGCTTAAGAGGAAATCCTCTCGAATCCAGAGAAGATCGTCTTGCGATTGCTGGGTGAGGCAAATCCCCGGCCGAACACCTGCATGTACAAAGAAAAAATCACCGCAAAGGAAATGCTGCCTCAAGCTACTCAAGAACTCGCGGTGACTGGATGGAAGGATTCTGTCTAATTCAGCGGCGAGCTCTTGTTGACCTTGCGCGTCAGTTTCGATCTTCGGCGCTAGCCCATATGACAGCAAGGTTTCCAGGCCGCCGCAACGTCCCCAAACAGGAAGAACATCCGGCTTCGTCAAAAACTCGCGCAAGAAGGCCTCGTGATTCCCCAAAAGGCAGATGGTTGGGCGGGTCGCGCAACAGTCGACGAGCCGATCGAGCACGCGCTTGGAATCAGGGCCGCGGTCGATATAATCTCCGAGAAAAACGCGAATGACGTTTAACGGGGGATTTATAGCTGCATCCGCATCGATTTTTGCTAGAACCGACTCCAAAAGGTCGAGGCGGCCGTGGATATCCCCTACCGCATAAATTCGCGTGCCCTCGGGCAGGCTGCCCCGAGGAGGGGCCGCAATCTGCGATTTACGAGAAGACCAAATCAAGTGTCCCAGCCCTATCTGGATGCAGCAATCATTTTAGTTTAACGGCCTGAGCGACGTTGCGGGAGGTTCTAGGTTCGACCTTTATTCTATCAGCAGTTTGAAGCCCACTCTATCACTCTTGAAAATGGTTTGGCGCAATCCGACCTCGAGGCGCCGATTACGGTAAAAATGACCGGAAGCCTAATGCGGCTCCGAGCACAACCGATGCAAACCGCGAGTTCCATCTTTTTGAAGCCTTGTTTCCATTTCGAATCTAATAATTTAAATCCAACAAATTAATCTTGCGTGCCGCGCTTGCTGAGTTTATGTTAACGCGTCGTTAAATATGGAAATTTCGAAATTAAAAATATTTAATAGAGTCGAGGCGTTGATGGCGAGTGAGTCCGGTATTCGCGGCAAGGTGGAAGGGATCCAATACCTCGTCGGCCGGTCTGTGGCGAGTTTTTCAACCGAGATCATTCCCTACGTTTTACCGGCTCTGGATGCCTTTGTGATTTTGACTTCCTGTTTGGTGGGCGGGATCGCCTACCATGTGTTGATTGGCGATCCATTTGATATCTTGCCGCCGGTCGCCGTCGGCGCGCTTGCCAGCCTGATCTACATCTTGCGCATGAACGGCAAGGGCTACTACGGCCTTCAGGAAAGCGCGAAGCCGCAGCTGGAGGTACCTGAGATATTGGTGTGCTGGTTCACCACCGGGCTTCTGCTTGCCCTCATCGCATTCCTGCTTAAGATCAGCGCGACCTATTCTCGCGGTGCGTTTGTCATGTTTTACCTTATCGCGCCGATGGCCCTGCTTGGGGCGCGCAAGGCGACAAAAGTCGCTCTGGCCCAAGCTTTAGCCCAAGGCGCGATCGGACGCGGCGACACCGTACTAATTGGTGACCCGAACGAGATCTCCACCCTTCAGAGGAGCGACTTGCTGGCGCTTTGTGGCGCGGTTGAAGTAAGATGTTTTACACTCAGTCGAGAAGACGATGAGTTCGCGCGCTCATCGAACGACGCTCGGGTGATGAATGCGGCCGCAAGCTTTGTACGCCGTCACAATTGTCGGCAGGTCCTGATTGCGTTGCCGTGGAATGATGGCGGTCGCATCGAGTTCATCAGAGACCAGGTTAAGACCCTTCCCGTTGCAGTTCGGTTGGCGCCCGACAAGAGCATTCGAGCGTTGACCGATTTGACGTGGTCTGAGCGCAGCCCGGCGCCGACCATCGAGCTGCAGCGGGCTCCCCTAAGCGGTGCGCAGCGTTTTGTGAAGCGTATCGCGGACGTGGTGGCGGCCTCAGTCGTGCTTTTGTTTTTTCTACCCCTCATGGGCCTGGCTGCCATCGCCATCAAACTGGATAGTCCAGGCCCGATTATTTTCCGACAAATCAGAAAGGGGTTTAATGGCAAACATTTCGTCATACTGAAGTTTCGGACCATGACAGTCCAGGAAAACGGCCCCAGCGTGGTACAGGCGATGCGTGACGACTCGCGAGTAACAACCATTGGACGCCTGCTTCGGTCCTCGAGCATCGATGAGTTGCCTCAGCTCTGGAATGTGTTGAGGGGCGAGATGTCATTGATTGGGCCGCGTCCTCACGCGTTGGCCCACGACAACTACTTCGAAACTCTGTTGAGCGATTATGCTTTTCGCCATCACGTCAAGCCCGGCATAACAGGTTGGGCGCAATGCAATGGGGCTAGGGGCGCCACACCGACGGTCGAGCATATCGCCAAACGCGTAAAGCTCGATCTTTGGTATATTGACAATTGGAGCCTCTGGCTCGACGTCCTGATCCTGATCAGGACGGTTTTTGAGGTTCTCCGAAAACGGAACGCCTACTGAATAGCGTCAAGCCGCTTCGACGAGCGCCTGTCAAGAAGAGGCCCCCTCTGCCTGCGCGCTAGACCAGGTCCCACATGCTTCTTTTTTCAGTGGCGCGAGCGTGACCGTCCAGAGCGCTAGGGCGTAGATCCAGGAAGCGCAAATCCTGCGTCTGTTATCGAGTTTTTCTCGAAATCGTCGCGTTACGACGTGGTGAACCCAGCGACACAAAAGCTGCGGTCTACCCGGGCGACGCGCCTTAACCAGTTATTAACAGGCTAGATGAGAATTTGTTGGCAGAGGGCCACGCTGCCCCTTGACCGACTCGCTTCCAAAAGGAGCATCAAACAATGATTTGGCTTGCGACAGTGAGCTTGGCGGTTGGCGGCCTATTGGCACAGCGCTTCAAGATCGTTGTGTTGGCGCCTGCGACCCTTGCGGTTGTGGTCGTCACGGTCGCTGTCGGAGCAGGGCAGACCAGCGGGATTTGGTCGAGTATTCTGATTATCGCCATAGTAACCGTGGGGGTACAGATTGGGTATTTTCTTGGAATGTTGATCCACTATAGCCTGGGTGCGTTACCAGCCCGCAAGTCATCTCGATCTTCTGCGACCAGGACGGCGCAGAATCATTCGATCTCCGGAACGCCCATTTCTTGATGAGCCTGAATGACGAAGCAGCTCTTTGCCCGATACATCCGCTTGAAAAATCGATCCAATCTGCGCAGCCATCCATGGAACTGATCCGCTGAAGCTTGACCTGGTCGCTCCGGGGCCGTCCATAATTTGACCACCAAATCTGAGCTGAGGACAAGCTCTCGTTCGACAGCCGATTGCGCGTCATAGTTGGCTGTCACGGCCAATTCGAAGGCGGCGTGGTCCTCAGCGTCTTCCAGCCCATCAATCACCATTTCTGCGGTTAGGCCATGTCGGATAGGATTTTGGCGCGATTTTTCTTGCCCTCTTCCGTCACGGGACCGGTGCTCAGACTTGCATTGCGTCTGTTAGCTTCGACTTGGCGGAAAGAGCTCATCCTGCGCCTGGGCCATTGGCTTCGTTTCGTCATTCTGCCGTCGCACCACTAAGTCAAGTCAGGTTCGCCGACTAGACGGCTCCCGTTCAATTTGGTGGGCATGTCAATATTGCCCGCACTGTCAGCTGCAGCGAGTGCGTGTGCATCATTGCCCAAAGCCTTACCGCAGGAAGGGGATCGATTCCCTGTGCCTGCCACCAGGCAAGTTCATTGCCTCGGCGGTGCAGCTCGCGATGATGTAGCCTGCAAAAAGAACGGTGAACCTGTCGCTGACCTTGCGCCCCATTGCCCGCGGCTCTGCGCACTTGATGTGATGGGCGTCCGACGGGGTGCGGCTGCAAAAATTGCCGTCGTTACGACGATAGAAGCGATACCGCCGTGTAAACATGCTGTGAATCAAAATGATATCGTCCGAAAATTTTCGCGCGACCGAGAAGCGCCAGCATGTCGGCTCTGACCAAACTTACGCGGAACGAGCGATCGGTCGGAGACAATGCGACGACCGCGTCAGTGAAATCCAGATACTGACGGCAAAGAGGGAAAAACGCCTTGAAGAATGACTCTTTGATGCTGAAAATCAGCGCGTCAAAGCTGCATCCATTGTCGTGTGCATCGACCATCCAACGCTCGTTCGGGCTCAGGATGAGATCGGAGACCGACCGGTCGAGGGGCCTGTTGAGCTCAGCATCGATCCCGATGGTCAGAACGACGCCGGTCCAAATGACGGCCGCTGCGCAATAATCTCCGGTGTGCGTGATACTCCCCGAAACACCCTCGGGAAAGAGTGGCTCCCGATGCGTGCCGATCGCGATAGCTGTCGGCGGCGCGCCGAGTTTTCCCAGGGCTAAACGAGCGCAGTTCCGCCCTGCCGCGAACTCGCGCCGGCGCTTCTCCACCGCGCCTTCGATCAATGTCTCTTCCTCCGGCAGGAGGCCAGACCGACAAAAACGAGGCGCGCGCACCTCCGCAACGACGGAACCTTCAGCCAGCAGGCCATCGAAGGCCGTCGGCAGATAGTCGACCGTTGCAGAGTGGGCAGGCGGCTCAGCCATCAATCATTTCTTTGCCGACTCACCGATTAAACTACTACGTTGAGCTTCAAATCAACACGCTACTGCGAATAGCAGAACGCCTCAAGATCGTGCAGCTTCAACCGGGACGCCGGCTCGACAATATTAACTAAATTAACTGGTTTGAATGGAACCGGGCATGCACCTTCGTTAATGTGAGTTTCGATTTTCCGTTCTGTATCAAGCGAACCTAATTGATCGCCATCACGGCGATAAGGCACCGATATTTCTGATTTAAACAGCTGCGAAGCTGTTGTTAGAAAATCGTTTGACGGCTATAATACAACCGAGAATAAGAAAGCAGTATTGAGTATTCTGCGACGAAGTGCCGCTTATTTTTCCGCCGACGTTAAATCGCTGAGTTTGCAAAAAGAGCATTCGAAGTATTTCGGCGCAGCCACGTTTCAAAACACAACTTTTAGGGGCAATGGGAGATGGCGCATTGAAATATTACGGTGCTCCGATCAAACTTGAAAAATGGTTATATAGGCCTCGTCCGACAACTTTTGGTAGAGTGCGAATTTTCTGCTTCCCGCCAGCGGGAATGGGGGCGACTTACTATAGGCTGTGGGCTGGCGAGCTTCCCGATACGGTAGAAATGTTTGCCGTACAACTGCCGGGGCGCACCATGAGAATGGCCGAACCGTCGATGACGAGTATTCGGGACCTGGTGGAATCAATTGTGTCCGCGATCGGTGCACGCCTCGACCTGCCCGCTGCATTTTTTGGACACAGCATGGGCGCCGTGCTCGCTGCCGAAACGGCTCGGGAGTTGATGGCCCGAAATCTTCCGTCCCCCGTACACATGTTCGTTTCAGGACGCAGACCCCCGCATAGGCCTGATCCGACGCCGCCCCTTCGCGGACTCTCCGATGATGACTTCATCGTCGAGATCAATCGGCGGTACGGCGGCATTCCACAGGCCATCCTTGATAGTCCCGATGTCCTCGCGCTTCTGCTTCCTGCGCTGCGTGCGGACGTTACGGCATTGGAAACATTTCCCGCAAAGCCCCGGCCACCTCTGTCCATGCCGATCACCGTTTTTGGCGGCGATCGCGACCTGCTGGCGCCGCGCAGCGAACTCGAGGCGTGGAAGTCGGAAACAACGGCCTCGGTCGACATACGCCTCTTTCCAGGCGGACATTTCTATCTGGACCGAGAGGGGAGCACGGTGATCGCGACAATACTAGAAACCCTTGCGCCCCTGCTCGACCGGGAGCGCCCACTGAACGCTTCGGCATGACGCAAATGGACGGATCGGAACGCCGCGACGCTGCGGTTATTGGAATAGGATGCCGCTTTCCATTGGCGGATAGCGCAGCGGCGTTTTGGCGGGTGCTCTGCGAGGGGCGGGACGTTGTCGGTGATATACCCGCCAATCGTATCGACATGGCTGCATATTTTGATCCGCGACCGGCGACGCCGGGTAAAATGATCGTACGTCGCGGTGGCTTTTTATCTAAGATCGACGAGTTCGATGCCGGCTTTTTCGACATTTCGCCGCGAGAAGCGGCAGCTCTAGATCCCCAGCAGAGGATCTTATTGGAGACGGCTTGGGAAGCCTTGGAAGACGCGGGCGTTGATGTCGCAAGTCTGTCAGAGGTAACCACCGGGGTCTTTATTGGGCAGTGGACGAGCGATTTCGAAGCTCGGCTTTTCGCCGATCCTCGCGCGGTCGACTTCTACGCGGCCCAAGGCAGTGGTCGCTATACAAGTTCTGGGCGAATTTCCTACGTCTTAGGACTGCATGGACCTAGCATCACGCTGGATACCGCATGCTCATCATCACTAGTTGCCGTTCACTTGGCGGCTCGCAGCATTAGATCAGGAGAGAGCGATTTTGCGCTGGTCGGCGCCGCCAACTTGATTCTTCAACCACAGATTTCGATTGCCTATTCGCAGTCGCGCATGATGGCTGAGGACGGCCACTGCAAATTCGGCGATGCGGCGGCGGACGGCTACGTCCGCAGCGAAGGCGTGGCTGTCATCGCTATTAAGTCGTTGGATCGCGCGCAAAGGGATGGCGATCGCATTTACGCTGTGATCCGCGGCAGTGCTGTGACCAATGACGGCAACAGCAGCGGGTCAATGGGAACGCCGAGCTCGGTCGGGCAGGAACTCTTGCTTCGCGCCGCCTATCGCGACGCGGGTATCGATCCATCGTGCGTCGGATACGTCGAGGCGCACGGCACCGGCACGCGGGTGGGCGATCCGATCGAACTGAAATCACTGGCTGCCGTTCTCGGTGTCGAGCGCGACCCTGGTCAATGGCTCCATGTGGGATCTGTGAAAACAAATCTGGGGCATACAGAGTCGGTGGCCGGTCTCGCCGGTCTTATCAAGACCTGCCTCGTCCTCCGCCACGGCAGCATTCCGCCGAGTCTGCATTTTAACAGCCCCAACCCACTCGTGCCCTGGGACGATATGAAGCTCATCATCCCACGCGCCAGCGTGACTTGGCCGAGGGGCGCGTACCGGCGGTTCGCCGGCGTCACGGCGCTGGGCATAGCTGGGACGAACGCTCACGTTGTTCTTGAGGAAGCGCCAGTCGAAACCGTGAATGAAACGTCTTGCAATCCTGAGCTCGCCACGATCTTGCCGCTGTCTGCGGCAAGCTCGCTGGCGCTGAAACAGCTTGCGCTTCGTACCGCTGAGCAGCTTGAGAGTGAGCCGCAGTTGGCGCTAAGTGATGTTTGCTGGAGCGCCGCAATGCGGCGCAGTGCACTTCCTTATCGCAGCGCACCGGTGGCTGCAGGGCGCGCGGCCATGATCGACGGCTTGCGCAGCCTCGCCGAAAATGAAACCAGCTCACCCGCGATCTATGCCGCAGACTCCCGAAAAATCTGCTTTGTGTGTCCGGGGCAGGGCGCGCAGTGGCCGGGTATGGCCCGTCAGCTGGTGCAGTCGCACGACACTTTCCGAACCGCACTGGAGCAATGCGACTCCGCCGCCCACCGCTATGTCGATTTTTCCCTCATCGAGCAGATTATGGCCGAGCCGGGCGACACCAAGTCTCGGCTCGACGAGATCACGGTAATCCAACCTGTGTTGGTCGCGCTGGCGATTGCTTATGCGCGGTTGCTGTCGAACATCGGCATAGTTCCTGATGCTGTGCTCGGCCACAGCATGGGTGAAGTTGCGGCTGCGGCGATCGCTGGAGTCTTAGACGTTTCCGAGGCCATGCGGATCGTCTGCCGTCGCAGTGCGTTGATGCAGCAGCGCTGTGGTCTCGGCGGTATGGCGCTCGTCGAGCTGTCGATGGACGAGGTGGCAGCTCGCCTTGCGGGCCGCGAGCATCGGGTGAGCGTTGCGGTAAACAACAGTCCGCGATCGTGCGTCCTGTCAGGGGACCCGGTCGCTTTGAAAGAGGTGCTCGCTGAACTCGAGCGCGATGATGTGTTCGCCCGAACAGTCAACGTGGACGTCGCCTCCCATAGCGCGCAAATGGATGCACCATCTGCCAGCCTCGCTGCCGAACTGGTTGACCTACGGCCGCGCGGCGAACGAATCCCTATCTGGTCGACGGTGCTCGGTCGGCGTGCGGAGGGAAAAGACTTCGACGCAGAATATTGGGGTCGTAACCTTCGCCAGCCGGTCCGCTTCTTGGATGCCGTTAACCGGCTTCTCTCGGAGGATGTATCGACCTTTGTCGAGCTCGGGCCCCACCCGGTGCTTCTCCATGCAGTTGAGCAGACCGCGCATGCCGCTAATCGGTTTGTTACGACCGCTGCCTGTGGTCGCCGCGAGGAAGGCGACGATGCTGCATTCCTCGGTGCTCTTGGTACGCTCTGGTCTGCCGGCCATGCATTGTCCTGGAGTAAGATCATGAGCGGCCGTTTCGTACCGCTGCCGAACTATCCCTGGCAGCGCGAGCACCATTGGGCCGATGGTGCCAAACTCCGCTCCGCGGTGAGTGAAACGACGACAGTTACCCAGCTCGATGACGAGACCCGCGGGTGGCTCCACGCGCTGAGGTGGCGATCGTCAGATCCGTCTGAGCCAAGCGTCGCAGGTCGCGGAGAGCGGTGTCTCCTCATCGCCAACGATCGAAATGATGAGGCCGAGGCCGCTCTGGCGCGGGCGGGCGAAGCCGTTGGCGCTGACATCGAGGTCGTGCCCTGGAACGGGCTTGAGCAGGCGCTCGCGAATGAGGCACGCGCAGGAATGGCGCTGGCGAACATCGTTCTGGTACTGCCTAACGATGAGACTGCGAGTTATGCGCCCGTCTGTGCACTGCAGGCCGTTCTCCGGCACAGTTGGCAGGTTCCCCCGAGACTGAGCGTCGTGACACGAGGCGCTCAAGCCATTGACGCCAGCTCGCGGCTTTCGATTGATCAGGCAGCTGCATGGGGAGCCTGTCGGGTAATTGCATGGGAGCATCCGGAACTACGGCTAGGCTTGATCGATCTTGACCGGCAACCGCTTACTCCGACTGCAGCCGCGGTGGCATTTCAGCAAATTCTAGCGCCTGATCGCGAGGAGCAGACCGCCATTCGCGGTGACCGCCGCCTCGTTCTGCGACTCGAGTCGTATCGACCCTATGGCGACGTCCCAGTCATCAGGTGGCGCAGCGACGCCGCCTATTTGATCACAGGTGGTTTCGGGGACATTGGCTTGGGTGTGGCGCAGGCCCTGGCGGCAAATGGTGTCCGCCGTTTGATCCTGATGGGCCGCACCCCGTTACCCCCACGAGATCAGTGGAGCCAGTCAGAACTCGGGACCGAAGTCGGTGATCGGATCGCTGCGGTGCGTGCGCTTGAGGCCCAAGGTGTTGCCGTGCACCTGGCCGCTGTCGACGTTGGCGACGAGCTGGCGTTACGGGCCTTTTTCGAACGCTATCGGGCGGAAGCTTGGCCTCCGGTGCGTGGCGTGATCCATGCTGCTGTTACTCTCGACAACGCGCTCGCGAGCTTTATCAGCCAGTCTACATTCGATCGAGTAGTTCGCGCCAAGCTGCGCTCGGCACAGCTTCTCGAGCAGATTCTCCCCGATGTTGAGGTGTTTGTGCTGATGTCGTCGATATGTGCTTTCCTGCCGCAGCTTGGGGAGGTGAATTACGCCGCCGCCAATGCCGGCCTCGACGCTCTGGCGCAGGATCGCCGTGCTCGTGGCCTGCCGGCGATCAGCTTGGGATGGGGCGTTTGGAAAGAGACGGGACTGGCAAAGCGCTTCATTACCGAGCAAAAAATTGCGGAGTTTGCTAGCCAGGGCATCAAAACGATCCCGCCGGATCGCGCCTTTGCGACTTTTTCGGCGCTTTGTGGTCTCCCGGAATCCCATCTGGCGGTCCTACCACTCGATCAGGCGACCTTCCGTCGCGCCGCCTACCACCGGAACAAGGCAATGGTGTCGCGGCTCGTGGATGGAGCGGGCGATGGTGCATCCAAGCGGACGCCCGATGCCGAGGCGCCATCCGAGGAGGAAATTTTGCAGCTGGTGACGCGTGCCGTCGGCACCGTTCTCAAATATCCGCCATCGCGCCTCGACCCGCGCAAGCCGCTTGGAGCGATGGGGCTGACGTCGCTGATGGCGATCGAGTTGCGCAATCTGCTTGAGGCTGATTTGGCGCGCTCGCTATCGGCGACCCTCGCCTGGAAGTATCCTACGATTGAAGCGCTGGTTGCGCATCTCGCCGCGGCGACGAACAGCAAGGCGGATTCTAAAATCGCTCCCGTTTCTGTTCCTGTGATCGCGGTTGATGTCGCTGCCATGGCACAGCATTCCGATGAAGAGGCGCTCGCGTTGCTGCGCGGAGGCAATCGCCGATGAGTACGGGGCGAACGGGTGATCATCCGATTTCGGCCATCAAACTGGCATTAGCCGCAAAGCAGATGCGAGCGCAGGCCGGCCAGGCGCTGCGCAGTGATCCGATCGCGGTCGTCGGCATGGGTTGCCGCGTTCCGGGCGGAGCGGCAACGCCCGAACAAATGTGGCAACTTCTGTCCGCCGGTGCCGACTGCGTGACGGCGGTACCGCGATCGAGATGGGATGCCGATATCTGGTACGACCCAGACCCCGCATCTCGCGGAAAGTCGGTGACTAAGCAGGGCGGCTTTCTTGATCATATAGACGAATTCGACGCCGAGTATTTCGGTATTTTGCCGCGTGAAGCGGATCGCATGGATCCGCAGCAGCGCCTGGTCCTGGAAGTCGCAATCGAGGCAATCGACGATGCCGGTTTGCCGCATTGGAAACTGCGCGGCTCACGAGCGGCCGTTTACATCGCCGCCTACCATAACGACTACGCCCAATTGCAATTGAGCAACCCGGACGAGATCGACGCTCGGACGTTGACCGGTACGCAGAACAGCATTGTTGCAAACCGCTTGTCCTATTTCTTCGATCTTCGGGGCCCAAGCCTTTCCATCGACAGTGCCTGCTCGTCGTCGCTGGTGGCTGTTCATCTCGCATGTCAAAGCCTACGCGTCGGAGAAGTTGATCTCGCCATTGCTGGCGGCGTCTCCGTTATGATTGGGCCAGAGATGATGGTTGCGTTGTCGAAGGTCGGCTTCATGGCCCCGGACGGGCGCTGCAAGACCTTTGACTCCCGTGCCGACGGCTTCGGGCGCGGGGAGGGATGTGGCATTGTGATACTAAAGCGTCTGTCCGATGCTCTCGCCGACGATGATCGGATCTTGGCGGTGGTCCGCGGTTCCGCCGTTAACCAGGACGGGCACTCGACACTGCTTGCTGCACCTAACGGAATAGCCCAGGAGGCGCTGATCCGCGAGGCGTTGGCAACGGCGCAAATCGATCCCTCCCGGATCGAGTATGTCGAGGCGCATGGCACCGGCACGGCCCTGGGCGATCCGATCGAAGTCGAAGCAATTGCTGCGACGATTGGCCAGCCAATATCGCCGCCGAGCCCTTGTTGGCTCGGCTCGGCGAAGGCGAATTTCGGCCATCTCGAAGCGGCCGCAGGCGTGATTGGGTTTATCAAAGCCGTTCTGGCGCTGCGCCATCGCGCGGTGCCGCCTCAGCCGAACTTCCACAAGCTCAACTCACACATTTCGTTCGCGGATACGAGACTTGCGGTGCCGACCGAGTTGACGCCGTGGCCCGAAGGCGCTTGGCCACGATGCGCCGCTGTGAGCTCGTTTGGCGTGGGCGGCACCAATGCGAATGTTGTGATCGAGGAGGCTCCGCGACTGCTGCAGCGGGAGCGAGCGCCGGAAGAAGCCGGCGTCAGCCGCATCCTGCCTCTGTCCGCCCATAGCTCGGCCGCATTGCAAGCGCAAGTGCGATCCTGGGTCGCTTTCCTCTCAGAAACACCAGCCACGATTGCGGACATCTGCTACACAGCTGCGCTCCGCCGCACTCACGCCGACTATCGCATCGCAGTCACTGGCTCCTCCAAGCAGGAGATGCGCGCCAACCTAGAGGTGCTAGATTCAAAGGCTGCATTAGCAAGGCAGAGCGTTTCGGGAAGGGCACCAAGAATCGGTTTCGTATTTTCCGGCCAGGGCACTCAGTGGTATGCCATGGGCCGCGAGCTTATGGCCGAGGAGGCTGTATTCGGTGACACAATTGCAGCCTGTGACCGGCTGCTGCGAGCGACGGCAGGCTGGTCACTCCTTGAGGAACTTGAGCGGGACGAAGAGCGCACACGTTTAGCAGACACCGAGTTTGCCCAGCCTGCCTTGTTCGCGCTGCAAGTCGGCCTTGCCGCGCTTTGGCGTTCCTGGGGACTGAACCCCTCCTGTGTAATTGGGCATAGCGTTGGCGAAATAGCCGCACTGCACGTTGCCGGAGCTCTCGACTTACCGGAGGCAGTCCGGGTCGTCTGGCAACGCGGCCGGACCATGGCACCTTCGAGGGGCCGCGGCCAAATGGCTGCGATTGGCCTTGATGTTGATGAGGCGGAGCGACTAATCGTTCCCTACCAAGGTCGCCTCGATATCGCTGCTGTGAATGGCCCGCACAGCGTCGTGCTGTCAGGCGAGCCACCCGCGCTCAAGGAGGTGCTGGCGACACTCGCAGCGCGCGGTCTCAGATATCGGCTGCTTGCAGGCGATTACGCCTTTCACAGCGCTCAGATGGAGGCTTTGGCCAGCGAGTTCGTACGTCGGTTGGGCGCCGTGCGTAGCGCGCCGCCAGCCGTTCCGGTCTATTCCACCGTGTCGGGCGGTCGTGCTGACACCATAGCATTCGACAGTGCCTATTTCGGCCGCAATGTGCGCGAGCCCGTGCGCTTCATGAGTGCGATGAAGGCTATGGCCGAGAGCTCTGATATTCTCGTCGAGATCGGGCCTCAGCCGGTGCTCGCCGCCTCAATTATCGACTGTGCTGGGTTAGACCATCCGCCTCCAGTGTTGGCCTCGTTGCGTCGCGGACAGCCCGAACGCGCGACCATGCTTCGGGCATGTGGCGAAGCCTATGCCGCGGGCTGCGATCTGAATTGGGCCCGTCTTCAAAGTGATCCTACTCAGATCGTCGATCTGCCCCATTATCCCTGGCAGAGGAAGCGCCATTGGCTTCCATCGTCGATGAAACGCCGCTTAATCGCGCCGACAGGGCACGCTAATCCGTTACTCAGCCGATACGAAATCGCCTGGCAGCTCGCGTCGCCGCTGCCCGAGGGCGGGCAAGCCGAGGGCTCCTGGCTCGTATTTGCCGATCATAGCGGAATTGCCAACGCGGTCTCCGAAGGAATTCGTGCTGCTGGCGGGCGAGTCTGCTCGGTTTATGCAGGTGCTTCCTTGCTTCAACGGTCGACGGATGAATTTGTCGTCGACGCGGCAGACCCGGAGTCGATCCGCACCGTGCTTCGCCTGGCGACATGTCCCGATCCGAAGGGATGGCGCGGCATAGTGCACTGCTGGTCACTCGAGGTTTCTGGCGATCAGGCCAACGAGAAGATTGTCGACGGAGCCTTGCTTGGCACCGGCTCTGTGATTGCGCTGGTTCAGGCGCTTGCGGCCTCGCCGGAGGTTACGATCGGTTCGTTTTTAGTGGTCACGCGCGGTGCCACCGCGGTCACCGGAACCGAGGCGGTAGATCTTCGTGCGGTTTGCAACTCGGGCACTTGGGCGCTCGGCGGTGTGATCGCCAACGAGCTCCCGGAACTGAAACCGCGGACGATCGATCTCGATCCACAAATGACCGTGCAAGATGCCGCCATGCTTGGGGCCGAGTTCTTCGGTGGCATCGAACAGCGCGTTGCAATCCGTGACGGACAGCGTTGGGTGCCGAGGCTGCGGCGCCTCGATTCAGATCTCCAAATGCCTAGAGATCCGGCCGGCAAATCGGCAGTGGCCGTATCACCAACGGGGACTTATTGGATCACCGGCGGTCTTGGCGCGCTTGGGCGCGAGACGGCCCGATGGCTCGCGCGACTCGGAGCGCGCCATCTCGTCCTCAGCAGTCGTCACAGCAACTCTGCAGCCGACCCGGAATTTCTTCGCGAATTGCAACAACTCGGCATCGATTGCCGCATCCTCGCCGTCGACGCGGGAGACCGTGATCGCATGACGGAGGCTTTTGCGGAGGTGCGCCGTACCATGCCTCCACTGCGTGGCGTTATCCACGCTGCCGGCGTGTTGCACGATGCAGCGCTGATCAACCAACGCCCGAAGGAGGGGGTCAACATCCGCCGGGGTAAGGTTGAAGGTGCCTGGATTCTTCACGAACTGACGCGCGATGACCCGCTCGATTTTTTCGTGCTTTATTCATCCGCTGCCGTGGTTCTAGGCACCCCCGGTCAGGCTTGGTATGCGGCGGCAAATGCTGAGCTTGATGCGCTCGCCCGTTATCGGCGCCGCATCGGGTTGCCCGCCCTGAGCGTGGCGTGGGGGCCGTGGGCCGGCGCAGGGATGGCGGCCGAGCTGTCACGCCGCGCCCCAGATACATGGTTGGCCCGAGGGTTCGGGACCATTGATCCAGCGACCGGCTTTGCCGAGCTCGAGCGTTTACTGGTCGATGGCCTCTCCTACGGAGCGATCATACAGATCGATTGGGAATGGTTTCTTGGACGGCTCCCGCGTGGCGTCGACCGCGCTTTCTTCGCCGATCTATCGGCGCGAGCGCCTGAGATCGTTGCTGCAGCAAAGCCTGATACAAATCTTCCCGCTAGACTTAAGGCGGTGTCGGCGAGCCAACGTCGCGAGGCGCTGATGACGGCGCTTATCGGTCATGCGCGCCATGTGATGGGGCTCGATGCAGGCGTGCAGCTCGAACCCGCGATTCCGCTGCGTGAGATGGGCCTCGATTCCCTAATGGCTGTTGAGCTACGCAACGTCCTCGTGCAGGTGGGCAGCAAATCGCTTTCAGCAACGCTGCTGTTCGACTATCCCGAACTTGAGCGGCTTGCCAGCTATCTCTACCGCGCCTGGAATCTTGACTTCGATGCGGTTGGCGAAAACGTCGCCCCCGGTAAAGGTGTCGAGCGGCTTGCCATGCGCGACGTGGCCAGTCTATCCGATGCCGATGCTGAGCTGCTGTTAAGCCGGGAGCTAGAAACCAGCGGCTTAGGGAGGTCGCGATGACTGACGAGCTCGCGGCGATCGACACATTGAGCCCTGTGAAACGCGCCCTCATCGAGATCCGTGAGCTTCGCCAAAGGTTGGCGCGGGCGGAGGTCGGCTTTCGTGAACCGATTGCAATCATTGGCATGGGACTTCGTTTTCCCGGCGGCGTTCATGATGCGCAGAGTTTTTCCCAACTGCTGTGGTCAGGCGGTGACGCGGTGACCGAAATTCCACCGCGGCGCTGGTCACTGGAGGCCCTCTACGCCGATGATCCCGATCGGCCCGGGAAGATGACTACTCGCCACGGCGCTTTCCTGCCGGACGTTGATTGCTTCGACGCTGATTTGTTCGGGATTTCGCCGCGCGAAGCAGCCAGCATGGATCCGCAGCAGCGCGTCGTGCTGGAGGTCGGCTGGGAGGCTTTGGAGCATGCTGGACGCGCGCCGCTTGGCCTTTCCGGCAGCAACACTGGCGTCTACCTCGGTATTGTCAACAGCGACTACGGACGGATGCTATTCACCCGCCCCGATTTGATTGATGTCTATTTTGGTACCGGCAACGCCTATAGCGTCGCCGCCGGGCGGCTCTCCTATCAACTCGGCCTTCAGGGGCCGAGCATCGCGGTCGACACGGCCTGCTCCTCCTCACTTGTCGCCGTGCACCTTGCCTGTCAGGCATTGCGTCTGCAGGAGTGCGATATGGCTTTGGCTGGGGGAGTTAATCTCATCCTGTCGCCCGAGATAAACATCACCTTCTCCAAGGCCCGCATGATGGCGCACGACGGTCGCTGCAAGACGTTCGATGCAGCGGCTGACGGTTATGTACGCGGCGAAGGTTGCGCCGTGGTGGTGTTGCGCAGGCTTTCCGATGCACTGAAAGACGGCGATACCATTCACGCGGTAATTCGCGGCACGGCCATCGGCCAGGATGGCCGCAGCGGCGGCTTGACTGCTCCGAATGGTCCGGCTCAAGAGGCCGTCATCCGGTCGGCGCTGTCCAATGCCGATCTGCCGGCGAGCGCAGTGTGCTTCGTGGAGACGCACGGCACCGGAACGTCGCTTGGCGATCCTATCGAAGCCAACGCGCTTGGGGCAGTGTTTGCCGAGAGCCGGAGCAAAGAGCGCCCGCTCATCATCGGCTCGGTAAAGACAAATATCGGCCATCTCGAGGCGGCCGCTGGCATCGCCGGTCTCATCAAAGCCGTGCTGAGCCTTCAGCGCGGCGAGATTCCGCCGAACCTGCATTTTAAGCAGGGCAATCCCCACATTGACTGGACGCTACCCTTGATGGTTCCGACCCGTGTCGTGCCGTTCGCCCCGATTCAGGGCCGACGGGTCGCTGGCGTCAGCTCCTTTGGGTTCAGCGGCACGAATGCGCACGTTGTCCTCGAAGAGGCACCGGCACAGCCAGCCCTGACCACGGCCTCTGATCGTCCGTTGCACATTCTCGCCTTCTCCGCGCGAAACGAAGAAACATTGCGCGAACTCGCACAGCGCCATGTTAACGGCCTTTCCGTGGATCACGCCATTGCCGATGTTTGCTTCACCGCCAACACCGGGCGCTCCCATTTCGCCGCTCGCTTGGCCGTGATTGGCGACAGCAGCGATGGCATGCGCGACGCTGTGTCGGCGTATGTCCAATCCCGACCGAATCCCAACGTGGCGGTTCGGTGTGGGGACGGCACACGGCCACGGGTCGCGTTTCTTTTCACGGGCCAGGGTGCGCAATATCCTGGCATGGGGCGCATGCTCTATGCGACGTCGCCGGTTTTCAGGGAGACGCTCGACGCGTGCGCTGTTGGATTTGAACGTCATCTGCGTCGTGACTTGCTCGACATCATGTTTGGCGACAATCACGAACTGCTCGAATCCACGTACTTCGCGCAGCCGGCCATCTTTGCGATCGAGGCGGCGCTCGCCTCACTCTGGCGGTCGTGGGGGATCGAACCCGTGGCCCTATTGGGACATAGTCTGGGCGAATACAGTGCAGCCTTCGCTGCCGGCATGCTGTCGCTTGAGGATGCACTTCGCCTCATTGCCGAACGCGGCCGCCTAACCCATGAGTTGACGGGCGCCGGCGCAATGGCGGCCGTGCGCGGGCCGCAGCCGGTCGTCGATGCCGAACTCGCAAAATTTAGTGGTGACCTCGAGATCGCCGCTTGGAACGGCCCGGAGCACGTGGTCATCACGGGCCCAGCCGAGGTGGTGGAGAGAGCAGCCGGACGGCTACAGGCGATTGGGCTCGAAGCGAAGCGCCTCAGGGTGTCCTACGGAGCGCATTCGCGCCGAGTCGTGCCGGTCCTCGAGCCGTTCGGGAAGGTTTTGGACACGATCGGCTTTGCGCCGCCGCGAGTTACTCTCGTCTCCAACGTTTCGGGCGACATTGCTGGGCGCGACGAAATGATCTCAACTGAATATTGGCAGCAACAGATGCGCAAACCTGTTCGGTTCGCGCAGGGCATGCAGACCCTTGCAGCACAGGGAATTACGCATTTCGTCGAGATCGGCCCGCACCCCGTGTTGGTCGGCATGGGTGCCGAATGCCTGCCGAATAGCAACTCGCTGGCTTGGCTACCATCGCTGCGACGGAGCCGTGCCGATTGGACGGATCTTTTGGAAAGCTTGCAGCGAATGTATGTCGACGGCGCGTCGGTGGACTGGTCGGGCTTCGATCAGGGATACCAGCGGCGCCGAGTATCGGTGTCAACTTATCCGTTCAGCCGCCGCCGGCATTGGCTGGACATCGGCGGGGCTAACGAGCAGACCGACCCTTGGCTGGATCTCACCGGCGCGCTCGACCGCCAGGCGGCGCAGGGGCCGCTCGATCTCAATGCCGCCTCCTATCCGGCCAAATGGGCGAGCCTTGCGCGCCTCGTGAGCGCCTACGCCATCCAAACCTTGCGCGAGACAGGTGTGTTTCGCCTTGCCGGCGAGCGGCGGACGTTGGATGAGGTTGTGGCGCAGGCGCGAATCGGCAGGCCGCACCATGGGCTGGTCCGCCGGTGGCTTGATCGGCTAGCGACGGAGGGCCTGCTCCTCGTCGAAGGCAACACATATGTAGCGAAGCGGCCGCTTCCCGATCCAGCGCTGTCTGAGATCTGGTGCGAGGCGGAGGCGCAACTATCCGATAATGTGCAACTTCTCGCCTATGTGAGGCACTGCGGCAATTTGCTTGCAGACGTCCTTACCGGCCGGACGAGCCCACTCGAAACACTATTTCCAGCCGGCCGGTTCGAACTCGCGGAGGATCTGTATGCGCGCTCCGCGACGATGCGTTATGTCAATGCGTTAGCGGCCGCCGCAGTGCGAGCGATCAACCTCGCGACCCCGCCTGGTCAATGCATGCGGTTGTTGGAGATCGGGGCTGGCACCGGGAGTACAACGGCAGCGCTGCTTCCAGCGCTGCGCCATAACCACGTCCGCTACCGCTTTACTGACGTTACCGATGTCTTCCTCGACCGTGCACGGCGGCGGTTCGCAGCATTTCCCTTCATTGAGTACGGCAGATTCGACCTCGATCGCGAACTCTCAAACCAAGAGTATTCGCCAGCGAGTTTTGATGTCATCGTCTCGGCGAACGCGGTTCACGCCTGTGCCGACATCAGGGCTGTACTGCGGCGATTGCGTGAACTGCTGAGCCCGGGTGGAACTCTGATCCTAATCGAATCTACGACCTACTTTGCCTGGTTCGATATAACAACGGCCTTGATCGAAACGTGGAGCCGCTCTGTCGATGATCTACGTGCTGATGTACCGCTCCTAAGCGCCCAGGCTTGGGTCGAGGTTCTCGAAGAGTGCGGGTTCTCAGACGCGGGAGCGTGGCCAGGGTCTGGAACGCCCGCAGATCACCTCGGACAGCATGTCATCGCAGCGCGCGTGCCTGGCACGCTGATCGGGGCCAGCGCAGGTCAAGAAGACTTGTCGATCGTTGCGAAGGAAGAGGAAGGCACCCGTGTGGCTCAGAGCGATGGTATGCTTTGCAGGATCCGTGAAGCGTTGCCGTTAGAGCGCGCTGATCTGTTGCGTACACTTGTGCGCGACCTAATCATCCAGATCTTGCGGCTCGATGCCAGCGATCCGCCCGCCGGTAGTTCCCGGCTGATGGATTTAGGTTTCGACTCGTTGATGGCCGTGCAGCTTCGTAATCAATTGAGCATCGCCCTCGATCTGGAGCGACCCTTGCCGGCGACGCTGATCTTCGATTATCCGACCATCGACGCAATCGCGTTGTATTTGAACAAACACCTGACTCCGCCGGAGCAACAAGCAAAGGCATCTGCCCCAGCCAAGGACACGGAGGCGACCAGACCGGTCCCGCTCGGTTCTGAGACCATCGCGGCAATGAGCGATCACGATGTCGAGCTGCTTCTGCTTAACAGATTGGAGCGTCGCTGATGCGCGAAACTCAACTTCATCAGCGGACTGACGCCGATCCATCGACCCTGTCACCTCTCAAGCGCGCCTTTTTGGCGTTGGATCGGGCTGAGCAGAAGATTGCCGCCCTTGAGCAGGGCGAGCGGGAGCCGATTGCGGTGATCGGATTAGGCTGCCGAGTACCCGGCGCCGAAAACCCGGCTGCTTTTTGGCAGTTGTTGCGAGACGGCGTTGACGCGGTGTCGAAAGTTCCAACTGATCGATTTGATGTCGATGCCCTCTACGATCCCGACCCTGACGCGCCGGGCCACATTGCCACGAAGTCTGGTGGTTTTCTTCGTAACGTTGATCAGTTCGACAGCGCATTCTTCGGGATTTCGCCGCGCGAAGCGCGGGGAATGGATCCACAGCAACGGCTGATTCTTGAAGTATCCTGGGAGGCTCTGGAGCATGCAGGCCAGGCCCCAGGCCGCCTGGACCATTCCAAGACCGGAGTCTACTTTGGGGTATGCAGCTTTGACTATTCCAATCTGCAAATCGCCAGCCGCGACTACGCGCTGCTTGACTCCCATTACGGTTCGGGGATCGCCCACAGTGTCGTGACGGGTCGGCTGTCCTACCTTCTCGGGCTCCAAGGTCCGAGCATAAGCGTCGACACCGCGTGTTCATCGTCGCTCGTTGCGGTCCACCTGGCTTGTCAGGCGCTACGACAGGGCGACTGCCAAATGGCGCTCGCCGGTGGGGTTAACCTGATCCTCGGACCCGAACTGTTCGTAGCACTGTCGCACGCTCGCTTTCTCGCCCCCGACGGGCGCTGCAAGACTTTTTCGGCCGACGCAGACGGCTTCGGGCGGGGCGAGGGTTGCGGTGTGGTTGTGCTCAAAACGCTGCGACAGGCCAAGGCGGCGGGCGATCGGGTGTTGGCGGTCATCCGCGCCAGTGCCCTGAATCAAGATGGTCCAAGCAGTAGCCTCAGCGCACCCAATGGTCCTGCACAGCAAGCGCTGATGCGGTCGGCTTTGAAGAGTGCTGGACTAGAGCCGCGGGACGTCGGTTTCATCGAGGCGCACGGGACTGGGACGCGGCTCGGCGATCCTCTTGAGGTCCAAGCGCTCGGTGCCGTGTTTGGTCGCGACCGGGATCCCGCAAGCCCGTTGTTCATCGGATCCGTGAAGACCAATGTCGGTCATCTTGAGGCTGCTGCAGGCGTGACTGGGCTCATCAAGCTGGTGCTCGCTTTGCAGAATCGAGAGATTCCACCGCACCTCCATTTTACGGCGCCGAGCCCGTTCATCGATTGGGCCGATCTGCCGATCCGGATTCCCACCGCGGTGACTGCGTGGGAGCCAATCTCCGGCCGCCGCATCGGGGCTGTTAGCTCGTTCGGATTCAGCGGCACCAATGCTTATGTGCTGGTGGAGGAAGCGCCCACGGAGCCGGACCTTCCGAGCCATGCGGCGCGCGCTCATTTGTTCGCTGTCTCAGCCCGCAATGAGCGTGCCTTGTCCGAGCTCGCTGCGGCGTCTGCCACGGCTGTCACACAACACACAGACCAGGCCTTATCCGATCTCTGTCATACGGCCAATGTCGGGCGGTCCCATTTTGCAGTCCGGGCGACCGTCATTGCACGAACCATTTCGGAGCTTTCGACGCGGCTCGCCGCCCTGTCGAGCGGTGATAAGGCGTCAGGACTGCACAAGGGCACCGTGACAAGCCGCGATCCACCTCGGGTCGCTTTTCTGTTCAGTGGCCAGGGATCACAATATGTCGGAATGGCGCGTGGCCTCTATAATGTTGCGCCGGTTTTTCGCGAGGCGTTCGATCGCTGCGCCGCCGTGCTCGATCGCCATCTCACCCAACCTTTGGCCCAGGTGGTTTTTGGCGGCGCAGATGGTACGATGCTCGACAGTACCGCCTATACACAGCCGGCACTGTTCGCGGTCGAATACGCGTTGACCGAGCTTTGGCGCTCCTTTGGTGTGACGCCTGCGATTGTTGCCGGCCACTCCGTTGGAGAATTTGTCGCCGCAACCGTGGCGGGCGTTTTCCGACTTGAGGACGCGCTATATCTCGTGGCGCGCCGCGGAGCGTTGATGGCGTCGCTACCAGCCGGCGGGGCAATGGCTGCGATCGCCGCCTCCGAGGCAGAGATCTCGGAATCCATCGCAGCGTTTCGAGCCGAACTGTCGATTGCTGCGGTGAATGGCCCGAAGCAGGTGGTGGTTTCTGGCTCGGTAGCGGCGGTGGAAGCTGTGACAGCAGGATTTGCCGCGCGCGGCATTCGCTGTCAACGGTTGCCAGTG
>Ga0335080_10000868_pt1 | contig 28656 bp, 20 predicted proteins | sample Lox_Sample_34_FD_206720 | JGI IMG/M metagenome (GOLD analysis project Ga0335080, IMG submission 206720) | Soil microbial communities from Loxahatchee National Wildlife Refuge, Florida, United States - Lox_Sample_3.4 | ecosystem: Environmental > Terrestrial > Soil > Wetlands | place: USA... | reverse complement strand
ATTTCAGACGTGGGCGATTCCGTCCGGCGGCGGCGTGGTGCGCAACATGGTGCACACGCCCGAGGGCAACTTGTGGCTGGCGTGCAGCGGCGTTAACGGCATCGCGTTCGTCGAGGTAAAGAACGGCTCGAAAATGTCCTCGCTAAAATGAGGAGCGCATCTTAGCGTTTGCGTTGCGGGGGCATTTCTTCCTCAGAATGCGCTCGTTATACGTTAGACGCGTCATTTCGGGCGTGATGAGGAATCTGCTTCGCGTGCCCTAATCGGGCCAGTCGCAATCGAGCGATCCCATGCTGCCAATCGGCGGCCCGTCGGGCGGTTCGACCGGTACGGTCAGATCAATGCGCTTCGGATCCTTCTCAAAAAGCTCAATCTGTCTGGACGCAAAGTAGACGTGCGCGTGATCCCGTATCTGGTTTTTTGGTGAGTTCAGCCAGCCCTTGAGCTCGCCCAATTTCAGAGCGGCGATGCTGCGCACTTCCTCTGAAGCGTGCTCGTTGGCAGAGAGAGCCATCAAATCGTATAGCGCCGCATCGTCGACGGTGTTGGCGATTTCTCCGTCATAGCCCGCTGGGTGAGAAGACTTCCAGGTGGACGTCAAAATAGCATCCAGAACTTCGTCGAAACCCGGACTAGCAGAATCGCGGGCGTGGAATTCCACGAGTCGCGCGGCGCGTTCCGGATTGAAGAGGAATTGCAGTACGTGCTGGGCCGCGGATTCCGCAGGCGCCAGCGCATCAAACGCCGGGCTGGTGTGAATCTTGAAATCCTCGCGCGCGCGCGGATATTCCGGCGGTCGTGGCGGAATCAGCCTTAAGAGCGGCTCGGGCAACGCCAGGACTTCTGGCTTGAGCGTCGCCAGCACGGCAGCCAATGCTCGGCGCTGTTCGGCCGGCGCGACAATTTGCGTCGGCGTTTCTCCATCGCCGCGCACCGCGAACGTGTAATCCATTCCACCGATCAGCTTGCTCGCTGCTTCCACCTGGTAGCGGTGGTACATATAGATCGGCACCAGCACATCTTCGAGTGTTGCCAGCGGCGCGCCTTCGCGAATGTTGTTCTCGCCGAATCGTTTCAGCGCCGCGGCGCGTACTTGCATGATCCGGTTCAGTTCATCCACCGCATTCGAACCGCTATCCCACAAATGCGCGAGACTGCTCGAAGAGCCCGGCGGACGCGCATCCTGATCTGTTAAGTAGCGTAAGCCGCGCCCATATGCATCGAGCAAAATCTTATTCAACGCAGCGTGTTCGTCCGTTCCCGGTGCAAAATCGCTGTAGCCCCACTTGATCGAAACTTTGTCCCACTCGCCGATGCCTACGGCATACGCGTCCGAAATATCCGGCGTGCCATCTGCGCCAAGCTTCACCAGCGGCGGCGGATAGTCCATCACCGAAGAGCGATTCACGGTGCTGGCGGAATAGTTGTGCATCAGCCCTAACGTGTGGCCCACTTCATGAGCCGCCAGCTGCCGCAGCCGGGCGAGCGCCATCTCCATCATTTTCGGCGAAACCGGCTTGCCTTTTTCATACGGCGCCAGCAGGCCTTCGGCAATCAAATAGTCTTGCCGCACGCGCAGCGAGCCGAGCGAGACGTGTCCCTTGATGATTTCTCCCGTGCGCGGGTCAATCACCGCCGAGCCGTAAGACCATCCCCGCGTGGCGCGATGGATCCACTGGATCATGTTGTAGCGCAGGTCCATTGGATCCGCGTCCTCCGGCATCAGCTTCACTTGGAACGCATCCTTGTATCCGGCGGCTTCGAACGCCTGGTTCCACCAGCGCGCGCCTTCCAACAGCGCCGAACGAATTGGCTCCGGCGCGCCGCGATCCAGGTAATAAATAATGGGCTTTACGGCTTCGCTCACCGCTGCGTTTGGATCCTTTTTCTCCAAACGGTGCCGTGCGGTGAAGCGCTTCACGATCGGTTCGCTTACCGGCGTGGCGTAGTCCATGTAGCTGATGCCGAAAAAGCTGCTGCGCGGATCGTAGACGCGTGGCTTGTAGCCCGGCGGCGGTAGTTGCACGAAAGAGTGATGCTCGCGGACCGTGATCGAGTCGGGTGATGGGGTTACGTCGCGGACCCACTGGCCTGGGTCGTCGCCGCTAAACGTCAGCGTCGCTTCTATTTCCGTGTTCAGCGGAAAACTCTTCGTTTGTGGCAGGTAGATCGCACAACGGGAATTGTCCAGCCGGTAGGAGCCTTGCTTCGTTCGCCGCAGCGTTGCCGGAATATTGTGGGCGTCGCGCAGGAAAAAATCCGTAGCATCCACTAGCGCGTGAATGGTTCCATCGGCAGCTTTTTCTTCCGCCGCCACGGTGAAACCCCACAGGGCCGACTCGGCAAACGAGTCGTGCACCGCGCGGCGCTCATCCGCGTCGTTACTCACCGCGCGAAACGCCAGATTCTCTTCCATCAGCAGCACTTTCGGCCCGCTGCGTTCGAACCGCACGATCCGCGTCGCGCCCAGCTGTCCGCGGTCCAGCCCGATGTCGTTCGAACCGATTCCCGCCGGCAAACCGCTTTGGTACAAAAACTCCGCATCCCATTTATCGATTTCCAGCCAGAGCTTTCCCTGTTTCACATCCCAGTAGAGGTTGAAATAGCCGGGCTTGGCCGCCATTCCCGCGGTTTTTTCCGCAATGGTCGGCGTCGGAGTGTCCGCGCCAGCCGTTGCCGCACTCAACACCAGCATCGCCATCCAGCAAACCAACACCGCTCTCGCAACTTTCTCCATTTTCGAATCCTCCGAACGGAAGGAAGGTTTTATACCAAAAGCGCGCTGGCGCGGAGCAAAATCCTCTCTGCTATACTGAATTGCAATCGCGAACTGGTGCGAATCTTGGCCAAATTGCGCATTTCGATCGTTCAATATTTGAATACGGCTCCGCTGGTGCGAGGGTTCACGCACGGACCGCTCGCCGGGAAATACGATTTGTCGTTCACGGTGCCGTCGCAATGTGCGGAAGCGTTGCGCTCCGGTGCCGCCGACATTGCCATCATTCCCGCGATCGAGTACCAACGCATTCCTGGCTTGGCAGTATTGCCCGATATTGCCATCGCTTCGCAGAATCGCGTGCGCAGCTTGCTGATCATCGCGAAGAAGCCGATCGGCCAAGTCCAAAGCATCGCGCTGGACCGCAGCTCCCGCAGCACGCAAGCGCTCACGCGCATCCTGGCCGCTCGCCACTGGAATATCGCTCCACAATTCATCGAGGCCGAACCCGATCTGCGCACGATGCTGGCCACTGCCGATGCCGCGCTGCTTATCGGCGATCCTGCGCTGCGCATCTCCATCGCCGTCGAAAAGAACAGCGCCGTCGGCCCCGATGGTCGAGGTGTTTGCCAGGCCGCGACACTCGGCATCATCGGCCCCGAAATTTTTCATCTCTACGATATCGTCGGCGAATGGCGCAACTTCACTGGCCTCCCGGCGGTCATGGCCGTATGGGCTGCGCGCCGTGAGATCCTCACGCTGGAAGTCGTCGCGGACTTCGCCACTTCGCGAGATTACGGTCTGCTCAGCATCGGCGACATCAGCGCGGAAGCAGCCCGCGAGCTGGAACTTCCGGCGCGCGAGCTGGAATCCTATCTGCGCCACAACATCGACTTTCGTCTCGGTGAAGAAAACCGTCGCGGCCTTGAACGCTACTTCCGCGAAGCTGCGGACCTAGGGCTTATTTCCGAAGTGAGAAAGATCGAATGGGCCGGCACAACAACCGAAGCCGCCCATGCTCGTGTAAGCTAGTTCGCTCGATTTACAAAGGACCACTGTGGCACTCAGCAAACAAGAAGCTCTCGACATGCTGCAATCCGACGACCTTGTGGGCATCGGCATGGCCGCGCACCAAACACGCCTCAAGAAAAATGATCCCCGGGTCGTTACGTATCAAATCGACCGCAACATCAACTACACGAATTTCTGCACTGAGTACTGCTCGTTCTGCGCGTTCTATCGCCCGCTCGGCGCCAAAGACGGCTACATCCTTTCTTTCGAAACCATCTACGAAAAGATCGAAGAGATGCTCGCGCTTGGCGGGACCGGGGTTCTGCTGCAAGGCGGCTTACATCCCGACCTACAAATCGGCTACTACGAAAATCTGCTCCGCTCGCTGAAATCGCGCTTCCCGCAGGTGCACCTGCATTGCTTTTCCGCGCCGGAGATTCTGTGTATTGCCGAAGTTAGCGAGCTGAGTGTCGAAGAAACGATCAAGCGCCTGATGGATGCCGGTCTGCAATCGATTCCGGGCGGCGGCGCGGAAATTCTCGACGACGAAATTCGCGGCAAGATCGCTCGCCTCAAATGCACCAGCGACGATTGGGAGCGCGTCCATCGTGTCGCCCACTCGCTTGGCTTGCGCACCACGGCCACCATGATGTTCGGCTGCGGCGAAGAGCTGCGCCATCGTGTCAACCATCTGGAGCGACTCCGCCGCATTCAGGAGGATACGGGTGGTTTCACGGCGTTCATTCCGTGGATGTTCGCCGCGGAAAACACCGCGCTCGGCAAAAAAGTTCAGGAAACTACCGCGGTGGACTACCTCAAAACGCTCGCTGTCAGTCGGCTGTATCTCGACAATATCGATCACATCCAGTCGAGTTGGCTCACGCCCGGCATCAAGGTCTGCCAGATCGGTCTGCAATTCGGAGCTGACGATGTCGGGAGCATTCTGATTGAAGAAAACGTGGTCTTCGCTGCCGGCGTGAAAAACCGCACCAATGAACGCGAACTTCGCCGCATCATCTCCGACGCCGGTTTTATTCCGGCGCAACGCGACACCTTGTATCGTTCTTACGCTTTGAAGTAATCCACCGTTCGCTAGGCGTGCGTAGCGCCGGTTTATACTGAGCCTCGAAGAGCGTCCTCGGCAGCTCCGATCCGGCCAAGCGAAGGAAGAAGCTCCCGCACTTCACAATGCTGCTTCTACCGCGTGGGCGTCTGCTTTCTCGCCGGCCGCAACGTGAACTCCACTTCGGTCCCGTCCGGCAGATCAATATCTTCTAGTGGGTACAAAATACCGCTGCGAAACCGCGCCTGAATCCAGCGCGGCCCGGCAGGCTTTGCGCCGTCGCTGGCCGTACTTGCGGATTTTCCTGGTGCTCCAACTGCTGGCGCCACACCCGCGGTCTCATCCAGCGCCTGATTCGCCAGCGCATCCGCTTCGCGATTCTGCTCGCGGTACACGTGCTCGATGCGAAACGATTCGAATCCCTTCGCCATCTTCGTTGCGCGCTCATATAGCGGCCGCAAATCTTCGCTCTTCACCTTATACTGCCCGCGCATCTGCTTGACCATTAGCTCGGAGTCGCTCTCAATGCGCAGCGCTTTCACGCCATGCGACTGCGCGTAATCCAGCGCCGCAATCAACGCGTAATACTCCGCCACGTTGTTGGTCATCCGCCCGATGTACTTCTTCAGCTGTGCAACGATTTCACCTTTGCCGTTGCGAATCACGACGCCATAAGACGCCGGCCCTGGATTCCCGCGCGCCGCGCCGTCAATATTCGCGCGAAACGCGGGTCCGCCCGGCTTGTGCTCGGCCGGGCCGTCCACAAACAATCCGGCGCTGGCTGGTTTTGACGAAGGTGTGCGCGGCATCAGGAATGGTTCGCCGCGGAAGATGCCGCCTGGTCGGACTCTTTCGGCGGTTCGGGCAAAGGAATCGGTTCGAGCGTATACAAAATCATCCCGCAGGACTCGCAGCGATAGATTTCTTCGTTGGGATCGCGCCGCAATTCCTGCAGCGTATGCGGCAGCACGCGCATTCCGCACCCGCGGCATTGTCCGTCGCGCACTTCGGCCATCGCCGACCCGCGATGCCGCTTGGCGATCCGCTCGTACAAGTCCCGCAAATCCTGCGGAACCGGCGCGATCGTCTGCTCGCGTTCCGCAGTCAACTCGTTCAACCGCTTGGTCTTTTCCGCCTGCAGACCTGCAATCTCTTTCTTCTCCCGCCCCACGGAGGCTTCATCTTCTCGCAACTGGGCTTCCGCCGAGCGTACTTTCCGCTCTAATTCATCCGCAGCCATCATCACTTCCAACTCGGCGTCTTCGGCTTTGGTCACTTCCGCTTCGGCGTTGGCAATCTCGTGCTGCAGCGCCTTGTACGCTTCGTTGGTCTTTACTGCTCCGCTCTGGTCGCGATACTTCTGCGCGCGGTCCTTCCACTGCTGCACGTCCAGTTCGAACTTCTTCCGCTCTTTCTGCTTGCTCGCCAGCGCCTCTTTCGCCGCTACCACTGCGGCCTTGGCGCCGCTGAGTTTCGTTTCCGCATCCTGTAGGCGCTTGGGAAACGCCTCCAGCTCCGCGCGCAAGCCGGCGAGAAGGTGATCCACGCGCTGCAGTTCGATCAGATGCGGAATCGCGGAGTGCATAACGCTGTAATCGTAACACACGCCGCGTTATCCTTCTCGAAACGCGCAACTTGCTCCTGTACCTCGTTCCCTGCAAGCTTTTGAGCCTGATTCGTTCTAAGGAGGAACCACAATGCCCCACGTCCAGATTACCTGGGTGGAAGGCCGCAACCCCGATATGAAACGCAAAATCGCGGAACGCATCACTGCCGTCCTCATCGAAGACGGCAAAGCCAAGCGCGAAAACATTCACGTCGCGTTTCACGACGTGCCAGCGACCAACTACGCCGAAGCTGGAGTGCTGGTCGCGGACCAAAAACGCACGCCGTAAGACCGAGTTGAACCGCGTTATGGGCCCGCTCTCGCATTTGCAGAGGAGGGTTTCACATGGCGGATTCCCTGCAGAAGCAACTTGACCGGTGGACGGCAGCTGGCCTTCTCGACGCTGCCACCGCGAGCCGCATTCGTGCCTTTGAGGATTCTCGCGGTTCGGGGGAGCGTCTCCGCTGGCCCGTTTTACTCGCAGTCGCACTAGGCGGGCTGCTGCTTTGCGCCGCTGTCTTGCTGTTCGTCGCCGCGCATTGGGACGACATGGCTCCCGGCTCGCGCTTTGCCCTGGTGCTCCTGATGGTTGCCGCGTTTCCGGTCGTAGGCGCACTCACGAGCGAAAAATTTCCCGCGCTCTCCACGACGTTCCATGCCATCGGCACTGTCTGTCTCGGTGCCGGCATTTTCCTTGCGGCGCAGATTTTTAATCTGGAAGAAAATTGGACCAACGGCGTTCTGCTTTGGGCCATCGGCGCACTCATCGGCTGGCTGCTGCTCAAAAAATGGCCCCACGCCGCGTTTCTGGCGGTGCTTGCGCCGGTTTGGCTGATTGGTGTCTGGATGACGAGCCGCGGTCTGGACCTGGAGAGAACCGGCAGCGTCGTCTGGCAAGGCCTGCTACTCCTCGCGCTAACCTACCTCAGTGCGAGAACCTTCGAACATGCATCGCCCGAACGCCGCGCCCTGGCCCATCTTGGCGCCATTGCGCTGCTCCCCTGCGGCATCCTGGCGGTGGTCATGCGCGCCGAGTTCGGACAAGGCTACTATCAAGTCCCGACTGTTTCGCGCTCTGCGATCGTCTTCGCCTGGCTAATTGCCATCGGCGCGCCGCTATGTTTGGCACTTTTGCTGCGCGGCAAGTCCGCTTGGATGAATGCCGTTTCTGCGCTGTGGGTGCTCAGTCTCAGTCTCGTCACCCCGCGCCACAGGTATGCCTGGGATAGCTGGAGCGTTGTTGGCTTCTACATCTGGGCCGCGTTGGGCGCATGCGGAGTGATCGCGTGGGGCATTCTGGAGCGCCGGCGCGAACGGATCAACATGGGCGTCGCGGCGTTCGCGCTGACAGTGCTCTTCTTTTACTTTTCGAACGTCATGGACAAGCTAGGTCGCGCGGAAAGCCTCGCTGGCGCCGGCATTCTCCTGCTGGTTGGAGGATGGGCGCTGGAACGGATGCGCCGGTCTCTGATCGCGCGTGTTCAGGAGGCGTCATGAGCCAGTTGCAGAAGGGCCTGATCTTCGCTGTCATTCAGATTGTCTTCGTCGCCAGCTTGGGTGCCAAGCTGTTGTGGGACCGCGGCCGCTTGCCGCGCGGCTGGGCCGCCACACAAGGGTACGACCCCGATCTTCCCATTCGCGGCCGCTATATCAGCGTCACGCTCCTAGTGAACGCCGACAAAATTTTTTCTGACGCTGCGCAATCGCAGGCGCATCCCCCGTCCGCCTACGGTCCCTGGAATGTTTATCTCACTGTCGAAAATGGCAAAATCGTTGCCAATCCCGCCGACCATTACACCGGCCTCACGGTGTCCGTTCCAACGGCCCGCCCCGGAGAAACGCTGGCCAGCCTTTCTCCTCCCGTCATCTACTTCTTGCCCGAACACGCTGCCGATCCCATTCGCGGCCGCCCGGTCGGATCGGTTTTTATGGAGGCCACCATTCCCCGCAAGGGTCCGCCCCGCCCAATCCGCTTGGGCACCCAGATCAACGGCCGCATCGTGCCAGCGGACTCTCAATAGCCAACAGCGAATCATATGCAACGCATTTCTGTTTTTGCTGGGTGTGAAAGGGAAAGAACGTTTGGAGAAGACTTCAGTTCACTTCGTGGACTTGCATGGTCTGGTCGATCGCCAATGTCGGATACCGGATTGGAGAGTCCGCCGCTGCGGGCGCATGCCGTCCAGTCGCGGTAAAGGTCCCGCCCGAACATTCGATGGAATAGGTGTAACCGTCGCGTTCAGCACGCTCCATCGTGAGCGCGTGTGACGAAGTCAGCTCATCCAGCGTTGCGCACTTACCGTTTTCCGCAATGTACGCCCGCTCCGCCTGCGCGATCTGGAGCAAGTCGCTGCGCACGCCGGTGAGGCTGATTGCTTGCGTCGGCGCTGTTCCTTGATCCGTTACCGGCATCTTTTGGAAGTAAAAGTGGTACACGCCGTAAACCACGGCACAAGCCACCAGCAAAGCCACTAGGGCGCGCATGAGCCGATTGTCGTTCCAGCGTAATCTCCTGGGCAAGCGCCCTTCTCGTCGCCCGTGCGGAAGCAGATACCGTTAACCGGCCTGCCGCCATGTAGCGAATACGCATTCTCGCCGCGTTTTCTAATTGACTGTCCGCGCCATCTCCGGTAACTACGAGAGACACCGGTATTCCCTCTTCTTAGGAGACTCAGCATGAATACGAAGTCCCCGCTCGCTCTCGGCCTGTCTGTCCTATTGTCATTTTCCATCGTCGCTCCAGCGCAGCTTTCCGCTGCGCCGCAGAACGGCCAGCGTGCCGGCGAAGTCGACCGTCTCATCCCTGCGGTCAGTATCGATCGCGGCGGCAAAAACATCGCTGCGAAGGCCAAGACGGTGGTCGACTTGCAGGATTTGGTCAACACGCAGATCAACGGCCGTGCCCGCGTAGCCCTTGATGACGGCTCGGTTTTGAACGTCGGTTCGAACGCCTCGATCAAGGTCGTCAAGCATGACACTGGAGCTCAGCAGACCGAGCTCGAACTTACCTACGGTAAGCTTCGCACACAGGCCCAGAAAATCTCCAAGCCGGACGGCAAGTTCGAGGTGCGCACCGCCGCAGGGGTCGCCGGCGTCGTCGGCACTGACTTCTACACCGAATACGATCAGTCCACGAAAGCCATGAACGTCATCGTTTACGAGGGCCAAGTGCGCGTTTGCAATCTCGCTGGGGTTTGCGTCGTTCTCAAGCCCGGCCAGTTCACCACCGTGCGCCAGGGCGACAATTCCGCTCCGGCACCGCCGCAGCAAGCAACACTGGATGCGTTGGTCACCGCCGGCCAGGCCACACAAATTCTTCCGGCTGCGGCCGTCGGCGCCGCAGGCGCGGGCGCTGGCATCGGCGCCGCTCTCGGCTGGACCCTTGGCATTATCGCTATCGCCCCGGTCGTCGTGTTCGGCGTGACCTCTTCTCACCACACCCAGGTGCCGCCTCCGCAGCCGCCGCCCCAGACTGGCTGCACCGGCCCGAATTGCGGGTGAGATTTTCCGCCTCCGCAGAGGCTGCGGTCGCTTTTCCGTGCATGCAACTCTCGGCCGCTTTGCGCCGTCGAATCTATCGTTGCGAGAAAAGGCACGCCGGCCACCTGCGTTTTGCCCGTTACCCGCGGTAGCGTACACTAAATAATTCCCGGTGCCGTCTAACTCCAAGTGAGGCTTTCCTTGATTAAATCGGTTCGTAGTTACCTGACTTTTCTTTTGTCAGCGTTGGGTCTGCTGTTTCTGTCTGCATCGCTTGCCGGCAGCGTGGCGCAGGCCGGTCCCCCCGACACCCAACCCAAGCGCTCGCCACTGCTCGCCGCTCTCCAGGCCGAGCTGGACCGCTCCGTGAAAACGTTTAAGGCTCAGGATCCCCCGGCCTACTATCTCGGCTATACGATCACGGACACCCAGCGCGCAGAAGTTTCCGGCTCGAATGGCGCCCTCCTCAGCAGTACCGAAGCGCGCAATCGCTGGCTCGAGGTCGCCGTTCGAACGGGTGATTACGATGTGGATGACACCCATAAAGTTGGCGAGCGGCAGCAGACCACTTCGGGTCCGGGCGAATCGGTGCCCATCGACGACGATCCGGACGTCCTCCGCCGCATTGTCTGGCTCGAAACTGACGACCAATACCGCGCCGCTGCCGAAGCCTACATCAAGATCAAAACCGGTAAAGAAGTGAAGGTCGATTCCGCGGAAAATCGCGCACCGGATTTCTCTCACGAAAAAGCGCACACATTCATCGGCCAGCAAGTTTCCTTTACTCTCGATCGCAAGCCGTGGGAAGAAAAAGTCCGTGCCTACACCCACAACTTCCGGGATTCTGCAGCGATCATCAATTCCATCGTGACGTTCACTGCACAGGCGCAAAACGTCTTTCAGGTGAACAGTGAGGGCACGCAACTCCAATACGGCCAGATTCGCTACCGGCTTGAGCTGTTCATCCAGGGCAAAGCGCCCGATGGCATGGACATCGACCGCTACTACAACTTCGACTGGGTCAATCCCGCGGATGCCCCCGACGACAAAGCCGTGACCGCCGCGCAGACCACTATGCGCAAAGAACTCGAAGGCCTAGTCGCCGCTCCGATCAATGAACCGTCCGTTGGTCCGGCATTGCTCACCGGCCGCGCTGCCGCCGTCTTTTTCCACGAAGTATTCGGCCATCGCGCCGAAGGCCATCGCCAGAAGGATGTCGCCGAAGGTCAGACCTTCGCCAAAAAAGTCGGCGAACCCATCCTGCCGCCGTTTCTCAGCATTGTGGACGACACCACGCGCAAGAAGCTGGGCGCGCAGGACCTGCTCGGCTACTACCAGTTCGATGACGAGGGCGTTCCGGCGCAGTCCGTCACGCTCGTGGATCACGGCGTCTTGAAGGGCTTCGAAATGTCGCGGTCGCCCCTGGTTGGCTTTCCGAATTCGAACGGCCATGGCCGCCGCCAGTTGGGCGCCACGCCGGTTTCTCGTCAGGGTAATCTGCTGGTCGAAAGCTCCAAGACCATGACCAATGCGCAGCTCCGTGCGAAGCTGATCGAATTGATCAAGCAGCAAGGCAAGCCATACGGCCTGCTCATTGACGATATCGCGGGAGGCTTCACTTTTACTGGCCGCGGCCAACCGCAAGCCTTCCAGGTGCTTCCGCTCGTGGTCTATCGCGTTTATCCCGACGGGCGCCCCGACGAACTCGTTCGCGGCGTGGACATCGTGGGTACTCCGCTCGCCGCGCTGACCAAGATTGTTGCGACCGGCGATACGCCGGAAGTCTTCAACGGCTACTGCGGCGCGGAATCGGGTTCGGTACCGGTTTCGGCGGCTTCGCCCGCTATCCTCACTTCCGAACTGGAAGTGCAAAAGAAAGAAAGCTCGACCGATAGGCCGCCGATTCTCCCGCCTCCGGCGCACGACAAGGCCGCTCAGGGAGGCCAGCAATGAACCACACGAAACTCTTCACGCTTGCCACGATTTTGGCTGCCAGTTTTTGCCTGGGCAGTGTTTCACGCGCTCAAATGAACGCGACCGGTGCACGCGCTTCTTCCACCAACGATAACGATCACACACTACAGGCCATGCGCGATGAAATGGCCCGCTCCAAGACGCGCCTGGCTCTCAAGATTCCCGGCATGACAGAATCGCAGCATCCCTATTTCATTGAGTACAAGCTGCTCGATCTGGATGTCCGCGAAATCGTCGCCGAATTTGGCGCGCTCGTTTCTTCGACGGAGACGCGCAATCGCTTCATGAACGTCGGCGCGCGCGTGGGCGACTACAAGCTGGACAGCTCCAACTTCATCAGCGAGGACGGCTTCCGTGGCTTCATCGGCCCGACCGGCTCCGTGGGTATTGACCGCGACTACGACTCGCTTCGCCAGGACCTCTGGATCGCCACCGACCAGGCCTTCAAAGAGGCCGTTGAAACGTATTCCCGCAAGCAGGCCTATCTGAGCAGTTTGGCCCGGCAATCAGACATCGATGACTTCTCCAAAGCGCAACCCCTGCAGATTATGGAGCCGCTTGCCGCTCCCGACTGGAGCAAGCGCAATTGGGAGCAAGAAGCGCGCGAATCTTCTGCGGCTCTGCGCGCCTTCCCGCAAATCTACGAATCGCGCGTGACCTACTATCTCGTCTACGCGACCGAATATTTGCTTACCAGCGAAGGCACGGAAATTCGCACCAACCGCTCCTACGCAGCCATTGAAGCCGGCCTGAATACGCTCGCCGACGACGGCATGCAGCTGAACCATATGTATGCCACCTACGCGGCCAAACCAGTAGAGCTTCCAAATGCGGAGGCTGTTCGCAAAGCCCTGAACGTTACAGGGACCGAGCTCATGGCGATGCGTGCCGCTCCTCCTGCGCAAGATTACAACGGCCCCGTGTTGTTCGAAGCTCGCGCCGCTACATCACTGCTGGCACAAGTGCTCACGCCGGCTATCAACGGCGCCCGTCCGCCCGTTTCGTTCACTCCCGTGATGGAACAGTTGTTGACCGGACTCGGTGGGAAAAGCGATTGGGTCGGCCGCATGGGCGCCCGCGTTTTGCCGCAGGGCGTTTCCGTCGTGGATGATCCCACAGCGAAGGAATTCAAGGGTACGCCTCTCCTCGGTGGCTTTGCGGTGGATGAAGAAGGCGTAAAGGCAGAGAAGGTGAACATCGTGGACAACGGCTCCGTCAAAGAGCTGCTGATGTCCCGCCGTCCCGGGCCTGATTCCGACCAGTCCAACGGCCACGGCCGCGCGGCATTTCTTAACGACGCCAAGCCGACCATGAGCAATCTCTTCTTCAAGGCCGCCGATGGCGAATCACCGGCTGATCTGAAAAAGAAATTCCTCGACGATTGCAAACAGGAAAAGCTGCCGTACTGCCTGGTGGTCCGTGAGATGGACAATCCGTCCATCAGCCTGTTGCATCAGGACGACTTCTCCGAGCTCCTCGCCAGCTTCGGTGGTGGCGCGGGCACTGGAGATCGCTTGCCGCTCATCGTTTTTAAGGTCTATCCCGAAGACGGGCGTGAAGAAATGGTTCGCGGCTCGCGCATCATCGGGCTGAACACGCGCATGCTGCGCAACCTCGGCGGCATTGGCAACGACGATTTCGTCTTCAACTACATGCAGAGCCAGGAAGCCGGCTTTGCCGGCACCGCGCTCGGCGCCTTTGGTTCCGCGCGCAGCGGCCTGCCCGCTTCGATCGTCGCTCCGTCGCTGCTTTTCGATGATCTCGAAGTCCGTGGCGCGCGCGGTGAGCCGAAGCGCCTCCCATTGCTCCCGGCTCCCTCCATCACCGCCGACTAGCTCGGCAAAGGTGAAGCGCAAACTACGCAGCTGCGGAGCAAACTATGTCGCAGCCTAGAAATCACCAGCTGGTCTTAGCGCGCGTTCTCGCCGGCGTTTGCTTTTAAGCTGATACCTCCCGGCGCGAATCAAGGTTACTGCTGTTTTATTTCGGCCAGCAGGTCGTCAAAGTCATTGCAGCTGACGCGGTCGAGCTTCGCCGGAATGGTGATGTCGATGGGCTCCGTGCTGTGCGTTAGTGCGAGCGTTCCCAGGCGGATGGTCTTTTCACCCATGTGCGCATACAAAGGCATTGCATCCTTCCAGGTGTCCGCAACCCCGGATCGCGTGACTTCGCCCTTGAGCTGCGTTTTGCCGTCCGGCGTCGGCTGCGCGGCCACATGAAAAACATATTGGGCTACGCCGGTACCATAGACGTACTGGTTGAAAAACCAATCCATGCGGCCGTTGCGGTCGAGATCCATCCCTTTGGTCATGTGCTTCTCGACGATCGCCTTGAAGTCTTCCGTCGTTGCGGCCTTCCCGCGGTAAGTCGCCACAAAATCCTGCATCATCTCGCGGAACTGTTTGTCGCCGGCCTTGGTGTCGAACATCATCATGCGCAGCATGTGCAGAACGTAGGCGCCTTTGGGATAGATGAGGCGGCGCGTGATGCCGCCACCCGTACGAGAGTTGCCGGCGCGGTATCCCATCGTTAAAGGACCCGCATCAATGGCGCGGAAGCCCTGCGGGTTGCGCTCGAGCAGCAGTTCGCGTTCGTCCTTCCAGAACTCGTTGAATTTCTTCGGGTCCTTCTCGATCATGCTGAGATAAAGCGACGCGGACATGTCGGCGAATCCTTCGCTCATCCATTGATCGCGGCCGGAACGGAAGCCGACGGTGTGCCCCCACCACTGGTGGGCAATTTCGTGCGGCGTCACGACCTTCCAGTACCCGCGATCGCCCCAATCGAGCCCCAATTGGTGCCGCACTGTCCCGTCGAAGTAATAACAAATGGGAATCCACACCAGTCCGGGCCACGACTGCCCGAAGTTGCAGGCCGTCTGCTGGGTAATTTCGAGGTGGGTAAAAAGCGACGGGCCAAAGTAATCCGTGTACAGCTGGACCGCCAGCTCGCCCTCCGCGAGCGCCTTTTTGTTCAGCGACGTAGTGCTCATCGAACCGAGGGCCATTTGCGGCCCCATGGACCCGCCCCCGCCGCCAGACATGGGAAACCCGCCGCCATCGGCAGCCCGCTTCAACGATTCGACCCAGTCGGGAGGTTCTTCGTTGGCAAACGACTGGATGAAGACTTCTGGCTTGGTGAGCTTCCCTTCTTCGACTTTGAATCTTCCGTAGCTGAAGCCAGCGACAGTCTGGGCCGTTTCACTCTTCCAGACGCTCACGTTTTCGCCGCCTTCGTTCGATTCCTTGACCAGCGCACCGGTCGCGGCGATCTTCATTCCCTTTGGAATGTGGAAGGTCATATCGTAGGTGGCGTACTCGCCAAACGCGGAATCTACGCCATTGGGGTACCAGTCATCCCGGGCGACCGGAAAATAGTTGCCGGCGCCTTCGTTCGAAACCGCTTCTTTGCCGCCATAGACCGTGGTGATGGTGAAGGTCTCGCCAGCCGCCAAAGGCTTGGGCAGGATGACGGCGTAGTCGGCATCCTCATTCTTGTCTTCCTGAATGAAAGAAAGGGCTTGTCCATTCGCGGTCACCGATTGCACGCGAAGCGTATGGAACAAGGAGAAAGGCACGACACGCAGACCGCTACGCTGCGAGACGAACGTAGTGCTGGCCTTGCCTACTAGACCGCCGTTCTTTTCCAGCTTGGTGTCCAGCTCGTGGTGCTCAATGCGGATATTTCTACCGACCGACCCCTTAGGATGCGGCGCCGAAAAACCGAAGGAGGCCCAGTCTCCCCATTTGTTTTCGTCATAGGTTACGAAGTCGATTTGATCGGAATCCTGGTTCGGATTCAGCTCATAAATTTCTTTGTCGTTGTAGCGCTTGCCGTGGATGAAGGCGACAAACAGGCCGCGCGGTTCCGGGCTGAGAATTTCCGCGAGAATCTCAGCTTCCAGGTTGTGCCGGATTTTGTGCCGGGTGGTGTTCTGCGAGTCTTTCAGCAGACCCGCATCGCATCCTCCGGTGGCGGCTGTGCCCGCCTTTTTGATGTCCTCGTAAGTCGAATCCGTGAAGCGCAGCACCAACCGTTCGAACTTCTCGTTGAACTCTTCTTCCTTCGTTAAATACTTCAGGCTTTTGCGTTCGGAATCTGTGGGCGGGTTCAGCAGAAAAGTGCCATCGCCGACGAAAACAGCACCCGTAATCTTCCCGTTCACCGGGGCGGTAAAACAGACCGTCCCGGAATTGAGGCGAAACGTGCCCGCATCGCGCTTGAGGTCCAGCTGCGACGCACTGACGGCCTCGTTGCCTAAAGTCAGGCTACGCAGAGCCACATACGCCGGATCCGAGTTCGGACCCGATTGCGCCGAAGCCACCGGAATGGCCAGTAAAAAGAGCGCGGCAGACAGAGCTAGCTGGGATCGCACGTTCATATCGCTCTCCAAAGGGACGGTTTGCTTGCGAAATTAGGCTGAATTTAGGGTCTTGCGTTGTACTGGTAGGAAGATAGCGTGCCTTATTGCACGCGGCAAGTACCTGATAAGCACCGCCTGCCTTCGATGCAGACGCCAGGTTTGACGTTTGTAAATCTCGTCGTTTTGAATTTTGTGGGTCCCGCTACTCCTGACGGAGCGCGACGACCGGGTCGATGCGGCTGGCGCGGCGGGCTGGCACAAAGCTGGCCAGCAGCGCTGCCGCAAGGAGAAGCGGAATCATGACCGCAAAGCTAATCGCCGCGCTCGGCTGCATGCCGGAGACGTAGCGGAGCAGAATCCGTTCTGCCGCTAGCGCAGCTGCAGTTCCGAGAGCAACTCCGACGACAATCATCGAAAGGCTCTGCCGGAGCACCAGCCAGATCACGTCAGCCGCGCGAGCACCCAACGCGATGCGCACGCCCATCTCTGGGATGCGCTGCCCGGTGAGATACGCCAGCACTCCGTAAATGCCAACGCACGCGAGGAGCAACGCCACGGCGGCGAAGATTCCAAAAAGCAGCAGCAGGAACCGCTGACTGGCCAACGAATCGCTGGCGAGCTGTTCCATCGTGTGAACTTCGTACAAGACCTGATCGCCAGTCTCGCCTTTTAGTGCGCTGCGCAGCGGCGCGAGCAGACCCAACGGCGGAATCTCCGTCCGGACCGCAATGGACATGAGCTGCGACCAGCGGCGCATGAAATTGTCAGGTAGCTGCGAGAAGGGATAGTAGATTTGCGCGCGAATTTTTGCCTGGTCGTCAGCACCGAGCCCCCAGTGGCGCACGTGGTTGACAACGCCGATGATTTGGAAAACGTTGCCGCCATAACCCATCTGCGGAATCCACAAGCGCTTTCCGACGGGATCCTGTCCGCCGAACGCATCGTGCGCCAGAACATCGTCAATGACGATAACGGGAGTTCTGGCGGGCGTATCGAACTCATCGAAGAAACGACCGCCGAGGAGACGAAGCCCCATTACCCGCAAGTAGTCCGGCGAAACGCTGGTGAGCAACGCGTAGGGCAACTTGCTCTCGTCGGTCACGTCCGGGCTCAGCGAGTAGGCCTGCTCGTTGTCACCTTCGCGCATGGGAAATGTGTCCACGGTGGCAACGGCTTTCACTCCCGGCATCGCCCGTGCTCGTTCAAGCACCTCTTTCCATGCGGCGCGTGTGTTGCCGGGATCGGCCAGAGTGGCAGGCGAGAGCGCGAAACGCGCGACCAGCACATTGCGCACATCCACTCCCGGATCGAGCGAAGCCAGGTGCAAGAGCGTGCGTCCGAGCATTCCCGCAGAAACCAGCAAGATGATGGCGAGTGCAATCTCTGCGACGATGAAAGCGGCGTGAAGACGGCGATTCCCGCCGGCAATACCGCGCATTCCGGCCCGCAGCGCTCGTTCAATATTCTTGAACGGAGCACGCAAAGCTGGAGCGGCACCAAAAAGCACACCGCTTAGAAAAGCAACAACCGTGGCAAACACCAACACGCGCCAATCGAGCTGCACTTGTTCGGCGCGCGGTAGTTCGCCGGGCCATAGTCCCATAAAGGGCCGGAGTGCCCCGGCGGCAAGCAGAACGCCCAACACTCCTCCCGCGATACCAAGTACGGCGCTCTCGGTGAGACATTGCCTCACGAGCCGTCCGCGCGTGGCGCCAAGAGCGACGCGCATGGCCAGTTCGCGCTCGCGAGACACGGCGCGTGCCAGAAGCAGGCTAGCGACGTTGGCGCAGGCGATCAGGAGTACCAACGTGACGGCTCCGAGCAGCAGCCATAACGTCGGTCCGGCTTCGCCAGTGGAGGGGCGAAGTGGCTGCACGCGAAACGTGCGCCCCCCGTTGGTGTCCGCAAACTCTTTGGCGAGTTGCTGCCCAATCAGACCGAATTCCGCCTGCGCTTCACCGATCGTCTTACCAAAGCGAACGCGCCCTACGATGCGAAGCGGATGAATGTGTCTGTTCTGGAGCAGTTTCGGAGAGTATTGGCCGAGCGGCGTGTACACGTCGCCTTCCTCGCCCGATTGTCCGTAGAGACGGAAGCCTTCCGGAGCGACACCGACGACGGTGTAGCGCTTGTCGTCCAAAACGATCGACGCGCCCACAGCTTCGGCCAGACTAGCGAAGTGCCGCCGTGCGAAGCCGTACCCCAGAATGGCTGCGGGTGGTCCCCCAGACTTGTCCTCTTCTGGAAGAAACGCGCGTCCTTGCGCGAGCGGAACCTGGACTACGGAAAAGAGGTTCGCACTGATTTCGCGCAGCGCCACATATTCGGGATCGCCGGGCTGACTGACCGATCCGCCGTCCATTAGCATGGCGCCAAGATCGGCGGAACGGCTGGCGATCGTGCAATCTAGGAAATCAAGATAAGAGAGATTCTGTTCGCCGAACACCGCAGCATTCCAATCCGCGGAATGGCCGTGCACGGCAATGAGTCTTTGCGGCTCGGGAAAGGGCAGCGGCTTCAAAAGCACACCATTCACCAGCGTGAACATAATGGTCGTCGCGCCGATTCCCAGCCCTAGCGTGAGCAGGGCAATGGCAGCGAAGCCGGGTTTTTGCCTCAGTGTTCGCAGCGCATAGCGAAAATCCTGCCAGGCGTCTTCCAACCAGCGTGTGCCGCGCGCGTCGCGACACTCTTCCTTCACTTCTTCCGGCCAGCCAATGGCTAGGCGGGCGCGGCGGCGTGCATCCGGTCCGGGAACACCAGCGCGCATCAACTCGGCGACGTGATTTTCGAGGTGAAATTGCAGCTCTTTGTCGAGCTGCTGCTCCATCTTTTCCCGGCGAAACAAGCGCTGCAGCCAGTTCATTCGGCACCGCTTTCAGACATCTTCAAAATCAGCGCGACCGCTTCGGTCAGGCGCGCCCAGCCGTCGGCCTCGGCTTCGAGTTGCGCGCGGCCCTTGCGCGTGAGCCGGTAGAACTTTGCTTCGCGACCGGTCTCTGTGTCTTTCCATTCGGCGGCCAGCAAACCGCGGTTTTCGAGGCGGTGCAGGGCAGGGTAGAGCGAGCCTTGCGGGACTTGGACGACGTGTTTCGAGACTTGTTCGAGGCGCTGCGCGATGGCGTAGCCATGAACCGGGCCAAGAGCGGCGACTTTCAAAATGAGCAGGTCCAGCGTGCCCTGCGGAAGGTCATATTTTGGATTCAAACGTAGTACCCCGTCCTTCTGCCCATCATGCCTCCGACTTCTACATCTGTGATGACGTGTAGAAGCGCAAAGTGTTTCATGCCACGCGCCTTTTTCTTGCACTGAGCCTTGTGGCCGGCTGCATCTCGGAAGGGTGCAGCCATCGCTGAATCGTGAGGAGTACGCGGCCACTTGAGGTAGTCTAGTCGGGCGTTATGGCCGTGCGGCAAAACGAGATAGCCCAGGAGAAGCGCTCCGCGGCGCTGCTCAGCGTCGGCTCGGCGCTACTGCTGGTTTCGCTGAAAACGTTTCTGGTCATTCGGACCGGTAGCCTCGGCGTTCTTTCCGAGGCGCTGCATTCCGGCCTGGACCTGATTGCGGCGGTTATCACGTTTCTTTCGGTGCGGGTCTCCGATGCTCCTGCCGACGAGCGCCACCCCTACGGCCACGGCAAATTCGAGAACTTTTCGGCGTTCGTCGAAACCGGTCTGCTCCTTATCACGGCTCTTTTCATTATTTACGAAGGCTTTGACCGGCTGTTCTTTCACAGCGTTCATATCCAGCCGAGTATTACGGCCATCGTCGTTCTGGCGATCGCACTGGCGATTGACCTTACCCGCGCGCGTGCTTTAAACAATGTCGCCCGTAAACACGAAAGCGAAGCCCTCGAAGCGGATGCGCTGCACTTCTCGACGGACGTATGGAGCACGCTCGTAGTGATCGCAGGCATCGGTCTGGTTTGGGCCGGCGAAACCTGGGGTTTGCCGTGGCTGGCCTATGCCGACGCTTTGGCTGGCCTGGGGGTCGCCGCGGTAATCATCTGGGTTGGTTCACAACTTGGTAAACGCACGCTCGACGCCCTGCTCGACGTGGCGCCGCAAGGCTTACAACGGGAGATCTCCGAGGCGGTTTCGCGCATGGAGGGTGTTTTGGAAGTTGAGCGCGTGCGCGTGCGCCGCGCCGGCAACCGGCACTTTGTGGACGCCACCGTGAGCGTGCCGCGCACCTCGACCCTCGAGCAGGTCCACAGCCTTAGCGACGCAATCGAAAAGCGCATTGGAGAGATTGTGCCGGCAGACGTGATGGTGCACGCCGAACCGCGCGCGCCGCGTGGCGAGCATCTCTTCGAGACGATTCGCGCTGTGGCGCAAAGGAAGGGATTGGCCATCCACGACTTGAGTGCTTCGCAGCAAAACGGGCAACTCTTCATTGAACTGCACCTCGAGGTGGACGAAAACCTCAGCCTGCGGGAGGCCCATCGCCAAGCCACCGAACTGGAAGATGAAATTCGCCAATTGCGCGACGGCGCCACCGACGTGAACATTCACATCGAGCCGCTGGGGCATCACATTGCGACGCCGGATTCGGGCGCGGGCGAAATGAAACAACTCTCGCGGCATATCGAGCATTTTTTGAATGGCCTACCGGCGGAGTTCGATGAATTGGTCAACTGCCATGACGTCCGCGTCCGGCAAGTCGAGCATCGCATTCTAGCGTCCTGCCACTGCACCATGCGGGGCACGTTGCCCATCACGGAAGTGCACGATGTTACGGCGGCGTTGGAAGACCGTGTAAAGGAAAAGTTTCCGCAAATTTACCGGGTCACGATTCATCCGGAACCCGTCGAAGAAAAGTAGCAGGTCGGGTTCTACGCGATCGCGGATCGTGAAGCCCGCCGCACAAAGACTTGCGCCGCCAGGGCCAGCACGATGGGGAAGCACACCAGCACATAGCGGGGCTCGGGCGTTTCCAGTGTCGTGAGAAATGCAGTGCGCAACAACACATAGCCGACCAGCAAGCCGAGCGCAAACCGCACTCCCGGCGTACCCTGCCGCCACAACCGCAACCCACCGGCTAGCGCGAACAGAGCGTACGCAAGATTTAGGGCGAAGAAACCAACGGTCGCGGAGAAGTCTACGGGATCTTCGTGCCAGGACTGCCGGATTGGCTCGAGCTGCCCGGAGAAAGGCAGGAGTTCAATACGGGGCGTAAACCAGATAGTGAAGCTCCGAGCGATGGGCAACCAGAGGTAAGTACGCAGAGGATGCCGTGCGGTGCGTTCGCGAGCCAGTTGCGCGAACGCTGCATCTTCTTCGTAAGAAAGGGTCAAATCGTTATTGTATTGCTCGAGAAGAGCGGCGACGCGCTCTTTTTCTTCAGGCGTATCGAAGGCGCGCGGCGGCAGATCGTCGAGATAAATTTCTTCACCGTTGAGTTTCCAGGGGGCCAGGTAATTGTCCTTGATTCGAAAGAGCCAGGTCTTTTCCCAAGCCATAAAGCCATAGGGGATCAGTTCGCCGGGAAGGTTCGAATTCTTTGGCGCCAGCAGTCGGTATTCGTGCAACGTGACGGCGTTGCGAATCGCCCAGGGAGCGAGCGGAATTAGGCAGCCAAGAACGGTCAGTGCACAAATCCGAACGAAATGAAAAACCCCGCCGCGCGGCAGCCAAAGGGCCGCGAACACGATCCAGGCGACGACCAACAGCAAAGGTGCTTCCGGACGGAACAGCGTTCCGATGCCGACAAGAAAACCCCCTGCCAGCGGCAAGCGCGACGAAGATTCGCGACCGGTTTCGGTCCTCGAAGTCGTTTCTGCCAGCCTTGGCTCATCTGACCGGAGTAGCGCCACGAGTGGGAGCAGCGCTGCCACGGTAAAAAATCCGGCGAAAACTTCGGTCATCGGCGTGGCCACGTAATTCGCAGTGAAGGGGCACAACGCTGCGATCCAGAGGGCGATGAGAAAGACACCCTTCACGCGCGCGTCCTCAAGCCAGAATTTCGCAAGCGATGCGGCTAGCACGGCGATCAGCAGGCACGAGCCAAGATCGACGGTGGTCTGCGCGAGCATCACGTAAAACCGCGCGTCGGCGGCTACCCGATGCGTCACGGCATAGATCAGTGCGAGGAGAGCCGGGTAGCCCGGCATACGCAGGTCGACAGGCACTAAGGCGTCATCGACCTTCATGCCGTAGATATGGTGCTGCAGCCAATTGCTGGCGAGTTCTTCGTACAACGGCGTATCGCCGGAATTGTTGGCAGGGTGCCTGAGGACGAAGTAGAGGCGCAGCGCGATGCCTACCGCCAGGGCCAGCACGCTAAACGAGAAAATTCGCTTCATGAACGGAACGCATCTTACAATAGAGAGACGGATTCGCGCAGATGCTCCGGGCTAGCCCAGAGCCCAGCTCCTGCCAAGCCGCAAAGCTAAGAGTTCATGAAAGAACGGTCACCGATTTTCTACGACGCGCAGCGCGCCCGTTGGCGGCTTACGCGCCGCCTTCTGGAAATAACCGGAGCGCTGCTCACGGTTCTGCTGACGTATTTCTTTGTGAGCATTGTCGTCAGCGTGGAGTTGCCCGCGGGTTTGCTGCCGGAGGTGAAGCCGGCGTTTCACGCGCTCCGCACTTCAGCGCGCAAAAAGCCCAGCGTCGTGGGACGCGAAGGACGCCGCCGCCGCGTTGCGGCGATTGGTGCCGGCACGATTCCCGCGAGCTACGACCCGCTGCGCGCGGCCTTCTATGTCAGCTGGGACGCGAACAGTCTCGCTTCCCTGAAAAAACATTACAAGGATCTCGACCTGCTCATTCCTGAGCAGCTCCACGGCGTCACCCCGGATGGCGCGATCACCATCGTGGATTACACCAACAACCAGACGCGGCAGGTGAAAGCCACTCCCGCCGAAGCCATCGCGCTGCTCAAGAAAGATGAGCTGCATACCTGGATGCGCTCGCTCAATCCGCCCGTCGAGTTGCCGATGATGGGCATGCTGGACAATTACGACGGTGCGGTCTGGCGCATCGACGAAATGGCTGCGCTACTCGGGAATCCCAGCGCGCGTCGCCTTTTAATCCAGAACGTCACGGAGTACGCGGTACAGGCGCATCAGGCCGGCATCGTGGTGGACTTCGAGGAAGTCCCGGACGCCAGCCAGGCTCACTTCAAGGAATTTGCCGCGGAGCTGGCTTCCTCGCTCCACTCCGCCAATCTGAAATTGATGATGGCCCTGCCGGCCCGCGACGACTCCTACGACTATCAATTCTTCGGCAAGCAATGCGATGCCATCATTTTGATGAACTACGACCAGCACTGGTTGACATCGCCGCCAGGCCCGATCGCCTCGCAGGACTGGTTTGTTGAAAATTTGCGGCAGATCAAGGAAGTCGTGCCGCCGCAAAAAATAGTCGTAGGCATTGCGAATTACGCATACGACTGGGGCGAGACGGACAAAAAAGGACAGTGGACGGGCGCCGAGTTCAGTGTTCAGGAAGCGTTGTTGCACGCCTATGAATCCGAAACGGACGTGCAATTCGATGAGTCATCCCTGAGCCCGCATTACGAATATTCGGACGAAGATAACCACATTCACCACGTGTGGTTTCTCGATGCAGTCACCGCTTACAACGAGGAACGCGCCAGCGAACGCATGGGTGTGCAGGGCACCGCGCTTTGGCGCATGGGTTCCGCTGATGGTTCCATCTGGCCCATTTGGGATGCTACGCGTCCCGACGAGGTGATGCGGCAGAAGATCAAGGACATTCCTCCCGGTCCCGATCTCACGCTCGAAGGCAACGGAGATATCTGGCGTTTCGCGGACGTTCCCAAAGCGGGTCGCCGCAGCTTCAATTACGAGGCATCCACCGATCTCTTCATCGATGAGACCTACGAAGAGTATCCGCTGTCGTATGACATCGATCAGATCGGCGGCACCAAGGACAAGAAACTGGTCATCTCGTTTGACGATGGCCCGGATCCCCGATGGACGCCCCGAATTCTCGATGTGCTCAAGGCCAAACACGCGCCGGCGGCGTTTTTTGTCGTCGGCGTGCACGGCGACCAGCATCCCGAGTTGCTGAAACGCGAATATGCCGAAGGCCATGAAATCGGGAACCACACGTTCACGCATCCCCAATTCGATCAGATCTCGCACACCGAACTGAAGTGGCAGCTGAACCTCACACAGCGGCTCATCGAAAGTACGGTGGGCGTGAAGACGATTCTGTTCCGTCCGCCTTACGGTATCGATCATCAGCCCGAATATGCCGAGGAGGTTTCGCAGCTCCCGCTGGTGCAGGACATGGGCTATTTGATCGTTGGCCAACGCATCGATCCCGACGATTGGAACACGCCAGACGGAAAAAATCAGGCTCCGGCGGAAGAGATCGTCAAGAACGTGCTGCGCCAGGTGGACAAGGGCAACGTCATCCTGCTGCACGACGGTGGCGGCGAGCGCGCCCAAACCGTCGCGGCGCTCCCGATGATCATCGATCAGTTGCGTGCCCGCGGCTATCAATTTGTCTCTGTCGGCGACTTAATCTCCAAAACGCGCGCCGAGGTGATGCTGCCGCTCTCCGCGCAAGAACAGTTCGAAGCCCGCGCCGACGGTTTCATCTTTACGATTTTTCAGTGGCTGCGCTTTGCTATCGCCACCATCTTTATCGTCGGCATCATCCTGGTCAGTGGGCGCGCGGTAGTCATCGGGATTCTGGCGCTGATCGAAAAGCTGCGGCCCGACCATGCGAAGATGCCTGATCCCGAGCCCGCAGTGTCCGTCTTGATTCCGGCGTACAACGAAGAAGGCGTGGTCGTTCAGACTATTAAATCCGTTCTGGCTTCGGATGTGAAATCGCTCCGCGTCATCGTGGTAAACGACGGCTCGACAGACAATACCGGCCCTTTGCTCGATGCCTCATTCAATGATGAGCCGCGCGTGAAGATCGTTCACCAAAGAAATCGCGGAAAAGCTGCCGCCCTGAACCACGCGCTCTCGGAAGCTGATACCGCGATTGTAGTGACCATCGACGCGGATACCGAGATCGAGCCCGACGCGATTCGCAAGCTGCTGCGCCATTTCTCCGATCCAACGGTCGGAGCCGTAGCCGGCAACGTCAAAGTTGGCAATCGTTCGCGCTGGCTCACGCGCTGGCAGGCGCTCGAATACATCACCAGCCAGAATATGGAAAAGCGCGCCTTCGATCTGTTGAATTGCATTACCGTGGTGCCAGGGGCGCTCGGCGCGTGGCGCAAAGAAGCCATCGAAGCCGCCGGCGGCATCACTGCAGACACCGTCGCCGAAGACGCCGATCTGACCATTGGCATTCGCCGCCTCGGCTGGCGCATCAGTTACGACGAAGAGGCCATCGCCTGGACCGAAGCTCCCGAGACTGCCGGGGTGCTCATCCGCCAGCGCTTCCGCTGGACCTTTGGCACGCTGCAAGCTTTCTGGAAACATGGCAACACGTTGTTCCGCCCGAAGCACGGCACACTTGGCTGGATCGCTCTTCCGAACATTTTTGTTTTTCAGATTGTGCTGCCGCTGATTTCGCCAGTCATTGACCTCATGTTCTTCGGCTCGATTTTGCTCTGGGGGCTGGCGCAATTCCGCATCACCAATATTCCCCAGCTCTGGACCACCGCCGACGTCGAGAAATCGGTCATTTTCTTTGTCGGCTTCCTCCTCATTGATGTGCTGACTTGCGTCGTCGCCTTCGCGCTCGAGAAAAAAGAAGACTGGTCGCTGCTTGTGCCGGTTCTGCTGCAGCGTTTTTACTATCGCCAACTCATGTATGTAGTTCTTTTCCGCAGCGTGAAAGAAGCGGTCAGCGGCCGGCCGGTGGGCTGGCGCGGCGTGGAGCCCGAGCAGCACCGCCCGGCGGAATCAGTTCTGCACCTGCAAAATTAGCCCCATTCTTTGTGTCCACCTGCGCCGTACCCAATAACAGGGCCAGCAGGGCCGTTCGCTGGTGCGTTCCGGTCTTCTGGTAGATGTGCTTTAGATGATCCTTGACGGTGAGTTCGCTGATGCGGCACTGCGCGGCTATCTCTTTGTTGGAAAGCCCTTCCAGTATGAGCACCGCCACACAACTTTCTCTCGGTGTCAGGGCGTAGGCGTGCAGTTGGCTTTCGAAGTTCGTGCGCAGAGACCGCGAGAAGGAAGCTGGTCGGGGACGGACCGTCATCTCGGCACCTCAGGCGGCAGGCCGCATCAGGGAGCGCCTGCGATGTTAGGTGCGGGTTTTTTGCTAGTCAATAGTACGAGCTAAATAACCCGCCTCACCCTGCCGCTCGCGTATCCCCCCTTTGGGGGATTGCGCCGGGCTCCAGCGAGACGGCAACATCTTCAGCCTCTATTCCCGAAGCGCGGCGCCGCGGCGCTTTTGGCGGATGAGTTCCAGGATCACCTTCCTTAAGGCCGGCGCTCCCGGATTTCCATCGACGAGGATCTTGCGCGCCGGCGCACCCGGCGGCCCGCTTCATTCCAAAGCGAGGAGGAAGTTCATGGTTGATATCGAAAAACTCGAACCCAGGCTAATAACGCACTTGGAACACAAACGAACGCGCGCGGCGGCAGCAGGCGCCGGCGGGGAGGAAGCCATCCCGGTGATTATTTCTCATGCGGAGGCGATCACCGCCGATGAGCAGCGCGAACGAGGCACGCAGCTCCTAGACCTTGGCGAACGCGTGCGCAAACACCAGACCCCCATTCTCAGCACACTGCAGAAGATGAATGCCCCGGCGCCAATCGTGCATTCGATTGTAAACGCCGTTTCTACGCGGCTCACTCCCGCACAGCTCGCAGAAATTGCCAAGCTCGACGAAGTGGATTTGGTCCGCCTGGACATTCCCGAGCACGTCACGACTCTCAATGAGAGCACGCACGTCATCGAAGCGCTCGAAGCGCAGCAGGACCTGGGTGCTAACGGACGCGGCGTCAAGGTCGCCATACTGGACACCGGCATCGACAAAAATCACCCCGCCTTGCTCGGAAAAGTCGTGGACGAAATCAGCACGGCTGCTCAGCCCATCACCGTTCCGGGCCTCCATGCCACCCATGTTGCCGGCATCGTCGCCAGCAACGACGTGGTGTTCCGCGGCATCGCTCCGCAAGCGGAGCTCGTCAATATTAAGGTTCTGGATTCGGCGGGGTTTGGCACTCCCACCAGTGTGATCCAAGGGCTTGAACAAGCAGTGCGCCGTGGCGCTCTCGTAGCCAGCCTCAGCTTGGGTTGGAGTGAAACCCTGATGGGGTGGTTCTGCAACAACGCCGATTGCGTGCTTTGCCAGGCCGCCGATAACGCGGTGCGCCTCGGTGTGACGGTTGTGGTCGCTGCCGGAAACGAAGGCACCGCCGGAGCGCGCCCGCCATTCGCAATTCGGCATCCCGGCGCGGCTCGCAAAGTTGTGACCGTTGGAGCAGTGGACAAGGCAAACGTTCTGGCGGCCTTCTCCAGTACCGGACCCGGCAGCGGCCGCCTGAGCCCCGCAACGAGTATTCGTCTGACGAAGCCGGACGTCTCCGCTCCTGGTGTAAACATCGTCTCCGCTGTGCTGGGCGGCGGCTTCGCCGCGTTGAGCGGCACGTCCATGGCCACGCCGCATGTCAGCGGTGTAGCCGCAATGATTCTCCAGCGCAACGCAATGCTCACACCTACTATGGTCAAGAAGATCCTCGAGGATACTTGCGAGCCTCTTGAGCACACACCGAACGAAGTCGGCTACGGCTTGGTAAACGCCTATGCCGCCGCGATGCGGGCCTCCACTGGCGCTCCGCGAGCTATGGCTGCCGGCGGCGACTGATTCATCAGCTTGCTCCTTGAGGGGAGTAGACTGGACCCGGAGTCCGTGTATCCCACTTACGCGGACTTCGGGATACCAGTTTTGGCCTTCCTCAATCCACCCGGAGTTGTATATGAATCGCGACAAACTTGACCCTCCGCTCCAGAAAGAGCTGGAACATCTGCGGGAAAAGGGTGATTCCGCGCAACGCCTTACTGTGATTGTGGAACTTGTCGCGCTTGCAGAACTCCCCAGTTCAGGGCCACCAGACGTGCAAAGAGGTGAGCGCTTCCAGCAAGGGTCTCTCGCCAGCAGGTTAAGCGCGTTGGGAGTGACCAAACCGGTGCGGCCGTTGTCGCTGGTGCATGCGTTCGAAGCCGATTTATCTCCCTCTCAAATTGCTGCCCTAAGCGATTTTGCCGAAGTGAAACGGATCACCTGGTCCCGCGCAGAAAAAGTCACCGCCTGAGGCTGCTCACGCCATGTAAACTGTCCCGTCAGACGTTGAGAGGACGTACTGGGTGGATCGCACGCTTCCGCGCCGCGCATTCCTGAGAACTTCGACTGCAGCCGCCGGGAGTTTGCTTGTTGGATTCTATCTGCCGCGCCGCGCCTCGACGCTTAGCGCCGGTATCCCTTCGCCATTCTTCGCGCCCAATGCCTGGTTGGAGATTTCTGCGGACGGCGCCGTCAAAATCTGGTGC
>Ga0335080_10000867_pt1 | contig 28658 bp, 25 predicted proteins | sample Lox_Sample_34_FD_206720 | JGI IMG/M metagenome (GOLD analysis project Ga0335080, IMG submission 206720) | Soil microbial communities from Loxahatchee National Wildlife Refuge, Florida, United States - Lox_Sample_3.4 | ecosystem: Environmental > Terrestrial > Soil > Wetlands | place: USA... | reverse complement strand
CGTCCGTTTTTCCCGTTTCATATCCCTATTCATATTGAGGTGGCAGGAACTCCATGTTGAGGGCCTTCTTCGTCCATCTTTCCGAAAACCATTCCCTACGCAATTTTGCCGAGCGCTCGGCTATTGGACAGAAGGTGTCCGGCCGCTTCGTTGCCGGTACCGAAATCGTCGACGCGGTTCGGGTGACGCAAGCCGTCAACCGGGCCGGTATGACAGTCAGCATCGATAACCTTGGTGAGAACGTTACGAATCCCGACGAGGCTCGCCATAGCGCGCAGCTTTATCAGCAGATTCTCGACGCGATCGCAGCCAATGGCCTCAATGCCAACATCAGCCTCAAGCTGACGCACATGGGACTGGATGTCGATGAGAAACTCGCGCGCGATCTCGTAAGCGGATTGGTTGCGCGAGCGTCTTCGATGAATCCTCCCGGGTTTGTGCGCGTGGACATGGAGGGATCTCCTTATACGCAACGAACGCTCGACTTCGTCCACGAATTGCATCGCATGCCGGGCAATGGGGCCAGCGTGGGTACGGTGATTCAGGCATATCTGAAACGCTCCGAAGCCGATGTGGAGAAGCTGCTCTCCGAGGGAATCAGAATCCGCCTTTGCAAGGGCGCCTATAAAGAGCCGGCGAGTATTGCGTATGAAAGCAAGTCCGAAGTGGATGACAATTACATCAAGCTGATGAAGACTCTGATGAAGAGCGGCATCTATCACGGGTTGGCGACGCACGACGAAAACATCATCCGCGAGGCCGAGTCCTTCGCGCGGCGCGAGAATATTCCGCCGGCGGCTTTTGAGTTTCAGATGCTCTACGGCATTCGTCGCGATCTGCAGCAAAGCCTGGTGCGGGATGGCTGGAGAGTCCGTGTGTACGTGCCATTCGGCACGGAGTGGTACCCATACTTTATGCGTCGTTTGGGGGAACGTCCGGCCAATGTCTTCTTTATCCTGCGGAATATGCTGAGGGCCTAAGTCGAATGGGCTATGTAACTGGCACGTCCGGGCCAATGGCTTTCGCAACTAGCGTTGATAGCATTGACCCATGCATTACACCGCATCGGCGCAGTTGGTCGAGAGCTTCTCGGTTTTCGTTCATCCCGACATTGAAGATGAAAAGATCGACCTGATCCGCGCGTCGTTGGTGATCGCGCGTACCGAGTATCCCAACCTCGACATCGAGGATTACGCCAGCCGGGTCGAGAAATTGGCGAGCCGTGTGGCCTCCCACGCCTCAGAGATTCACGAGCATAACACCCTCGGCGCCCTGAACCAGGTCTTGTTCGAAGAAGCGGGACTTCGCGGCAATCGCGACGACTATTACGACCCGCGGAATTCTTTCCTGAATGACGTTCTTGAGCGCGGTCTTGGAATTCCCATTACGCTCGCCATGATTTACATGGAAGTGGCGAAGCGAGTGGGATTTCATCTTTCGGGCGTGGGTATGCCCGGCCATTTTCTGCTCAAGCATTACTCGCCAGAAGGACGCGAGTTCCTGATTGATTGTTTCAATCGTGGGGACATTCTTAGCCGCCAGGATTGCCAGAGCCGTCTCGACGAAATCTATTCCGGCGAAATGCAGTTGCGGCCTGAATTTCTGCACCCGATCAGCCGCCGTCAGATTTTGACGCGCATGCTGAACAACCTGAAGACGGTCTATCTCTCCACGCGCAACTTCCGCAAGGCCCTGCCCATCGCCGATCTGATCGTGCTCATCCATCCGCAGTCTGCGGAAGACGTCAAGCAGCGAGCGCTGTTGCGTTACAGCATGGGCATGCACGGTCTCGCGGCCGAAGACCTGGAAGAATATCTGAAAATCTCACCAAAGGCCTCGGACGCCGAAGAGATCCGGCAGATGATGTTGTCCATCCGACGGATGATTGCATTGATGAACTAAGGGCGGACCTCAGACCTCGGGCGTCAGACCTCAGACCTCAGACCTCAGACCTCAGACCTTGCATCTTCAATCCATTTAGTTTGTCATTCCGACGGCTCGCGAAGCGAGCAAGGAGGAATCTGCTGCTTGCTGCCAGCATGGAAGCTGCCGGCGACAGCAGATTCCTCGACGGCCAAAGCCGCCTCGGAATGACAAACTAGAAAAGTATTGGAAAGGGTAGGATGCAGGGGATGTAGCTTTCAGAGGTCAGAGGTCAGAGGTCAGAGGTCAGAGGTCAGAGGTCAGAGGTCAGAGGTCAGAGGTCAGAGGTCAGAGGTCAGAGGTCAGCTTATTCCTGTGGGGCTCCCTCGCCCTCTTCGGCTGGAGCCAGAGGCAGGCGAGTCACTTCCCGCAGGATTCCCCGTTCTTGTTCAGAGAACATGCCCTTGAAGCGATCCGAATTGATAATCTGCTCCCGTTGAGCGGGCGGCATGGCGCGCAAATCGCGGACCGCCGTCCTGACCATGCGTTGGCGGTCCGAAGGAAGCTGCTGCATCTGCGCGTGAATCTGGCGTGCCTCTTGTTTCTGTTCCGGAGTGAGATGCTCCCACGTTTCCATCCGGTTGAGTTCCTGTATCTGCTTTTCGGGAGTCAGATTCGAGAAGTGTTGCAAGCGTTGACGCAAGAGTTGCTGCCGCTGCGGGGGCAATTTCTGGAAATTCGGGTCATTCTGCAGCGCGCGCTCCTGTTCCTCAGGAGGCAGATCCTTATACTGACGCAGCCAGTCGCCCGCATGACCACGCTGGGCTTGTGGCAGAGGCTGCGCTGCGCGTACTTCCCCCTGACGTGGTGCCGGACGCGGGGCTGGCTGTTGTTTCGGAGGAGGAGCCGGGTGCGGCTGATTCTTTTGCGCCCAGGAAGGCGAAGGAAGGGCCGCGCCGACCGTCAACACCACGGCCACACAGAATTCCGCTATGTGTTTCCCCCGACTCATTGCACTTTCTCTTCGACTTCGCCCAGTCGTCTACTCGAACCAAACTTACGGATTTGCTGTCACATTCTGCTGCACATCCAGGTCATCCAGCAACTCGAAATCTGAGTACAAGTCGTGATTATTATCGAGCGTCTGAAGATCGCTGACCGCGCTTCCCGGAGGCGCCACGACAACCGCATCGATCGGATGCCGGTGATGGCCGGTGCGGGTAAAGATCACGCCAATCCCTACGCCCATGACTACGGTCAACGCCGCCGCCAGGACGGGACGCCGGAACCACTGTAACCAGCCTGCCGGCTGCTTGGCCATCTCTTCGCGTAACTTTGCCTGCAGGCGTACGTCAAAATACGGCGAGGGCTCCGGGACTTGCCACTCGTCAAGTAGCGCCATAGTGGCGCGCATGGATTTCAACTGCTCCGCGCAAGCTGCGCAAGTCGCCAGATGATTGCTCTCTTCCGCCGTGGCCTGGCTGAAACCAGCGGCCACATCGGGCATCCTCTCGCGGATTTCTTCGCATTTCATAACTGCTTCCCCTTCACTCTCTTCGCCAATCTCACTTCACCAGGGAAAAATATTGCTAAACAAATTCTTTTAACTGTTCCCGCAGAGTTTCGTAGGCCCGGAAGAGAAGCGATTTCGTTGCCGACTCGCTTTTCTTCAGAACTTCCGCAATCTGCTTGTAATCCATCTGCTGATACTTGTGCATGATGACTGCCAGTTTCTGCTGCTCAGGCAGTGCCTCTACCTTCTGGCGGATCGCCTTCATGCGTTCCCGGATCATGATCGCCTGCTCGGCGTTCATGGACCGGTCTGGAACCTCGAGCGTCGATCCAGTTTCTTCATCCGGCTCGTCCAGGCTGACTTGGACCTCCGGGCGCTCATGTCGCGTGTCGCGCGCATGATTCACGGCCAGGTTCGTCGCAATCCGGTACAGCCAGGTCGTAAACTTCGCGCTTGCTTCATAACTTTCACGTGAGCGATACACCCGCAGGAAAACTTCCTGCGCCAGGTCTTCGGCTACAGCCGCGTTGTGCGCCATTCGGTACATGAAGCTGACCATCGGACGGCGGTACTTCTGCACCAGGTAATCAAATGCAGCCTGATCGCCGGCCTTGGCTCGAAGCATGACATCAGCATCCGTGAGTGCCTGACTTCCTGCCAACGCCGGTGAGAACCCGGAGGACGCATCCGGCGTCCCGGCAGCCATCAGCATGCTTCGATCAAGTGCTGCTGTGCTCACATCAGTTTCAACCCCGGCTTCTGCCGAAAGTTGCACACTTTCGGAGTCCTCTGTTACGTCGGAACCCCTTTGGCCCGAATGAGATACGGGCCGCTTGGGCGAATTGGGTTCAAAAGCCATCAAAAATCACAACCTGCTGTAAAGGGAACCTTTTACGGCTAATCCGGACAAGGCTACCACGGAGCAAGGCTTCGCCAAAATCCGCAGTTGCGGAACCCGAGTAGCTGTTGCCCTGCTTCCGGTAGTCAGATTGACCGGACCGTTGCGGGGAAACACCACCGCGTCCGAAGTCACAAGCAAACCCGCTGGAGTGAAGCCCCGCCAGTAACCGTGGAAGAGCGTACGCAAAGCGGCCGTCGTGGAGCGCAACAGTGAGCAACTTGGAACGAGAGACGCAAGACCGTGAGGAACGCAAAGCCGCAGGCCGCGGAAGCGCGCAGCCGCAAGTGGCGGGGGAAAGAGTCAAGTGGACGGGGAAGAGTGAAGTCGTAAGTGACCCGGTAAGCGTGAAGGCGTAAGTGGCCCGGGAGGAGTGAAGACGTAAGTGGCCGTGGTGGAGGGCAGCCGCGAGTAACCGTGGAAGAGCGGCCCTTGAGGGCCGCGTCACCGCAGCGACGTAAGTGGGGCTTTAGCCCCTGTAGTTTTGTATCGGTAAGCGTGCAAATCTCTTCACCTTGACAGCTCGTTAATTTAGTTACAGATTTTTAGCTTCCGTGAAAGTCTGGTCGAGGCCGCTCATCGCGACCTCCTGAACAGAAGTAACGCTCCTCCCCTCAGGCCAAGAAAGCACTTCAATTTCTTTCGTTGATGGATGTAATTTCCCGTCTCTGACAATGTCGGCGGTGTCAACTGATTTTCATCGGTGATTGCCCGGGAACGCCCCCGTTTCCAGCCTTAGGGCGGAAAACCTTTTCGATTTCCCCAACTTTTTTCTTGCCAACGTGTTCTACGACAGGAGATAGTACTCGCAATTCAGGGGTGTGCCTCATGTGCGGGGAACGGGCATTCCTTTGTTCGATTTGTTTTCAATCCATCAATCTGAATCACTGCAAAACTGATGAGGACGGACGACCGGTCCACGAGCATTGCTATGCCGACCGTCTGCTCCATTGGTCTAAGCGGCCCAAGTCGGTTCCGCAGTGGTGGGAATTTCGAAGACATCTGACGAGGCTTATTCGCTGGAAATAGTTCGCGACGTTTCCGGTGACAACTATGCCCGATCCACTGGCCGATTCGACGGCACGGCTCGAACAACTCTTGCGACAGCTCAGGCTCGATCCATACTCCGAAAAGGCCGATGCGCTCGTCGCAGAGATTTGGAAGATTCTCGCAGAGCGGGAGCGAATCAAGGAACAGATAGCCTCTTCGAAGCCAAAGCCCTAACTTCACCCACAGCCTGGAAAAAAACTGAGAGGCGAAGCCGCGAAGCACGGCCGACACCATCTCGGCACCACTGCCGAAGGATCGTCAAACGTTGTGGAAAACAATGGAGAGTGAATCTGCCGAGGTGTTCACAGCAGGTGGACACCGCCATCAAAAAACGATAGAGTACCCACTGAGTGGACACCTTCACTGCGCTAAGTGATTGAATCTTCTGAAGGGCACTTTGAACCTCCGGGCAGTTCTGTAGGGCGCTTAACTCAGCGGTAGAGTGCCATCTTCACACGGTGGAAGTCATAGGTTCGAATCCTATAGCGCCCACCATCTCCAAAAGATCAACGCCTTTTCCATGCTGTTGAGCGCAAGGCTCACGATTTTGCCGTGTGCTTCGCGCATCTCCGGCGTGACAGCGTCTCCGTAGATGTTCATCATTGTGCGGACGTCCGCGTGACGCATGAGCCGTTGGAGCACTTCCGCCGGTATCCTCTTCCATCTTCAGCCACACTTTGCGGGTTCACGCAATTTTTCTCGTCGTCGATCGATAACTGAGACAGCGATGGAACTATGTGATCGCGGAACCGCGGTAGCCGCATTCCTCAGCAAAGAAATGCGCAGCGTGAACTGGCACCGTAAACAGGAGGAAAACATGCGTGTGAACAACGCAGTGAACACCGTGACCGATAGCGTCAGCGATGACGATTCATCGAAGGCGCAGCAATCGGGTCCGACCCTGGTACCGAGTGCCGAAACTGAAAATCAGACCGCGGCCCTGTCAGAGGGCAAACGGCTCGAAGGCCAGCTGGATTCCTTTATGTTTCGTAGTCACCTGGAAGCCAGCGCGGGCAAGACCACTGCCGAGGCGCATGGATCGGGCCACTCGGCTGCAGCATCCGGAGCGCCGGATTTTCTCGGAATGCGTCTCGGCACGAATCAGTACGGAGAAGAAGTACGGGTCAACAAAGAAGTCGGTGATCCCCAAGGATATGAGAACCGCCTGCAGGCAATTGCAGTTGCGCGGATGAACAGCGTTGAGCCCGCAGCCGTCATACAAAGCATGGACGGGAAGTGGCACGCCGTGCAAACCACGGCGAATTTTGACACGCCCACGCAGGTCGCGGCGGACACACCCACACGCGCGGTTGAAGGTTTGCCCTCGGCGGCTCACATCGACGAGGTAGGCGCCCACGTCCGGGACATACGCCAAGAGTTGAATCAGATCGATACGAGAATGAGGGAGGCGGCGTACCACGGAACCACACCTTCACCCGAAGATGTGCGCCGAAAAGAACAGCTTTCCGAAGAGTTGCCGAAGGAACAGAAGCTACTCGCATCTCTCGTGTTCGGCGTGCCGGAATCGGAGATTCAGTTCAATCGATCCGCTCAACAGGACGCGCCGGGCAAGCTGAATATCGATGCCGACATGCCAGATGCTGCTGGCATGGAACATTTCGATACAAAGAACCTGTCGGGCGCCCAGAGTTTTTCAATCAGCCTGGATCGGCTCGATCACCCGCGGGAAGCGGCGGGCACTCTCTATCATGAGCTATCGCATGCGCACGATGCGCAGACCGCGCAGAAGTGGCTCGAAAAATTTCGCCAGGAAGCTCCGCCTTCGAAACGGGATCCTCAGAGCTTTCAGGAATGGATCAGAAGCAAAGACGGTGGAACTAAGCTGCAAGCCTGGCTGGGGCAGCAAAAAGGACTTTCGAAAGCTGACGCGGAAGTCGTCGCGGATGCGGCGGCCCACGTCAATGTTTCTACCGAAGCCCGCGCCTATGTGCATTCGATCAGCTCGGGCGCGCAAGCCGGGAATCTCACTGCCTGCGCCGATCAGGTCAGAAGCTACGCCCAGGCCATCAGGGGCGGCAAAACCGGCGAGCCATTGCCTGCTTCGGCCAACAGACAGGCTTTGGCGCAGGAACTACGCAACACCTACCAGCATCTGCCGAACGACAAAGCGCGCGCCGAATTCAAAGCCGCAATCACGAAGGCAGCGGCGGAAGGAGGTTATCCGGATCTTTGGATAACGAAGCTCGACTTTATGAAGTAGGGATACAGAAAAGGATACTGGTTTATTTGCGTCACGGTGAAGCGCCGCGAAACCTCGCTGCACTAAACCTTAGTGCGCACAGCGATGAGGACACGCTACGACCGGCCGTGCTCGGCGGATGACGGGACTCTACGGGATGCTACACTCTGCGATCAGTTCGAGACAGTACGTGCCTTCCTCAACGTCGCGCATTACACTCCACGTTCGGACTCCGTCGCTGCGATTCAGAGCCGGTGCTGCGCACCCGAAATCGCAGCTGGCGGACCTCCGGAAGATCCTAAACAACTGAATTGCTATTTCTCACGATGCTTGAACTCACGCAGATCGCCCAGTATCAGATTGTCGAAGCGATGGCCTCGTCCGGCAGAGTGCGCGCCTATCGTGCCACTGATCTGAAGTCGCGAAGAAGTGTCGTGCTGAGGACAGTGAATAAGGACACAAGGGATGCAGAGACTGCCCAGTTTGTCGCCCGCTTCAAAAACGAGTCGCAGGTGGGCGCAAGGTTGAAGCACCCAGGCATCGTCGAAGTTTACGAATACGGGGAAGATTCTGGAGTTGCGTATCTCGCGACCGAGTTCGTGGAAGGATGCGCTCTGCAGTCACGCTTGCGCGTGCCAATCGCAGACGCCGGGAGCCTGATCATCCAGCTTCTTACGGCCCTCGAATATGCCCACGGGCAGGGCATCCTGCATCTGAATCTGATGCCTGGCAATCTTGTTCTCACCAGCAAGGGGCAACTGAAGCTCGGTGGATTTGGAGGGCCGCGAGAGGGGCCTGCCGATTCCGTCTATCGCTCACCTGAGCAGTTCGCCGCCGGTCCCGTCGGTCCATCGTCCGACGTGTTTTCTGCTGGGGCGTTGTTCTATGAATGGCTGGCGGGAGCGCCAGCATTTCCCGGCCCTCCGGAACAATTGCGCGATCAGATCGCTCGAGATCCAGAAGTACCCGTATCTCAAGTGAAGCCGAGTGTGCCGGCAGTGTTCGATGAAGTTTGTGGCAGGTCTCTGGCGAAGAACCCGCGTGCCCGATATCCGGACGCGCGAATGTTTCGCGACGAAATTTGCGCTGCATACGAAGAAGCGCTCCGCAAGCCGCCGCAGGATTTTGTATCCAACGAAACGGCGGTTTCTGCATTCTTGTCGTCGCTGCGAACTGAATCAAGAAAGAATCGCACCAGTCACTCCGCAACGAAACCTCAACTTTCGCCTCCACCCGTCGCGGTGCCTTCCTCCTTTCCCATGGAGACGTTGCGCACAGTAGAAAAAGACCTCGCTCCGTTCCTGGGGCCACTCGCGAGAATTGTTGTGAAGGAAGCAGCGTCGAAGGCGGAAGACTTGGACGGTCTTTACGAGCTTGCTGCCGAGAGCCTGGGAACTCCCGAAGACAGAGCTGGGTTTCTGTCTCGAAGACCCGGCGCAAGCCATGTCTTGCGTAAGGATGAGGACGTTAACAACGAGGCTACTGCGACATCGCTGGATATCTCTTCCGACGCCCTGGCACAACTCCAATCGATGACAACGCCGCCTCCGGAATCGGTCCCAAATGCGCCGAAACTCGATCCGGCATTGCCCCAAGTCACGGGGGCGCCACAACGATCGAGGAACGCTGACATTTCTGCGAGCCCGAAAATGGAAGCGGTCAATCCGCGGCGTTCAGATCCGGCACCCGGGCCTGCGATTAAACCTGAGCCTGATGAAAAGATCGAGCTGGATTCGAAGATCGTGGAACGCCTCGAGGACCTGCTGGGAAAACAACCCGAAACCCTCGCAGGATATCTTGCCGAGAATCCGCCCGAGCTTGAGCAAGTGATTCACGGATTCAAATCCTCAGCTGAGGCCTTGATGCGGCTTTACGAATCGAATGGCAAGACGAGCGGCCTCACACCACAAAACATAGTGTTCGATCGAATGGGCGTGGCATCGATCGAAAAGCCGGGGGCCGGGGGAGGGACCACGCTCGGAGCAGTCGGGAGCCCGCGATATACAGCTCCGGAGATCCTGGCAGACAAGAGTGGCGATGCTTCACCGACCGCGGCAGATATCTATGCCCTGGGATTCATGTTCTACGAGATCCTGCAGGGACGAAAGAAATTCCGAGCTATGTTTCCGCAGGAGACGGATCTTGATTGGTTGCGCTGGCATGCCGACCGCACCAAAGTGGCGCCGCCGTTGAAATCGCAATTCCCCGATTATCCGGCCGCACTGTCGGACCTGGTGCAATCGATGATGGAGAAAGATCCGGCGAAACGCGCGAAAGAAATGGCGACGGTGGTGACGCGGCTGCGGTCGATTGCGCAGCAGGCAAGCCGGACGCTGGTCCGGCGCCAGACCGCGACTCTCGTTAGCAAACCGAAGCCCGCGGAACAAGCTGACATTGCGAAGTCCTCACGAAAGGAGGAAAAAAGAACCTCGCTCAAAGTGAACGTTGTGATGATCATCGTGGCGGTGGTGCTTCTGTTGGCTGTGTTGGGATTGTTGTTGTTTCTCAATCGGACGACACTGCGGCAGAGCGAACGATTGCGGTTTCGTCCTCCGGTTTCATCGGCATCCGCAAGTTGTCTATTCCTTGTAAAAGATCGAGTTAAACAGCAAGCGGCCTTGCCCGTAATCCGAGGTTTGTAGCACAATACCGCCAAGCTGGTGTGACGCACCGAGGCTTTGCCTGTATCCCCGACAGGTGAGCGGTGCGTTCTGGGGATTTTCACTTAACAAGGTCACATTTAAGTCACATTTCCAGGGACCTAGTGTGCGGCACAGGTCTCCCTTTGAAGCGCATTAAGACACGACATGGCCCTCAAGAAACCGATCAAAATCGGGAAGTACGAGGTCGTTGGCCTACTCGGCAAGGGTGGGATGGGCGTCGTCTACAAAGCCAACGATCCTCTACTGGGCCGAGCGGTCGCCATCAAGATGATGACGACGCTCGATTACGTCGATAATCCCGACCTGTTGCAGCGGTTCTACCGCGAAGCGCAGTCGACGGGGAATCTGCATCACCGGAACATCGTTACGGTCTACGAGCTTGGCGACCACGAGGGCAGTCCTTATCTGGTAATGGAGTACCTCGAGGGCGAGACGCTGGACGCCGTGATCCAGTCGAACCGTCCAGTTCCCATCTTCGACCGGATCAACATCATTCTGGAAGTCTGCGACGGTCTTTCCTATGCGCATGGGCGATCGGTCGTCCATCGCGACATCAAACCCGGCAACATCATGGTTTTGAAAGACAGCGGCGTCAAGATCGTCGACTTCGGCATCGCGCATATCGGCAATCGTACCGTGACCCGCACTGGGCAATTGCTAGGCAGTCTTCCTTACATGTCGCCCGAGCAGATTAGCGGCAAGCAAGTAGACGCGCGCACCGACATTTTTTCTCTGGGCGTGGTTTTTTACCAGTTGCTGACTTCTCATCTTCCGTTTGAAGGCGAAACTCCCGCGGCCACGCTGCTCAAGATTATTCAGGAACGGCCTAAGCCGCTCTCCGAATACGGGTCGTTTCCCCCAGAGCTCGATGACATCCTGCTGCACGCTCTCGCGAAAGATCGCGAGCAGCGTTATCCATCGGCACAGGACCTTGCGTTCGATCTCATACAGATTCGCGGCCGCATTCAGCAAGAGCTGGTCGACGAGTATCTGAATGAAGCTGAGCTGCTGCTTTCGCGCGAAGAGCTTGTGAAAGCGCGGGAGAGGCTGACGGACGTTCTCAAGATCGACCGCCATAACACCCGGGCCGTCGAGCTTTCACGCGCTACGTTTCAACGAGTTCAGCAACAGGAGTTAGGCGAGCAGGTTCGTCAACTCCGGACTCAAGCCGAGGAAGCGTACCAGAAGGAACAGTTTGACCAGGCGTTGGATGCTGTCCAGAAGGCAATCAATCTCCATCCCACGGATCGGGATCTGCAGCGGCTTCGCTCCACTTTTCAGGAGGCCAAGAGCCGGGCCGAGAGGCTGCACAGTGCGCTGAAGCGGGCGGAGTCGGCGTACGAACAGGGCGAGCTGGATTCGGCCAAGCAGGCCATTGAAGAAGCGATGGCGCTGGCCCCGGAAGATGTACAGGCCAAATCGCTGGATCGCATCATTCAGCGCGATTGGGCGCAGCGGGCACAACGCTTACAGGTACAGGGGCTGATCGAGGAAGCGCGGAAAGAAATCGCTTCGCGGAATTTTACTTTGGCCATCGAAGTTCTGCGCAAAGCCGAGGCCATCGATGCCACCGCTCCCGAAGTACGCGCCCTGATCGATGCCGCCCAATCCGCAAGAGAACAGGAACGGCGCCGCAAGGCTCTGGAAGCGATCAAGCGCGAGATCGAAGGCGATCTCGATCGGGATGACTTCCAACTCGCGTTTTTGCGCGCCGAAACCGCCCTGGAAGAGTATCCCGAGGACCGTAGCCTTCAGAAGCTCAAAGAGTTAGCGCAGAAGCAGCGCATCTTTGCCGAGCGCAAATCGTTCATCAAGGATCAGATTTCACAATCGCGCACTCTGGTTGAATCCGGAAAAGCACAAGAAGCGCTGGAGCTTCTGCAGGCCGCGAGAGAGAAGGTCGGCAGCGATCCACAGCTGGAATCGCTCATGGTGGTGGTACGCGAGACGATCGAGCGTCAGCGGATCGAGGCGAAAAAGGCCGAATTCCTTCGGCAGGCGAAAGATCAGCTCCGGCTCAAACAATACGACTCAGCCATCGCAACTTTGAAGAACGCGCAAGCGGCACTTGGCGACAATGCAGAACTCGAAGATCTGTTGCAGTTTGCAGTTGAGCAGCAAATAGCAGAACAGCGCCGGCAGGTTGCCGAAGCCGCAGCGCAAAAAGCACAAGCCTTCGTTGAGAACGCTGAGTACGAAAAAGCCGTAGAAGTTCTGGAGGCTGCGCTGCGGGAGGCGCCTGACGAAGAGTTGCGGCTGATCCTGACGCAATCACGCCAGGCCGCTGCCGATCAGCGCAAGCTTCTCGCGGAAGCTTTGGCCAATACTGAAAGCATGCTGCAGGGGCAGCGGCCGGTTGAAGCTCTCCGCTATCTCGAATCGCAGCCCGAACTGTTTGCGCACGATGCTCGTTTCACGGAATTGCTGCGAAAGGCACGCGAACAATCGCAGAGGCTGCAATACATCGAGGAGGTTTTGGCGCAGGCCAGAACCCATCTCGAGCGCAATGAATTCGATTCTGCCACCGGAGTATTGCAAGCGTGTATCCGGACACACGGCCGCACACCCGATCTAAACAAGCTGATTGCTGAAGTTGAACTGCGGCAAGGGGAAGCCTTAGCCGCTACGATCCAGCAGGCTCTGGGCGAAAGCCGCACGCTCATTAGCGAAGGCAAGCCGGATCAAGCCATCGAACGACTTTCATCGATCCATACGATGGCCGGCAAGGTCCCGCCAGAGATCAGCAAAGCTCTCCAGTCTCTGCAACAGGAAGCAGCAAACGCGCAGGCGCGAAAGTACCGAGGCGAGATCGAGCAGCTTATCGCCGAGGGCTCGCATTCAGAGGCCGCTTCACTTCTTAGTCGAGCTCAAGCCGAGTTTCCCCTGAGCCGTGAACTTCAACAGCTGAGCAAGTCCCTCCAGCAGGCAGCGCAAAAGAGAGCTGACGCCGAGAAACTGGTGGACGAGGCACGCGCCCTCTTCGCAAAACGAGCGTGGCGCGAAGGAGCAGATTTGTGCATGCGCGCCTGGCCGCTGATCCTGCGGGATGCTGTCGCCCGAAACGGCGTGCTTTACACGCTAGAGTCCGCTGCTTCCAGCGCAGTGGCACATGACTGGAGGCATGCTGAATATCTGTTGCAGTGCATGGCGCAATTGCAGCCACATGTCGCGCTACGGGACGAGATCAAGGATCAGATCGCGCGGGCGCAGCAAGAGGAGGCGATTCAAGAGATTCTGCGGAAGGCCACAGAGAATCAGGCTCAGGGCGATCTTGTGCGTGCACTCAATGCCGTGAGATCCGCGCTGGAAGACTATCCGGCGGAGGCGCGGCTTGTAGACCTGCAAGAGAAGCTGCGTCGTGCTCAACTGGAAAAGCAAGAACTCGATCGTCGGGAACGAGAGCGTAGGGAGAGGCAGGAATACCTGGCAGATGTTCGGCGGAGCGTCCAGGAAGAGCGCATCGCCGAGGACCGCGTAACAATTCTTGAGCAGGCTCTCCGCAAGTATCCCGATGCCGCGGAATTGCAACAGGGACTAGCGCAAGCGCGAGAACTCCAGCGCAAAGTAGCATTCTTCGCGGATGAGGCGCATCGCCTGGAAAAGACCGACAGGTACGAGGAGGCGCTCCGCAGCTGGGAAGGGATTACCCAACTCGGTGTTGTTCACGCGGATACCGCAGATGCAATCGCGCGCCTTACTCGTCGAAGAAACGAAGCTCGTGCGGCAGCCAAGACGAACTGGATAGACGGGATCCAGGCTGCGTTGGCGGGTTATGACCTCGACAAAGCCGGTTCATTACTTGCAGAGGCCCAACACCAGATTCCGAACGATCCGGACCTTACGCGGTCTGCCGCCTCGCGAGAGAAACTCCTCTCTCTGAGGCAGGATAGCTTCAACCTTCTTAAGCAGGCGCAGGGTGAGTTCAGCGCACTGCGTTGGCAACAGGCTTCGGAGTTGATCGAAAACAGCCGCAGCCGCGCGTTCGAAGATCCTGCCGTTGCAAAAGCCGCCTTCGCTGCTGTAATCGGCGGCACCAAAGATGCGCTTGCGAAAGACCTCCCAGCGGCCGAAAAGCTCCTGAAACAAGCCGCGACGATTTACCCAAGCTCGCCGGAAATTCCGGCCCTGCAGGCGACACTGCAAAAGCGCATACAGGAAGAAACGGTAAACCGCCGCTTCGCAGATGTGCAGGCAATCGCACAGTCGGCAGACACCGAACGCGCGCTGCTGGAGGTCAAAGCGGCGTGTTCGGCCTACCCAAATGAACCCAGGTTCCAGGGTCTGAAACAGGAATTAGAGCGCACGATTGCGGCGGAGAGAAAGGCCCGCGAGCAACGCGCCCGCATGCTGGAAATTCTCGAAGCTGCTCAGAGCCTGCGTGGTAACGGGGATCTGCAAGGCTCGTTACAGAAAGTCGAGCAAGGACTTCAGGACTTCCCAGGACATTCGCAATTTGTCGAGATGAAACGTTCGCTGGAGAGGGCGATCCGCGATCTCGAAAAACAGAATCAACGCGAAGAAAAGCAGCGGACTCAAGCCGCAGCAGCGCAGCAGAAATTGCAGCGGCAAGAACAAAAGCGCCGCGAGCGCGACGAGAAAAGGCGGCTGGAGGCTGAATCGGCAGCGGCACGGACGTCTGCTCCCGCGAAGCAGGCATCCAGGCCGATGGCGCTTTATCTGGCTGCGGCTGCGGCAGTGCTTGCGATCGTCGGCGGCGTGGTTTGGATTTCAACCCACCACACAACTCAGCCGTCCAGCTCAGCAGCGCTTTCAAAATTGCAAATAAACACGACTCCAAATGGAGCGACGGTGCGCAATCCTGAAACGGGCGCATCGTGCGTGACGCCCAACTGCTCGCTTCAGCTGCCGCCTGGCACCCACGAATTGAAGATTGATCTGCCAGGGTATGAGTCAACCACTCGATCCGTTTCGGTGGATGGCGGCGCAGCGAGTCCACTTACTGTAGCCCTCGTGCCGTTACCGCGTGTCGACAACAATTCGGCGACCGGGTCAACTTCGGCGGCTGCAGCCAACCTTGACTTGCGCAGCGTGCAACCGGGCGCCGAAGTTCTATTGGACAACAGGTCTGTTGGCAAAGTCAGCAATCGAGGTACTTTCTCGACCCCTGTTCCTGCCGGAGATCATCAGGTTCTGTTGCTGTCACGGAATCGGGAGATTGGTTCGGTACAGCGACAGTTCTCGAGCGGAAACCGAGTGGAATTGAGCGGCGGCGACTTTGCCGCGCCAAAAGTGCAGCCGCCGGCGGAACGCGCCAGTGCGGAACAGACCGATTGGCAAAACGTAAAAGATTCGAAAGATGCCGCAGCGGTCGATGGATTTCTCAAGCGATATCCGAACGGCGCGTTGACGTCCGAGGCTCGGTCGAAACTCGAAGGCCTGGTTTGGTCGAAAGCGCTTTCCAGCAGCACGTCCGCTGGTTACGGCCAGTACCTGGAACAGTTCCCCAGCGGGAAATATGCGCAGCAAGCACAGGCCCAGATTGCAGATCTCGATTGGCGCGCTGTCGAAACCTCCAGCGATGCCGGCGCGCTTCAGGACTTTCTGAAGAAATATCCGGCTGGAAACAACCACGATAAAGCCCTGGCCAAGCTCGATGATTTGTCATGGCAACGCACGAACCAGAATGACGTGGCGAGCCTTCGGAACTATGCGAGTAGTTTTCCGGATGGCCGTCACTCCGCCGACGCGCGCAAGAAGATCACCGATCTGAATCGCCCTGCTGCCACAACACGAAGCACAGACAGCCAGCCGGCGTCGGTGCCCGATGATAACAAGGTCATCCTCGACGTCCTGAATCGATATCAAAAAGCGTATCAGGACGAGAACGTCGAGGAATTGAAACAGATTTGGCCGGGAATGACAGGAGTTCAGATCAAGGGCGTAGGCGACTTCTTTCAACTGGCTTCTTCACTGTCGTTGCAGTATCAGGTGACTCAGACGGAGATCACTGGAGATTCGGCTACCGTGCGCTTCACGCAAACGCTGAGGTACACGGCGGGCGGGAGACCGGGGAAAAACTCGGCCAAGATCGTAATGCTTTTGAACCGCATGCCAGGAGGGGCCTGGCAAATTAATTCGATTCGGTAACACACTGTGGGAGGAGACATCATGGGGCGCGCTGCACGATACGTAATTGCGGTTTTCACCATATTCGGTTCCACCCTAGTCTTGGCGCAGGGACCGTGTCCGACTGCTACATCCACGCAAACGAGTTCGATCCCGGGACGTTCGGGCGATTTGATCTGCCTTGTACCACAGGTCTACGGACCCGGGGGACTGGTTGGAGTCGATCATGGCGGGCCTCTGTTTTCCACCGCTCAATTCAGCCACGCGGCGCACTTCACCAACTCAGCTCTTCAAAGCTTTGTTCCGTTGAACGCCGAAATTGGTACGCAGCTGAGCCAGTTACCGATTACATCGCCGGTTTCCGGATTCGTTTTTTCGTTCAATCCATCGCTCGGTGTAGTGTCCCGCCAGACCGAGGGGTTTGGCCCGGTTCTTACGGAGCGTCCAGACACGATTGGCAAACACAAGTTATTCGTCGGTTTCAGCTATCAGTACTTCAATTTCGACAAGGCCGATGGAGTCAACCTGAAGGGCTTTGGCGCAGTGTTTCAGCATGAATCGGAGGCAAACCTCTGCTCGCCTGTACAGGTCGTCACCTGCGGTCCGGACGGAGAACCGACCTTCCAGCACGACGTTATTGCGACCCAAAACCGAATTGACCTGAAGGTGCACCAGTTCGTTGGTGTGGCGACCTTCGGTGTGACCGACCGCTTTGATCTGTCAGTCGCAATTCCGATCTTGCAGGTCCGGAATTCGATGAATTCGGACGGTGTGATCGATAGTTTCGAGACGGCGGCGGACACGCCGCCCTGCTGTGTGCACCAGTTCGATCCGGCCAGTCAGCAGATTCCGGCCAACGAAACCTTCTTCGGCAGCAATCACGCGGACTTCTTCGACAACAAGTCTGCGAGCGGGATCGGAGATATCACGATTCGCGGGAAGTATGAGGTTTTCAAGGGCGAGAAAGCGGGCATCGCGCTAGGCGCGGACGTCCACCTTCCAACCGGAAATGAACTGAACTTCCTCGGATCTGGAACATGGGGTGTTCGGCCGTTCGTGACCGCCTCTTATTCGGGCAGGGTGTCTCCACACGGGACGTTCGGCTACCAGCGCAACGGGGACTCGATTCTCGCTGGCGACGTCACCCGAGATACGAAAGGACACTTGCCGGACGCTTTGACATACAGCGCGGGTGTTGATGTTGGCGTCACTCACCGTCTGAGCCTTAACGGCGACTTCATCGGGCAATGCTTGATCAATACGAAGAAGATATCCGCCGTCACCTTCACCGATATCGGAGGTGGGGTACATCCGGATCTCACATCCTCAACAGCAACGGTCAACCAGGCATACATCTCAGCTGGCGGAAAGTTCAATCCGGCCGGCAGATTGCTGGTGGTCGCCAACGTTTTGATCCAGGTCAACGATGCCGGATTACATTCCAAGCCGGTTCCGTTGGTCGGATTGTCATACACGTTCTAGTCTCGATTAGAAAGGGGCGAGTCGGGTGATTCACACGGACACAAATTGGGATATCGCGCGGCATATCGGCGATTTGGAACGCCGCAATATCGTTCAATCGGAGATTGAAGGCGGAGTGTTTCTGCAAGACCTGCCCGAGCACACCGTCTTGGAGATTCAGACCGACAATCGCTGCTATACCGCGGAAATCCTGGGCCCGGAATTGGTTCTGATCTGCGGCCATCCGCGTTACTGCCCGACACCGGTGGAAGTGGGGATAACGGGATCAAGCTGGGGTGGTTCTCTACTCAAGCTGGGTTTCGTGGGACGGGGGATGCGCTTGGAAATACAGCATCCGGACTACGACGCTCCGATTGTCACCTCACCGATCCGCGAGATTCGCGAGTGCTCCCACAACGGGTTGACGAGATAGAACACACAATCCACTAAACGTAACGGTTGCAAAATCAGTAGTTCGACTCTGGAGATGTGTAGTGGGCGTACGGAACGTAGAAGCCGGTCAAGGTGAACAAAGAAACTTTCTGGCCCGCACGAATAAAAGTTCACCCTCTTTCCGGGTTTGGTGTAGACTGTTCGCCAATAAGTGGGGTTTTGGGTCTGCAGCGTATAGACCCTCAAACCGAGCCGGTAGTGCGGTTAGCTTCTCCTCGAACGAAATCAAGTCATCTGTATCTGCATATTCCCGCGTCGTCCGTCCTGTTCATGGGACGGGGCAAGCTATGGGAAATGGCGGGTCAGACGATATTTTCTCTGTCCGTCGCGCCGGCATAAATCCGCGACGTGGGCCCTGGGGTCAAACAGCCATCGTCGGGAGTGGTCGCCATGTCACCGCCTAATTCTCTGAAACAGGCGAGCGCCAGGGTATATGGGGAAGGCCCTGCTCGCGCGGAAGCAACCAGGCTCATTGAGGCGCACGTGCCCTATTCGCACGCAATCGCCGCCGAAGTAATTCGTAAACTGCCTCCTGATCTCGAGCGAAAAGATATTCAAGGCTGGGCGGAGCTTGGCTTGGTCGAAGCCGCCAACTCGTTCGATCCAAAACGCGGAGTCCAGTTCAAAACGTTCGCCTACTACCGCATCAAGGGCGCGATTTATGACGGATTGCGGAAGATGGGTTGGTATTCCAAGGGCTTATACCGGCAGCTCCGCTTCGAGATGCACGCCAACGAATACTTACAGGATGTTTCTGTTCAGCCGCAACGGACTGCATCGCCGGAAGCGCAACTCCAGGATTTAAAGAACACGACCGCGAACCTGGCAAGCTCCTACATGTTGTCGTTGGAAGCGATGCCGCAGGAACCGGAAGACCAGAACCAGATGTCCGCCGAGGAACGGGTCGTCCGAAACGAGCAGAGCAAGAATTTGCGCACCTCGCTGGCACAGTTGCCGGAAACGAACCGGCGGGTGCTGGAACTCTGCTATTTCGAGGGGCTGACTCTGGAGGAGACGGGCCTCAAAATGGGCTTATCGAAGTCCTGGGTATGCCGGCTGCACGCCAAATCCCTGGAACTGCTTCGGCAGCGACTTTTGCAGCTCACCTCCTTGAGAACAGGGCCGACTCTCGCAACGTTTCCCGGCCCTGCCCGATAACTAGATCGTCATGGTGGACCCAATTGCCAAAGCGGCGCCGGGCAAAGTGCTCGATGCGGTAGACGGCCAGGACAAAGCCACATCTCCCAAAAGTGGCCAGTCGAAATTCGACCTCGTTCGGGCGGACTTGCAGAACCGGAGCAGCCAACAGGTAACACTTCCGCCTGAGGTCAAGCAGGTCTCTGTTGCTCAGCAGAAGGCAATGCAGACGGATCTCTCTAGCCAAGTCGCCAAGGGGGCATCCCCGCAGCAGGTTCTGGGCGTCAACATGAAACGCACCCAAGTGTCGGTCGACCGCCTGAGCAAGCGTGTGAATGCTTTGCCCAAGACGCCATCCTTTCAGCCGCTGCACGACCGGCTCGCCAGCATTGATGCGCAATTTCGCGACGCTGGAAAGCTCGTGAACTCCATCAAGGGCGGCGAAAGTCCGCAACAGCTTTTGAACATTCAGATGAAGATGTACCAGCTCAGTGAGAATCTGGAACTCATGAGCAAAGTCGTCGAGCAGGTGACCTCGGGAACGAAGACCATCCTGCAGACGCAGGTATAGCCAGGCTTTGGCTTGGATCGGGGGAGACATTTGAGCTGGCAAAAGGGTTGGAATGTGATCCTGGTGACAGGTTTGGCAATCGTTCTGGGCGCATGCACCCACGAATTGCAGACGGGCCTGACTGAGCAGGAGGCGCAGGAGATCGTTGTCCTGATGAGCGAGAACGGCATCGAGGCATCGGCGACAAAAGTGGCCAGCGAAAAGAAGGGCGAGGAAAAATGGAGTGTGGTCGTTCGCGGTGGCGACCAGAATCTTGCCCGTGCATGGCGCGTGCTCCAGGAAAACGGCTTGCCGCGGCAGAAAGACAAAGGCCTGGAAGATGTCTTCTCGAATGCTGGAATGATCCCGACGGCGACCGAAGAAAAGGCCCGGCTTCTGCTCGGCACCTCCGGCGAAATCAGCCGCACGTTGAAATCCGTCGACGGAATCGTCGACGCGCACGTGCTGGTTGTTCTTCCAGACAACAGCCCCCTTCTCGACAAGACGGAGCGCGTAGCGCCGACGGCGTCCGTTTTGATCAAGTACCGGGGTGATGCGGTGCCGCTAAGCGATGAGGATGTGAAGAAGTTAGTTGCGCGAGCAGTCGAAGGCTTGCAGCCGGAGAATGTGGCGGTGGTCTATAAGAAGATCGAGTCTCGACATCCGGCTGACCGCAATATCATCCCGTTACTGGGGAATCAGGAGATCCTGCTGGCCTCGTTAGGTCTGCTAGCACTTACGAGTGTGGGTTCGCTGGCACTGGTCGGAAAGAGCCGCTGGCAGAGGTCGAAAATCGACAAGCTGAATAAGGAATTGGCTGCGCAAAGCACGGCTGCGCAGGCCGCATCCACGACCACCCCGATGAAGATGGCGAGGACTAGTTGAATATCGCGGTCTTCTGCTATCTCGGATTGCTCCGGTTTCCGGAGCAGGTCGCATCTTACCTTTCGTTGATGTCTGACTCTCGAAAGGCCGAAGCGGAAGATACGCTGGCCAAGCTGCTACCGCTTTCCAAGGCGGAACTGCTGCAACAGTGGGGTACATTGCGCGACACGGAATACGCTGCCATGCGCCGCGGGGTCTCTGAGCGCATTGGAATCGACCTCGACGAATTGCCGCCCGTATTGCAGGCTTGGTGCGTTTCCTGGTGGGCCGATCACAATGGATGACAAAGTTTTCAAAGCGGAGCCGGCTTTGGAGAAATTCGGCGGTTCCACGCCGAAGGTTCTGAAGCGGGAAGTGTTCGAAGCTGCGCGCGACGCGCGCGATGTGGTCGCCCAGGCGCACGAAAAAGCGAAGCAGATCATTGAGGAAGCCGAGCGCGAGCGCGACCGAGTCTACGAAGAGGCTCGGCGCGCAGGAAACGCTGACGGCTTATGCGCATGGAATCAGGCGCTAGCGGACATGACCAAGCGTGCGGACGACCTGGCCAAGAACTGGGAAGACACGATGCTCGAGCTTTCGGTCCACATCGCCCGCAAGATCATCGGCGAGGAACTTGAGCTGCGTCCCGAAACGATTGTGGGAATCGTCCGGGAAGTGATTAAGGGTACCCGCACCGGCAGACACCTCTCGCTCCAGGTGAACGAAAGCGATGCGGAATATGTCCGGGCAAGAATCGATGTGCTAAAGCAATTTCTAGCGGGCGGCGGAGAAATCGAAATCGTCGCCTCTACGCGAGTTCAACCCGGCGGCTGCGTGATTGAAAGCGAGCTTGGCATCATTGATGCTCAGCTTGAAACTCAACTTCAGTGTCTCGAAGACGCTCTCAAACGAAACACTCCTCCTGAGTAATCCTGGGACATGGCCAACGTCGCCAACATCCGCCGCTATCTGGATCGCATCGACCACGCCTCACCGGTGCAGATTCGAGGCCGGGTCAAAGAAGTCGTCGGGCTCGTGGTCAAGGCGGTGCTCCCTGAGGCATGGATCGGGGAAATGTGCCTGATCCGCAGTCCACGATCGTCCCAGCCAGTGAAAGCGGAGGTCGTCGGCTTTCGGGACGGTGATGTACTGCTGATGCCTCTCGGCGAACTAGTCAACGTAGGTCCACACAGCGAAGTTATCCCGACGGGAAACTGCCTGACGGTGAAAGTGGGCGACGGACTGCTTGGCCGGGTGCTCAATGGTTTAGGCGAGCCGATGGATGGCGAATTTAATGGCCCACTGAACTGCACGGAAGAATTCCCCGTCCTTGGATATCCTCCAGACCCGCTCAAACGCCAGCGTGTGAGCAAGCCGATTTCGCTTGGAGTCCGCGCCATCGATGCGGTACTCACCGCGGGCGAGGGACAGCGCATCGGTCTGTTTGCCGCGGCCGGTGGCGGCAAAAGTACGCTGCTCGGCATGATTGCGAGAAATACCGAGGCGGACGTCAACGTGATCACGCTGGTCGGAGAGCGCGGACGTGAAGTCCGGGACTTCATCGAGCAGGATCTTGGGCCTGAAGGCGTGAAGCGCTCGGTGATTGTCTGCGCCACTTCAAATGAGTCCTCGCTGGTGCGCCTGAAGGCGGCGTATGTCGGAACTGCCATCGCAGAATACTTCCGTAACAAAGGGCTGAAGGTAATCCTCATGATGGATTCGGTCACGCGCTTCGCCCGCGCACAGCGCGAAATCGGCTTGGCGTGTGGTGAACCGCCCGCGCGCGCTGGGTACACTCCGTCGGTATTTGCAGAATTGCCGAAGTTGCTCGAGCGGGCCGGGAACTCCGATAAGGGATCGATCACCGCGATTTATACCGTCCTGGTTGCAGGCGACGATATGAATGAACCGGTTGCCGATGAAGTCAGGTCGATTCTGGATGGGCACATCATCTTGTCGCGTGAGTTGGCCGCGAGAAATCACTACCCTGCAATCAACGTCCTTGAGAGCGCAAGCCGCGTAATGGGGGCCGTCACAGACAAGGCGCACCGCCGCTCCGCCGGTTCCCTGCGGGACACGCTGGCGACTTACAAGAAAAATGAGGACTTGATCTTGCTTGGCGCTTACAAAAGCGGAGCCGACAAACGCGTGGACGATGCGATCGCAAAAATCTCGTCGATCAATTCTTTCCTGAAACAGGCGACGGACGACCGCTCGAACTTTGCCAGTTCTCTCGAGGACCTAAAAAACATTTTCCCGCCAGGAGATAACTAGCCATGGCGGCATTTAGCTACCGCCTGCAGACTCTGCTCGATCAGAAGGAAGAGTTCAAGAAACAGGCGGAGCGGGAACTGGTTGCGCTGGAGGAGGAACTTGAACAGCAGCGGACAAGATTGCAAATTCTTCAGGAGACGGTCGAGGAATTGACGGAAAGGCGTCGTCAGATGCGGCGAGATCTTCTAGGCAGTCCGGGACCAAACGCGGCAGTCAGCGGGCTGAAGGTGCAAGAACGGATCGAATACGAAAAAGCGGTCGGACTCCAGGTGGAGGAGGCGCAAGCAGACGTCATCACGCAGCGGGGCGTGATCGAGCGCTGCGAATTGGATGTGCAGCAGGGCAAAAAGCGGGTTCAGGAGGCCACCCGCGAGGTGGACGTGCTGCAGAAGCATCGAGCGAAGCAGGAAGAACGTTACCGCCGAGAACTACAAGAAAAGGAAGACCTCATGCTCGATGAAATCGGGAATGTTTTGTACACGAACAGGAGCCGCTCGCTATGAGAATCACGGATGTGCCGCCCGATAGCGATCCATCCGTAAGCAATACGGATGACTCGAACGTACAACAGGAGAAGGATGAGTCCGCCTTCGCGAAGATGCTGGCCAAAAGGCGCGAGGCCAGCCAAATTGAAAATCAGCCTCAAGGGACGGCGAAGAAGCAATCGGATGTGAATTCCGGCACTGTCGATCCGATGCTTCAGCAGCCAGTTGCGTTCCAAGGCTCAATTCAGCCAAGCGCTGTAGAAGCAAAGCACATTGTTGCGGTTCCACCTGAGCTGCAGCAACTTGTGAAAGAGATTTCGGTGGCCGTCAATTCGGCAGGAAATCATCAGGTCAACATCGAGATGAATTCCAATGTCCTGAAGGGACTTCACATCCGCATCGAGCGCGGCGATGCGGGTATGACGATTCAATTCCAAAGCACTTCGGATCAGGTATCCGCGCTACTGCAAAATAATATGCCTGCCCTGTCGCAGGGATTGGCTGACCGAGGTGTCCGCGTGTCCGATATCAGAGTGACCGCAACTCGCGACGCTTCCCGCTCGCGGGATACCCGAAACCGCCCTTATCCCGGTAGCCAAGCGGGACGCCAGGGCAGGGGTCGCTAGTGGCGACCCAGGCGCAATCCCGTTCGCGCGTACCACGGCGGTATCGTTTCGACAATCTGACGAAATTGTCCAGAAACGAAGTCGTGCTGTGGAACTGGTATTGCCGAACGGTTTCGAGCCGCGAATGGCGTGAGTGGATTCAGGATATTTTCAGACACCTGTTCGAAAAGCCCATCGGACATGAACTTCGGCTCGTGCAAAGCAACGTCGTGGAACCACAATCCGGCGAGAAAGTGCTGGAGTTTGGGTCGAAGGAGGAATTGCTCCTTGGCCGCCACGAGGAAAACGACGTCGTGCTTCCTGCCAAGGCGATCGCCAGCAAACATGCACACATTTTCGTGAAAGATGGCCGGATGTATCTCGAAGACCTCGGCGGCCAACTTGGAACCTATTTCTGGGATACGAAGATCTCGCCCCGCAGCCGCCAAGTGCTTCGGAGCGGCGATCAATTCACCATCTTCCCTTATCGATTCCGCGTTCAGCTGGAGCCGGCATGGGCTGCGGAAGTAGACATCACCTTGGGTGACTGCTCCGTTCGGCCAATTACCCGGTCGGAGTACATGAGCAATACGCCGCCCGAGTCGACGTCATTTGTTCTCAACTCGGAACCCGGAACAGAGAAGCTTCTGCTGGGGGTCAGTCCAGCGTTCCTTGCCGAGCTCTCGCAACGTGTTCTGCAGCCGCTTCGCGTCAAAAGCGTCAAGCAGGCGGTGGTCTCTGACGACACTGTTCTTGGATTCGTTCTGTTTTCCCTGTTGGAGCGGGTGAACCGCAGATTGAAATTTCCCTCGCGATTCTCTTTTGCCAGGGACACAAAAAACGCGGGGCCCTCCGAAACCAGGGGAATGTATATCAGCTTTGCGTTGAAAGTCGGCGACCTGGCTGGTAAATTTCGCCTGTTTTTGCCTCTGACATTCCTGTCGCCGTCAGAAGTGGCACTTCCAGGCGGCATCGAGTCGCAGTTCCCGGACGAGTTGGCGTGGAAGTTTCCGGTATCCGCCGGTTTTGTCGACCTGAGCGTGGAGGACACTTCTCAGCTGGCCTTGGGCGATATCATCGTCGCGCAACACGCGCCTGCCATTCTCTTTCCCAACGACTTCAGCAAGGGCTGGCGGGGCAATGCTGAGGGAAGCAACTTCAACCGCTGCCAACTCGATAAGTACTTTGAAGGAGGAGTCTCTGTGGCTGAAGAAGCTGAAGTGTCGGCATCGCTTGACAGGCCATCTATCGACACGTTGCCGCTGCGCTTGCAGGTAATCCTCGCGGAAAAGGAATTTACCCTGGCGGAAATACAGTCATTCAATGCCGGAACGATCGTTGAACTGGGCACCAGCAAGATTGAACCGGTCCGCTTTATGGTCAACGGAAAAATCCTTGGCGAGGGCGAACTGGTCGAAGTCGAAGGTAGCCTGGCGGTCCGGGTGCTCGGCTGGAGAAACAACGGATGCTGACTGCCTGTCTATTGGCCGCGCCGGACACCGCTGAGCAACTTGCTTCGATGAATTCGCAGATCGTGCAGTATGTCGAGGTGCTGCTCGGTTTATTTGGCGTTCTGATTCTCGCCTATTTGACCCTGCGAGTGGGATTGCCGTGGTTCTTTCGGACGCGTAATCCGGGCGATGGCCCCATAGAAGTATTGGCGCGATATTCGCTCGAACCGCGAAAGGGCCTCTATCTGGTCAAAGCAGGGTCGCAGGTTTTTCTGATCGGAACCGGGGAAAATCAGGTCGCATATTTGACCGCGGTGAGCGAAGAAAATGCGGCCGAAATCATGCGGTCCACCCATCGCCGTGAAACGCCGCACCAAGAATTCCGGCAATTGTTGACCCGTTTCCAGCGGGCGGGAAAGACCGAATAGCCATGCCTGCGGCATTTGGAAAAATCGGCACTGTGCTGTTCATCGGGATGCTCTTGTTCCCGACGCTTGCGCACGCACAAACCGGTGGCCAGGTTGCGAATCCAGTCGTGATGGTGATCGTGCTCGGCGCCCTGGCTCTGGCGCCTTTCGTCATCGTAATGCTGACGTCGTTCGTAAAGATCTCCGTCGTGCTCTCGATCCTGCGCAATGCTCTGGGCACGCAACAGGTGCCGCCCAATCAGATCATCACGGGGCTCGCTTTTGTTTTAACGATTTTCATCATGGTCCCCGTAGTGCGCCAAATGTACGATGACGCCGGTGTTTTCTCCGGGTCGAAAGACATTTTCTCGGAAGCAAGCGTTAAGAGTCTTTACGACGCCAGCAAAAAAGCGAAGGAACCCCTGCGGCATTTTCTTTCGAAACACGCGCAAGCCAAAGACCGGGAACTGTTCATGGATCTGGCAATGCGGCTGGAGTACAGCGCCTCCGAAAAGATACCAACTCCTGTTGCTCCTGCGGCACAGCCCAATAGTTCTCAGCCGTCGTCGGCACCTCCCGCAACGCAAGCGACGGCCTCCGCACAACCCCCGAGTCAAAGCGCGGCTGTAAACAGGCCTGATAAAGACGATTTTCAAATTCTGATGCCGGCGTTCGTGACCAGCCAACTGAAAGAAGCCTTTGAGGTGGGCTTCCTCATCTTTGTGCCTTTCATTGTGGTTGACATGGTCGTCGCCAATATTTTGTTGGCGATGGGCATGCAGATGCTTTCGCCGAGCGTCATTTCACTGCCCTTTAAGTTGCTGCTGTTTGTCGTTGTAGACGGCTGGTTCCTGATCGTGCGCGGTCTGGTACTCAGCTACACATAGGAGACGCATTGACTACAGAAGCGATCGTTCGCATTCTGAGGGAAGGGCTGTTGCTGGTGCTTCTGCTCTCCGCCGGACCGATGCTCGCCAGCATGCTCATCGGCTTCGTGGTCAGTGTTCTTCAGGCAACGACTCAGATTCAGGACCAGACTCTGAGCTTCGTCCCCAAACTGGTTGGGGTATTTCTCACAATCGCTATTCTCGGCCCCTGGATCCTGGCGCAGTCGGTTCAGTTCACCATGGTGTTGTTCGACACCATCGCGACGGTCCACTAAAGGACGCTTGCCATGCTCGCCGCCATCCAGCACATACTGGCCAACCTCGGAATCCATGAAGACGTAACAGTCTTCAGCGTGCTGTTTGGATTGATCTTCACGCGCTTCGCGACAGCGATTACTTTGACCCCGTTCCTTGGCGGTCGGGCTGTGTCAGGCCGAATCAAGGTCGGACTAGCCGCCCTGATTAGCGCGATTCTGTTCTCCTCGCTCGCGCCGCAAATCAGTCCAGGCGATTTGGATGCAGGCCGGGTCTTGGCCCTCCTCGTAAAGGAAGCAGTCATCGGATCGACGATCGGAGTCATGTCGCAGATCATCTTTCACAGCGTCCAGATGGCTGGCGCAACCATGGACTACGGCCGCGGTATGAGCCAGGCCACCTTTTTTGCGCCTCAACTGGAAACCAACGTTTCGCTGATTGGGCAACTACAGCTACAGGCGTCGGTGGTGCTGTTCTTGATTTTGAATGGCCACCTCCTTTTTCTGCGCGCTTTGGCAGGCAGCTTCAAAACTGTGCCGTTGCTCCAGTTTCCGCAGTTTGCCGGCGGAGCGATGCTGGTCATGGAGCAACTGGCGCGGTACACCGGCGAGAGCCTGCTCATCGCTGTGCAACTCAGCGCGCCGGTTCTACTCGCCCTGTTTCTCGTCGACATCAGCTTCGGAATGCTGGGGAAAGTCGCTTCAGGACTAAACGTTCATAACGAGAGCCAGCCGGTGAAGGCGATGTTCGGCTTGGCGGTTTTTCTGCTTTCGTTGTCGTACATCATCAGCCGGATGCCGGGTTACTTTGTCGACATGGTCCGGCAGATCGAGCAGTTGATGCGGAACATCGTGTGAAAGGTTTGTGATTTCCATGGAGTGCGCGGATGCCTGGTGAAAAAACAGAACAACCGACTCCGAAACGAATGGAGGATGCCAGGAAGAAGGGTGAAGTCTTCAAGAGCAAAGACTTCACGCAGTCGCTGCTGTTTATGACGGCAGCCGCCGTACTCACAATGGGAGGCCCCGCATACGTATCCGAGTTGGCCGGTTTGATGAGGCAAACATTTCAGCCGGCTGTGCTGCGCGGGGACATGCAACTGAGTGAAATGACGAGCCGCCTCGGCTACGCATGGTCGAAGTTCATGCTGCTTTCGGCGCCCCTTTTGGGCGCGCTGGTAGTGGCGGCGGTTGCCACCAACTTCGTCCAGGTAAAAGCGCTGTTTGCGCCGGAAGCGATCAAGCCCAAGTTCGACAAGTTAAATCCGGTCAGCGGATTCAAGGGCGTGTTTTTCAGTTCAAAGACTTATATCGAGCTCGTCAAGAACCTGATCAAGTTTGTGGTTGTCTCATGGGTTCTGTACGGCTCGATCAAGAGCGGCCTGCGGGACATTGTTCTGACCCCGGGTCTAGGAATTTCGCAAATTGCCGCACTGGCCGCGCATTTGATGTCGGGGGTCATGCTGAAAGTGGGCGCTGTTTTCATCGTGCTCGGTGGAGCAGACTTCATGATTCAAAAGAAGATGTTCATGAAGAAGATGATGATGAGCAAAGAG
>Ga0335080_10000865_pt1 | contig 28693 bp, 23 predicted proteins | sample Lox_Sample_34_FD_206720 | JGI IMG/M metagenome (GOLD analysis project Ga0335080, IMG submission 206720) | Soil microbial communities from Loxahatchee National Wildlife Refuge, Florida, United States - Lox_Sample_3.4 | ecosystem: Environmental > Terrestrial > Soil > Wetlands | place: USA... | reverse complement strand
AGCTTGGTGATCTGCAGCAGGTCGTGAACTTTTTTCGTCAAGTTCAGCAGCTTGAGTTCGCCGCCCTGGTTCTTGGCGGTAGTGAAGGCGCTGACCAGTTCGCCGATGCCGGAGCTGTCGATGTAGTTGACATCACCGAGATTGAGCAGAATTTTCTTCTGGCCCTTGGAAAGCAGATCGCGTACCGTGTCGCGCAGCACAACGCTGCCTTCGCCGAGCGTGATTCGGCCGCTGAGGTCGACAATCGTGACGCCATCCACCTGACGAGTACTGGACTTCATAGTCACTGGGGAGCCTCCTTGGAATCCGCGTCGCCGCGGACGTGCTTGATCATTTTAAGTTCGGTGCCCGTCTGGGACGGGTGAATCTCCACCACATCCATAAACGAACGGATCAGGAAAATGCCCCGACCGGATGTCTTTAAAAGATTTTCCGGAGCCAGTGGATCCGGAATCCTGCTCGCCTCCAGCCCCTTCCCTTGATCGCGAATAATGATGACAAGATCCTGGGGCGTGCGCTCGAAGGCCAGCGTCACCTTCTTGTTCGGGTCGTACGCATTTCCATGCAAAACTGCATTCACGGCGGCTTCACGCACTGCCATGGAGATCTTCATGATCTCCTCGTCGTCAAAGCCCGCCTCTGCCGCCATGCGGCCAGCCGTCTCTTCCGCGTTGTTCACTGTCTCCAACGTCGAATCGAGCGTATAGGAGACGCGGTCATGAGACATAAAGCGAATGGTCCTGAGCCGGCATAGTCCGCATGATTAACTTTGACACCGCAGCCATGATAACAAGGCTTGGCCCGCCGCGGGCGAATTGAAAAGTGTGCCTGTCGGGGCGGCAAAAGTCAACGTGAGGTGGTGTTTTCGCAACGGATATCGCGCTCGCTGCGACAGAAATCAAAAACCTTACCTCGGTGTCCTCCGTGGTTATGTTCTTTCCCGGCCGGGCGATGAAGGATGTCCTCAATAATCACTGACCAACCGTTGAATTCGTAGGCGTATTGAGGCCCACAATCTGCTCCGCCGACTGCGATGTATAATCCAGCACCCTCCCGGGAAAGAGCCCGAGAGCGAGTGTAGCCGCCACGCACGCGGCCAGCGCAATCGCCGCCGCCGCCGGAATCGGCGTAACCGGCACGTCGCCCCGCGGCTCGCGCATGTACATCATTACGATGATGCGCAGATAGTAGTACGCGCCAATCGCGCTGTTCAGCACCAGAATAATCGCCAGACCAACCAGACCCGACTTGAGATCCGAATTCAGCACATAAAATTTGGCGAAAAAGCCGCCGGTGATGGGAATCCCGATCAGAGACATCAGGAAGAACGTGAAGGTGGCAGCCAGCGCCGGCGATCTTCTCCCAAGCCCGGCATAGTCTTCAAGCGTGACGTAACGTTCGCCCTGGTTGGCGAAATGGCTGACCACCACAAACGCGCCGACGTTCATCGCGGCATACGCGGCCGTGTAGAACATCACAGGCGAGGCGCCAAGCGCAGGTTTCGCGGCAAACGCAGCCAATACATACCCGGCATGTGCGATCGAAGAATAGGCCAGCAGGCGTTTGACATTGTCCTGCACCAGAGCGCCCAGATTGCCAATCGTCATCGAGAGCGCCGCTGATACCCAAAGCATCCAGAACCAGCCCGGAGCCCGGGTTTCGACAAGCACCCGCAAGAGCACGGCAAATGCGGCAGCCTTGGGCCCGGTTGACATCAACCCGACAATGGGCGCGGGCGCGCCTTCGTAAACATCAGGCGTCCAGACGTGGAAGGGCGCCGAAGCCACCTTGAACCCCAAGCCAACGAACATCAGCGCCACGGCGACGTAAGCCAGCAAGCCGCCGTTGCCCCCCAGCAGGGCGGCGCGAATCACCGGAATGCTCGTTGATCCCGTTGCTCCAAACATCATGGCAACGCCGTAAAGAAAGAAAGCGGTCGCAAACGAACCAAGCAGAAAATACTTGAGCGACGACTCGCTGCTCGCCGCATCCCGCCGCCGGAAGCCCGCCAGCACATACGTCGCAATCGACGAAATCTCCAGCGCGATGAAAATCAGCACCAGCTCAATCGCCGATGACATGAGGCACATCCCGACCGTGCCGAACAAAATCAGCCCGTAATACTCTCCCGCCCGGATCCGCTGCACCGCCATGTATTCGTACGAGCTAAGGATGCCCACGACCGCAATGGCAATCACAACGATGTGAAAGAAAATAGCGAAGTTATCGACCTGCACAACTCCAGAGAATGCCGTTCCCGGATGTCCGGCCATCACCAAAGCCGAAGCGAGCGCCGCCAGCGCGCCCACCAGGCCAATTAGGCCCAGCGGCTTCTGGTTACGCTCCGGATCGAGCAGCGGATCGATCACCATCACGATCATGCCGAAAATCGAGAGCACAAGTTCGGGAAGCACGCGCAGGTAATCTTCAAGCGGTGGCGCGACAAACGACCCTTGAGCCAGCAACGCGGGAATGTGAGCAAGAGCCGTCATCATTATTGGCTCACCACCTTGGCAAGCTGCTGCGCGAAGGGAGCGAGCGCCGTCTGTACCGCCGGTTCAATCGCGTTCAGCCACATGATAGGGGCAACGCCCATCACCAGCGCAGCCACCGCAATCGGTGCCAGCGCCCATCTCTCCCGCAGATCGATGTCGGGCAGCGCGCCGTTCACCTCGTGTGTCACCTTGCCATAAAAAACTCGCTGGTACATCCAGAGCAGATAGCACGCGCTCCAGATAACGCCGGTCGCGGCCAGAATGCCGTATACCGGCCGCGCCTGGAACGCGCCGCTCAGCACCAGGAATTCTCCGATGAATCCATTCATCAGGGGCAAGCCTACCGAAGCAAGCATGGTGACCAGGAAGAATGTTGCATACTTCGGCATCGGCGTAGCCAGCCCGCCAAACTCGGCAATCTCGTATGTATGGCGCCGCTCGTAGATGATCCCCGCCAGCATGAAAAGTCCACCCGTAGCCACGCCGTGCGAGAGCATGACAAACATTGCCCCGTTCAGCCCCATCGTTGTAAAGCTGAATAATCCGAGCACCACGAACCCAAGATGGCTGACCGACGAGTACGCGATCAGCTTCTTCATGTTCGGCTGCACCATCGCAACCAGCGCGCCGTAAATGATGCCGATCAGCGCCAGCGTCATAATCCACGGAGCGTTGCGCCGCGCCTCTTCGGGGAACAGCGAGATGTTAAAACGCAGCAATCCGTACGTTCCCATCTTCAGCAGAACGCCCGCCAGCAGCACCGATCCGGCGGTCGGGGCCTCCACGTGCGCATCCGGCAGCCATGTGTGCAGCGGAAAGAGCGGAACTTTCACCGCGAAGGCGATGAAGAATCCAAGGAAGAGCCAGGGCGCGGCCGTGGAGAATCCGGGGATTGTTCCCGCATGAATTTGCCGCTGAATCTCGGCGAAGTCGAAGCTGTTCGGCGAAGTATGCGTGTACAGCCAGATGATCGCCGCCAGCATGAACATCGACCCGATCATCGTAAACAGAAAATATTTGACCGCCGCATACACCTTGCGACCGTGGCCGTACATGCCGATCAGCAGCGCCATCGGGATCAGCGTCCCCTCCCAGAAGAAGTAGAAGAGGAAAAGGTCCAGCGAGGTGAAGACGCCGATCAGCGCGGTCTCAAGCAACAACAGCAGAATAAAGAATTCCTTCACCCGCTCATGAATCGACTTCCACGAAATCAGCACGCACAGCGGCGTCAGGAATGTGGTCAGCACGACCAGCCACACTGAGATTCCGTCGATCCCCATGTGGTAGTGAATATTCGGGCTGGCAATCCAGGGCTTGTCGACCTCGAATTGAAATCCCGCCAGATTGCGGTGCAGGTGTACCGGCAAATGCACCGAGACTACAAACGTCAGCAGCGAGATCACCAGCGCGAACAGCTTGATGTCCCGGTCGCGCCGCGGAATAAAAAGCACCAGCACCCCGCCCAGCGCCGGAATAAATGTCACCAGCGTAAGGATGATCGGATTGAGGCTCGGAATATTCATCACCGCACCCCCGTCCAGATCATGTACGCGATGACCAGCGCCCCGCCCGCCGCCACCCATCCTGCATAAGATCGCAAATTGCCAGACTGCATGTGCCGCGCTTCGTCCGAAACATGCCGCGCCCCGTCGGCCGCCTTATTCACCGTCGCGTCGATCACTCCCTGGTCGACGCCATGCCACAGGACTTCGGTGGATCCGTCAATGAGCGGCTTGACAAAAAGCGCGGCGTACAACTCATCGACGTAGTACTTGTGGACGACACCTTCATACAATCCGCCCAGCGCCCTGGCAATCCGCGCAGGCATTTCGGACCGCCCGCTGTAAAAGAGGTGGGCCACCACCCAGCCGAGCAACGCGACGACGACCGAAACGCCGAGCAGAGCGTATTCGACACTTTTATTTGCTACCTCACCCGCCGCTTCCTGCGTTGCTTGGCCCGCCTGGAAGACGGGAGCGAGGAAATGTTCGAAGCGGCCTCCATAGCCTATGAATCCGCCCAGAACGGAAAGGATTGCGAGGATGGCCAGCGGTCCCAGCATCACCACCGGGCTCTCATGAGGTTCGCCGTGGCCGTGACCGTCCCCACTGTGGCTGTCATGACCATGCGCGTCCCGCGGCACCGTGCCCCGGTACTCGCCTCCAAATGTCATGTACATCAGCCGGAACATATAGAAGGATGTAATGAAAGCCGTAACTACGCCGATCGACCAATACACCCAGCTCGCGCCGAAAGCTCGCCAAAGAATTTCGTCTTTCGACCAGAAGCCCGCCAGAGGAGGGATTCCGGCGATGGCCAGCGTGGCGATGCCCATGGTCAGGAACGTCCAGGGCATGTAACTGCGCAACCCGCCCATCTTGCGCATGTCCTGCTCCCCGCCGATACCATGAATCACCGAGCCCGCCGCCAGGAAGAGCAGCCCCTTGAAGAAAGCATGCGTCATCAGGTGGAAGATGCCCGCCGAGAACGCTCCCACGCCGCACGCCATGAACATGTAGCCGAGCTGCGAGACGGTGGAGTAGGCGAGAACTTTCTTAATATCGGTCTGCGCGATGCCGATGGTTGCGGCAAAGAGTGCAGTCAGAGTTCCGACGATGGCCACAACGGTCATCGCGGAAGGCGCGCGCTCAAAGATCATGTGCGACCGCGCAACCATGTACACGCCGGCAGTCACCATCGTTGCCGCGTGGATCAAGGCGGAGACGGGCGTCGGGCCCTCCATCGCATCGGGCAGCCAGACGTAGAGTGGAAGCTGCGCCGACTTGCCGGCCGCCCCTACCATCAGCAGCAAGCCGATTGCAGTGAGCGTTCCGGCCCCCGCGATTTCCGGACCGATCGCCTGAATCTTCGCAAACAGCGCCGGAAAATCGAGCGTCCCAAAATGCTTAATCATCAGGAACAGCGCGATCAGGAATCCGAAGTCGCCGATGCGGTTGACGATGAACGCTTTTTTCCCGGCCGAGGCCGCCGAATCCTTCACGAACCAGAACCCGATCAGCAAATACGACGCCAGCCCCACTCCCTCCCACCCGATGAACATCATCAGGTAGTTCTTCGCCAGCACCAGCGTCAGCATGAAGAACATGAAGAGGTTCAGATACGCCATGAACCGGTAATACCCGTCGTCCTCCCACATGTAGCCGACCGAATAAATGTGGATCAGAAATCCGACGCCGGTCACCACCAGCATCATCACCAGCGAAAGCTGGTCGAGGTAGAAGCTGAAGTCCACACGAAAGTCGCCCGAGCGCAGCCAGTGCGCCAGATCCATGCTGTAGGGGGCCGACGCCGCCGAGAAATTGAGCGCAAAGGTCAGCGCCAGCACAAATGCCAGCCCGCTGAATCCAAGCGCGACCACCGTGATCGCCTTCTTCGACGAGTGTCGTCCGAAAAGGCCGTTCACGGCTGCCCCGCCCAGTGGAAGCACCGGAACCAGCCAAAGAAATCTGAGCAAATTCGGCGTCATAGCTTGAGCAAATTCACCTGGTCGACGTTCAAAGTTTCGCGCGTGCGGTAGACGGCGATGATGATGGCCAGTCCGACCGCAGCTTCGGCCGCGGCCACCACCATCACAAAGAAGACGAAAATCTGCCCGCTCAACGCGTTTGCGCTGCCCAACATGTGCCACTGCGCCGCGAACGCCACAAAGGTCAGGTTTACGCCGTTCAGCATCAGCTCGATCGACATGAAGATCGTAATGATGTTGCGCTTGATCAGAAAGCCCAGCACGCCGCACACAAACAAAATTCCGCCGAGCACCAGGTAATAAGAAAGAGGAACCATCTTCTCTAGTGCTCCTTTCCCGCAGCCACAAGTTGCCGTGCGTCGCCCCGCGCAGGCGATTGGTCAGGCTGCTCAGCCTTCGGCGGACGATGCGCAATCGCCTCCGGCCGGCTCGCCAGCACCACCGCGCCCATGATCGCAATCAGAATCAGCACCGATGTGATTTCAAAAGGCAGCAGGAATTCGTGAAACAACAACCTGGCTATTTCCTGCGGGCTGCCCGGCAGTGCGCCGATCGCGACGGAACCGGTATGCCCTCGAGCAACGACCGCCCAGCAAACCAGCACTGCCGCCAGCAAAACTCCCGGTACCCCAAAAACAATAGCGACTCGGCTGCCCTTCGTGTGCTCCTCTTTCCCGGCATTCAAAAGCATGATGGTGATGACAAACAGCACCATGACAGCCCCGGCGTAAACGATCACCTGGACGGCGGCGACAAATTCGGCGCCGAGCAAAAGAAATTCCGCCGCCAGTGAAGCCATCACCACAATCAGCGAAAGCGCGCTATTAATAGGATGGCTCTGCGCCAGCAGGTTAATCGCTCCTGCCACGCAAATCGCGCCGAAAAACAGAAATAGAATTAAATGCGGCATTCTTAGAGTTCTTGGTTGCCAGCAAGTCCAAGTCCAACTGGCAACGGATAACTGTCAACCGGCAACTTCTTCTACCAGGCAACCACCAGCGCCGTCACCACAATATTCGCGATCGCCAGCGGCAGCAAAATCTTCCACCCAAACGCCATCAGCTGGTCATAGCGAAAGCGTGGCAGGGTCCACCGCACCCACACATAAAGAAACATAAAGAAGAAAACTTTCAAACAAAACCAGAACACCGGGAGCACGACCCGCAAAAGCGGCGGCCCAAAAACTGGTCCTAGCCATCCCCCAAAAAACATCAGCGTCGCCAGGCAAGCCACCGTCACCATGTTGGCGTATTCCGCCATGAAGAACATGGCGAACTTCATCGCGCTGTATTCCGTGTGATACCCGGCTACCAGTTCCGATTCCGCCTCCGGCAGATCGAACGGCGTGCGGTTCGTCTCCGCATAAGCGGATATCAGGTAAATGAAAAACGCCACCGGCTGAAGGAAAATGTTCCAATGCAAATGTCGCTGCGCGTCCACGATATCGCGCAAACTCAGGCTGCCCGCGAGGATCAGCACCCCCACCAGCGATAGCCCGAGAGAAACCTCGTAGCTCACCATCTGCGCGCTGGCGCGCAATCCGCCCAGCAACGAATACTTATTGTTCGAAGCCCAGCCCGCCAGCGCGACTCCGTAAACCCCCATCGACGTAATGCCGAGCACGACCAGCAGACCGATGTTGACGTCGGTAATCTGCAAATACGTCGGCCACGGTCCAATGTCGACAAAATTTCCAAATGGAATTACGGAAATGGATGTAATGGCAAAGACCATCGCGATCATCGGCGCCGCGATGTAAAGCGGCCGGTACACGTGCGGTTCGGTGAGGTCTTCCTTGAAGATGAACTTGATTCCGTCCGCCAAGGGTTGCAGCAGGCCAAACGGCCCGACGCGCGTGGGTCCCCAGCGGTTCTGGATGTGCGCCGATACCTTGCGCTCCAGCCAGACGCTGTACGCCACCGCGGTCAGCAGTACTCCAATCACCGCCAGTGACTTGATGATCGAGATGATGGCGAACGTCGTTATGCTCAACGAGCTTTACCTTTTGTGTTATGAATTGCGCGGTCCGCTGTTTTGTAATTTTGTAATCGGCGAATTGAGCAATCCGAAACTCTTCAACCGCAACTAATCACCAAATTACAAAATTTCCCGATTACAAAATTGCCTTCACTCAATCCGCCGCGACTTCCGTCTCGGCAGGTTTATTCTCCATCACCGAATTCAAAGTCTTCGAATACCGTCCCAGCGTTCCCGAACTGAACAAACCATCGTGCGCCGGAGCGATCAACTCAGGATTCTGCGCCGCCCCCGCTCCGCTCTCGGCAATCTCAATATGCTGATCGTTGCCGGCCAGCAGGTTGATGCGCGATACGTCGTAGCCGGTCACGACGCGTTGAATTTCATCCAGAATCGCCATTGGATCGAACGGCGTCAATTTCGGTTCGAGATTGTGCGCCTCAAGCCACACTGCATGACGGTCCGCCTCACCCGATTGCACTCCCCGGCTCTGCCCCATATCCGCATGTGTGCCGCCGCCGAACGGAACCAGTCCGTGCACATCGAAACCCATCGCGTCCGCAATGCGCACGATCATTTCGAAATCCGGCTTGCATTCGGAAACCTCACCCGCTTTCTTAACCAGTTGCAGGTCGCCGCAGGTGTTCGTGCAAGTTCCGGCTTTCTCGTAAGCATTGGCCGCCGGTAGAACCACGTCGGCGATGCTTGCGGTTTCAGTGAGGAACATGTCCTGCACAACCACGAAGCTTTTCGCGAGCGCGAAGGGATCAATCGCGAGCCGGCCCACGGGATTTGTGCCCACCGCATACAACGCCTTCAGCTTGCCCGATTTCGCCGCTTCGAACATCTCCGGCAGAGTCAATCCTCGCTCCGCCGGCAGCTGGCCCCACTCTTGCAGAAATTTCCCGGAGCTCGTCACAGGTTCGTAACCGGGCAGGAGATCGGGGTAGAGGCCCATGTCGCTCGCCCCGCGGGAATTGGAATAGTCGGCAAGGCAGATCAGCTTGGCTCCGCTTAGCGAAGATGCCAGGCCGGCGAGTTTCCCAACATCCGGCCCGCGCAGCTCCGACCCGAATGCGATGACCAGATTTTGCGCCGCGCGGACCTTGTCGCGCAGCGCACTCCAGGCGTCTCGCGACGTACCGTTGCCGGTGAGCGCCTCAAGCACGGAATCGTCGCCGGCCAGGAACGCGACAGCCTTTGCTTCCGTGCCGGCCGGCAGAAGAGCGGATTCCACGGCCTGCCTCGTCAACTTGATTTCGGTCGAGTGGATGACATAGAGTTTCGCCCGCCGCAGCCGCACGTTCATGCGAATCTGCCACGCCAGCAGCGGATGCTGGTTCGTCGGATCGTTTCCGATGAGCAGGATCGCCGGCGCGGTCAACACATCGCGCATCGTCGCTGTCTTGCCCGGCTTGCCATGCAGCGCCCCGGCCAGGGCAGGGAAGTCGGCCGTCCGGTGATGATCGACGTTATTCGTCTTCAGCACAACCCGCGCGAATTTCGACAGCAGATAATTTTCTTCGTTCGTCGTCCGCGTCGAGCCGATTACGCCGATCGCCTGCCCGCCATGCTCGTCGCGAACCTCGCGGAAGCATCGCCCAATGAGCTCAAACGCTTCTTCCCAGGTCGCGGGCGTAAGCTTGCCATCTTTGCGAATCAGCGGAGTCTTTAGCCGCTCTTCGCTGTGCGCAAAATCGAAGGCGTAGCGCCCCTTGATGCAGAGAAAATCGTTGTTGATGCCGCTCTTGTCGCGATTGTCACCGCGCACGATTTCCATGCCGGTATCGCAGCGGCGCACACCCAACGTCGTCTTGCAACCGTCGCCGCAATGCGTGCAGACGGTCGCGACGTGATTCATCTCCCACGGCCGCGTCTTATACCGATACGCGCCCGACGTCAGCGCGCCGACCGGGCAGATATCGATGCACATGCCGCACTCTTCACACTCCAGATGGTCGCTCTGGTTCGGCGCAATAATCGAGGTGACGCCGCGGTTCTGCACCCCGAGCGCCCAAACATCCATGCCCTCGCCGCATACCCGCACGCAGCGATAACACAAAATGCAGCGCGGCCGGTCGAAGTAAACCACCGGCGACCACTGCTGCTCTTCCCGGTGATTCTTCGCCTCGGTGTACTTCGATTCGTGCGCGCCGTAGGCGAACGTCATGTCCTGCAATTCGCACTCGCCGCCCGCATCGCACACCGGGCAATCAAGCGGATGGTTCCCCAGCAGCAGCTCGACCATCGCCTTGCGCGCCTGACGGACTTCGTCGCTGTCGGTCGCCACCACCATGCCCTCCGCGACCACCGTGGTGCAGGCCGTCTGCAGCTTGGGCATCTTCTCAACTTTGACGACGCACATCCGGCATGCGCCCTGGAGCGACAGGTTGGGGTAATAACAGAAGGACGGCACCTCGATGCCTGCCGATTTGCAGGCCTCAATCAGCAGCGTCCCCGCCGGAGCGGTGACCTTTTTGCCGTCGACAGTTAAATTAACGTCAGGCATTTGGCAATTTCGTAATCGGGTAATTTTGTAATTTGAAAATCATTATGATCTACGGCAACTCTTATGTGACGCCGTGAAGATCGCGCTCAGTTCGTGTGCTTCCGCCAAAACCAACTCCAACTTCTTAGGTGGAACGATCTCGCAATCTGACAACATCTCCAGCCAGAACACCGATTCGTCCGCCTCTTCCACTACGATTCCAATCTTTGCAATCCACTCAGCCCTCGAACGAGCCCGGCATGCCGCTCGATAATTCGCCGCAACAGCCGTTCCGCACCGCAACAATTGCTTGCCTAGAACCTGCGCGTCCGTCCTGCATGGCAGCGTGCGAAAAACGCGCACGATTCTTATCGCAAAATCTTTAGTTCGGTTTCTGAGCTGCTCCTGTTGCGTCGGCATCAGGTTTGAAATTACAAAATTACCCGATTACCAAATTACAAAATCAAGCCAGCACCGCCTCAGCCTCCTTCTCATAAGGACAGGCTTTCCCCTCGAGATGATCCTCGAACTCGCGCCGGAATTTCTTCACAAACGCCATCGTCGGCATCGCCGCCGCATCGCCAAGAGGACAGAAGGTTTTGCCCAGCATGTTTTCCGCCAGGTAATAAATATTGTCGATGTCTTTATTGACGCCGCCGCCGTTATGGAAACGCGTCAGCGTCTTCTTCAGCCAGTCCGTCCCTTCGCGGCAGGGAATGCACCAGCCGCAGCTTTCATGCTGGTAGAACTTGATCGTGCGCAGCGCGAACTTCACGATGCAGGTCGTATCGTCGAGCACAACCACCCCGCCCGAGCCCAGCATCGAGCCTGTTTTCGCGACCGAATCGAAATCCATCGCGACATCGATTTCTTCCGGCAACAGCACCGGTGTCGACGATCCCCCCGGCACCACCGCTTTCAACTTCCGCCCATTCGGGATGCCGCCGCCCACCTCATAAATCATCTTCTTGAGGTTGTAGCCCATCGGTAGCTCGTACACTCCCGGTTTATTCAAGTGGCCGGCAAGGCAAAACAGGCGCGTGCCGCCATTCTTCGGCGTGCCAATCTTCGCGTAAGCCTCCGCGCCGCCCAGAATGATCGGCGGAACGCTCGCCAGCGTCTCCGCATTATTAATGACCGTCGGCCCGCCCCACAGCCCAACCACGGCAGGGAAGGGCGGCCGGATACGCGGAATGCCGCGCTTGCCTTCGAGCGACTCCATCAGCGCCGACTCTTCGCCAACTTCGTACGCGCCGGCGCCGCCGTGCCAGTGAATATCCAGATCGCGCCCGCTGCCGAAAATATTCTTCCCGAGAAATCCCTTGGCGTAGGCGTCCTTAATCGCCTTCTGCATGATCACGGACAGGTAGCGATACTCGCCGCGAATGTAGATGTACCCCGTCTGCGCGCCCACGGCGAGCGACGCGATCATCACGCCTTCAATCACCGCATGAGGATCGTGCTCAAAGATCAGCCGGTCTTTGCAAGTCCCGGGTTCGCTTTCGTCTCCGTTGCACAAAACGTACTTCGGCTTGGGCGATTGCTTGGGCACAAACGACCATTTCATCCCGGTCGAAAATCCCGCCCCGCCGCGCCCGCGCAGCCCGGAGTTCTTGACCTCGTTGATGATCGCGTCCGGCTCCATGGCGAGCGCCTTCTGCACAGCCTTGTAGCCGTCAAGCGCGAGGTAGCGATCGATATCGGTAGCGCCCTTGCCAAAGCGCTGCGAAATCACGCGAACTTCATCGGGATGAAAAACCAAATCTGCCATTTGGTAATTGGGTAATTTTGTAATTGTGTAATTTGAAACCCTTCACTGCGATCGGCGCCAACTTGGGCTTCAAATTACGAAATTACAAAATTACCAAATTACAAAATCCCTACTGCGTTCCCTTCTTCTTATACTCATCCAAAACCCTATCCATCTTCGCGGTCGTCAGCTTCTCATGAAAGTCATAGTTCACCTGCGCCGCCGGAGCCCAGCTGCACGCGCCGATGCACTCCACCTCTTCCAGCGAAAACAACCCATCCCCCGTCGTGCCCTTGTGCCCGATTCCCAGCCGCTTCTTGCAGTGATCGAGCAGTTCCTCGCCCCCGCGCAACATGCACGCAATATTCGTGCATACCTGCACGTTGTACTTGCCGCGAGGCTTGGTCGTCAGCATCGAGTAGTAGCTGATCACGTTGCGCACATCGAGTTCGGTCAGTCCCAGCCGCGACGCCAGCTCGGCAATCACTTCGTCCGTCAGAGCCCCAACCTCATCCTGCGCATAAAGCAAAGTCGGAACCAAACACGACCGCTTCGTCGGATAGTGTGTCACCATCTCCGAGAAACGAGATTCGAATTCGTCAGAAAACTTCATAGAGTCATTTAGTAATTTTGTAATCGGGTAATTTTGTAATGTGAAAATCTCAAAGCGTACGCTTTTAAATTACAAAATTACCCGATTACCAAATTACTAAATCGCTATCGATCAATATCTCCCAGCACCACATCAATGCTCCCGATGGCTGCCACCACATCCGCAATCAAATATCCTTCACACATCTTCGACAGCGCTTGCAGGTTCGCATACGACGGCCCGCGCATGTGTACGCGATACGGTTTTGCAGTCCCATCGCTCACGATGTAATACCCCATCTCTCCCCGCGGCGATTCCACCGCCTGGTAGACTTCGCCCGCCGGAACCGAAAATCCTTCCGTGATGATCTTGAAGTGGTAGATGAGCGCCTCCATCTGCGTCTTCATCTTTTCGCGGTCCGGCAGCACCACTTTTGGTGCATCCGCTTTTACCGCGCCCTCCGGCATTCCCGCCAGCGCCTGCTGCACCATCCCGATCGACTCGCGCAGCTCCTGTACGCGGCATACGTACCGCGCCCACACGTCGCATCCCGTCGACGTCGGTACTTTGAACTTGAAATTCTCGTACCCCGTATACGGAGCATCGCGACGCAAGTCGATATCCACGCCGCTCGCCCGCAACGTCGGCCCGCAAGCCCCGAGTGCAATCGCGTCCTCCGCGCTCAGCTTCGCGACGCCCTTCGTGCGCATTTGGAAGATCGGATTCCCCGTCAGCAGACCTTCGTACTCATCGACATTGCCGGGAAAGCGGTCGGCGAACTTCTTGACTTTCTCAAAAAATCCCAGCGGCGGCTCCAGCGCCAGCCCGCCGATGCGGAAGTACGATGTCATCATCCGCTGTCCGCTGACCATCTCAAAAAACCGCAGGATGTCCTCACGCTCGCGGAAGCAATACAAGAAAACCGTCATCGCCCCCAGGTCCATGGCATGGGTACCCAGCCATACCAGGTGCGAATTGATGCGCGTCAACTCGTTCATCAAAACCCGCACCCACTGCGCCTTCGGAGGAATCTCCAGCCCCAGCAGCTTCTCGACCGCCAGGCAATATGTAAGGTTATTCGTCAGCGGGCAAAGATAGTCGATGCGGTCGGTCAGCGGCACCACCTGCTGATAAAACTTCGCCTCGCACGTCTTTTCGATGCCGGTGTGCAGATAACCAATCTCAGGCCGCAGCCGCACCACCGTCTCGCCGTCAATTTCCAGCACCAGCCGCAGCACGCCATGCGTCGAAGGATGCTGCGGCCCCATGTTCAGGACAAGAGTATTGTCCTGACCGGGTTCGGCAAGATTCGCTGAACTCGTCATCGTCACCGGTAACCTTCCACCGGGTAGTCCTTCCGCAGCGGATGGCCTTCCCAGTCATCGGGCATCATGATGCGTTTCAGATTCGGATGCGCAGTGAACCGTACACCGAATAAATCGAAGACCTCACGTTCGTAGAAGTTCGCGGCCGGCCATACCGATGTCACCGATTCAACCGACGCGCTCGAACCGTCGATCCGCGTTTTCAACCTCACGCGTTCCTTCTTGGGGATTGACAACAGATGGTAGACCACCTCAAAACGGGGCTCGGAGGGATACCAGTCGACACAGGTCAAATCCGCGAGGTAATTGAAGGGACAGTCGCGATCGTCCCGCAAAATGGCGCAGGCCTCGCGAACCGAACCCTTGTCGACCCAGATCGTCAGCTCGTCGCGATCGAACTTCACCGCCTGCACGGCTCCCGGAATGGACTCGGTCAGACGCCCCAGCGCCGGGTGTGATTTCAACTGCTCGATATCGGTAATCGGGGGAGCGAGCGCCACTAGAAGTCTCCCCGTTTGGAGGCGCTCAGACCCCAGTCCAGCACCCCCTTTTTCCACACGTAGAAGAGCCCGACCAGCACGATGGCGATGTACACCATCATCTCCCAGAAACCGAACATCCTCAGCTCGCGCAGAATTACCGCCCATGGATAAAGGAATACGGCCTCTACGTCGAACAGGATGAAAAGCATGGCCACCATGTAAAACTTGACCGAAAACCGCCCGCGCGCGTCTCCAACCGGCTGTACGCCGCATTCATAGGGAGACATTTTGGCGAGGTTCGGCTTATGCTGGCCGATCAAATAGGAGAGCACGACAATCGCCGTCGCCAGACCCAAAGCAATCCCAAAATGCATGAACAGGGGCAGGTAACCGGCAAAGTGATTGTCTGGCATAGGACGAGCTATATATAATTCGCGCCAAGCGCGATATTAAACTCTTTAGATTAGTTTGGGCTGCGAGGGGTGTCAAGCAAAGTGCCTGAACATGCCCGGCATTTAACAGTTGTTTAATCTGAGGTCGCGCGTTTGCGCATGTCGATCACGGACTGCATCGGCGAAATACGGAATCGAAGCGTGCTTTCCAGTGATCTTCACACGGATCTGATTCAATGAAAGTCAACCAATGATCTTTGGCTTTAACACCGACATTCGTCACAACGACACCGTCTACCACGTTCAAAGCGAGGCGCGCGAAGGTGAGCAGTTGCTTCAGACGCAGGTCTTTGTGCGCGGGCGCTGCATCGGAAAAAGGGCAGTTTCGTGGGCGGCAGCGGCGGCCCGGGCTAACCCTGGCGCGGCTGCCACGGATTCGAATGCGGCCGTCGCAACTGGGGATCGCAGCACCGCTCCTCCTTCCGATCTCAACAAAGATCAGGACAAAGAGAAGTTGTTGCGCGATCTGCATCGCGAGGTGCTGGACGCGATACGCGAAGGGCGGCTCGATTCCGTCCTCGACAAACGGGAAACGCCGGAGACGCTGGCCGCGGTCAAAGAGCTCGATCTGCAGTGGACGAATTCTGATTCCGTGCACGCCGGCGGCGCGCTCAACATGAGCCTGCGTGTCACCGAGGGTGGCGCGCCGGTGCAGGGAGCGCGCTTGACTTTTCGTCTGGAGCGTCCAGCCGCCGCTCCTTACTACGCGCAGGTTCTGAGCGACGCCCAAGGCAGCGCGGAAATGAGCCTCCACGTCGACGAAAATGCCCTGCCGGATTCCTCTGTCCTGGTGCAGGCCAGTTTCGAAGGCCGCAGCGTGACTCGCAAGTTCCGGGTGCGGCGAGCGTAATCGCCAGCAATTTTCCCTGCGTCTTCGGCGAACTCCGCAGTTTAAGATTTGGTGTTAGCCCGTTCGTCGATCTTCCGGCCATCATCCGGCGAGACCCGAAACTTCGGCCTCAACTCTATGAACCTGACCATCAACGGCGAGTCCCGCACCGCCTCCGCGCAGAACCTGACCGCGCTCGTCGAAGAGCTTGGCATGAAGCAGGATCGAGTCGCGATCGAACTCAACCGCCGCATCGTGCCGCGCGACTGCTGGTCCCAAACTACATTGACTGATGGAGATCAGCTGGAGATTGTGCATTTCGTCGGCGGTGGCGCGTGAATGGACAAATTAACCTGAAGGCCAGCGACGGCCATGAATTGGGCGCCTACCTCGCCTCACCCATCGAAGCGCCGGCGGCGGGATTGGTGGTCATTCAAGAAGCGTTTGGAGTGAACCGCCATATTCGTTCCGTCGCGGACGGCTACGCCCAGGATGGTTTTCTCTCGATCGCGCCGGCACTCTTCGACCGCATCGAACGCGGCGTGGAACTGGGCTACACCGCCGACGACCTGTCCAAAGGAATTGCCCTTGCCCGCCAAGTGAACTTTGCTGATGCAGTCAAAGACGTCGCGGCGGCTCTGGACTATCTCAGGCAGCGAGGGATGAAAAAATGCGGCGTCATCGGGTACTGCCTCGGCGGCACAATGGCCTGGCTGGCCGCGGCGCGTCTCGATCCCGCCGCAGCCGTCGGCTACTACGGCGGACGCATCCCGCAGTTTGCCCAGGAGACTCCCCGCTGCCCGGTAATGCTGCATTTCGGTACGCAAGATAAGCACATACCCAAAGAAGACATAGATCGCGTGCAGGCCGCCCACCCCGGCGTGCAGATTTACTGGTACGAAGCTGACCATGGCTTTAACTGCAATGATCGCGCCAGCTACAACGCCTCGGTCGCGAAGCGCGCGCGCGAGCGGTCGCTGGAGTTTCTGGCGCAACACCTGGGCCAGTGAAAATTCGGCAGTGACCACGCAGCTTTGGAAACGCCCCTGCCAAGTCGAGACGACCCAAATAATGGAAGAGTCACGTAAGGGTAGGCGGCGACTGAGCGCTTCGAGACACGAGCGCCGCCACCAATCGCAATCGCTTCAGAAGTTTCTGGAGGAGATTCAGCGTTCGACTGGCATTCTGGGCATGACGACGATAGAGCAGCAGTTCTTCGTCCAGGTAATAACAGCTTCCCCCAACCAGCGTATTTCTTAGTCCAATCCAGGCGTCATGCAGAACATGACACCCCTTCGGAAAAGGCAAAAGGTCTTGCAAAAGCGAGGCTCGAAAAGCCATCGTCGACCCTTGAAACCGATTCGAGACGAGATTCGGCAACAACCGGTGATCGAATGGTCTCCGCCGGAACTCCTCATCGGTAGCGGTGCCTCCTCGTTCATCGATGACTCTGAAATTACTTGCGACAAGGGAGGTCGCGCTCTGCTCGGAGAAGATCTTCATCACCTTCGAAACCTTGGTCGGCGCCCACACGTCGTCCTGATCGCATAGAAATAAGATATCCCCCGTCGCGCTCCGCACAGCATGCTCGAACGAGCTCACAATGCCCTGGCGCTCTCGATGCGCGATGAGCCGAATGCGGGCATCGCAAAAGCCCTCAACGACCTCACGCGTTCCATCCTGGGATTTGTCATCGACGACGATCACTTCGTCCTGGGGACCAAGCTGCGGCAAGACTGAGCTCAGTTGCTCTCCAATGAATCTCTCGCCGTCGCAGGTCGCCATGCAAACGGAAATCATCGGTCTCGGGTCGCCACCGGTCGCTCTTCGTCCCTTTAGCGTGGGCCGTTGTGATTCGAGCTCGTGCTTCCATTCCTCCACTCGCCTTCTCCGGGACACGAACAAGCGTCTGTAGATGGCTCGCCCAGTCTCATCCCGCAGGCCTGGGGACTCATTCTTTGCGATGATTGTGCACCAGCGGACCACCAATCGGAGGGTCCGCTCCCACCCCGCAAGCCGGTTCATCGACAGGTCCCAGAAGGCGCATTCAGCCATGAGCGCATTCCGGTACCGCGAGATGCTCATCCTGTTCTTCCTGTCCAGCATCGAAAACTGGTGGTTCACCTCGACATCACCCGCAACAAAAACACGTTTTCCATACAAGTGCAGGCGGTGAAACAGGTCGGAATCGCAGTTGTCGAGCCAAAACCATGGCGAGTAATCCCGGATCTGCCGCAACGCGCTCACGCGCAACACGGAAGCGGAATTAAATGCAAAAGTCGGCTGTGCCGGAATTCCGACATATCCTTTCGGAAACCAACGTGGAATTGCTCCAAGCGAAAACCAATTCGGCGACAACATTCTGCCCTCACCCGTGATTTGAGGAACGATCGCCGCGATCGAAGGGTCGTTCTGGATCGTTTGCGCAATGGCCGCAATCCGCGCAAGAAACCTGGCTGGAACTTCCGTATCCTGATCGAGAGTTATGAGCCAGTCCCGGCTGTCGCGCCGCGCCAGCTCCAGAGCGAAATTGTATGCCGCCGCAAGTCCATCGTTCTTGCCCGTCGAATGATACTCGACGGCGCCCGGCAATATCGGTGCTTCTCCTGGGATCGCCCGCGGGGTATTGTCGTAAAGCAGGAGCCTGATACTTCCACGCTCCGGCGGCAGGTGTGTTGCCGCAATCTGTAGTGTTCGGAACGCCGCGGACTCCTCCGCGCTGCAGTTGTAGAGTGGAATCACCACGAACATTCGGATTGCGCCGCCGGAAACCGAGCCGCGAACAGAATCTGGCTCCCCCTCCGCGCACGCGTTTCTATTCTGTTGCAGCACCGGTAATTCCTTTCGGATAGAAAACCTTGCCCTGAACGAAAGCCTGAATCGCAAACTGCAGGATGGTAGACAGCGGCATAAAGTTATCGACAAAAAATATGTAGGCTATACAGCCCAGAAATATCGAGGAGGTCAGGCAATTACGGCTCATGCCTCGCCGCATGATGAAAGCGCACGCCACTCCGAGCACAACGTTGATCAGCACAATGCCTGGGTATGAGAGGTCCAGGTAGTAAGTCGCCAGGTAGGTGTGAACCCCGTCCACGACATGGCTATACCCGGTCACACTGTCGTGCGGGTCAACCGGAATCCAAAATGCTGGCAACGCCGGATACAGGAATGACCAGGTCGCCGTTTCAAAGTGAAAGTTGTGGACGATCCAACATAGGTTGGAGACTGGAATGGAAAAGTATGAAATCGCCCAGAGCGCAATCATTGGCCACTCCCAGAACTCCCGGCGGATCTGCAAAACCGCGAAGAAGCTTGACTGAGTGGTCCGGTTGTTTCCCACCAGACTCGCGAGGAATGCCAGGGCAAGCACCATCACGCCGGCGCTTACCACGAGCTTCTTCTTCTGAATTCGAGACGTCAGCGAGAACACAAAAAAGACCTGCAACAACGTCGCCAGCACTTCGCCTCGCGTCACGTACAGGAGTAGTGATAGCAACCCGAACGCCATAAGCGCGACCTTCCAGATTCGAGAGCGATCAAGTGAGGAGTTCACGACGATGCAAATCAGGGAAGGAAAAAGCAGTTGTTTCAGCCGCCCATATTCCAGGTAGTTCTTCGTCTCGAACGACAGAAAACCGAAGGCGGGAGGAAGTCCGTCCAATTTGAGATTGAGAATCATTATGGCGACGGCGACCATAACCAGAAACACATTCACCTTTCGCAAGCGCGCCACATCCAGAACATATTCGTCATCGCCGTCGCCTCGCGCCTCCGCAACCGGAAAGAGAACGCGGACCAGTCCATAACCGGCAAGGAGTGCGGCAAGCGATATCGCAAACAGAGATAGCGGTAGCTCCATCGTCGGATAACTGTCATACGACACATGAAATGACAGCGCAGCCAGCATCATCATCCAGACCAGCACGAATAGGAGGACCGGCCGGCAGTAGAATGGCAGGTCGCTATTGGGTCGCAGTAAGACCTGCTGGAGCCGCTGCGCCTTCCCAACCGGCGACGGCCATGAGGAATACCCGGCCGTGAGCTCCGTGAAGCTGCAGTATGGAAGTAAAGTGAACTTGATCATCTTCTGCGATACGGCTTCCTCAAGGTTGCACTCTGTCCGGTGGCAGGAATAAATCGCTGCGCATCGACCCAAGCCCGCGGGAAAAACGTGTGTACAAAGGCATCAGCGAGAGGACCGCGCAAACTCGCTCCACCGTGCTCCGGGGCAGTTCACTTCGCTTCCGCAGGAATGCGATTTTGTTTTCCATCAGCCCGAGACACTCTTCGAATCGTTCCCCCGGATGACCGGCCCAGCGATCGCGCAGCGCCTCGAACTGCGCTGCCACCGCGGCCAGCTTGCATCTGTCGTCGCCTGCAAATACCCTTCTCCACCCGCTTGCTTGTCCAATGCCAAGTTGTTGTCCAGTGTGCACGCGGTAGCGCACAAGCGGTTCGGCTATAAAGCTCAGCCGCGAATAAAGAACCAGCATCCAGGCGATCCATCCGTCATGGACCCACAGTTCGGGGATGGGGAGTAGCCAACCGCGCAGGCAAGCCCGGAACATGAGCGTCGCTCCGGTAACTACGTCATGTTTCAGGAGCAGACGAACGGCCGCCATGCGCTCCAGGTTATCCGGCTCTCGAAACTCGAATTTGTGGAGTTGCCAAAGCCTTTTCCCAACGGCCTGCGAAGAGGCATCAACGAGTTCTGCGTCGGAAAACACCCCTCCCACCGGCGGGTCGGCGAAAACTGCCCGCAAACGGTCCAATTTGTTCGGCAGCCACAGATCGTCTTGATCACAGAGGGCAATAAGATCCCCCTTGCACAGACGAATGGCGTTCTCGAAGTTTCTGGTCGAGCCGAGCGTTGTGGGATTTGCCACCACCCGGACGGAGAAGGAAGCTTGGCGCGCAAACTCCCGCAGCAAATCCATCGTGGAATCCGAGGAGTGGTCGTCGCACACTACCAGTTCATCGGGCAATCTCGTTTGCGACGCGATGCTGGCAAGCTGTTGACGGAGAAACTGCTCGCCGTTGAAAGTACACATCGCAACTGAAATCGTCTCCGTCACTGATCCTCGCCTGTCCTCATCGACGCAAAGTAGCTACGACGCGGTTGTTGCTCCGACCGCGCCAAATGGCATTAGGTTTAGGCCTCGATGCCTGAGTGCTTCCCACATGCAGAGAACGATGGCGAACTCCACGATCAGCACCGAGGCTGCGGCGCCGGCCGCGGCATAATGTCGAATCAATAGAATCGACAGTGCCAGGCTCCCCACACCAGCCACTACATAAATTCTGCTCAACTCTCGTTCAAGGCCAAACGGGATCATCGTCTGAATGCCCATCACATTGCTGACCGCGACGATGAAAGGCAACATCGCCATCCATCGAATGATGGGCGTGCAGAAATCCGCCGTAGATCCCACAACCAGGTGTGCGACCGGCGCGGCACAGACAAATAACAAAAGTGAGGAAACAAACGAGAGAGCGCTGATCCACAGAAATCCCTTGCGCAGAAACCTGAGCGCCAGGGTGGGCGACCGTTCCATAAGATGATTCACATGCGGATAAATCGCCTGGGTAACCGGACCTAACAGCGCCTGCATCCCGCGAATGAGCTTTTCCGCTGCGCTGAAGTATCCAGCCTGCGCATTGCCGGCGATCATGCCGACCAGGAATACATTGCTATTGGTGTAGAAGGTCGTTGCGCCCGTGGACACGAATAAGTGCCAGCCATCTCGGAGCGTACGCCGGATATCGGCAAGCGCCGGGATCCGTGGAGCAATTGCGAAGTTGCGGATTGCGATGACAAAGCCGAAAACCCCGGCCGCAAACATTCCACCCGACAAAATAAACATCGCCAAAACATAGTCCGAGCTATGCCGCACGAATGCGAACAAAATTAATGCGGAACCCAATTTCGTCCCGCCCGAGATCATTGAGATATATTTCATTCGTTCCATGCCCTGGAACACCCACGTAGGAAATAAGACGGTGCCAACAACAGCCAGGTAAGCGGCAATATAGAGCCGTGCTTCTTCTCGAAAGCGCGGGACGGCCATTATGAGAAGTGCGAGGATGACCATCCCCACGAGCATGAGGAACACCTTCAGAATGATGACGCACCAAAAATAAGTTGATACGAGTTCCCGGTCAGAGCGGATTCTGGCAATCTGCTTCGTGGCGGAAAGGTTAAAGCCGTAGTCCGTGAGCAGCACGAAGTACTGGGCGAACGACTGGGCGAATGCCACCAGGCCGTAGCGCTCGATCCCCAGCACGCGGACCAGAAAAGGCAAGACTGCCAGCGGGACGAGATAATTGAGCCCCTGCAGGGAGAACAGCCAAAAGATATTCCGCGTTACTATGTGGTCCACAACTCTCGATTTCAATCGCGACGCCGCCTTTTCTAATCCGCGGAGGATTGCCAATTGGAATCTCGACGTTCCGCCGTCTTGACCGGTTCCCCCGAAGCGCCCGCATTGCGGCCAAGACCGTTCGTTCCTCGGAACACGCCTACACCCTTCGCGACCCACGGCCTATGTCGAATGGTTCGGAATACATCTTGCGCAAGACGCTTTCCGGGGTCACCCGAGTCGAGGTCCTGCCAGCGGGAGTGGCCAAGCGACCAGATGCAGGCGCACACCAGTCCAAAGACTGTGCCCAGAAATATGAAAAGCATGCGCGGCGGAAACGATTTCTTCTCCGGAACGTCCGCCACATCCAGAACCTTTACGCTGGGCACTTCCCGGGCTTCCTCGACCTTGGCCATTTCATACTGTTTGGTCAGGGTCTCGAAAACTACTTCTTCAACGCGGGTGCGCCGGTAGAGGTCGGACCATGTCACTCCCAGGATTGGCAGCTCCCGGATCGTGGGATAGTCGGTTTGATCGGAATTAGTCGCGCCTCCGGTTTGTGCCTGCGCATCGCCGGAGGCGGCCGGGCTCGTACCACCCAGCTTGTGTAACTGGCGACGATACTCGTCGATCCTCGCCTGAAGGCTGCGCACCCGGACGTTGTTCGCCGTATAAATCTGACGAAGACCTTCGAGACTCGTCTGGGCTGCGATGAGCTGCCCCTCCAGGTCCGCCGCGGCCCCAATCATTGCCCTTCCTTGTTCTTTCACGTCCAACGCCGTGTTCTTGCTGGCGAAGGCGCTGAAGTCCTTCTCGGCTGCTTCCAGTTGCCGCTGTACTTCGTTCAGCCTGCCTTCCAGGAACACCCGTTCCCGATGCGCTGCCGACGTGTCCAGGCCCGTAACGAGGCGATTCAGTTGACTTACGTATTCGCGGCCCATCTCGGCCGCCCGCGAAGCGCTTCTATCGCTCACCTTGATCGTGATAATTCCGCTCTTCCGGTCGGCGCTGATATCGGTCCGATCTTCCAGCCCGTCACGCGCGCTCACGTAGGTTCGCGTTCCGTAAACCTTCCGCAGGTCGAATTTGTCGACCAGCGCGTTCTCGATCGTGTTGCTGTGTAACATTCCGACAAACACTTCACCATTACTCTTCAAGCCGAATAACTCTCCGCCTAAAGACGCTAACTCGCTTGCGCCGCCTTTTGTGATAGCCGCCAGGATCGAAGACATCCCGCCCCCGGCCGAGTCCGGTGGCATCAGCCGGACGGTAGCTGTATATCGAACTGGAATGAGGAAAACGACAACCGTGGACAAGACCAGAGCGAACAGGGCGCACTTATACAGGAACTCTCTGCTCTCCCAGAGAACGCTCAGCTTGCCGACTGTGCTGGCAATTCGCGGAACACGGTCTTGCACGCGGACGAGATCCGGCTTCAATGCGGAACCATAACTTGCGCCAGGTCGATTTGTGATTTGCTTGCTAGCCATCTCATCCGGGCCCTGTTAATAATCCGGCGCTATCACTGCTCGGAGCCACTTCGTCTGGAGAGTCCTTTGGGCCAGAAAGTAAGTTGCAAAGACGTTGCGACGTTCGACTGTCGAACCCCCGAGATCACCGGAAAGTTCCACGCCTCATATTGAACCAGTGCGGCAACGCTGAAGCTTGATTTCTCCCAAAACTCCCCGCGGATACTGGCATCGGCGAGGGTCCCACCGTTGGGAAGAAACTGGTTATCCACTTTCTGATGCCTAAACCCGAACTGTAGTTTGTTTCGCGGAGTGAACCACCAGGTGCTCCAGGCCTGCACTCCCACCCCCTGCCGCCCAACCCAATTACCCATCAGATGGCCGGCATTCTGGAATCCCGTGATCCAGGTCGGGTCGTAATAGAAGAAGCCGAATCCCACGTTCCCGCCAATCGGCGGGTCGGTCTCGACGCCTTCAATGCGCAAGTCCATCTTCGGAAGCTTTGGCAAGTGAGGAAGGTAAACGCCACCCAGCCATGCGGCGACATCCGGGCCGACGATGGGGCTGAACACATCGTGTTCCGTGAATCCATCCGCATAGAAAGTCAATCCGCCCCAGCGCGGAATCCGGTAGCTGAAATCCAATCCCGAACGTCGCGATCCCGGCTTGTCGGGAGCGCCGGGAATGGTCAGCGCGGTAGAAAAAACACTTCGCAAAAAAGTGTGCATCGTCAACGGATAGCCGGGCCCGCCGTAGTCGGTAGTTCTTGACATGCCAAACTCGAAGTTTGGCGTCGGCTTAAAGCTGAATCGCTCTCCATGTACGATCGGCTGGGGATGCAGCGACTCACCGTACTGGCCAACCAACCCGGAGGGCGTGAACATGAATTCGTAGCCGGAATATTGACCGAGAAAGAATTCAACTTTCATGGGTCCAAGAAACCCGAAAATACCCGGAAGCTTAAACGGAGTGACACGGCTGATACGAAACATGGTGAGGGGATCGGCGTTATCGCTCATCATCATTCCGCCGCCTTCGCTCGGTCCCCACCACAAACTTTGTTTGCCGTAGGAAAATTGCCAGTCCGAAAAATTCATGGCCACGTAGGAATCGAGCAGGCGTCCCCGGCTGATCGCTGGCGTAACGGTGTCCGGAGGAATTGGGTAGGGCGGCGGGATGATCGAGTGCGCGAAATCATCGGTCGATTCCGCCTCTCGCGCCGCAAGCGGCAGCGGCGGGGCGGACGGCGAATGCTGGTATTCGCCTCGAACGTATCCCACGAATGGACCGTCTTCGACCCATCCCGATAATCCCGCTACGCTGTTGAAGCCCTGTTCTTCCGGCCTTCCAAAGTCGTCGTAAATCGTTTGCCCAAAGTGATAACCATCGGTAAGCGGCTTGCCTGCAATCTCCGTCACTCTCGTATAGGAAGACTCCAGGCGAAGCTGAGCGTTATCTCCCCCGCCCAATAACTGCATCTCCTGCGTGAATTCCAGGCTCAGCTCGTGGTAGAGCCGCGCGGCCTCGTTGTGACGAGGGTCATCTTCCATGATGCGATCCTGAGCTTCGACAATCTGGCGAGCGCATTCCAGGCGCGTCCATGGGCGCATGCCGATGATCGCGCTGTCGATGTATCCGAGCGACGCCAGACGCTCGAGCGCCGGATAAATCCAGCTGTCCAGCGCAACGTATGGTGAGCCCATATCCTTCGCCTGCCAGTGGGCGGGTCTGTCCGGACGAATCGCCGGCAACTCCCACGGCGAACCCGGGACATCGGAGTTATGGTGATTGCGATAGACGTACGCACCGCTCAGGTATCCAATCGCCGCGCCAATTAACACATCCGACGGAAAGTGCTGTTTTGCATTCACTCGCGTGGCGCTCACCACGCCGGCAAGTCCATAGGAAAGAAATTTCATGAACGGGCTGGGGTATTCGTGGGCCATGATTCCGGCGATCGCCCACGTCGCGGCGGCATGTTCCGAAGGGAAAGACGATCCGCCTTTGAAGAATTTCCCGCTCGCATTGTCGAGAAAAGGCCGCTCGCGCCCCGACGCATATTTGATTCCCTCCACGATGGCCAGTGCGTTGAGCGCCGCTTCACTGCTCAGCGATCCGGTTTCGCGCTCGTGCTCGTTGTGGGTCGCGAGTCCGAGCATATAAAGACCGGCCGCTCCGGCTCCCATCGAATATGTTCCGTAATCGGAAATGTGTTGGTAGCGAAGAAGCGTATTCGGCGCATTGGAAAGATGGCGGCTGATATCGCTGTCGGTTGCGAATAGGGCGGCAGCGAATCCGCCCAACGGTACCAGCCATGTGGCATCGATCAGCCGCGCCCGCCCCGGGCTAGTCCACAAGCCAAGCTGGTCCTTGAGTAACGCATTCGGAAGCCTTGCGAGCTTGTTTTCCCTGCGCGGATCCTCCGCGCTCGGAGCATCGGGAAGATTCCCGGCAAGCACATCCGGGGAGGTGGAATCCGATCCGGCAATCTCCGGGCCGGCGCCGCTTTCAACTCTTGCGCTTTGATCGTAAGCCGGGTCTGCAATTCGCCCACACGATACTCTGGACTGCCCCCACGCCATCGCACTCACTGCCAGCAGGCACCCCATCTTTGACCATACAAAGCGCATCGGTCCTTCTTCGATCCGTCACCATCGCTATCGTTTGCCCTGCTAGAAATAAGTGGCCGCCAGAATCGCGCTGGTTGCGATCGAACTCACGACTTGCGCATTGGCGAAGATGGTCTTCCACACCGGCGGCCCGCCCAGCGCCTTCTCTGGAACAACCACCATGTCTCCGGGTTCCAGCGCTGCATCCAGGCCATCTCCCGCCTTCCAGAAGGAGCCGTGGTTGCCGATCACCGTGCCATCGGCGCGAATCACAAACGTCGCCTTTTTGTTCGCCATGTTTGTCGGGCCGCCCGCCTGCAACAGATACCAGCGGGCGCTCTTCCCCGGCCGGTACGCGACCGCGGTCGGTCCGTATACTTGTCCTTGCACCAGCACATAGCTCGGCCGCTTCGGGATTACCAGCACATCCCCGGCCCGCATGGTGATGTCGCGCGGCGTGTTCTGCCAGTTCTTGAGGTTGGAAGAAATCTGTACCGTGACCCGCCCGGTTGGCGGCGTCGTGATCAGATTATCGAGCGTGGTTTGCCACTGCACGAAAGCCGATTCCGCCGACAACCTTTGATCGGGATCCGTGGAACTGGCGGCTGTGAGCTTAAGGCTCGCCTGCTGCTCGCGCACGCGCTGAACCAGCTCGCCATAGGATCTCTGCTCCACTTTTTGCACTTCCGAGCGCAACAGCACCGCGCCATAGGGATAAGCCCCTGGCCCAAATCCCCCCGCGCGCAGCAACACCGAACTCAGTCGCTCGCCCGGCCGAATTCCATAGCCGCCCGGATGCACGACTTCGCCACGAATCGTGACCGTCGCTCCCAGGTCGCTCCAGTTCGGCAATTCCCGTACCGCCAGCACATCGCCGTTGCCCAGGATGGGATTACTCTCCGGGTTGCCGGCCAATGCGCTCTCCAGCACAACCGGCTCCTCGCTTGCCGTCACCGCCTTTTCATCGACCCATGAGTAGTGAGTCAAATCCGCCAGCCTTCCATCCGCGCTTGGTTTCAACCCTCCCGCGGCGCGAATCAGGTCCGACACGTGCATGTCCGCTGTGAGCGGATACCGGCCGGGTCGCGCAACCGCTCCCTTCACGTATGCCGTCGCCGGATCCATCGCCGCCGCGTTTTTGTGTATCAGAACGCGGTCCCGCGGATTCAGCATGATGTTTTCCGTTGGATTTCCAGTGAGCGCGCCATCCAGCTTCACATTCAAAATCTTGAGCGTGCTGTCCGGCAGGTAGCGAAAAACCTGCGCGTCCAGTTTCTGCGCGTCGGGGGTGAGTCCGCCCGCAAGGTGAATGGCATCGCTCAGATGAATGTCTCCCGACGTTCGGTACGTGCCGGGAGAACGTACGTCGCCCAAAACCGAGATCGCCGGCGCATCCTCGAAGTCATATCTGCCAAAGACCTGCACCGTGTCCAGCGCGTGCAACACCGGCGCTTTCGACGGATCGGCCAGCGCATCGCCGAGATTGAAACTCTCCACCGTGGGACGAAAATCCGGTGCCCTCAGCCGAATGATCTCCCCATAATGCGAGGCCGGCTCAGGCAGCAGGTCCTCGTACGAGCCGATCAGGTCCGTAACCTTCATGCCCTCGCGATAGGAATATTTTCCCGGCCGGCGGACATGGCCTTCCAAATACACCGCATCCTTCACATACGATGCGATCGGGTAGATTCTTATTTTGTCTCCATCTTGAATCTGAAAAGCTTGGAGCTTCAAGCTCACGTCCTGCGAGCTGTCTTCCGCCGGCACTTCCAGATCGAGCATGGTTTGCTTCTGATGCGCGACCAGCCGTTGCACTTCAATGTGGCGCAGCATCGCGGTCGGCAGCAATCCGCCGGCCAGCGCCAGCGCATCGGCCAGAGATTTTTCGTCTTTCAATTCGTAGATCGCGGGGCGCCGCACCATTCCTTCAACGGTGATCTCGGGCCCGAGCGGCGGAATCATCACGGTGTCGCCATTTTCCAGCCGGTCGATCTTGCCTTTCACTCCCTGTAGCAGCAGGTCATAGAGGTCAACATCCTGCACCAGTTCGTTTCCGCGGTTATGCCGCACAATCCGTAAAGACCCGCGCGCGGTCGGGCCGCCCGCCGCGAACAACGCGTTCAGCGGCGTTGAGAGCGATCCGACATCGTAAGCGCCCGGCCGTTCCACGTCGCCCACAACGTAAATGCGAATCGTCCGCAACCGCGCCAGCGACACGTCCGCCGATACATCGTTAAACTGCGTGCGCAACGTCCTCTGAACTAGTTGCTGCACCTCCGCCAAAGACTTTCCCGCCACCAGAACCGGGCCTACTTCGGGCAGACTGACCCGCCCTTCGCGATCCACCCGCGCCGGAAAACGCCGCGACACCGCGCC
>Ga0335080_10000864_pt1 | contig 28715 bp, 30 predicted proteins | sample Lox_Sample_34_FD_206720 | JGI IMG/M metagenome (GOLD analysis project Ga0335080, IMG submission 206720) | Soil microbial communities from Loxahatchee National Wildlife Refuge, Florida, United States - Lox_Sample_3.4 | ecosystem: Environmental > Terrestrial > Soil > Wetlands | place: USA... | reverse complement strand
GCGGTGGCGCTGCGGTTCGTGCCCTACTCCAACCACCACGGCACGTATCACCTCGGGTGGATGCTGGTGATGGTGGCGATCGTGCTGGTGGCGCTCGCCGCCAGCGTCTATCTGATCTACGTGCTCGAGATCCTGAAATTCAAGAGCCGGCGCACCCGGGAGCTGCGAACCGCGGAGCCGGGCACCAGCGAACACGACATCGACGAGCGGGTGCAGCGCGAGGTCGAGACCGGGGAGTTCGAGCGGGTGGGTTAGCTGGCGGCGGCGACTCGAACCCCGGACGGCCAGCTGGGCGGGCTCACGCGTGTCGAACGCGCGCTCCTGGTCGCGGTCGCGCTGCTGATCGTCCTCGCCGGCGTGACCCGCTACGCGACCGGCGTCTCGAGGATCGTCGCGTTCGTGTTCGCCACCCTGGCGCTTGCCGGCGTCGCCTGGGTCGTCTCGATCTCGATCGAGCAGGTCGGCCGCCGGGCCGGGCCTGCGGTAACCGGCGTCATGCAGGCGTCGCTCGCCAACCTCCCGGAGTTCTTCGTGGTGATCTTCGCCCTCCAGGCGGGGCACAAGGTGATCGCCGAGACCGCGATCCTCGGTTCGATCCTCGTCAACGCGCTGCTCGTGCTCGGGCTGGTGATCATTGCCGGCGCCTTGCGTGCGAACGACGGCGTCATGCGCTTCAACCCGCGGCTGCCGAACGACACCGCGACCCTGTTGCTGGTCGCGTCGTTCATCATCGTGCTGATCGGGCTGACCCACTCCTCGTCCGACGCCGCCAGCACCCACTCCGAGACGATCTCGATCATCGGGTCGTGCGTGATCCTCGCCGTGTACGCCACCTGGCTGCGTCAGTACCTCACGTCGGAGTCGATCGTCGACGAAGCGTCCGAGCCGCCGCGACTCAGCCTCCCCACGAGCCTGGTCCTCCTGGTCCTCGCCGGCATCGCGGCGGCGTTCGTGTCGGACTGGTTCGTGAACGCGCTCGAGCCGACGATCACCGAGCTCCACATCTCACAGGCGTTCGCGGGTCTCGTGATCGTGGCGATCGCCGGCAACGCGGTCGAGAACGTGGCCGGGATCGTGCTCGCCGCCAAGGGCAGGTCCGAGCTCGCGATCTCGGTGGTCAAGAACTCGGTGTCGCAGATCGCCGCGTTCCTGTATCCGGTGCTCGTGCTCGTGTCGCTGCTGACCGCCACCCGGCTGACGTTCACGCTCGCCTCGGTGTACATCGGCGCCCTGATCGGCACCGCGGTGATCGTGTGGCAGATCACCGGCGACGGCGAGGCGACCGTGTTCGAGGGGACGGCGCTGGTGGCGACGTTCCTGATCCTCGCGACCGTGGCCGCGTTCGAATGACCGGCTGAGGGGCCGCCCGCGGCGGCGTCGATGGGGCCTGAGGCGCCGCCGTCAGGCGCCGCCGACCATCGCATCCTCCGCCGGGCATCCATGCCCGGCGGCCGCTACACGACTGCGGCCGCGCCCAGACGGGCGTACAGCGGGTACCGGTCGGCGATCGCCGCCGCGCGCTCGCCGAGCTCGGCCTGACGCGACGAGAAGTCCTCCGACACCAGCGCCTCGGCGATGATCGTCCCGAGCTCGATGAAGTCCTCGAGCGCCAGCCCGCGCGTGGCGAGCGCCGGCGTGCCGATCCGCAGCCCGCTCGAGACGGCCGGCGGCCGCGGGTCGAACGGGACCGCGTTCCGGTTGACGGTGATCCCGACCGAGGCGAGCCGGTCCTCCGCCTGCTTGCCGTCCAACTCCGACTCGCGCAGGTCGCACAGCACGAGGTGCACGTCGGTCCCGCCGGTCAGCACGCTCACGCCGCCACCGGCGCCGAGCAGCTCGGCCGCGACCGCGCGGGCGCCGGCGACCGTCCGCTCCTGCCGCTCCCGGAACGCCTCGGATTGCGCGATCCGCAGCGCCACCGCCTTGCCGGCGATCACGTGCTCGAGCGGGCCCCCCTGCTGCCCGGGGAACACCGCGGAGTCGATCCGCTTGGCCAGCCCTTCGGTGCACAGGATCAGCCCGCCGCGGCCGCCGCCGATCGTCTTGTGGATCGTGGTCGTGACCACGTCGGCGTAGGGCACCGGGTTCGGGTGCAAGCCGGCGGCGACGAGGCCGGCGAAATGCGCCATGTCCACCACCAGGTGCGCGCCGACCTCGTCGGCGATCGCGCGGAAGCGCTCGAAGTCGAGGAACCTCGGGTACGCCGACCAGCCCGCCAGGATCAGCTTGGGCCGGCGCTCGTGCGCGATCCGCTGGACCTCGTCCATGTCGATCCGGCCGGATTCCCGGTCGACGTGATACGGCGCGATGTCGTACAGCCGGCCCGAGACGTTGATCCGCATCCCGTGCGTCAGATGGCCGCCGTGGGCGAGCTCCAGCCCCATCACGGTGTCGCCGGGATTCAGCAGCGCGTGGTAGACGGCGATGTTCGCCTGGGCGCCCGAGTGCGGCTGCACGTTCGCGTGCTCGGCGCCGAACAGCTCCAACGCCCGCTCGATCGCCAGCCGCTCGGCGACGTCGACGAACTCGCAGCCGCCGTAATACCGCTTGCCCGGATAGCCCTCGGCGTACTTGTTGGTGAGCACGGATCCCTGGCATTCGAGCACGGCCACCGGGACGAAGTTCTCCGAGGCGATCATCTCGAGCGTCCGCTGCTGGCGCTCGAGCTCCAACGCGAGCACGTCGGCGATCTCCGGGTCGACCTCTGCCAGAGGCCGGTTGAAGAAGTCGGCGGGCAGGTCGGCGGCGCTCACTCGAACTACGAGCCTAGCAACGGATGCGGTCGGCGTTGTAGTCGCAGCGCGACGTTACGGGCGGTCAGATTCGCCGCGCCGCCACGACCGCCAGATCGCCCCGTTCCCACACCACTCGCGCCTGGAGGCCGGCCTCGGCCAGCCACCGCATCTGGTCCGCCAGCGGGCTGGGACGGTCGTACCCGGGGGTCAGCGCCGTCCTCGCCAGCGCCGGGTCGACCGGGACGACCACGTCGCCCATCACGAACAGCCCGTCCGGCGCGAGCACGTCCCGGACCCGACCGAACAGGTCGGCCTTCGCCGCCCCGGACAGATGGTGGACGCACAGCGCGGTGGCGACCAGGTCGAACGGGCCGTCAGGGAGCTCATCCTCGATCCGGCCTGCGCGCAGCGAAACCCGCGAAGCCGCCAAGGAACCGGAGGCCACCGCCAGCATCTGCTCGTTCTCGTCGATTCCCACCAGGAACGCGTCCGGGTGGCGCGCCAGCAGGCGGCGGGCGGTCTCCCCGGTCCCGGTCCCCAGCTCCAAGATGTGCCTCGCTCCGGATCCGCTCGCGCCGGCGAGCTCATCCTGAAGCGCCTCGTAGAACGGCACGTCCGCCCGGATCACGTCGGCGTACGACTCCGCGTCGAAGTGGTACTGCCAGTGCAGCGCCTCGGTCAGCTCGCGCTCGCCCACGGCGCCGGATCTGACCACGGTCCACTCTCCGTCGAGCTCGTAGCGGCGCAGGTCGACCACCGTCGACGGCGTCCCCGGCAGCTCACCCGCGTCGATCACCAGGTCGACGGCGGCTCGCAGCAGCGCCGGCACCTCGTCGAGCGTGCGCGGATCGACCCCGCCGGCGCGGTTCGCGCTCGACTGCAACACCGGTCGGCGAACACCTTCCAAGGACGGGACCACCGGCACCCGCAGCCCCAGCGTGCCGAGATCGGACCCGCAAGCGAGCGCGAACCGCCCCGCTGGGTTCGGCACGAGCACGGTTACCCCGCCCGGGAGCAGGCGCGTCATCGCTCCCCGCGTCCGCTCGCCGATCTCGGGGACGGCCGCGAACGCCCGCTCCAGAGAGAAGAACATGACCGCCGAGGGCTTGTCCAGCGTGCGCCGTTTGAGCAGATACACGCGCTCGACCGCGAACCGATCGTGGGGATCGCACGCCAGCCCGTAGACGGTGTCGGCTCCGAACAGCACCACCCCGCCGACCCCGATGCAGCGCTCGAACGCCTCCGCGTCGCTCGCGGCCCGCCGACGACCGCCGGTCACTGCCGGCCGACGACGACGCGTTCGTGGCCGGCGAGATCGCGCAGGATCTCGACCGATCGGAAGCCGGCGCGTGCCACGAGCGAGGCGACGGCCTCACCCAGCCCGACCTCGAGCGCGACGAGCGGAACGTCGTCGACCATCGCGAGCAGCCGCCGGACCGGGTCCATCCCGTCGGGTCCCCCGAACAGCGCCAGCGGCGGTTCGTACAGCTCGATCTCGGGCGGCAACCCGGAGCCATCGGCCACGTACGGCAGGTTCGCGAGCACTGCGTCGAATGGGCCGGGCACACCGTCGAGCAGATCGGCGCGGACGAACTCCACGTCGAGACCGAGCTCGGCAGCGTTGGACCGGGCGACCTCGAGCGCACCGGCGCTGACGTCGACCCCGACAACCGAGAGATCGGGCCGCTCCTCGTTCAGGGCGAGCGCCACCGCGCCACTCCCCGTCCCGACATCCGCGACGCGCGCACCCCGACCGATCGACAGCGCCACCTCGACCAGCAGCTCGGTCTCGGGCCTCGGGATCAGCACCCGGCGGTCGACCGCCACCGAGATCCGCCGGAACGCCTTGCGCCCGATGATGTACGCGACGGGCTCGCGCGCCTCGCGCCGCGCCACCACCCCCGCGAACCGCTCGAGCTGGGATGCATCGAGCTCCGCGAAGGCATCGATCACCAGCCGCTCGCGGCCCACCCCCAACACGAACGACAGCAGCAGCTCGGCGTCGAGCCGCGGCGTGTCGCACCCGGCGGCGGCCAGCGCGGCAGTCGCATCCGACAACGCCTGAGAAACCGACCGCGTGGCCCCAACGGCGGCGTCAACCACCGGCCTGTTCCTCCAGGCGCCGGCGCTTCTCGTCGTCCTGGAGCGCGCCCGTAAGCTCGCCCAGCTCGCCCATCAAGATCTCGTCGAGGTTGTGGAGGAGCAGGTTGATCCGGTGGTCCTTGACCCGGCGCTCGCCGTAGTTGTACGTGCGGATCTTCTCGGCACGCTCGCCGGTCCCGACCTGGGCGGCGCGGGACGCGGCGACCTCGGCCCGCTGCGCGGCCAGCGCACGCTCGTACAGACGCGCGCGGAGAACGCGCATCGCGCGCTCGCGGTTCTGAAGCTGAGACTTCTCGTCCTGCATCGAGACCACGATCCCCGACGGCTTATGGGTGATGCGCACGGCCGAGTCGGTCGTGTTCACCGACTGACCCCCCGGGCCGGAGCTTCGATACACGTCGATCTGAAGGTCGGTCGGGTCGATGTCCACCTCGACCTCCTCCGCCTCGGGAAGCACCGCGACGGTCGCCGTCGAGGTGTGGATGCGCCCCTGGGACTCCGTCTCCGGGACCCGCTGCACCCGATGCGTGCCTCCCTCGAACTTGAACACCGAGTACGCCCCGTCGCCTTTCACCGCGAACGTGTACGTCCCGTCGCCGATCGACAGCGGCTCGGCCTGGAACCCGCGCCGGTCGGCATAGCGAGTGAGCATGCGGTACAGATCGCCGGCCCAGAGCCCGGCCTCCTCTCCCCCGGCGCCCGGCCGGATCTCGACGATCACGTTCTTGTCGTCGTTCGGATCCCGCTCGACCATCACCAGTCGGATCTCGTCCTCGAGCTCCTCCAGGCGCGTCCGCGAGGACTCGAGCAGCGCGCGCAGCTCGGGGTCGTCGCCGTCCTCGGCGAGCAGTTCCCGGGCACCCTCGAGATCGTCGGCCACCCGGCGATACTCATTTGCGAGCTTTGCGGCGGCTTCGAGCTCACGGTACGCGCGACTGGCCGCCGCGAACCGCTCGCGATCGGCGATCACCGCCGGGTCCGCGAGTTCGGCTTCCAGCTCGGCGAACCGAGCCTCGATTTGGGAGACCAACTCGTCGATCATCTGGAGTTCGAGTGTAGGCCCGCGAACTCGAACTCGCCCGGGTCCAGCACGCGCAGCCGCTCGGCGTACTCGGTCATGTATCCGGGCCAGTTGGCGGCGATCCGCCCGCGCTCGTCGCGGTACCAGGAGTCGCACCGCGTCCATGCCGTGCCGGCGAACCCGGCCTGGACCGCTCGGTCGCTCGCCGCCTCGGCGGCGGGCAACACCGAGATCGAGCCCGCCCTGCGGGACCGGAGCGCGGACAGCGCCTGACGGATGTAGGCGGCCTGCGCCTCCTCGTAGAACACGATCGATCCGCCCGACGTGTTCGTGTTCGGCCCGTACATGAGGAACAGCGACGGGAAACCGGGAACGCACACGCCGAGGTGGGCGTGGGCCCCGCTCGCCCACTCCTCGCGCAACGACCGCCCGCCGGCGCCGACGACCTCCATCGGGAACATGAACTCGGTGGCCTTGAAGCCCGTGCCCCAGATCACACAGTCGAGCTCGCGCAGGACCCCGTCGGCGGTGAGGACCCCTCGATCAGAGAACCGCGCGATCGGCTCGGACACCAATTCGACATTCGGGCGCTGCAAAGCCGGCAGGTAGTGCGAGCTGAACAGGACGCGCTTGCACCCGAACGTATAGCGCGGCCACGCCTTGCGGCGCACCTCCGCATCCCGGAGCTGCCAGCGCATGAACAGCGCCGAGCGGAGCCGCCCGACCTGCCCGACCGTCCGCGGGTTGCGGATCATCATCGTCAGCGTCTCGGCGTAGTAGTAGATGAACCGCCGCCGGAACGCCTGCACTCCCGGCACGTACCTGATCCCGGCCCGCACCAACGCCGGGTAGGCGCGGTTGCGGCGAGGCAGGAACCAGTTGCCGGTGCGCTGGAACACGTACAGGGCCCCGGCCTCCCGAGCGATCTCGGGCACGAACTGGACCGCGCTCGCCCCCGTGCCGATCACCGCCACCCGCTTACCGGTCAAGTCGTAGTCGTGGTCCCAGCGGGCGGAGTGGAAGCTGTGCCCCTCGAACTCCTCGAAGCCCTCGATCCGCGGAACAGAAGGCTGGTGCAACTGCCCGGTCGCGATGATCATCGCGTCCGCCCGCCAGGAACGCCCGTCCCCGGACGACACCGTCCACTCAAAGGACTCGTCGTCCCACCGTGAGGAAACCACTTCGACGCCGTATCGCACGAGTCCATCGATCCCGAAGTCCCGCGCCACCTCCTCGAGATAGCGCAGGATCTCCGCCCGGGGTGAGCAGATCCGCGACCAGTGACGCCGCTGGGCGAACGAGAACGAATAAAGATGGCTGGGAACGTCGCAGGCGCAGCCGGGGTAGTCGTTGTAGTGCCACGTCCCGCCGATGCCCGGCGCGCGCTCGAGCACGGTCACGTCCGTGAAGCCGTGCCGGCGAAGCTCGATCGCGGCCGCCAGGCCGCCGAAGCCGGCGCCGACGATCACGATTTGCGGCGAGCGAGGCGCCGCCGTCAGGCACCGCCGACCATCCGCATGTTCCCCGGTCACGGGGAAACGCTACGCGACTACTTCGAGCCCGACAAGGTCCTCGGGCGAGACGTTCGCGCCCTCCTGATGCGCGAGCACCGCCTTGAGCGACGCGATCGACACCGCGAGCTGGTCGAGGTCGGGCTCGGCCGTGGTCAGCCGCTGCAGCTGCATGCCCGGGTACATGATCGCCCGGACCCAGCCGCGCGACCGGTTGCGCCCCGCCCACTTGATCACCTCGAACGACAGACCGGCGATCAGTGGCACGCCGACGATCCGGGTGATCACGAGAATCCACCACGATGGGAGTCCGATCGGGGCGAACACGAAGATCGCCATGATCATCACGATCAGCAGGAAGCTCGTGCCGCATCGCGGGTGGAACCGCGAGTACAGCTTCGCGCGCTCGGGCGTCAGCTCGTCGGAGGCCTCGTAGCACGAGATCACCTTGTGCTCGGCGCCGTGGTACTCGAACACGCGCTTGAGGTCCTTCACGCGCGTGAGAAGCAGCAGATAGCCGAGGAAGATCGCGGTCCGCAGCACCCCCTCGACCGCCCAGAACGCCACCGAGGAGCCGAGCTGGTGCTTGATCAGGCTGGTCACGCCGACCGGCACGACGAAGAACAGGCCGATCGCGAAGATCGCGGCGACGGCGACCGTGCCGATCCACGCGCCGCCCGAGATCTCCTGCTCCTCACCGGGAAGCTGCGCATTGGCCGAGATCCCGAGCGCGCGGATCCCGATCGCGAGCGATTCGACGAGCGCGACCACGCCGCGGACCACCGGCCACCGGTAGATCCGCCGCCGCCGGTTCCACGACTCGATCGGGAACGTCTGGACGCTGAGGTCGCCGAGCGTAAGGTCTTCAGCCGGCGGCTTGCGAACCGCGACCGCCCACGTGTTGACGCCGCGCATCATCACGCCTTCGAGCACGGCCTGACCGCCCACAGGGGCATCGCGCGACGCCGTCAGGCGCCCCTCCTGGACCGCCGCGCTCATCGGTCGCCTGCGGCTACGCGCCCGCGCTCGCGCGTGCGGCGCGCCGCCCCTTGGCCACTCGCCGCTGGAAGCGCTCGACCCGTCCGCCGGTGTCGACCAGCTTCTGCCGACCCGTGTAGAACGGGTGGCAGGCGGAGCAGATCTCGACGTGGATCTCCGGCTTGGTCGAACGGGTCATGAACTCGTTGCCGCACGTGCAGCGCACATGCGCGTCTACATACTCTGGATGGACTCCGGTCTTCATGTCACGTTCGAGTTTAGCGGCCGCCTCGGGTCCGCCCTCGCGTCGTATACCGGTCGCGCGTCGGTGGGTGGTCAGCTCGCCGGCGCCGCCGGGCACGGCATCGTCAGCAGGTTGTTGGCGTAGTTGTACTCGTCGATGCTCTGCGTCGGGTCGACGGTCACGGTCAGCACGCTCCCGGCGGTGCACGGCGCCGCCACGAACCGCTGGCGCGCCGACGACCTCGCCCCCACCCACGCGACCGTCGCGGTCACGGGCGCGCTGCCCGAGTCGGCGAACGCGACCGAGACCGGCCCCGCTCCGGTCAGGCCGCGATTGGCGACCTCGGCGGTGTACGCCCACTGGCCCGCCGCCGCGCCCGAGGTGATCGGAGTCACCGACAGCGAGCGAACGAGCAGGTCCGCTCGCAGCTCGGGCTGGTAGCAGGTCGGACTCGTCTGCGTGGCCGTGCCGAGCGTCTGGCCCTGCGGGCCGATCCACCTGAACGTCACGCGGTACTTGTACGTCGCGGGAGCGGCGAGATTGACCACCGGGTGGTTGAGGATCCACACGTCGCCGGCCTGCTGGCCGAGCGTCGGATCGGTCGGCGAGATCCAGCTCCCCAGTCCCCGCCCGCGCACGGCCGTGAAGCGCGTGTGGGGCTTCATCTGGCGCATCAGCTCGAACTTCATCTGCAGCTTCGACGTGCCGGCGAGCGGCCGCATCACCGCCTGGACCGAGACCGCGCGCGCCGGCGGGTCGAGCGCCGTCTGGCACACGAACGAGCGCAGCTGGTCGTTGGGCGGCGCGGTCGTGGCCGCGGCGGCCGTTCCCGAGCCGAACCCCAGCGCGCACACGACCGCCGCGCCGACCCGAACTGAGCGCTTGCAGGACATACGCAAATACCAACAAATCGGGGAGCGAAAAGTCTCGCCCCGCGATCCCGGCTCAGGTCACGGTGTAGAGCGGGCCGTCGCCACCTTCGGGTGGCGTCAGCCGGCCGCCCTTCGCCGTGATCGCCCCGCACTGCACGCAGTTGGTGTAGTTGACGATCACGTCGACCCCTCCGGACTCCGGTGCGTCGTCGGGGATCTCGTAGACGCCGGCGGGGCACATCCACTGCCACGTCTCCGCGACCTCGCGAGGCACCTGCTTGCGCACCCGGATGTGGTTGGGGGCGTCGTCGCGGGTGGCGTTGCCCGACACGTACACCGAGGACAGCTTGTCGAACGTGTACTTGCCATCGGGCTTCGGATAGGCGTCCTTCTTGGAGTCGATCGCCATGCCCGCGTCGGCGTCGCGGTGGTTCGACCACCGGCCGCCGGGGAAGCGGCCCTTGGTGACGACCATCGCGTTGGTGATCGCGCCGCCGACGAAGAACCCCCGCGCGAACGGTTGCTTCATGTTCCGCGACTCGTAGAGCTCCTTGCCGATCAGCGACTCCTCGACTCGCTGGTCGTACTCGGACAGGTCCGTTCCGCCGTCCTTCAGGCGCTTGAAGATCGTCTCCGCGGCCATGATCCCCGAATGGATCGCGTAGTGGATCCCCTTGAGGATCGGCACGTTGACCATGCCGGCGCTGTCCCCGCAGATGACCATGCCCCTGGCCGAGGGCTTGGGCATCGCCCAGTAGCCGCCCTCCGGAATCGCCTTTGCGCCCCAGGCGACGCGCTTGCCGCCGTCGAGGATCTCCCGCACCAGCTTCGAGGTCTTGAACAGCTGGAGGATGTCGTGGGGCGAGACGGTCGCGTCGGTGTAGTCAAGCCCGACGACGAACCCGATCGAGACGCGGTTCTCGCCCTGTGGGTAGATCCACGAGCCGCCGAACTCGTGCCACTTCGCGCCGTAGCGCAGCGGCCAGCCGAGCGTGTGGATCACGCGGTCGAGAGGCTTCGACACCTCCCACACCTCCTTGACCCCGAGCGCCCACACCTGGGGCTCGCGGTTCTTGGCCAGCCCGAACTCCTTGATCGCGGGGCCGGCCAGGTGCCCCCAGGTGCCTTCGGCGAGCACCGTGGCGCGGGCGGTCACGTCCGAGCCGGGCTCGAAGTTCGAGAGCTCCTCGCCGTCCTTGCCCCGGCCCTTGTCGCCCGACCTGATCCCCCGAACCACGCCGTCGGTCACCAGCAGCTGGTGGGCGCTCGTCTCGGTGAGGATGTAGGCGCCGGCCTCCTCCGCCCGCGCGGCCAGCCAGCGTGACAGCTCGGCCACGCTGACCATGTGGTTGCCGTGGTTGCGGAACGGCGGCGGCGTCGGCTTGAGCGGCAGCTTCCGGTCGGGCCCGAGCATCCAGTAGACGGTGTCCTTGGCCACCGTCCCGTGCGTCGGCCAATCGGATTCCGGCACGTCGGGGAACAGCGCCTTCAGCCCGGACGGGCGCATCATCGCCCCGCTCAGGTTGTGCGCTCCGCACGCCTTGCCCTTCTCGATCACCGCAACCGGGACCTCGCCGAGCTTCTCCATCAGCTCGGGCTCGTCGGCGAGGAGCTGTAGCAGCCGGTTGGCGCACGCCAACCCCGCCGGGCCGCCGCCGACGATCACGACGCCGACGTCGATCCGGTCGTCCTCGGGATCGAGCTCGCGCTTGATGAACTCGCCGACGGAGTCGACGGGGGGCGGGAACTTGCTGGGCGCTACGGGCCCGCGACCGTTGAGCGACGCCAACTCAGCTCAGCCCCTCTTGGCCTTGATCGCTTCGGCCAGCTTGGGCAGGATCTTGTTGAGGTCTCCGACGATCCCCAGATCGGAGAACTCGAAGATCGGCGCGTTCGCGTCCTTGTTGATCGCGACGATGTTCTCGGAGGACTGCATCCCGACCTTGTGCTGGATCGCGCCCGAGATTCCGGCCGCGAGGTACAGCTTCGGCGCGACCGTCTTGCCGGTCTGACCGATCTGGGCCGCGTACGGGTACCACCCGGCGTCGACGACGGCGCGGGTCGCGGCGACCGCGCTGTTGCCGCCGAACGCGCCCGCGAGGTCCTCGCACAGCTCGAAGCCCTCTGCCTTGCCCAGGCCGCGGCCCCCGGCGACGAGGATGTCGGCGCCTTCGATGTCGACGTCCGCGCCGCGCTGCTCGCCGCGCTGGACCATCTTCGCCTGGTTCGACCATGGCGAGTACTCGATGTCGACGTCGACGACCTCGGACGAGCCGCCGTCCTGCGAGACCGCCTCGAACGCGTTGATCCGCCCGATGATGATCCCGAGGTCGCCCTGGTACCTGGACACCGAAATCTGCGAGTCCTGGAGGATCGGGCGCTCGGCGACGAGCTTGCCGTCCTCGGCGCGGACCTGCACGACCTCCATCGTGACCCCCGCGTGCTTGCGCGCGGCCAGCCCGGCGCCGATCTCGAATCCGAGCAGCCCGCCGCCGAACAGCGCGTAGGAATGACCGTGTTCGTCGATCACCTTGGCCATCACGTCGATCACCGGCTGCGCGAGCCCCTCCTCGCCGCGCGCCCGGAACACCTTGGTGGCGCCGTAGGCGCCGAGCGACTGGCACAGCTCGTCGGTCAGGTCATCTCCGCCGACGACGACCGCGTGGCACTCGCCGCCGACCTCGGACGCGCGCGCCGCGCCCTCGGACACTGCCCCGAGCGAGTTCTTGTTGAACGCGCCCTCGTAGTGCAGGACGTAGGTAAGGACGTCAGCCATCAGATCAGCTTCCTTTCCTCGAGCCAGGCGACGATTTTCTCGACGGTCTCGTTCGTGTCCTCGTCCTCGATGATCTGGCCCGCCGGTTTGGCCTCGGGCGCGTGGAAATCGCCACAGTGGACGCGGGACCCCTCGGCCCCGACCATCGCGACGTCGATCCCGACGTCGCCGGTCGCGACCGTCTCAAGCGGCTTCTTGCGCGCACCCATGATCGCCTTCAGCGACGGGTAGCGGGGCTCGTTGATGGCGTCGCCGACCGAGATCACCGCCGGCAACTGCACCTCCACGGTGTCGTAGCCGTACTCGGCCTGGCGCTCGCACCGCAGTCCGCTCTCGGAGACGTCCATCTTGATCACCTGGGTCAGCGACGGCATCTTCAGGTGGTCGGCGACGACCGCGCCGATCGTGTAGCACTCGCCGTCGTCGGACTGCTGGCCCAGGAGGACCAGATCGGGCTGCTCCTTCTCGACCACCTGGGCCAGCGCGTACCCGGTCGCCGCGACGTCCGACCCCTCGAGCCCGTCGTCGGTCAACTGGACCGAGCGGTCGGCGCCGAGCGACACCGCCTTGTGCAGCGCGCGCACCGCCGACTCGGGTCCCATCGTCACGGCCACGATCTCCTCGACCTGGACCGCGCCGCCCTCGCGGATCTGCATCGCGGCTTCGATGGCGTGGGTGTCATACGGGTTGAGGTTCTTCTCCCCGGACCGGTCCAGACGGCCCGTCGATGGGTTGATGCGCTTCTCGACGGCGGCGTCCGGCACCTCTTTGACGAGGACGCAAATTTTCAAGTGGAGCCTCCTAGGGTTTTCAGAGGGACCGCATATTACCGGTTGACTGACGAGTCAATCGGTTCGGGAGGGGACGACGCCCGCTCAGGACCGCACAGCGCTGCGGATGAACTCGACCGCTGCCTGTGTCGAGGCACCGGGCGTGAACACCTCCGCCACGCCGAGATCCTTCAGCTCTTTCACGTCGTCCGACGGAATCGTTCCGCCGAGCGTGACGACCACGTCGTCCGCACCCTGTTCCTTGAGCAGCTGGAGCACCCGCGGCACCAACGTCATGTGCGCCCCCGACAGGATCGACAGCCCAACCGCGTCGGCGTCCTCCTGGATCACGGTCTCCACGATCTGCTCGGGCGTCTGGTGCAGACCCGTGTAGATCACCTCCATGCCCGCGTCGCGGAGCGCCCGGGCGATGATCTTCGCCCCGCGATCGTGGCCGTCGAGGCCGGGCTTGGCGACGACGACGCGGATCTTCTTCTCGCTGGAGGCGCCCATGAGGGGACGTGGAGTGTAAAACGTCCGCCAAGGCGCCGCCGTCAGACGCCGCCGACGATCCCACTCTCAGACGCCGCCGACCATCACATTAGAAGACGGGCGCCTCGGTGTAGCTGCCGAACACGGTCTGGAGCGCCTTGACGATCTCGCCCTCGGTCGCCTCGACGCGCGCCGCCTCGAGCAGCAGTGGCATCAGGTTCTCGTCCGGATCGCGCGCGGCCTCGACCAGCCGGTCGAGCACGCGCCCCACCGCATCCGCCTCGCGACGCTCCCGGACCGCTTCGACGCGGCGGATCTGCTCGGACTCGAACACCGGGTCGATGCGGAGGATCGGCGTCGCCTCCTCGGCGCCCTCGGTGTAGGCGTTCACGCCGACCACCCGGCGCTCGCCCGCCTCCACCTCCTGCTGGTAGCGGAAGGCCGCGTCGGCGATCTCACCCTGAGGGAACCCGCGCTTGACCGCCTCGACCATGCCCCCGAGCGCGTCGATCTTCTCGAAGTAGGCGTAGGCCTGCTCCTCCATCCGGTCGGTCAGCGCCTCGACCAGGTAGGAGCCGCCGAGCGGGTCGATCGAGTTCGCCACCCCCGTCTCCTCGGCGATGACCTGCTGGGTCCGCAGCGCCACGCGCACCGCCTGCTCGGTGGGAAGCGCGAGGGCCTCGTCGAATGAGTTCGTGTGGAGCGACTGCGTGCCGCCGAGGACGCCGGCGAGCGCCTCGATCGCGGTCCGAACGATGTTGTTGAGCGGTTGCTGCGCGGTCAGCGACACGCCCGCGGTCTGGGTGTGGAAGCGCATCCGCCACGACTCGGGCTTGCGCGCCCCGAACGTCTTCCGCAGCTCGCGGGCCCAGATCCGGCGCGCGGCGCGGTACTTCGCGATCTCCTCGAAGAAGTCGATGTGGGCGTTGAAGAAGAACGAAAGCCGCGGCGCGAAGTCGTCAACGTCGAGGCCGCGCGCGACCGCCTGTTCGACGTAGGTGAGGCCGTCCTCGAGCGTGAACGCCAGCTCCTGCGCGGCGGTCGAGCCGGCCTCGCGGATGTGGTAGCCGCTGATGCTGATCGGGTGCCAGCGTGGCATGTGCTCCGAGCACCACTCGATCATGTCGCCGACCAGCCGCATCGCCGGGTCGACCGGGAAGCACCACTCCTTCTGAGCGATGTACTCCTTGAGGATGTCGGTCTGGATCGTCCCCCCGAGCGCATCGGACCCGATCCCGCGCCGCTCCGCCGCGACCACGTAGAAGGCCAGCATGATCGCCGCCGGGGCGTTGATCGTCATCGACACGGTCACCTGGTCGAGCGGGATGCCGTCGAACAGCATCTCCATGTCGTCGATCGAGTCGACCGCGACGCCCTCGCGCCCAACCTCGCCCAGCGAGCGCGGGTGGTCGGAGTCGAGTCCCATCAGCGATGGCATGTCGAACGCGGTCGAGAGCCCGGTCTGCCCGTGGTCGAGCAGGTACCGGAACCTGGCGTTGGTCTCGGTCGCCGTGCCGAACCCGGCGAATTGGCGCATCGTCCACAGCCGTCCGCGGTACATCGACCCGTACACGCCGCGCGTGAAGGGGTACTCGCCCGGAAACCCGATCGCGCTGTCCAGGTCGGACGGGAGATCCGCCTCGGTGTACAGCGGCTTGACCGGCTCGCCCGAGATCGTCGAGAACGGCGCGTCACGTTCGCGGGCGCGGCTGAACGTCTCGCGCTCCCACCGCTGCGCGTGCGACAGTTGCTCGCCGGTCGCCATGGCCGAAGTGTAGGAGGTTCTCAGCGCAGCTTGGCGACCACGCCGCGCCGGCTGCGACGCGCATGCGCCGCCACCGCCGCCGATCCGACGCCGCCCGCGACCGCGGCGCCCACTAGCCCGACCGCCGCCTTGAGCCGGCGCCCGAGGCGGTCGAAGCGGAGCACATCCCACCGCTCCTCGCGGGCGGCTTTGGCCAACGCCTTGTCGGGATTGACCGCGACCGGATGGCCGACGAGGCGCAGCATCGGCAGGTCGGACGCGGAATCGGAGTAGGCGTAGGAGCTCGCGAGATCCAGCCCGTCGCGCTCGGCGAGCTGCTCGATCGCGCGCGCCTTCTCGGAGCCGTAGACGAACAACCCCGCCGGACGACCGGTGTAGACGCCGTCGACGACCTCGGAGAACTGCGAGCCGACCGCCCCGTCGAAGGTGAGCACCCTCGCCAGCATCTCGGCGAGGTCCTGCGAGGCGGCGGTGACGATGTACACCCGCGTCCCCTCATCCTGGTGCTCGTAGGCCAGCTCGAGCACCTGGGGGTAGATCCGCGGCAGCACGCCGGCGAGCACGTCGACGCCGAGCCGCTCCATGTCCCGCACGCGGGTGCCCGCGAGCGACTCGGAGATCCGGTCGCGCAGCTCGTGCGAGGACGCGTCGCTCGCCCCGCGCAGCCGGAACACCAGGTTGGCCCACCCATCGGCGATCAGCTGGCGCCGGCTGAGCAGGCCCGCCCGGTATGCCGCACGACCGAACTGGAAGGCCGACGAGCCCTCCATGAGTGTCCGGTCGAGGTCGAAAAAAGCGGCGGATCCGCCGGGGGCGGATCCGCCGTCTTCAGAATCAGAAGCCCCGTCAGCCGCCATTGACCTCGATGATCACCGCGTCGCCCTGGCCGCCGCCCGAGCAGATCGCGGCGCAGCCGAGACCGCCGCCGCGGCGCCGGAGCTCGAGCATCAGCGAACCGAGGATGCGCGCGCCGGAGGCCCCGATCGGATGACCGAGCGCCACCGCGCCGCCGTTGACGTTGACCTTGTCCTCGTCGAGGCCGAGCATCCGCATCGAGTTGAGCGTGACCGACGCGAACGCCTCGTTGATCTCCCACAGGTCGATGTCGTCGACCTTCAGCCCGGCCTTCTCGAGCGCGTTCTTGGCGGCGTTCGCCGGGGTCCGGGCGAGGTAGGCGAAGTCGTCGGCGACCTGGGCGTGCGCGAGGATCCGCGCCAGCGCGGTCTTGCCGTTGGCCTTGGCCCACTCGTCGCTGGCGACGACCAGCGCACCGGCGCCATCGTTGACGCCCGGCGAGTTGCCGGCGGTGTGGCTGCCGTCCTTCATGAAGATCGGCGGCAGCTTGGCGAGCGTCTCGAGGCTCGCGTCGCGCCGCGGCGCCTCGTCGATCTCGACCACCGTGTCACCTTTCTTGCCCTTGATCGTCACCGGCACGATCTCCTCGGGCAGGCGCCCCTCGTCGGTCGCCTTGACCGCGAGCTGGTGCGAGCGCAGCGCCCAGCGATCGAGGTCGGGCCGGGTCAGCTCGAGCTCGGCGGCGACCTCGCTCGCCTCCTGGGCCATGTGCTTGCCCGAGAAGGGATTGGTGAGCCCGTCGTTGATCATCGCGTCGATCGCCTTGCCGTCGCCCATCCGGAAGCCGAACCGCGCCTCCTTGAGCACGTACGGAGCCTTCGACATCGACTCCATACCGCCGGCGACGCCGACATCGAGGTCACCCAGACGGATCGCGTTGTCGAGCAGGCAGGCCGAGCGAATCCCCGACGCGCAAACCTTGTTGATCGTCTCCGAGGAAACCTCCTTGGGGATCCCGCCCTTGATCTGGGCCTGGCGCGAGGGGATCTGGCCCTGGCCGGCCTGTAGCACCTGGCCGAACACGACGTGCTGGATCTGATCTGGCGAGACGTCGGCGCGCTCGAGCGCGGCCTTGATCGCGGTTCCGCCGAGCTCGGTCGCATCGACAGCGGACAGGCCGCCACCGAGCTTGCCGATCGGCGTGCGGGCGGCCGAGAGAATCACGGTCTTCGGCATCTTGTCTCTCTTCCCGAGGGGTTAGGGGTCGTACGCATCCATCCTAGTCGCCCCTTGGTATGTTCGGACCGTGCAAGTCGAGGCGACTACGGCCGGTCCGCTCGACTCCGGCGCAGACACGATTGTCGTGGGGGTGTTCGAGGGTGAGGGCGTCGCCCACGATCTGCCCGGGGACGCGCTCTCCGCGCTGCTCGCCTCGGGCGAGGCCCAGCGCGAGTGTGGGCGCGTCGCGGTCACGCACTCGGGGGGCACCCGCGCGATCCTGATCGGCCTCGGCGACCGCGCGAAGTTCGACGGGGAGCGGGCGCGCGCGGCCGCGGCCGCGGCGCACCAGCGGGCTCGCGAGATCGGCGCGGCGACGATGTGCTGGGAGGTCCCCCACCACGTCGGCGACGACGTCGTCGAGGGGCTCGTCCAGGGCACGCTGCTCCACGCGTACCGGTTCGGGCGCTACAAGAAGGAGCGCGAGGACTCGCGCGAGGTCCAGACGCTCGTGCTCAGCGCCCATCACGACATTGCCGATCCCGTCCGCGCGGCGGCAATCGTCACCGCCGCCCAGAACCGGGCTCGCGACCTCGGGAACACGCCCGCCAACGACCTGGCGCCGTCGGCGCTCGCCGACTACGCCCAGGAGCTCGCCGGGCGACTCGGCATCCAGGCGACCGTACTCGAGGAGCGGGCGATCCGCCAGGCCGGGATGGGCGCGTTCGCCGCGGTCGCCCAGGGCTCGCACGAGCAAGCCCGGCTGATCCGGCTCGAATACGACGGCGGCGCGGACGGCTCGGAGGGCGCCGCGCCGCTGATCGCGCTCGTCGGCAAGGCGGTGACGTTCGACTCGGGCGGGATCTCGCTGAAGCCGGCCGGGACGATGCATGAGATGAAGTTCGACATGTGCGGCGGCGCCGCCGTGATCGAGGCGATCGGCGCGCTGGCCGAGCTGCGTGCCCCGGTGCGCGTGCTCGGATTGGTGGGCGCCACCGAGAACCTGCCGAGCGGCGCCGCGGTCAAGCCGGGCGACATCATCCGCGCGCTCGACGGCACCACGGTCGAGGTCAACAACACCGACGCCGAGGGCCGCCTCGTGCTCGCCGACTGCATCTCCTACGCCCGGCGCGAGGGCGGGCAAAGGCTCGTCGACGTCGCGACCCTTACCGGTGGGATCGTGGTCGCGCTCGGGTCGACGTACGCGGGCCTGATGAGCAACGACGACGCTTGGGCCGGACGCGTCGAGGGCGCCGCGCGGCGGGCGGGCGAGCTCGTATGGCGGATGCCGCTCCACCGCGACTACGCCGAGATGATCAAGGGCCGTTACGGCGAGATCGTGAACTCGACCACCAAGCGGGAGGCGACCGCGCTCACCGCCGGCGAGTTCCTGCACCACTTCGCCGGCGACGTGCCATGGGCGCACCTCGACATCGCCGGAACCGCGTGGGACGTGCGCCGCCCGTACTTCGCCGACAAGGGCGCGACCGGTTACGGCGTCCGCCTGCTGGTCGACCTGGTGCGCGACGGCGCCGGCGTGGCGTAGGCGCCGGCCTAGAGCCTGATCACTCCGACAAAGCTGCGCAGCACCCCGAGCTTTCCCTCGATCCGCACCCGCCGAGACGTGAACAGCCCGATCGCGGCGCGGCCCCGGGCGTCGGCCGGGTTGGGCACGCCACGGAGCGTCGGCGCCATCATCAGCGCCGCCAGATCGGGCAGCGTTCCGCTGATGCGCAGCCCCGGCGCCGCGGCCGGCGCGTCCTCGACGAGCACTCCGTCGTCGCCGAACACGATCCGTATCGGCGGATAGGCCTCCTCCATCCGCAATTCGACCTCGAGCCGGAGCGCCCGGGCCTGGGCGGGACGGCGCTGGACCCCGCGCTCGACAATCACCATGATCGCGGGCGCCAGCCCGCCTTCGCGGAGCGTTCCGAGCCGGACCTCGGGACAGTCGTGGCCCTCCGTTGACACCAGCTGATCGTAGGGCTGTGAGAATCCGACGGCATGGAGTTCGATCTACCCGACCATCACCGCCTGCTCCAGCGCACCGTCCGCGAGTTCGCCGAGCAGGAAATTGCGCCCGTCGCCGAAGAGCTCGACCGGGCCCATGCCTTTCCCTACGACATCGTCCGCCGCCTCGGCGAGCTGCACCTGATGGGGATCCCCTTCCCCGAGGAGTACGGCGGAGCCGGCAGCGACTCGCTCGCGTACGCGCTCGTGGTCGAGGAACTGGCGCGCGTCGACTCATCGGTGGCGATCACGCTGTGCGCCCACACCTCGCTCGGAACCCAGCCGATCTACCTGTTCGGTTCCGAGGCCCAGAAGCAGGATTGGCTCCCGCGCCTGTGCAGCGGCGAGCGGCTCGGGGCGTTCGGACTGACCGAGCCCGAGGCCGGCTCGGACGCCGGCAACACGCGAACCCGCGCCGCGCTCGAGGACGGGGAGTGGGTGATCAACGGCGCCAAGCAGTTCATCACCAACGCCGGGACCGACATCTCGGGGATGGTCGTGATCACCGCGGTGACCGGCACCGGGCGCGGGGCCGACGGCCGCGGTGGCGAGCGGACACCGGGTGAACGCGAGATCTCGAACCTGGTCGTCCTCAACGGCACGCCGGGTTACGAACCCGGGAAGCCGTACCGCAAGATGGGCTGGAACGCATCGGACACGCGCCCGCTGACGTTCGCCGACTGCCATGTGCCCGAGGACCACCTCCTCGGCCAACGCGGCGCGGGCTTTCGCCAGTTCCTCAACGTGCTCGACATCGGCCGGATCGGCGTCGCCGCGATGGGCGTCGGCCTCGCCCAGGGCGCGCTCGACCAGGCGCTCGCCTATGCCAAGGAGCGCCGCGCGTTCGGCCGTCCGATCTCGACGTACCAGGCGATCCAGAGCAAGCTCGCGAACATGTCGACCGAGATCGAGGCCACCCGGCTGCTCGTCCACAAGGCGGCGTACCTCAAGGACAAGGGCGCGAACTTCACGCTGACCGCCGCCCAGGCCAAGTTGAAGAGCGGGCGCGTGGCAGTGCGCGCCGCCGACGAGGCGGTCCAGATCCACGGCGGGTACGGCTACATCGAGGAGTACCCGGTCTGCCGCTTCTACCGCGACGCGAAGATCCTGACGATCGGCGAGGGCACCGACGAGGTGCAGGAGATGGTGATCGCCCGGGCCCTGGGGGCATGAGCGCGCGGGCGACGCTTCCGTTAGGGGTGGTGGTCGCGGCGGTGCTGGCGGTCGGCTCCGGGTCGGCGGCCGCACAGCCGGCGCCGGTCGAGTCGCGCCTGGCGGGCACCTACCAGATGACGGGCCGGGTCACGGCTGCCCACGACGTCCGCGGCGAGCGCGTGGGCGAGCTCGTGCAGCGAACGTGGACGTTCACGCCGCTGTGCGTCACCGGGCCGTGCGCCCAGGTTCGCCTGTTCCGGGCACGCGCGGACGCCACCGACACGCTGATCCTGACCCAGACCTCTCCCGGCCACTATTCGGGGTCGGGTCGCTTCTTCGCGCCGCTCAAGTGCGCGGGCACGGTCTACAGCGCCGGCGAGGAGGTGCCGTTCAACATCAACGTGACGGTCACCGCGACCACGACGGCGCCGGACGGGACGGTGCTCGCGCAGCAGATCGGCGCCACCTACGTGAACAAGTCCCGCCTGAACCTGACGCGCTGCGTGATCGTGCTCGGCCACGACTCCGCTCGTTACACCGGCACCGACATCACGAGCTGATCCGCAGCGATCGCAGCACGACGCCGACGGTCGCGAGCTGCCGGCGCCGCTCGGCGCGGGCGCCGGAGACGACGACGTACAGGCAGAACGGCCGGCCCGCGGACGTGAAGAACTCCTGCCGTCCGGCCTGGCCCGGGCGGGGGTGGGCCATGCCTCTCGCGCTGAAGCTGGTCGGGTCGAGCGTCGTCGGGATGCGGTGCGACGCGAACAGCCCTCTCCCGGGTTCGAGCCCGGCACCCGGGCGATACTCGGTCAGGGCGAGGAACGTGGCGCCGGGCGGCATCACCGACGTGCTCTGGCCGCCGAACTCGCCGTCTTCGAGCGGAAGCTCGAAGTCGCCGGCGTGGAGCGTGGCGCCGCCCTCCCGGCGCTTGAACAGCCGCCCACTCCAACCTCGCGGAAGCTCGATCCGCAGCCCGTGCGCCTCGAGCACGGTCATGACAGCGCGAGCGCGAGCGCGAGCATCACGGCCTGCGCCGCCACCACGCTCCACCGGGCCGGCGCGCGCCAGCGCGCCAGCGCGCGGTGGAACTCGAGCAGCCGGAGCTGGCTGCGCACGCCGGTGGCCGCCAGCGGCGTGAGGCCGCGCACGGCGCCGAAGCAGCCGACGGCGAGCGCGCCGGCCGGCGCGCTCGCCGTCAGGAACGCCGCCAGCAGCGCCACGTACGTCGCCGCACTCGCCACGATCGTGGTCACACCTACGCCAAGCTGGGCGCCGTAGCCTGCGCCGTACACCCAGCCTCGGTAGCGGTCGAGCCAGCGCTCGTCGACCTGCCGCCGGGGCCCGGGAACCGTGCGGGGCAGACCGTCCAGCACGATCGCAACCGCGATCGCCACCAGCAGCACGGACAACCGGGAGTGCACCGGCGGCACCACCGAGCCGAGCGCCCCCAGGGCGGCGCCGGCGCCCGCGGCCGCCACGGTGGCGGCAAGGAGGAAGGCGGTAACCGTGACTCCCCAGGTGGAATGCCGTCCCCGCTCGCCGAGCGGGGTGATGCTCGCCAGCATCGACTCGCCTCAGGGGGACCAGGCGGACGCCACGGCGGCCGTGATCGCGGCCGCGCAGCCGAGGACCAGCACTCCGCTCAGACGCGTCCCCCCGGGAACAGGCTCGGATGCTCGGGCCCGATGCCCGCCGCCGCCAACCGCTCGTCGACCCCCCGCTGATCCTCGACGGCGTCGCCGACCAACGATGTGAGCGCGCTCCAGGTGGTGGCGACGCCCTCGCCGCTGATCACGCCATCCTGCACGAGCACGAAGTACGGGGTGCCCGGGACGCCGTACTGCTCCCACGCCTCCGAGGACATCACCACCGGGACGCCGTCGGGGGCGAGCCGGCGGAGCTTCGCGGGTTGCTCGCGATCCGCTCCGCGGGTCACGATCACCGTGCGCAGCTCGGGGACGGGCCGTGCGTCGCCCAGCTTCTCCCAGAACCCGGCACAGCTGGTGCAGCCGCTGCCGAGGAACGCCAGCAGGGTCGGCGTGTCGTGGAAGGCCAGCTTGACGGCGTCGCCCGTGGGGGTGGCGCCGGCGAGCTCGGGCGCGGCCGCGTCGGTCCGCGCGCCCGCCGCGGGCTCCGGCAGGCTCCTGCCCCCCAAGTCCTCGGGTCCGAGCCGGCGGAGGATCTCGGCGTGGCTTCGCAGCAGCGCCGCGACGAGCACGATCAGCAGGACCAAGAGAACGGTCTCGACCGACACCACCGCGACCACCTACGCCCCGCCTCCTCCCGGGAGCTGCATCCCCAGGCCCTCGAGGCAGGGGTTGTTGTGCGTGCACGTCCGGTTGTCGACCATCTCGGTCGCGTTGCAGTTCATCGCTGGCACGGTGGCGGGGTTCCGGCACACCACCAGCCGGCAGACGACCTCGGTGGTGCCGGCGATCTGGGTGTTGCACTGCCCGTAGCGGAAGTGGTTGCAGTCGACCGCACGGTTGCCGCAGTCCCCGTGGGCGCACCGGCAGCGTCCCGGAAACACCGTGCCCGGGATCCGGTTGCAGTCGATGTAGTAGCGCACGCCCGCCTCGTGGCACTGGCCGTGTCCGCGGTAGCTCGTGCACTTCCACCAACCGGCGATGTAGGTATCGGGCGGACAGGCGTTGTTGCCGTTCTCGATCTCGCAGCAGAACGCGGTGTAGCCGTCGGCGCACTTGCTGCCGCGCGGGCATCGCTCGGGCCGGAGCACCCCCCACGCCGTCCCGGGGCGGACCAGATAGCGAATCGGCGCGACCGCGAACGCCGAGCCCGCGACTGCCGCGCGTGCCAGCGCCCCGCGCCGCGAGGTCCGCCGCTCGAGCGCTTCGCCGATCCAGGCGACGATGCTCATCCCGTGCTCCAGACGGCCCACGCCCGCGGTACCAACGTGTACACGAGCACGGTGGCGTACACCGCGCCGGCGATCCCGATCATGAGCACGACCGCGATCGGCACCGGCTGTCCGAGGACCCAGCCGAGCCCGCGGGGGCCGGCGACCGCCGCAGCCAGCGCCAGCGTCCCCAGCAGCTCGCTGGCGATCACGTGGGCCGGCGATACCGGAAAGTCGTCATCTCCAAAACACCCGCACGCCAGGCGCCGGCGCATGAGGATGACGGCCACCGCCGCGAACGAGCCGTACACCAGCGCGAGCGCCACCGCGAGCGCCCGGGTCGGATGCACCGCACACGCGGCGCCGAGCGCCACCTCCCCGGCGGCCAGCGCGCGGACCGCCCAGGGGCGGGCGTCGAGCGTCGCGGCGGCCCCAGCAGGCGCGCGCAGCTTCACAACGCCGGCGACGCACAGCAGCAGCGAGGCGACGACGAACGGGGGCGCGAGCGCGGCGCTCACCGCGCGAGATCCTCGGCCCGGCGCTCGAGCACGGTGGTGGCCGCGCTGGCGGGATCGATCTCGCGCGCGACCACGCGGTCGAGCAGCTCCTGCACCCCGGGATCCTCGCGGAGCGAGGCCTCGAGCTCGCGGCGCATACGGTAGGTGGCGAGCGCCAGCACCTCGTTGAGCAGGTTGCGGCGCCGGCGCTCGGACAGCGTCCCCTCGGCCTCCACGTACGCGTGGTGCTCGGCGAGCGTCTCGGCGAGCTCCTCCACCCCCTCGCCCCGCACCGCCTCGGTCTTGATGATTGGGACCTTCCAGCCGTCCCGCGGCCCGAGCGCGAGCACGTTCTTGATCTCGCGCACCATCGTGTCGGTCAGCGGGTGGTCGGCCTTGTTGATCACGATCACGTCGGGGATCTCCATCACGCCCGCCTTGAGCGCCTGGATCGAATCGCCCGACCCCGGCATTAACACGAGAACGACCGTATCGGCGTGGTCGATGATGTCGACCTCGGCCTGGCCGACGCCGACGGTCTCCAGCAGGATCACGTCGCGTCCCGAGGCGTCCATCAACAGCGCGGCTTGGAGCGACGCCTCGCTGAGCCCGCCGAGCGCGCCGCGACTCGCCATCGAGCGGATGAACACGCCGGGGTCGAGGAAGTGGTCGGACAGGCGGATCCGGTCGCCGAGCAGCGCTCCGTGGGTGAACGGCGAGGTCGGGTCGATCGACAGCACGGCGACTGTCCGCTCGCGCGCTCGCTCGAGCTTGGTCAGCGCGCCCAGCAGCGTCGACTTGCCGGCGCCGGGCGGGCCGGTGAAGCCGATCACCGCGGCGCGTCCGGTCTGGGGATAGACCTCCCTGACCAGCGCCCACCCGTCGGGGTCGTCGTTCTCGACCAGCGTGATCCCACGGGCGAGCGCCCGGCGGTCGCCGGCGAGAAGACGTTGCGCGAGTGATTCGTCGGCGCCTGCCATGACCCGGCAATCATGTCAGGGGTACGATCCTGCGGTGCAGTCGGTGAGCACCGAGCAGCTCGAGCGGAGGACGGGACGGCGTGATCCATTTTCTCCGCCGCCGCTCGTCCGCTCCGGCCCGCCGCCGCTGCACGGCGGCCCACTGGCGTTCCTGCGCTTCGCCCGCACGCACTACATGCTGCGCCCCGGCTACGCGGTGCTGGTGGCGCGTTGGCTGTGGCTGAAGCTGCGGTGGCGCGGCCGGCTGAAGACCGACGGCCTGTGCTTCGTGTGCCCGGGGGTGAAGTTCGAGATCGGCCGCGAGGCGTCCGTTTCGCTGGGCAGGTGGTCGTGGATCGGCCACGGATGCAAGGTCCGCGTGCACGAGGGCGAGCTGTCGATCGGCGCCAAATCGGTGCTCGGTCAGGACTGCACGTTCTCCGCCTACCAGCACATCGCGATCGGCCGGGAGTGCATCATCGCCGACCGGGTGATGATGATCGACTTCGACCACTCGACGGGCGATGTCGAGCGGACGATCCGCGAGCAGGGGATCTACAAGCGCGACGTCAACGTCGGCCACAACGTGTGGATCGGCTACGGGGCGTGCCTGCTGCGGGGCGTCTCGGTGGGCGACAACGCCGTGATCGGGACCAGCGCGGTCGTCACGTGCGACGTGCCCGCGAACGCCGTGGTCGCGGGCGTCCCCGCGCGGCTGATCCGGATGCGCAAGGCGCCGAAAACCTTCCGCTGGGGATAGCGCCCAGGGGGCGATCCGTCGGTTCCTGGAATGGTCGGCGGCGCCTGGCGGCGGCGCCTTCAGCCGTTCCGGCAGACCGCCAGGAAGTCGAGCGCGCGGTCGAGCCGCTCGGTCCGTAGCGCGAAGTCGCTGCTGGCGATCGCCGGCGTGAACCAGCCGTAGAACGCGTCGGTGATTTTCGCCCGCTTGTGGACCGAGTCCCAGCCGAGCGCGAGCGCGATCTCGTGTACGCGGAGCTTGCGCGCATGGAACAGTCCGAGCATCTGTACGTGCTCGAACGTGCCGCCGCACAGGGCGGTGAACTCTGCCGCCCGGTACTCGCGCAGATGCCAGGGGTTGTCCGACTTGGCGTGCCCCGCCGGCGCCAGCTTCAGCACGTTCGGGGTCGAGACGTAGGCGACGCCGCCGGGCTTCAGGATCCTTTCGAAGTGGGCGAGGACCGCGGGCGGATCGATCACGTGCTCGATCGTCTGGAGGAACACCACGGCGTCGTATGTGTTCGGCTCGCCGAACGTCTCCACCGCCCCCCACTCGAAGGTCAGATTCGGGCCGGTGTACCGGAGGCGGGCATGCTCGTGGGCCTCGGGATTGCCGTCGACGCCGACGACTGCTCGAGCCGTGCGGGCCAGCACGGCCGACCCGTAACCCTCGCCGCAGGCCATGTCGAGCACGACCCCGCCGGCGACCCGCCTGGCGATCCACTCGTAGACCACCAGATGGCGGCGATACCAGTAGTTCTCGGCGGGCACATCCGGCAGCGTGCGCTCACCGGTCAGTTCGAGCGGAGGAACTCCCGGAGGTTGGTTCTGCTGGACGTACAGGCTCACGGGCGCCTAGGGTAATGTCCTCGCGCCATGGTGGCACTGCGGAGAGCGGACGAGATCCGCGATGTCAACACCCGCTACCACGATGTCGCCGCCGAGAGCTACGACACCAAGTGGGGTATCGACTTCGGCGAGGTCGGGCAGGGCCAGGTGGTCGGCAAGCTCCGCAAGGTGCTCGGGTCGGCTGCTCTCGGCCGGGGGTTCGACCGCTCGCTCGAGGTGGGGGCCGGCACGGGCTATTTCAGCCTGAACCTGTTGCGCGCCGGCATCGTCCGCGACGCCACGTGCACCGACATCTCGCCCGGGATGGTCCGTACGCTGGCGGCGAACGCCGAGCGTCTCGGGCTGGAGGTGCGGGCGTTGCGGGCCGACGCGGAGTCGCTGCCGTTCGCCATGCAGAGCTTCGATCTCGTGCTCGGCCACGCCGTGCTTCACCACCTGCCGGATTTGGAGCGCGCGTTCTCGGAGTTCCACCGCGTCCTGAAGCCCGGCGGGCGGATCGTTTTTGCCGGTGAGCCGTCGCGCGTCGGGGACCGGCTCGCCGCGATTCCCAAGCGGAGCGCGGTCGCGCTCGCGCCCGTCTGGCGCCGCGTACTCCGGGTCGGGCCGCCGCCGCAGCCGCCGGATCCCGGGTGCCAGAGCGGCGCGGATCACCGTCTCGAGAAGGTGGTCGACATACACGCGTTCGCTCCCGACGATCTCGTGGGTCTCGCGCGTGCCGCCGGGTTCGCCGATGTCCGGGTGCGCGGCGAGGAACTGGTCGCGAACTGGTTCGGCTGGTTCAACCGCGCGCTCGAGGCGACGGCCAACCCCGACGACGTGCCGATGCTGTGGCGGCAGTACGCGTTCCGCGGCTACCTGCTCCTTCAGCGGCTGGACGAGCGGCTGCTCGAGCCGCTGCTGACCCCGTCGATCTTCTACAACCTGCTCGTCACGGCCCGTCGTCCCTAGACTGGGAGGGCGCATGCCCGAAGGCCCCTCGCGCGAGTTTCCGTTGTTCCCGCTCGGGATGGTGGCGCTGCCCGGAGAGTTGATCCCGCTCCACATCTTCGAGGAGCGCTACAAGACGATGATCGACGAGTGCATCGGCTCCGAACGTGAGTTCGGAATCGTCTGGCTGTCCGACGACGGCCTGCGCGAGGTGGGCTGCGCGTGCGCGATCGACCAGGTGCTCGAACGGATGGACGACGGCCGGATGAACCTGGTCGTCCGGGGCACGAGACCGTTTCGTGTCCTCGAACGCCAGGGTCACCTACCCTATCCGGCCGGCGTGATCGAGTTCGTCGAGGACCGCGACGACCAGGTCGACGCCGAGCTCGCGAAAGGGGCCCACGAGGCGTATGCCGAGCTGTACAAGCGCGCCACCGATCGCGAGCCCGATCCCGAGGAGGTGGCCGGGATGACCGCGTACGCGATGGCGGCCACGGTCGACTTCGGCCTCGACGCCAAGCAGGGCCTGCTCGACATGCGCTCCGAGAACGCCCGGCTGCGGCTGGTGACGCGGCTGTTCCGGGCCGCGATCAAACGGCTCGAGCTCGTCGACAAGGTGCAGGAGCGGGCGCGATCGAACGGCAAGGTCCGCTTCGGCGCGAGCTGAGGGCCCTGAGCCGGCGGTGGCGAGACTGGCATTTTTCCCAAGCGTTCCGCGCCACAGCCCACCCGACGCCGCCGGAGACACTTGCGGCTGCCGGCGCCGGCGCGTCAGGCGTTGTAGATGACCATGGCCGCCCCGAAGACGATGCAGTAGATGCCGAACGGGGTCAGCGTGCGCGTCTTGAAGTAGCGCATCAGGAAGTGCACGGTGAACACCGCCGCGATCGCCGCCGACACCGCCGCGATCACCGCGTCGCCCCGGATTCCGGCGCCGAGCGACCCGGTCAGATCGCTGAACTTGAACAGGCCAGCGGCCAGGATCGGGGGGGTGGCGAGCAGGAACGCGAACCGCGCCGCGTCCTCGTTGTCGAGCCCGCGCACCAGGCCGGTGGCCATGCAGATGCCGTCGCGGCTGAGGCCGGCGATCAGGGCGAAGCTCTGGAAGAACCCGATCACACCGGCCTCCTTGTACTCGAGCGTGTCGAGCCGGCGGCCGCCGTCGCGTTTCATCCCTTCGCGGGCGGCGAGCGCGCGGACCTCGGCGCGCCTCCGGAACCGCTCGGCGCCGAGCAGGATAAAGCCGTTGACGACCAGGAAGATCGACGCGGCTAGCGGTTTGGCGAGCGCCATCCGGATCGGACGCTCGAGCACCAGCCCGAGGATTCCCACCGGGATCGTCGCGATGATGATCAACCAGGCCAGCCGCTCGGTCGAGGTCTCGACCCTGCGCTTGCGTAAGGTCGAGAAGAACGCGCCGATGACCTCGATCCACGTCCG
>Ga0335080_10000863_pt1 | contig 28731 bp, 30 predicted proteins | sample Lox_Sample_34_FD_206720 | JGI IMG/M metagenome (GOLD analysis project Ga0335080, IMG submission 206720) | Soil microbial communities from Loxahatchee National Wildlife Refuge, Florida, United States - Lox_Sample_3.4 | ecosystem: Environmental > Terrestrial > Soil > Wetlands | place: USA... | reverse complement strand
TCGAGGTGGAGGAGTACATCCCCGAGGTGGAGGAGGACGCGTCGAAGCAGCAGACGCGCCCGCCGGTGGTGACGGTGATGGGCCACGTCGACCACGGCAAGACCTCGCTCCTCGACGCCATCCGCAAGGCGGACGTGGCCGGAGGAGAGGCCGGGGGCATCACCCAGCACATCGGCGCCTACTCGGTCCAGACCGCCCACGGGCCCATCACCTTCCTCGACACCCCGGGCCACGAGGCCTTCACCGCCATGCGCCAGCGCGGTGCGCAGGTCACCGACCTCGTCGTCCTGGTGGTGGCGGCCGACGACGGCGTGATGCCCCAGACGGTGGAGGCCATCAAGCACGCCAAGGCGGCCGGGGTGACCATCCTCGTCGCCATCAACAAGATCGACAAGCCGGGCGCCTCGCCCGAGCGGGTGATGCAGCAGCTGACGGAGTACGAGCTCGTGCCCGAGCAGTGGGGCGGCACCACCATCATGATGCCGGTCTCGGCTCGCACCAAGGACGGGCTCCCCGAGCTGCTCGAGTACATCGCCCTCCAGGCCGAGGTGCTCGACCTCAAAGCCAACCCGGAGAAGTCGGCCACCGGCGTGATCGTCGAGGCCAAGCTGGAGAAGGGTCGCGGCCCGGTGGCCACCGTGCTGGTGCAGGACGGGACCCTGCGCGTCGGCGACGCCATGGTGACCGGCAGCCACCACGGCAAGGTGCGCGCCATGATGAACGAGCGCGGCGAGCAGGTGAAGGAGGTGCTGGCGGGCTACCCGGTGGAGGTGCTGGGGCTCTCGGGCGTGCCCACCGCCGGCGACGAGTTCAACGTGGTGAGCGACGAGAAGGCGGCCAAGGAGGTCGCCGAGCACCGGGCCGAGAAGGCGCGGCAGAAGGAGCTCTCGTCGGTCAAGAAGGCCACCCTCGAGGACCTGTTCGCCAAGGCCAAGTCGGGCGGAGCCAAGGAACTGAACGTCGTCGTCAAGGCGGACGTGCAGGGCTCGGCCGAGGCCGTCTCCCAGGCGCTCGAGAAGCTCGGGACCCGCAAGGTGAAGGTGAGCGTCCTCGACAGCGGAGTGGGAGCGGTCACCGAGTCGGACGTGCTCACCGCCGCGGCCGGCAAGGCCATCATCGTGGGCTTCCACACCAAGCCCGAGACCAAGGTCGACCAGATCGCCAGCCAGCAGGGAGTGAAGATCCTGCTCTTCGACATCATCTACGAGGCGGCCGACAGCGTCCGCAACGAGATGGTCAACCTGCTCGACCCCATCATCAAGGAGAAGGCGCTCGGCAAGGCGGAGGTGCGGGCGGTCTTCAACATCCCGCGCTCGGGCGTCATCGCCGGGTGCGCCGTCACCGAAGGGGTGGTGAAGCGCACCGGCCACGTGCGGGTGCTGCGCGAGCGCAAGGTCGTGTTCGCCGGCAAGATCGGTTCCCTCAAGCGGGTGAAGGACGACGTCAAGGAGGTCCAGGCCGGCTTCGAGTGCGGCATCGGCGTCGAGGGCTACCAGGACGTGAAGGTCGGCGACGTCCTCGAGGTGTTCGAGCTCGAGGAGATCCGGCCGTCGCTCGACTAGGGCGGCCGCGGGAGGGCGACGGGCGCCCTTCCCGAACGAAGGGGACGCCCCGTCCCGGGCGAGGAAGCGGGGACCGCGGGTCCTCCCATCGGCATGTTCGTCGGCATCCTCCGCCTCACCCTGCACCTGCCCGCGCCCGGCTCGCTCAAGTCGAAGCGCCACCTCTTGCGCTCGGCGCTCGACCGGGTCCGGGCGCGCTTCAACGTCGCCGCCGCCGAGGTGGACGAGAACGACCTGTGGCAGCGAAGCGTGGTGGGGGTGGTGGCGGTGAGCAACGACAGCGCCTTCGTGAACGAGGTGCTCGACAAGGTGACCGACTTCATCGCCGGGGTCCACGGCGGGCAGCTGCTCGTCACCGACCGGCAGATGGAGATCGTCCCCTTCGGCGAGGGGCTGGGCCAGGGCTGGCGGACCCTGGCCGAGGCGGAGGAGGCGGGGGACGCCGGGAAGGGGGAAGAGGACGATGGCCCATGACCGTCCGGCGCGCGTGGCCGAGGAGCTGCAGCGCGAGATCTCGCAGCTGCTGGCCCGCGGTCTCAAGGATCCGCGCATCAAGGGTTTCATCACCGTCACCGGGGCGAAGATGTCGCCGGACCTGAAGGAAGCCGCCCTCTTCGTGTCCATCCACGGGGAGGAGGCGGTGCGGAAGGAGACGCTCGCCGGGCTGAAGGCGGCGGCGAGCTACCTGCAGCGCGAGGCGGCCCGCAACCTCCGGCTGCGCTACGTCCCGCACCTCCGCATCGTCTACGACGAGAGCGTCGAGGAGGGCGACAAGATCGAGCGGCTGCTCAAGGAAGTGAAGGCGAAGGAAGGCTGGTAGCCCGTTGGACGGCGTCCTGGTCGTCGACAAGCCCTCGGGGCCGACGAGCTTCGAGGTGGTCGACCGGGTGCGCCGGGCGCTCGGCGAGAAGAAGGCGGGCCACACCGGCACCCTCGACCCCATGGCCACCGGCGTGCTCGCCGTGTGCCTGGGCGAGGCGGTGAAGTTGCAGCAGTTCCTCACCGAGGGCGACAAGGCCTACCAGGCCACCGTGGCCTTCGGGGCCGCCACCGACACCGAGGACGCCGAGGGGAGGGTGACCGAGCGGGGCGATCCCTCCGGGCTCTCGGCCGGCGCGCTGGTGGCGGCGCTCGCCGGGTTCGTGGGTGAGTCGTCGCAGCTGCCGCCCATGTACTCGGCGGTGCGGGTCGGGGGGAGGCGGCTCCACGAGGCGGCGCGCGCCGGCGACCGGGTGGTTCGCGAGCCGCGCCGGGTGCGCATCCACTCCCTCGAGCTAACCTCGCTCGAGCCGGCGCGGGACGGGCTCGCCCTCGCCCGGATCGCGGTCCGCTGCGGCAAGGGGACCTACGTGCGGACCCTCGCCGCCGACCTGGGGCGCGCCGTGGGAGTGCCGGCCCACCTGGCGGCGCTCCGACGCACCGCCGCCGCGGCCTTCACCCTCGAGGGCGCCCTGCCCCTTGCCGAGGCGCTCGAGCTCGGCCGGCGCGACCCGGCGGCGCTCGCGGCGCGCCTGGTCGCGCCCGCGGCGGCGCTCCCCCACCTCCCCCTCGTCGCGCTCGGGCCCGAAGAGGTGGCGGAGATCGCCCACGGCCGCTCGCTCCCTCGAAGGGCGCCCGGACCCCTCTGCCGGGCCGTGGACGGAGAGGGCCGGCTCGTCGCCATTTGCGCACCCACCCCGGCCGGCGATCGCCTCCGGCCTCTCCGGGTGATGGTGCAACCCCGCGAGAAGACGGGAGCGGAGGTGGGAAAGCGTTGACGGGAGCGCGCCGATCGCTTATCAGACTCTCTTCCACCTGCCATCCACTGTCCCCGCGGCGCAACGCCTTCGCCCTCGAGACGGGAGTGGCCTTCGAACAGGGAGCAGCACGTATGGCGCTCGTCACCGAGAAGAAGACCGAACTCGTCCAGAAGTACCGCCGGCACGACTCCGACACCGGATCGCCCGAGGTCCAGGTGGCGCTCCTCACCGAGCGGATCACGTATCTGACCGATCACTTCAAGACGCACAAGAAGGACCACCACAGCCGCCGCGGCCTGCTCAAGCTCGTTGGCCAGCGGCGCCGGCTCCTAGACTACCTCCGGCAGGTCGATCAGAACCGGTACCGGCAACTCATCGACCAGCTGGGGCTGAGGAAGTAGCAGAGTCCGTTTCCGTGCCCGGGTTCTCCGCAGAGGGGCCCGGGCGCGCCGCGCCCCCGGCGAGCGGGGGCCGGCAGTCCAACAGGCCCGCCCAAGCGAGCGGGCCGGCGCGCGAACCGGCGGGCGCTTCCGTTTCCGACTCGGACGTCCCTCCCCCGCGGAGGGGCGTCCCAGTGAGAAACAGAGGCACCGCGGGCCCGAGCGACGGCAGCTCGCCCGGCGGGACCGGGGCTCCCAGGGAGGAGCTCCGCTTTCCGCGAGAAGGTGCCAGATGAAAGCCATTCAGCAGTCCGCCAAGGTCGGCGATCGCGAGATCGTCCTCGAGACCGGCAAGATCGCGAAGCAGGCCGACGGCGCGGTGTGGGTTCGCTCCGGCGACAGCATCGTGCTCGTCACCGTGGTGTCGGCGAAGGAGCGCAAGGAGGGGATCGACTTCTTCCCCCTCACCGTCGACTACCAGGAGAAGCTCTTCGCCGCCGGCAAGGTGCCCGGGAGCTTCTTCCGCCGGGAGGGGCGCCCCACCGAGAAGGAGACGCTCACCTCCCGCATCGTCGACCGCTCCTGCCGCCCCCTCTTCGCCGAGGGCTACGCCAACGAGACGCAGATCATCGCCACGGTGGTCTCCTTCGACCAGGAGAACGACAGCGACGTCCTCGCCCTCACCGGCGCCTCGGCGGCGCTGCAGTGCTCGGACGTCCCCTTCCAGGGCCCCATCGCCGGCGTCCGGGTGGGCCGCCTGAACGGCCAGTTCGTCGCCAACCCCACCCTGGCGCAGCGGGCCGAGAGCGACCTCGACCTCGTCATGGCCGCCTCCGCCGACGCCATCGTCATGGTGGAGGGCGGGGCGCGGGAGATCCCGGAGGGCGTCATGGTGGACGCGCTCCTCTTCGGGCAGGCGGCGGTGAAGGAGTTGCTGGCGGCGCAGGTGACCCTGGCGCAGCGGGCGGGGGCGAAGCCGAAGCGCACCTTCGAGGCGCCCCCGAACGACCCCGAGCTGCGGGCCAAGGTGAAGGCCCTCACCTGGGAGAAGGTGAAGGAGGCCTACGGGCGCCACGAGAAGCACGACCGCTACGGCCGGCTCTCCGAGATCAAGAAGGGGCTCCTCGAGGCGCTCAAGGCCGAGGCCGGCGGCGACCCGGCGAGGCTCGCCGCCCTGGCGGGGCGCGAGAAGGAGCTGAAGGGCTACTACGAGGACGTGAAGTACGAGTACATGCGGAAGATGATCACCGACGAGGGCCGCCGCATCGGCGGCCGCGGGGCCGCCGACATCCGCGCCATCACCTGCGAGGTGGGGCTCCTGCCGCGCGTCCACGGCTCGTCGCTCTTCACCCGCGGCGAGACCCAGGCGCTCGTGGCCACCACCCTGGGCACCGCCGAGGACGAGCAGCGGGTGGAGCTCCTCACCGGCATGCACTTCAAGCGGTTCATGCTCCACTACAACTTCCCGCCCTTCTCGGTGGGCGAGGTGAAGTTCCTGCGCAGCCCGGGGCGGCGCGAGATCGGCCACGGAGCACTCGCCGAGCGGGCGCTCCGCCAGGTGATGCCCGCCGAGGACAAGTTTCCCTACACGGTGCGGGTGGTCTCCGACATCATGGAGTCGAACGGCTCCTCCTCGATGGCCTCGGTCTGCGGCGGGTGCCTCTCGCTCATGGACGCGGGCGTCCCGGTGCGCGCCCCGGTGGCGGGGATCGCCATGGGGCTCATCAAGGAGGGGGAGAAGATCGCCATCCTCTCCGACATCCTCGGCGACGAGGACCACCTCGGCGACATGGACTTCAAGGTGTGCGGCACCGAGGCCGGCATCACCGCCATCCAGATGGACATCAAGATCGGCGGGGTCACCCGGCAGATCCTGGAGAGCGCGCTCGCCCAGGCAGCCCAGGGGCGCAAGCACATCCTGGGCGAGATGGCGAAGGCCCTGGAGCAGCCGCGTGCCGACATCAGCGCCTACGCGCCGCGCATCACCACCATCAAGATCCGGCCCGAGCGCATCAAGGACGTCATCGGGCCGGGCGGCAAGGTGATCAAGGACATCACCGCCCGCACCGGCTGCGCCATCAACATCGAGGACGACGGCTCGGTCTCCATCGCCAGCGCCAACCAGGTCCAGGTCGACCAGGCCATCAAGATGATCAAGAACCTGACCCAGGAGGCGGAGGTCGGAAAGACCTACATGGGAACGGTGCGCAAGATCGCCGAGTTCGGGGCCTTCGTGGAGATCTTCCCCGGCACCGACGGTCTCATCCACATCTCCGAGCTCTCGGACAAGCGGGTGAAGAGCGTCTCCGAGGTGCTGCAGGAGGGCGAGGAGGTGCTCGTGAAGGTCATCTCCGTCGACCGCTCCGGCAAGGTCCGCCTCTCCCGCAAGGAAGCTCTGGCCGACGCCGCCAACAAGAAGGCCGAGGCCGAGCCCGCCAAGACCTAGGGCGAGCCAAGCCCGGGAGGAGAGCGAGCCGCGTGCCGGTGGTGGTCAAGGTGCGGCGGGTGGGCGGGCGCGGGCCGCCGCTCGAGCTGCCGCGCTACATGACCGAGGGGGCGGCCGGCCTCGACCTGCGCGGGGACGAGGCGGTGCAGCTCGCCCCCGGCGAGCGGCGCCTCGTCTCCACCGGCCTCTCGGTGGAGATCCCGCCGGGCTACGAGGGGCAGGTGCGCCCCCGCTCCGGGCTGGCCCTCCGGCACGGGGTGGGGATGGTGAACGCCCCCGGCACCATCGACAGCGACTACCGGGGCGAGATCGGCGTCCTCCTCGTGAACTGGGGACAGGCGCCGGTGGCGCTCGCCCGCGGGGAGCGCATCGCCCAGCTCGTCATCGCTCCCGTCGTCCGCGCCGAGATCGTGGTGGTGGAGTCGCTCGAGGAGTCGGGGCGGGGAGGCGGCGGCTTCGGCTCCACCGGCCGCTGACCGGCCCCCCCCGGCGGGCCGCCGGTCGGGTAGATTCGGGGGAGGAGCCCCGACAAGGGAGAAGAGCCCATGATCCCCCGCTACAGCCGTCCGGAGATGGCTCGCATCTGGTCGCCGGAGCGGCGCTTCCGCATCTGGCTCGACGTGGAGCTCTCCGCCGCGCAGGCCATGGTGGAGCTCGGTCAGGTCCCGCCCGAGGACTACCAGGCGCTGGAGCGGACGTTCCGGGGGTTCGAGTTCGGGCCCGCCGACGTGGCGCGCATCGACGAGATCGAGAAGGTGACGAAGCACGACGTCATCGCCTTCCTCACCTTCGTGGAGGAGAAGGGCGGCTTGCCCGCTCGCCACCTGCACCGGGGCATGACCTCCTCCGACGTGCTCGACACCACCCTGGCGGTGCAGCTGAAGGAGGCGACCGCGCTCCTCCTCGCCGACATCGACCGGGTGCGCGCGGCAGTGAGGAAGCGGGCGCTCGAGCACCGGCGCACCCCCATGATGGGGCGCAGCCACGGCATCCACGCCGAGCCGGTGACCTTCGGCCTGAAGCTGGCCGGCTGGTACGACGCCTGGGGCCGCCGGCGCGATGCGCTCGAGCGCGCCGGCCGGGTGGCCGCAGCCGGCAAGATCTCCGGCGCCGTCGGCACCTTCGCGAGCGTCGACCCGAGGGTGGAGGCCCGGGTGATGGAGCGGCTCGGCCTTCCCGGCGCCGAGGGTGCCGCCACCCAGGTCGTCGCCCGCGACCGCCACGCCGAGCTCTTCTGCGCCATCGCCCTCGCCGGCGCCACGCTGGAGCAGCAGGCGACGGAGGTGCGCCACCTGCAGCGCACCGAGGTGCGCGAGGCCGAGGAGCCCTTCACCGCCGGGCAGAAGGGAAGCTCGGCCATGCCGCACAAGCGCAACCCCATCCTCTCGGAGAACCTGACCGGGCTCGCCCGGCTCTTGCGCGGCTACGCTGTCCCGGCCCTGGAGGACGTGGCGCTATGGCACGAGCGGGACATCAGCCACTCCTCGGTGGAGCGGGTCATCGGCCCCGACGCCACCATCGCCCTCGACTTCGCGCTCAACCGCTTCGCCGGGATGGTGGAGAACCTGCGCGTCTACCCCGAGCGGATGCGGGAGAACCTGGAGCTCACCGGGGGGCTCTACGAGGCGCAGCGGGTGCTGCTCGCCCTGGTGGAGAAGGGCGTGCCCCGGCAGGAGAGCTACGTCTACGTCCAGCGCAACGCGATGAAGGTCTGGGAGGAGAAGGTCGACTTTCGCACCGCGCTGAAGAGGGACCCCGACGTGCGGCGCGTGCTCTCGGAGGCGGAGGTGGACGCCTGCTTCGACCTCGACCACCACCTGCGGCACGTCGACACCATCTTCGAACGGGTCTTCGGCCCGCGCGTCGGCTAGGGACGGCGACCGCCCCTCGCCTCACGAGAAGAGGCGGCCGATGCGCTCCAGGAACACGGCGATGGGGTCGCGGCGGGCGATGCCGGTAGCTCCCCCCGGCCGGGGGCGGACGCGATGCGAGGGCAGGGTGACGGGGGGAAGCTCGCTGCTCGCCCCGAACCCCCACAAGTCCGGAAAGAGCCCCTCGGGAAAGTCGGGGCCGGGTGGGCGGAGAACGCGTCCGGAGTGCCTCATCGATCGCCTCTCAGATTACGGTCCCTAGTGTATTCCTCCCGCCGGTGCCAGGAGCGGGAGCGCGAGTGCCCATGTGGGGCGGGCGGGCCCCGAAAACGGACGCTTGTCCCGCGACGATGGGATAGGGAGAGGGAGTGCTCCGCGAGCTCGTCCTCTCCGACCGCGTCCGGCTCTTCACGCTCGGCGGCGACGAGCTCGCCACGAGCTACGGGGCGAACTGCGTCGCCGTCCGCGGCGAGCGCGGCACGCTCCTCGTCGACCCTCTCGTCGCCCCGGCGCACGCCCGGCAGGTCGAGGAGGCGCTCGGCCGCACCGGGTTCCCGCCCGTGGAGGAGGTGGTGCTCACGCACCACCACACCGACCACGCCCTCGGGGCCGGCCTATTCGGCAGGCGGGGGACGAGGGTCGCCGCCCACCGCCTTTGCGCCCTCTCCATGGCGGCGGAGCACCCGGCGCTCGTCGCCGCCAGGCGCTCCGACCCCCGCCTCTCCGATCTCTTCTCCGACGCCTGGCCCCACCGGCCCGGGGTGCTCTTCGAGGCACGCCACCGGCTCGACCTCGGCGGCCTCCCCGTCGAGGTTCGCCACCTCGGGCACGGCCACACCCCTGGTGACGCGGTGGTGGTGGTCCCGGCGGAGGGGCTGGCGGTGTGCGGCGACCTCGTCCTGCGGGGCTACCACGCGAACTACGAGGACGCCGACCGACGCGGGGCGAGGGAGGCGCTCCGCGACCTCGCGCTCGCGGCCGAGCGCTTCGTCCCCGGCCACGGGGAGCCCGGCGGCCCGGAGCTCCTCGCCGCCCAGGCCGCCTACCACGAGGAAGTGGAGCGGCTCTCCCGGGCGGCCCGCACCCCAGCAGAGGCGGAGGAGGCCCTGCGCGAGCGCTTCCCCGGCCACCTCCTTGAGGCGGCGCTCCCGGTGGCGGTCCGCTTCTTCCGCGGGCCCGCCCCCTAAAGGCGGCTAGAGATAGCCCTTCGCGGAGAGGTTCCGGCGGATGCGGTCGGCGACGCTCCCCACCTCGGAGCGGAACTCCTCACCGGTGAGGCGCTCGAATACCTCGATGTACTTGCTCGCCAGCATCACCCGGACGTCGTCGGTGAGCGGCGGAGGCTTGCCGTGGCCGGAGAAGCCGTGCTCCTTGATGAGCCACTGGCGGATGTTCTCCTTGTCGAGCATCTCCTGGTCCTGGCCGGCGGCGAAGCGCCTCTCGTAGCTGTCGGCGATCCAGTAGCGGGAGCTGTCCGGGGTGTGGATCTCGTCGATGACGACGAGCTTGCCGTCGGCGATCCCCATCTCGTACTTCGTGTCGACGAGGATGAGGCCGCGGCTCTTCGCCCACTCCTGCCCGCGGGCGTAGAGGCGGCGCGCCACCGCTGTCGCCTCCTGCCAGATCGCCTCGGAGACGAGCCCCTGCCTCACGATCTCCCGCTCGCTGATGGGCTCGTCGTGCTTGCCGTACTCCGCCTTGGTCGAGGGGGTGATGACGGGCTCCGCGAACCTCTGGTCCCGGCGCAGGTCGGAGGGCCAGTCGATGCCGTAGGCCCCCGCCTTCCCGGCCTGGTAGTCCCGCCAGAGCGAGCCGGTGATGTAGCCGCGGACGATGATCTCGACCGGGAGCGGCTTCGCCTTCCTCACCACCATCACGCTCGGGTCGGGGGCGGAGAGGAGGTGGGTGGGGGCGATGTCCCGGACCTTCTCGAACCAGAAGAGGGTGAGGCGCGAGAGCACCTCGCCCTTGAAGGGGATGGTGCCGAGCACGTGGTCGAAGGCGCTGATGCGATCGGTGGTGATCATCACGATCTGGTCCCCCCGACCGTAGTTGTCGCGGACCTTGCCGCGGTAGAGCGACCCGAGCCCGGGCGCGTCGAACTCGCCGAGGGTGTGGGAGAGCTGCTGGCGGAGCTTTTGGTCGGGGATCATGGCGGCGGATGCTAGCATCCCGGTCCCACCGCCGCGACACCTCCCCGGGGTCGCGCCCGGGGTGCGAACGGAGGAAGGGCCCGCCTTGCCGGAGAACGTGCTCGTGGTGCTCCACCGCCCCTCCAGCGCCGAGAACCTCGGCGCCGTGGCCCGGGTGATGGAGAACTTCGGCCTTTCGCGCCTCTCGGTGGTGGAGCCTGCGGCCTGGAGCGGGAGGCCGCGACGCGGCCTGGCCCGCACGGCCCGGGCCGACGTCCTCGCCCGGGCGCGCAAGACCGCTCGCAGGGCCGCCCACCTCCTCTCCTCGGCCGAGTTCCACCCCACGCTCGGGGCGGCGCTCGCGGACACCACCTGGGCCTGCGGGACGACGTCGCGGCGGGTGGAGGGGCGCCCGCGCCTCACCCCCAGGGAGCTCGGTGCCGAGGTCGCCGCGCGAGCCCGCCGCGGGCCGGTGGCGGTGGTGCTCGGGGAGGAGCGGCGCGGCCTCTCCGACCGCGAGCTCGACCTCTGCGGCGCCGTCTGCACCATCCCCACCCGACCGGAGTACGACTCGATGAACCTGGCCCAGGCGGCGGCGGTGCTCTCGTACGAGGTGGCGCTCGCGCGGGGGGCCGGGCTCGCCGCCGAGGGGGGCGAGGAGCCGGCGCGCCATCGCACGGTGGAGGCGCTCTGGGAGGGGCTTCGGGGCCTCCTCGCCGAGGCGGGCTACCTCAACCCCCAGAACCCGGAGGCCATCCTGGCGGAGTGGCGCCGCCTGCTCGCGCGCGCGCAGCCGACGCAGCGGGAGGTGGAGCTCCTCCTGGCGGCGGAGCGGGCGCTGAGGCGGCGGCTCCAGGTCGCCGAGCGCGGCTAGCCGGCGGCCGGGGCCTGTGCGGCGGGAGCGGCCTCGACCGGCTGTACCGGCGCGCCCTTGCGGCTCTTCTTCCAGGCGTCGTGGTGCTCCTGGCAGAGGCCGTGGGCGAACACCTTCTTCTTGCACTCCTCCTTGCTGCAGGTCTTGTAGCGGCGCGGCCGGGCCTCGAGCTCCCCCCGGCGCCACTTCTGGTAGTGGAAGAAGCACAGCCCCTTGGCGCGGTAGGAGCGCTTGCACCCCGCCACCGAGCAGGCCCTCTTGCCGCCCCCCTTTGCCTTCGGGGCCTTCTTCTTCTTCTTCGCCTTCGCAGTCGTGTCGGCCATTTCCCTAGTTCTCGCAGAGCAATTGGAGACGAATTCTCGAGATGCGTCCGGCGCCGTTGCCCGGCGCGGGTCGCGCTAGATAACCCGACCCCCGGCCCGGATGCAACCCCGCGATTTCAAGGGGAGCGGGGGGGTCCCTGGTGCTCGGCCACGATTCGGTCGAGCGCGCTCCGGTCGGCCTCGGAGTGGCGCTCCTGCACGACCGGCGCCTTCGCGGCGGCGGGGCCGCTCCGCGCCGCCGCGTGCGCGGCCCGCTGCGGGGCGCGTGCCCCCGCACGGCGCTCCGGCTCGGCGCGACCGAAGGCGTCCGCGATCTCCTTCAGTCCGCCCTCCACGAAGGCCATGGTGGAAGCCGCGGCCCGGTAGCGCTCCGCCACCGTGCGGCCGTGCAGCGGGACGAAGGCGGCGACGACGGCGAGGGAGCCCAAGACGAGGACCCATACGAGGAGCCGAGCCATGTAGGGAAGGGTGCCACCCCCGCCGGGTGGCGTCGAGTTTTCGGGCGCTCGCTGCGGGCGGCGGTCAGCCGCCCGTCCCGCCGAGCCAGCGAGCGAGGTCGCGGGCGGCGCGGGCGACGTTCACGGCCCCGGCCGCCTCGAGCTGGCGCAGGGGGACGAAGCCCCAGGCGACCGCGACGAAGGGGACCTCGGCCGCCCGGGCGGTGGCGAGGTCGACGGCGCTGTCCCCGACGAAGACCGCCTCCTGCGCCCGCGCGCCGAGCTGCTCCAGGATCCGGAGGGTCCCGGCGGGATCGGGTTTGCGCGGGGCCTCGTCCCCGCCCACCACCGTCTCGAAGCGGTCGAGGACTCCGAGCCCTTCCAGGATGCGGCGCGCCATCGGCCCCGGCTTGTTCGTGTGCACGGCGAGCGGAATCCCGGCCCCGGCGAGGAGTGCCTCCACCCCAGGGTAGAGCCGGGTGTGGTCGAGGAGGTGCTCGTCGTAGTGGGCGCGCCAGAGCGCCATGGCCTTCTCGCGCAGGTCCGCGCGCGGGGCGACGGCCCGGGCGACGAGGCGGGCGGCCCCCTCGCCGACGAAGCCGACCACCTCCTCGAGGGTGCGGGGCGGGAGGCCGAGCTCCCGGAGCGCGTGCGCCACCGCCAGGTGGAGGTCCTCTCGCGAGTCGACGAGCGTGCCGTCGAGGTCGAACACGGCGGCCTTGGTCACTTCTTCTCCTCCTCGCCCACGATGACGAACTCCACCCGCCGGTTCTTGGCGCGCCCGAGCGCGGTGTCGTTCGTGGCGATGGGCCTCGTGAAGCCGAAGCCGGCCGCCAGGAGCCGGGCCGGCGCGACGCCGCGGGCGACGAGCGCCCGCACCACCGCGGCCGCCCGGCGCTCCGAGAGGCTCTGGTTGTAGGCGGCCGTCCCGACGATGTCGGTGTGCCCTTCCACGCGCACGCGCGTGATCTCCGGGTGATTCTTCAGGATGGCGGCGATGTCGTCGAGGATGTGGTCCGACTCGGGCTTGATGGTGTCCTTGCCGAAGTCGAACTGGATCATGTCCCGCAGGGAGAGGCGCTCCGCCTGGATCTCCACCACCGGCTCCTCGCCCAGCGGGCAGCCGTCGTTCTGGGCCGGGCCCGGCTCGAGGGGGCACTTGTCGTCGATGTCCGGCACCCCGTCCCCGTCGGTGTCCGGGCAGCCCTCGAGCTCGCGCGGGCCCTTCTCGTCCGGGCAGCGGTCCAGGTAGTCGGGCACGCCGTCGCCGTCCCGGTCCGGGCAGCCCTCGAGCTCCGCCGGGCCGGCCGCGTCCGGGCAGCGGTCGCGGTCGTCGGGGATCCCGTCGCCGTCGCGGTCGCGGTTCAGGTGCTCCCAGCGGAGGGCGACGAAGGCGCGGAACACCTCGCGGCCGTAAGCCCCCCCGAAACCGGAGCCGATCCCCACCTCGGCGGCGAGCTCGGGAGCGACGGCCGCGCGCAGCCCGGCGCGGACCTCGATGGGCAAGGAGTAGCGCGCCGACCCGTCGTAACCGTCGGGCACCTGGCCCGAGACCTCGCCGATGGCCTTCCAGGCATCGAACCTCCCGGCCGGGGGCAGGTCGACGGCCGCCCCCACCCCCCAGTCGAAGGCGCTCGGGACCACCAGGTTCAGGTACTGCCCCGGTTCCGCCCGGAAGGAGTACCCGAGCTGGGCGTCGAGGCGGACGCGCCCGACGGTGCCGGTGACGACGGCCGAGGGGGTGGCGACGAATCCGTTCGAGGCGAAGGCCTGCCCGTCGCCGGTGGGGAGCTCGAGGTCGACGAGGAGCGACGCCTCGAGCGGGACCGGGAGCCGGAAGAGGGAGTGGGGCCCGGCGTTGAGCACCGGGAGCTTGCCGAGGAGGCGCAGGTCGCCGAGCGCCACCGCCGCCACCGGATCGGCGAGCGGCCCCGAGACCCCGAGCGAGGTGAGGGGGGCGAGGTTGGAGGACTGGAAGGCCACGAGCGGGAGGGCCGCGCCCACCTCCACCAGGCCGAAGCTGTAGGCGCCCTCGAGGTCGAGCGTGAGGCGGTTGGTGACGAGGTATCCCAGGACCTCCGTTCCCTTCTTCCAGGGGATGAGGCCGTTCAGGTAGCCGAGTTGCACCGTGGCCCCGTAGCTCCGCTCCCAGGGGACCTCGGCGCTGTTGAGGGTGAAGTCAGAGTCGAGCAGCGGCGTCACGGTGAAGGGATCGGCGTCGAAGCCGCGCCGGGCGGGATCGTCCGCGCGCGCCACCGTCGCAGCGGCGGCCGCGGTGAGCGCCAGGGCGAGGGCGGCCGTGCGCATGCCGCGAGAGTAGGGGAGCCCCCCGGTGCCGGCAAATTCCCACCCGCCCGCGGCGCGGGCGTTCAGGCGGCGCCGCGCACCTTGCCGATGGCACCGTTGGTCCGACGGTGCAGCACCGCCAGCAGCGCATCGTGCACCGCCGGGTCGATCTGGGTGCCGCGCAGCCGCCCCAGGATCTCGACCACCTCCGCCGGTTCGAGCGCCGGCTGGTAGGGGCGGCTCGACGTGCAGGCGTCCCAGGTGTCGGCGGCGTTGACGATGCGGGCGACGAGCGGGATGGTCACGCCGATGAGGCCGTCCGGGTAGCCTCCGCCGTCCCAGCGCTCGTGGTGGCTGCGGATGGCGGGGAGCGCGTCCCGCAGGAGCTCCACCTCGCGCACGATGTCCGCGCCGATGGCCGGGTGCTGGCGCATGAGCGACGTCTCCGGGCCGGTGAGCGGGACGGTCTTGCGCAGGAGCGCCTCGGGCACCCCGATCTTCCCCACGTCGTGCAGGAGGCCGCCGTACTCGAGCGCCTGGAGCGTGGTGGCGTCGCAGCCCATCTCGCGGCCGACCTCGACCGCCAGTTCGGCCACGCGCCCGTTGTGGCCGCGGGTGTAGGGGTCCTTGGCGTCGATGGCGCCGGCGAGGCTCCGCACCGCCTCCAGGGTGCCGCGCTCCAGCGCCTCGATGAGGCGCGAGTTCTCGGCGTCCTGCCGGGCCAGCTCCCGGGACATGTAGTTGAAGGTGTAGGCGAGGTCCCCGATCTCGCTGCGGCCCGGGACCGGGACCTGGCGCCCGAAGCGCCCGCGCGCGATGTCGAGGGCGCCGCGCACCAGCTCGGTGAGCGGCTCGGCGAGCCCGCGGGCGAAGGCCGCGGCGAGAAGGGCGGCGAAGGCCACCGAGGCGGCGCCCGAGGCGAGCGCCAAGAGCGGGTGGCCGGTGAGCGCCAGCTGGACGCCCAGCACCACGGCGGGCACGGCCGCGGCGACGACCGCCAGCGCGAGCACCTTGGGAGCGAGCTTCATGGCGCGCGCAGCACCCGCGCGAGGGCGCGAGCCACGTCCCGGGCGTCGAAGGGCTTCTCCAGGATCACTTCCGGAGCGTCCGAGCCGGCGGCGTCGCGGACGCTCGGCCCACTGATGGCGGTGAGCAGCACGGCCGGGACCCGCCGCCCTCCCTGCCGCATGCGGGCCAGGGCGTCGATGCCCGAGAGGCGCGGCATGAGGAAGTCGAGGATCACCGCGTCGGGCTGCTCGCGCAGGCAAAGCTCCACCGCCTCGTTCCCGTCGGAGGCCGACACCACCTCGTGACCCTGGCCGGCGAGGACGTCGGACAGCAGGGTCCGCACCAGGCGGTCGTCGTCGGCGATGAGGATCTTCACGTGGCGGTCGTCCCGGCAGCGCGAGCGCAGCGCTTGCGGGAGAGGATAGCACCCGCAGTCCTTGGGGGCGCGGACGCGGCCAGCGGGGATGTGGGCGAATCAGGGGCCGAGACCCACCCATTCCGACCCGTCTTCGTACACCTCGCGCTTCCAGATGGGGGCGTCGCGCTTCAGGAGCTCGATGGCGGCCTCGCAGGCGCGGAAGGCGGGCGCGCGATGGGAGGCGGCGGCGGCGATGACCACCGCCGACTCTCCCGGCAAGAGCCTCCCCACCCGGTGGGAGATGGCGACGAGCGCGCCGTGCTCCTGCCCGACCGACTCCCCGATCTCCCGGAGCTTGCTCTCGGCCATGGGCCGGTAGGCCTCGTACTCGAGGCGCACCACGCGCCTCCCGTGGCTGGAGTCGCGGACGTCGCCGGTGAAGGTGACGACGCCGCCGCGCTCGGGGCCGGACACCGCCCGCACCACCTCGCCGAGGTCGAGGGGCTCGTCGAGGACGCGGAAGCGCCCCGACCCGCCGGAGACGGGCGGGATGACGGCGAGCTCGGCGCCCTCGGGGACGGGATCCTCGTCCTCGGCGAACTCCTCGTCGACGGCGATGCGGCAGCGGGGCAGGAGGCGCTCGAGCCTCGGGTGGCGGGCGACGAGGATCTGGCGCAGCGCGCCCACGTTCACGGGCGGACCCGCGATCTCCTCCCGATCGGTGCCGGCCGCCTCGCGGGCCGCGGCGAAGTAGAGGATGGTGAGCGCCATCTCGGCATTGTAACCGTTCCCGTCAGCGGTGCAGCAGCCGGGCCAGATCCCCGAAGACCGTCACGGCGAGCAGAAGACCGAGCAGCGCCACGAAGCCGGCGAAGTGCACGATGCCCTCGACCCGCTGGTTTACCGGACGGCGCGTCACCATCTCGTAGGCGAGGAACACCAGGCGTCCGCCGTCCAGGGCGGGGAGAGGCAGGAAGTTAAAGAGGGCCAGCATGATGGAGATGAGCCACACCATCATGAGGAACGGCGCGGCGCCGGCCCGGGCGCTGCGGGCCATCTCCTCGGCGATGCCCACCGGACCGCGCAGCTCCGCCCGCTGCTTGCGGCTCACCACCTGGCCGAGCCCGGCGAGGATCTCCGCCGCCCTCTCGTTGGTACGCCCGAGACCGATGGCGAGTGCCTCCGCGGGGCCGGCCCGGACGGTGAGCAGGTTCGGGCCCATGCCCACCCGCCCGGTGCCGTTCGCGTCGTCCGGCCGCACGGTGAGGGAGAGGGGGGCGGCCGCGCCGGGGCGCGCCACCTGCAAGGCGAGGTCCTTGCCGGGGCGGGCCCGCACCGCCTGCACCAGGGCCGCCCAGGTCGGGACCGGCTGCCCGTCGGCCGCCTCGACCCGGTCGCCGCTCTTCAGCCCGGCGCGATCGGCCGGCCCCCCGGCCACCACCTCGCCCACCACCGGGGCCGGATCCGGCTCCTTGAGCCCCAGGGTGGCGATGAGCGCCACCGCGAGCCCGATGGCGAGAAGGTAGTTGGCGGCGGGGCCGGCGAGGATGACGAGGAAGCGCCGCCAGGGCGCCTGGTTGCAGTAGGCGCCTGGGTCCCCCGCGGCGATCTCCTCGCCCGGCGCCATCCCGGCGATCTTGACGTAGCCGCCGACCGGCACGGCGGAGAGCGCCCACTCCGAGTCCCCGTGCCGGCGGGAGAAGATCACCGGGCCGAAGCCCACGCTGAACCGCTCGACGCGCATCCCGAAGAGCCGGGCGGCGAGGAAGTGGCCGAGTTCGTGGATGACGATGAGGAACCCGAAGGCGAGCACGGTGATGGTGGCGATGGCCAGCCAGGAGGGGAGCGAGCCCATTCTTTTTCTTCTCCAGGTCCTTCGGTGTCAGGCGCTCTCGGCCCCGGGCAGGCCGAACTCCTCGGCGCCGAAGACCTCGAGCACGGTGTCCGGCTCCCGCCAGGCGTCGGGGGGCAGGCCGGCCTTGAGACAGGCGTGGCGGAGGAAGGTGGGGCCGTCCCACCCCCGCTCCACCGCCACCACCGGCAGGAGCGCGCCGCGGTGCCAGCCCCGCTTCACCAGCAGGCCGTGCTCGCCGATGCGCAGCTCCGACACGTCCCGGAGCGGTCGCCGCGGCTCGAGCGCGGAGATGCGGATCTCGAGGTCGTCCGCCTCCTCCGGGCGCAGCGGCGGGAAGCGGGGATCCTCGGAGGCGGCCGCGACCGCCATGGCGGCCACGGTGCGTGCCAGGGTGCCGTCCGGCTCGAAGCGGCCGATGCACCCCCGCAGCTCGCCCTGGCGGAAGAGGGAGACGAAGGCCCCGCGCGGTGCCACCAGCGCCCCCGACTCGGGGATGGGCGGCGGCGGGCCGAGCCCGAGGTGGTGGCGGATGGCCGCCTGGGCGATCCCCAGCAGGGCGGCCCGCTCGGCCCTCGAGAGTCCCTCGGTCACAGGGCCCTCCGGGCGCCGGTGAGCAGGTACCGGCGCACGTCGGCGAGGATCGCGCGGTGGTCGAAGGCGATGTCGTGGGGAAGGGCGGTCCAGGGGAAGGCGCGCGCCTCGGCGGCGTCGTCGGCCCCCACCGGCTCCCCATCCGCCGATCCGATGAAGACGGTGGTCATGGTGTGCCGGCGCGGGTCGCGGGCGGGATCGGAGTAGGAGTGAAACTGCTCGCGCAGGGACACCGGGAGAGTGGTCTCCTCGAGCGCCTCGCGAGCGGCCGCCACCTCCAGCCTTTCCCCCTCGTCCACGAACCCGCCCGGCAGCGCCCAGCCCATCGGCGGGTTCTTGCGGCGGACGAGCACCACCCGGTCCCCCGGCAGGAGGATCACCACGTCGACCGTGGGAGCTGGGCCGCGGGAGGGGACCATCAGCGCGGGGGGACGATGAGCGGCCCCCCCTCGCGGGCGGCGTCCGCGACCGGGGGGGGAGCGGCTTTCGGGAATGCCTTCTCGAGGAGCAGCCGGGCGAAGGGGATGCGGCCGGCCGGGACCCCGGCCGCGAGCGCGCGCGCCACCGCGGCGGCGGAGCGCGCGTGCTCCCGGTCCCCGAGCTCCTCCAGGTGCGAGGCGGTGGCGAAGAGACGGGCCCCGAGGCGGCGGCGGCGCGAGTCGTCGAAATAGGCGTCCACCGCATCGGCGAGGGTGGAGGTCGCCTGGGCGGCGCGCTGGCGCTCGTCGACGTAGAGGGGGGAGACCGCGATCTCGTCGAGCTTCTGCGCCAGCCCGCGGAGCGTCTCCTCGTCCGCGAGCCATCCGCGCAGCATGGGCAGGTCGTGGAGCGAGCCCGAGGCATCGACAGCGGCCTGCTCCTCTGCCTCGGGGAGCGGGGGGAAGGCCTGGGCCGGGTCCGGGACCTGATCGGGAGGTCCGAGCCGGGAGAGCCAGATGTCGGCGCCCTCCGGAACGCGCCGGCCGCTGGCGTCGTTGATGCGGCGGGCGGCGATGACGAGGGAGCCGGCGAGCCCCGCGGTCACCTCCGCCACCCCCATGGTCCGGCCGCGCTCGGCGATGTCCCGGCCGAAGGCGCGGAACTCCTTGCGACCGAGCAGACCCACCTGGAGCTCGAGGAGGCCGAGCACGTCCGAGACGACGGCCTGTCCGACCTCCACGCCCTTTCCCGGGACGGCCCGCGCGATCCAGACGGCCCGCTCTCCCTGGGTGTCGATCGCCGAGGCGAAGCAGGGGAAGGTCTCCTCCGCCGGCGGCGGCGGCGCCGGGGCGGATGGGCGGGGCGGCTCGGGGACCTCCATCCCGCGCGAGCGGAGCAGGTGGAGGCCGCGCCGGGCTTCCTTGGAGACGGAGCGCTCGGGCGAGATCGCCACGGCGGCGAGGAGGTCGGCGCGCCCGGAGGCGACCGCGGCGCGGACGAGCGCGACGGAGAGCGGCGCCGGTAGCGAGGCCACCTCCTCCGGCGCCGCCTTCGCGAGCCCGACGAGGAGGCGCGCCGCCCGGGCTGCCTCCTCCCGGGGAGCCCCGGTCTGGCGGGCGACCTCCTGGCTGTCCACGTTCGGATCGCGAAGGAGTTCCAGGATCCGGTCGGGATCTTCGAGGGTCATGTGGAGCCGGAATCTACACGCCGTCGCCTGCCCCCAGCAACGCCACAGCGCCTCCCGGCCGCGGCGGGTGGGGTTCTTGACACAGGACTAGAGAATCCCGCAGTGTATGAATTTCACACGCTCCGCTCCGCTTTTTCCCCGGGACGGGCGGAACCTCTAGGAGCCGCGACGATGACCCGACGCCTGACGATCAACCTCGCTCTGGCCCTCATGGGTGCCTTTGCCCTCGCGGCGGCCGTCCCCGCGCTCGCCTGCGACTGCGATCACAAGAAGGGCGCCGACTGCGACCACCACGGCAAGAAGGGCGCGACCGAGGCCGACAAGAAGGCCGACCCCAAGGCCGCGCCGGCCGACAAGACCCCCAAGCCCAGCGAGGAGAAGAAGGCGGAGGCCGGCACGGCCGGGGGCGTGCTCCTCGCCGGAGGGTGCGACTGCGGCGCCAAGGAGGCGAAGGACTGCAAGTGCGGCTCGGGCTGCAAGTGCACCGAGAAGAAGGACAAGCCCAAGGCGGCAAGCGCCGCCCCGTCGCGCGCGCTCCTCGCCGGGGGCTGCGACTGTGGTGCCAAGGAGGCGAAGGACTGCAAGTGCGGCTCGGGCTGCAAGTGCACCGAGAAGAAGGACAAGCCCAAGGCCTCGAACGCCACCCCGGCGCGCGCGCTCCTTGCCGGGGGCTGCAACTGCGAGAAGGGCGGGAAGAACTGCACCTGCCCGAAGGGCGAGTGCAAGTGCCCGAACTGCTCGGAGAAGGCGAAGGCCCGGGCGGCCGCCTAGGCTCCTCCCGGCGAGCACTCCCGCGAGGAAGGCGGGCCTCTCCCGGCGACGGGAGGGGCCCTTCTCTCGAGGGCCCTAGGCTCCCACCCGCTCCGAGGCCTGCCGGCGCGCCCGGTGCCGGGTGAGCATCCCCGCCAGGTACTCGCCGGTGAAGCTCTCCTTCGAGCGGGCCACCTCTTCGGGAGTGCCCTCGGCCACCACCCGCCCTCCCTCCTCGCCTCCCTCCGGCCCGAGGTCCACTACCCAGTCGGCGGCCTTGATGACGTCGAGGTTGTGCTCGATGACCACCACGCTGTTGCCCGCGTCCACCAGGCGGTCGAGCACCGCGAGCAGCTTCTTCACGTCCTCGAAGTGGAGGCCGGTGGTGGGCTCGTCGAGGATGTAGAGGGTGCGCCCGGTCCCCACGCGCGCCAGCTCGCGGGAGAGCTTGATGCGCTGGGCCTCGCCCCCGGAGAGGGTGGGGGAAGGCTGGCCGAGCTTCAGGTATCCCAGACCCACGTCGTCGAGGGTGCGCAGGATGCGCAGCACCTCCTTGTGGTTCTCGAACATCTCCATCGCCTCGCGCACCGAGAGGTCGAGCACCTCGGCGATGTTCTTCCCCTTGAACTGGACCCGCAGGGTGGCCTCGTTGAACCGCTTGCCCTGGCACACCTCGCACGGCACCAGCACGTCGGCGAGGAAGTGCATCTCGACGAGCTTCATGCCGTCGCCCTGGCAGGCCTCGCAGCGCCCGCCGCGGACGTTGAAGCTGAACCGGCCCGGCTGGTAGCCCAGGGCGCGAGCCTCGGGCGTCTGGGCGAAGACCTCGCGGATGAAGTCGAAGACCTTGGTGTAGGTGGCGGGGTTGGAGCGCGGTGTCCGTCCGATGGGCTGCTGGTTGATGTCGATGACCTTGTCGATCTGCTCGTGTCCCACGATGGACTGGTGCTTGCCGGGCACCTCGCGGGTCCCGTAGAGCAGGCGCATGAGCGCCGGGTAGAGGATGCCGTTCACCAGGGTCGACTTGCCGGCGCCGGAGACGCCGGTGACGGCGACGAAGCACCCGAGGGGGAAGGAGACGGTCACGTCCTTCAGGTTGTTCTCGCGACCCCCGACGACGGTGAGCTTGCCCTTGTTCGTCGGGCGGCGCCGCGTCGGCACCGGGATCTCCGCCCGGCCGGCGAGGTAGGCGCCGGTGAGCGACGCCGGGTCGCGGCGCACCTGCGCCGGCGTCCCCTGGGACACCACCCGCCCGCCGTGCTCGCCGGCTCCGGGCCCGAAGTCCACGATCCAGTCGGCCGCCTCCATCGTTTCCTCGTCGTGCTCCACCACGATGACCGAGTTGCCGATGTCGCGCAGCCGCCGCAGGGTGGCGAGCAGCTTGCCGTTGTCGCGCTGGTGCAGCCCGATGGAGGGCTCGTCGAGGATGTAGATGACGCCGGTGAGCTCGCTCCCCATCTGGGAGGCGAGCCGGATGCGCTGGCTCTCGCCCCCGGAGAGGGAGGGGCCCGGGCGCTCCAGGGTGAGGTAGGAGAGGCCGACGTCCACCAGGAAGCGGAGGCGGTTCCTGATCTCCTTCAGGAGCTCCTCGGCGATGCGCGCCTCCGATCCCTTGAGGTCGAGCCCTTCCAGCCACTCGAGCGCCTCGCGGATGGTCCGGCGCGAGAGCTCGACGATGCCGAGGCCGCGGATGCGCACCGCGCGGCTCTCGGGGCGCAGCCGCTCCCCGCCGCAGGCGGGGCACGGCTTGTCGGAGAAGAAGCGCATGTAGTAGCGGCGCATCGCCTCCGACCCGGTAGACTTGAAGCGGCGGTAGAGCTGGTTCAGCACGCCCTCCCAGTGGATGCGGTAGCTCTTCACCCCGGCGGCCTCGGTCCCGTTCAGGATCACCTCCCGGTCTCGCTTGGAGAGCTTGGACCAGGGCACGTCGAGGTCGATGCCCAGCGAGCGCGAGAGGTGCTCCACGAACTCGAAGGTCCATCCTTCCCCGCGCTCCATGCCCCCGGCCCAGGGCTCCACCGCCCCCTCGCGGATCGAGAGGGAGGGATCGGGGATGATGAGGTCGGCGTCCATCTCCGCGCGGGTGCCGAGCCCCTGGCAATCGGTGCAGGAGCCCACCGGGCTGTTGAAGGAGAAGCACTGCGGGGTGAGATCGCCGAAGGAAAGGCCGCAGGTAGGACAGGAGTTCTGCTCGGAGTAGAAGCGATCGTGCTTCTTGTACTCCTCGGGATCGATGCCCGGGCCGACCTTCTGCTCCTTGTCGGCGTCGGCGACGACGAGCGTGCCCTTCCCCTCCCGCAGGGCGGTCTCCACCGAGTCGGTGAGGCGCGAGCGGATGGACGACTTCACCACGAGACGGTCCACCACCAGCTCGATGTCGTGCTTGAGCTTCTTGTCGAGGACGAGGCGCTCCTCGAGCGAGTGAACCACTCCGTCGACGCGCACCCGGGCGAAGCCGCGCTTGTGAGCGTCGCCGAGGAGCTCGCGGTACTCCCCTTTCCGGTTCTGAACGAGCGGAGCGAGCAACAGGATGCGCGAGCCCTCCGGCAGCTCCAGAATGGAGTCCACGATCTGCTGGGGGGTTTGCTTGCCGACCCGCCGGCCGCAGGAGGGGCAATGCTGCTCGCCGATGGAGGCGTAGAGCACGCGCAGGTAGTCGTGCACCTCGGTGATGGTTCCCACGGTGGAGCGCGGATTGTTGGACGCCGCCTTCTGCTCGATGGAGATGGTGGGCGAGAGCCCGCGCAGGGTGTCGTACTTCGGCTTCTCCATCTGCCCCAGGAACTGTCGGGCGTAGGAGGACAGCGACTCGACGTAGCGCCGCTGTCCCTCGGCGTAGAGCGTGTCGAACGCCAGCGAGCTCTTGCCGGACCCCGAGACCCCCGTGAAGACCACCAGCTTCTTCTTCGGGATCTCGACGTCGACGGACTTGAGGTTGTGCTCGCGGGCGCCCTTCACGCTGATGGAGTCGGGCTCGCTCATTCGAGATGACTTAACCCCTGGGTCCGACGTTGGCTAGCACTCCGAAACCTGATACGGGAGCGGCCGCCATGGCAGGATTGCCGAACGACCTCGGGAGCCTGCGGCTGCGGCTGGACCTGGTCGACCGCGAAGCGCCCCTGGTCGGCCCCGGCGTGGCGGCCGAGGGCGGGAGCATCCCCTCCGGGCGGCTCCTCGCCCGGACTGCCGTCGAGTACCTCGACCCTCGCGACGGCGAGTGGTGGCCGCTCGTGAGCCTCCCCGTCCTCCACCTCCGAGCCGACGAGGCCCGCTCCCTCGCCCTCGGGCTCGAGGACCTCCTGCGCGGCGCGGCCTTGGGCTTCTCCTGGCAGTCGGAGGAGGACGGGGCGCTCGGCCTCCAGCTCGGGACCCCCGAGGCGCCGGGGGAGCCGCTCGTCGTCGAGGTGGGGCTCGACCTCTCGCGCTTCCTCGCCGAGGTGGGGGGCGGGCCACCCCGGCCGGGGACGGAGCTCGCCCTCTTCCGCTTCCGGGCGACGCGCGCCGCGACGGTGGCGTTCGCCGACGCCGTCCGGCGCGAGGCGGAGGGCCTCTAGAACCCGATGGACCGCGCTCCCGGACCGGCCCCCCCCGGACTCTTCGGCCAGGCGCAGACGCGCGGGCGCGCCCGCGCCCTCCTCTTCGCCTCCGGGGTCCTTTTCGGCCTGCTCGCGGTCCTGGCGCGCGTGTCGTCCCAGCTCGGCCTCTCCCCGGCACAGGTGGCCACCATCCGCTTCTCTGCGTCCACGGTGATGATGCTCGCTGCCTTCCGCGCCTGGCCCGGAACGTTCCGCCCCCTGAACCCCAGACTCCTCGTCGCCCGGGGAGCGCTCGGCGGCGTCGCGGCCCTGCTCTACTTCGGGGCCCTCTCCCTCATCCCGGCCGGCCAGGCGACGCTGCTCAACAACACCTTCCCGGTGTTCGCGGTGGCGATATCCTACTTCACCTTGGGAGAACGCCCCAGCTGGCAGATCCTCTTGGCGCTCGCCGTCACCAGCGCCGGGGTGTTTCTGGTGCTCGGGGGCAGCGGGGTGGGGGCCTCGTTCGGCTGGGGGCAGGTGGCGGGGATCGCCTCGGCGATCCTGGCGGCCGGGGCGGTTGCCTGCGTCCGGGCGCTCCGGGCCGACCACAACGCCGCCACCATCTTCTTCGCCTTCAGCGTGGGAGGTGCGGTGGTGTCCTTCCCCTTCGCGTTCGGGCCCTGGACCGCGGCCCCGCTCGCCTGGGCGGCGGCGCTCGCCGCCGCGCTGGTGGCCTTCGCGGCCCAGTTCCTCATGACCGAGGCCTACGGGGCACTCACCGTCGCCGAGGCGGCGGTGTGGCAGCAGCTCACCCCGGTGGCGAGCTACCTCTGGGCGATGGGGCTCCTCGGAGAGCGGCTCAGCCCGCTCGGTGCGGCCGGGGTGGCGGTCGGGGCGGCCGGCGTGGTCTACGCCTCGATCCAGGGGCGCCGCCCGCCCGAGGCGGAGGAGGCGTGACGCCCCCCGGGAACGCGGCCCCGCCCCGCCGTGCGCTCGCCCGCCTGGAGCTGGTGGGGTCGGGGCTCGCCTTCGGGCTCATGGCCGTCCTGGCGCGCTGGCTCTCGCGCGGCCCCGGCGGCTTCACCGCCGGGCACCTCTCCGTCATTCGCTTCGCCGCCGGCGCCCTCCTCAGCCTGGTGGCGTTCCGGCTGCGGCCGGGGCTCTACCGCCCGAGGAACCTTCGCCTCCTCGTCACCCGCGGTCTCTCCGGCGGCCTCGTGGTGGTGCTCTACTTCTGGGCGCTCGCCCGCATTCCCGCCGGGGAGGCCGGCATGATCTACAACCTCTTCCCGGCGCTGGCGACCGGGATGGCCTTCGCCATGCTCGGGGAGCGGCCCGGGGTCCGCCTGTGGCTCGCGGTGGCGCTCGCCACCGCGGGGGTGGCGCTCGTGCTGGGCAACGGGACCTTCCGCATCGGCCTGGGCCCGGGGGAGGCCTCGGCGCTCGCCGCCGCCGTCTTCGCCGCCGTGAGCGCCAACGTCATCCGGTCCATGCGCGGGACCGACAACGCCCCCACCATCTTCTTCTTCTTCTGCCTGGCCGGGCTGCCGGTGGTGCTCCCCTTCGCGCTCGCCCCCTGGCCGGGAGGGCTCCTGCGCTGGGCGGTTGCGCTCGCGATGGCGCTCGCCGCCTTCGCCGCCCAGGTCCTCATGACCGAGGCCTACGGAACCCTCTCGGTCGGGGAGGCCGCCGCCTGGCTGCAGCTCACCCCCATCGCCCAGTACCTTCTCGCCGGCCTGCTCCTCGGCGAAAGGGTGACGGCTGCCGGTGGCCTGGGAGTGGTCCTGTCGGTGGGCGGCGTCGCCTGGGCGACGACGCAGACGCCCCGTCCGGCGGCGCCCGCTCGCCCCGCGCCTTGAGCCGCCCCGTCCCGTCCCGGGCCTCGACTCGGCTGCGGAAACGTGGTGAGAGGGAAGGCAGATGAGGATCGCCGCTCCCTTCGTTGCCCTCTCGCTCCTGCTCGGGTGCGCGACCACGAAGGCCGAGGCCGGGCTGCCGGCCGGCGGCGCCCCGGTGCCGCTCACCTTCGCCTGGCCCGACGGCTTCCAGGCGAGGGTGACGCTCGAGCACCGAGAGCAGCGCTCCGGCGCCCCGCCGGCCCAGGCCCGCGCCAGCCACCGGCTGGTGGCCGAGCGCCGCGGCAAGGCGATCTGGGTGAGCGTGCGCGGCATCGAGGCGGAAGGGGACGTGCCCGACCTGGAGCTCAACGTCCGCATCTCGGAGGCCCTGATCCAGGTGGTGTCTCCCGCCGGCGCCTACCTGCGCACCGAGGGGCTCGAGAACGCCCTCGAGATCCTGGGCGTGGGGGGGGACGAGGCGCGCGACGTCGCGCGCGGCGCGCTCGACCGCATCTCCGCGCTCGACTGGGAGATCACGGCGGGCGGCTGGGCGGGACGGGCCTTCTCGCCGGGGCGCAAGGTTTCCGGCCAGTTCCCCGGGAGCGTCCCCCTCATCCCGGGCGTCCCCGCCCTCCTCGAGGTGGAGCAGTCGCTCCTCGGGCCGGTGCCGTGCGAGGAGGGCGAGGAGGCCGCCAGGTGCGTGAAGCTCTCCTGGCGCGGCGCGCCCTCGCAGGCAGCGCGCCAGGGGGCGCTCGAGCGGTTGCACCGCGAGGCCGGGAGCGAGGGGCCGGCGCTCGAGGACCTGGACGGCACCGTGGAGGCGACGCTCGTCACCGAGCCCGCCACGCTCGTCCCGCACGGGCTCGCCGTGCGCGAGGAGCTCCACCTGCGGGTGCGCCAGCCCGGCGGGGACTTGCTCGAGGTGGTGGAGCGCGCCGACGACCGGTACCGGTTCACTCCCGAGCTGGAGCTCTGACATGCCCTCTTCCGGGCCGCCCGCGGCCTTCGAGCCCTTCACCGAGGAGCACCAGGCCTTCCGGCGCATGGTGCGGGAGTTCTGCCAGAAGGAGCTCTCCCCTCACGCCCGAGCCTGGGACGAGGCGGGGGAGTTCCCGCGCGATCTCTTCCGCCGCTTCGGGGAGCTCGGGCTCCTCGGCATCCGCCACGACCCCGCCTTCGGCGGGTCCGGGCTCGACTACTGGTACGTGGTGGCCTACGTCGAGGAGCTGACGCGCGCGCGCAACGGCGGCCTCGGTACCGCCATGCTCGTGCAGGGAGAGATGGCCACCCCCATCATCGGGGAGCTCGGCACCGACGAGCAGAAGCGCGAGTTCCTCGCCCCGGCGCTGCGGGGCGAGAAGATCGCAGCGCTCGCCATCTCGGAGCCGGAGGCCGGCTCCGACGTGGCGGCGGTGCGCACCCGCGCGCGCCGGGACGGCGGCGACTGGGTGGTGAGCGGCTCCAAGATGTGGATCTCGAACGGGTCGCGGGCCGACTTCCTCACCCTGGCGGTGCGGACCGGGCCGGAGGGGCACGCCGGCCTGTCGCTCCTCACCTTCCCCACCGACGTGCGCGGCTTCGAGGTCTCGCGCAAGCTCGACAAGGTGGGGAACCTCTCCTCGGACACCGCGGCGCTCTTCTTCGACGAGTGCCGGATCCCGCTCCGCTACCTGCTCGGGGACGAGAACCAGGGCTTCTACCACATCATGACGGGCTTCCAGGGGGAGCGCCTGGCGGCGGCGGTGACGGCGGTGGCGGCGAGCCAGCTCCTCATCGACGACTCCCTTCGGTACGGGGAGCAGCGGATGGTCTTCGGGCGCCCGGTGGCCTCCCTGCAGGTGTGGCGCCACAGGCTCGCCGAGCACCAGGCGCGCGTCGAGGCGGCCCGCTGGCTCACCTACCGGGCCGCCGACCTCTTCAACCGCAAGCAGGAGGCGCTGCGCGAGATCTCGATGGCGAAGCTCGTCGCCTGTGACCTGGCGCAGGACGTCGCCTACGACTGCATGCAGCTCCACGGGGGGATGGGCTACGTCACCGAGACCGACGTGGCCCGGGCCTGGCGGGACCTGCGGCTCCTCACCATCGCCGGGGGGAGCTCGGAGATCATGAAGGAGATCATCTCCCGGTCGGCCGGGGCCTAGCCGCCCGGCGGAGAGGAGGAGCGAGGTTGGAGAGCGAAGCCGTGGTGGTGCTGGTGACGGCCCCGTCGCCCGAGGCGGCGGCGAGCATCGCCCGCGCGCTGGTGGAAGAGCGGCTCGTCGCCTGCGGGAACGTCCTCCCCGGGATCCGATCGATCTACCGATGGGAGGGAGCGATCTCCGACGAGCCCGAGGCGCTCCTCCTGCTCAAGACCGAGCGGCACCTGGTGGGCGCGCTCAAGGAGCGCCTTCCCTCCCTCCACCCCTACCAGGTGCCGGAGCTCCTGGTGCTCGGGGTGGAGGACGGCCTCGGCCCCTACCTCGCCTGGATCGCAGGGAGCGTCGCCACGGGCGAGCGGTAGGGGTTCGGCTACGGCGCCAGCGTCATGGGGACGCGCACCCGGACGGGCTCGCCGGCGAACGGGGCGAGCACCAGCTTCCGGGCAGCGGCCTTTAGGCAGGTGCCGGTGGGCGAGCCGTCGAGCGCGGCGTCGTCGAGGCGAGGCGAGGTGACGATTCCCGATGGGTTCACGGTCACCGCCAGGAAGACGTGGCGGCCCGAGAGGTGCGCGTCGGGGCCCGCCTCCTCCACGCAGGACTCGAAGGCGGAGCGATTCCGCTCGAGCACCGCCTGGACCTCGGGAACCCCCGGGGTGGAGCCGCGCGCATCGCGCTCCGGCCGGGGCGGGACGGCGGCGGGTGCGTCCGCCTTCCGGGAGAGGAGGTCGAGAAGGGCGGGGCTCGTCGACCCGTCGCCCGGGGACGAGTTCGCCGGCGCCGGCTCCTCCGTGACCGCCGGCAGCGGAGCCGCTTTCTTGCCGGGCCGCGTGGCGCGAAGGGCGGGGCGCGCCGATCCGTCCGGCACGGGCGCGGCCTTGGCCACCGCCGGGGGCCTCGCGGGGGGAGCCGGGAACGGTCGGGGCGCGGCGAGCGCCCTGGGAGCGGGTTGGGGCGGTGCCGCGGGCAGCGCGGGGACGCTGGGCACCGCCGGCGCGGCCGCGGGGGCTTGCTCCGGAGGC
>Ga0335080_10000862_pt1 | contig 28761 bp, 23 predicted proteins | sample Lox_Sample_34_FD_206720 | JGI IMG/M metagenome (GOLD analysis project Ga0335080, IMG submission 206720) | Soil microbial communities from Loxahatchee National Wildlife Refuge, Florida, United States - Lox_Sample_3.4 | ecosystem: Environmental > Terrestrial > Soil > Wetlands | place: USA... | reverse complement strand
TTTCCGGTCAGGACGGAATCATTTTTTGCCTTTGCCGAGATTTCACCGTTCTTGAACCGCCTTCCCACCGACAAGCACCTGTCGCGGCTCAACCCGGATGCACCTTCGGCAACAACGATCCTGATGCTGTCACCGGGCGCGAGCGTATACGGACCGTAGCCGTTCGCCGCGGAAAATCCTCCTGTGGTTGCCTGTGAGGGATCGCCGGTTGGAACGTCGAACATCCCGTCGGGTTGCACTCTGTCCGCATGCCGCGGTTTTGCATGACCTGAAGACATCACGGCATATTCCGCACTCATGTACGCGGCATTGAACATGCTGTTGTTCGATGTCGGCGGATTGTTTTTTTCGTCTGAGCCGAAGTATGTCGTCGTCGATGGCTCGCGGGGATCATCGTCAGGATTTCCGGGCGACGTATCCGCATGGAGCGTGAGGATCCCCGGAAACTGGGCGGCGGCAAGCCGGCCGACTGTGTCACCCGGGTCGCTCAATGGCAGAGCCGGACGCCACATCGGCCCTCCGATGTTGTCGAAGAGTGTGAACGCGGGGAATTTCCCGTGCCAGAAGTACTGAATGCGCATGTGCGGCGACGCGGGATTCCCCGCTTGCTCGAAGTCGTCCGTGTCGTTCTTCACGCTGTCGCCCCGCGTGTCGATCATCGTGTTTATTCCCCAGCTCGTCGGATTGCCGATTTCCTGCGACGCGTCAAAGCAAATCGCCATCCTGTACTGAAAGAAGAACCGGACGCCCGTGAGCGTGCGGGCAGAGTCGTTCCTGAACGAGTAATCCGACACGACGTAATTGTCGTGAAATTGCTGGCTGAATCCCAGGATCCGCCGCGTCATCGTGACCCCGATTGCCGTCCCGACGACGTTACGGATCATGCGGTCACACGGCAGCGCCGGGTCAACCGCATCGATGGCGGCGCTGTCGCGCCCCTGCGCCACGCCGTCGACGGTCACGGCGGTGGCGGAATATCTGCTCAGGAGTTCAAGCTGCTGTGGGAAGAACTCCCCGCTGCCGGTCACACGGGGACCAACGTGCACCACCTTGAAGGGATAGAGCGTTGGACCTTGCTGGTAATTGGTCGTCCCAATCCAGAGTCCCTTCGCGGCCTGCATGTCTTCGTATGGATACCAGGCGGGCCATTGTGCCCCGTACTGCTGCAGGGGGGGTTGTCCTCCTTCCTCAATCTCGCACCCGGCGCTCGCGTACCAGTTCTGAAACGAGCCGGCGGACATCCATCGCGTCGTCTGCGGAGCCGGTTGCCCGTACGCAATCCCGGCGCCTGCCATCACAAGAACGAAAAGGATACCGCGCAACATTCCCCTTGAGCTGTCCATACGTCACTGCCTTTCATTGGATGCACCTGAACAATCCGCGCTGTCAGCGTAGCGGTCGATGGAACAAATGTCAAGCGTTCCCGGAAATTTATTCCCGTTTATCGCCGACTGACAGAAATAACAGAGGGATTGTCCCCCGGCGCCGCTGCTCGCACGGGCGGGATGTTGAATGGTACCTGTGAATTGAGTAGACTATACGACCTTCCTCAAAGAACAACGGAGTCCCCCATGCCGAAAGAATTCCCGCGGACGCTGCGCAACGGCGTCATCGCCACCGTCGCCATTATCATACTCGTCTATGCGTTCACGCGCCTCCCCTGGGGGGGCCAGGCAACTTCCGCACAGGAGGCGGAGCCCGCGGCGTACGGAGGGGCGGACAAGTGCGCCGCGTGCCACAAGAGGGTGTCGCCGGACATCGTCCTCCAGTACTCGCACAGCACGATGGCCCGGGCCGGGGTCTCCTGCCTGGACTGCCACGGCGTGGAGAAGACGAATCCCCTCGGGAAGGACCACGAGGGATTCTTCATCACGGCGACCCCCACGCCCGCCCAGTGTGCGAAATGCCACCCCGCGGAAACGAACCAGTATGAGATGAGCCGCCACGGCGGCCCGGCCTGGGTGGCGCTCTCGGGGCTGGACGATTTCACGCCCGAGCAGCGAAAAGTCGTCGAAGCGATACCCGGGGCGAACCGCGGGGCAAACGGGATCGTGACGGCGACGCGAAATTCCCTCTTTGACATCGAGGGACCCATGGCGACGCCGCTGGCGTGCCAGAGCTGCCACGCCATAGGCCGCCCGAACAAGGACGGCAGCATCGGCAACTGCAACAAGTGTCACCTGCGTCACGAGTTCTCGCTGGCGCAGGCGCGGAAGCCCGAAGTCTGCGGGCAGTGCCACCTCGGCCCCGACCATCCGCAGGACGAAATCTACAACGAATCGGCCCACGGGGTCATGTACCACACGGAAGGGGCAAAGTGGAACTGGGACCAGAAGCCCGGCCGGCTTTCCGTGACCGACATGCCCGCACCGACGTGTGCAACGTGCCATTTCAGCGGGTTCGGCACCGAGGGGACCACGCACGACACGGGGCGGCGGCTCTCGAAATTCCTCTTCGCCGCCGAGACCACCGACAGGCCCAACGCCGTGGAAGGGCGCGCGGCCATGAAGGCGGTGTGCACAACCTGCCACACGCAGCCGTTCGTCGACAGGCAGTACTCCAGCGCCGACAGCGTGACCGCGCTTGTCAATATGAAAGTGCGCGAAGCGAAGGGGATCATCGAGGGGCTCGTGAGGGACGGCGTGATCACCGCCCAGCCGTTTGCGACGAAGATCAGCTACGACGCGTTCGACCTGTGGCACTACTACGGGAGGACGGCAAAGTTCGGCGCCTACATGCAGGGACCCGACTACGTCCAGTGGCACGGCATCTACCCGCTCCTGAAACAGCTCAACGCCGTGAAGGAGGACGCGCAGGCGCTCAGGGAAAAGCACGCGAGGAGGAAGTAAACATGGACCAGGTATCGGTGTTCCGCCTCGCGGAGGTGCGGCTCCCGATGGAGAAGAACAGGTTCCTCCTCCTCTTCGCGGGGATCAACTTCATCTCGACGGGGCTGGACGTCGCGCTCGCCCACTCGATCAACGCGTTCGTCCCCGTGTACGAGCTTATCCCGGTCTATATCGCCCCCCTGTGCGCGCTCTCCTGCATCCTCCTCTCGTTCCAGTCTTCGCCGCGGGGATGGCTTGCACTGGCGCACATCGCGCTCATGGGACTGGGACTCGCCGTGGGGGTGATCGGGACCGCATTCCACGGCAACGCGGTGCTCAATCCCGGAGGACATCTCACGTGGGCCTGGGTCGTGTTCGGGTCCCCGATCCTCGCGCCGCTTGCGTTCTGCGGCATATCGCTGATCGGGCTCTACGCGGCGACGATCGAGGTGGAGGGAGAGAGCGGCATTCTGGAGGTCCCGGGACTCGGCACGTTCCGGGCGCCGATCTCGCGGGAGAGACACTTCGTTTGGCTGGTGGGTCTCGGGTTCGCCGGCAGCGCGCTGACGTCACTGATCGACCACGCGCAGTACGGATATACGTTCTACAAGCTCATCGCGATCGCGTTCGGGTTGTTCGCCACGACGGTCGTCCTGACGATCGCCGTGTCGAAGAACTGGTCGCGCGGAGACGAGCTGATCTATTTCTGGACGATGATCGCGGCAATTGTGGTGGGGGTGCTCGGGTTCGGGTTCCACCTGTCGGCCGACCTGGCCGGGACGGGTCAGATCAGCCTGGAGCGGATCCTGGCGTTCGCCCCCGTGTTCGCGCCGCTTCTCTTCAGCGACCTGGGCGTGCTGGGATTGCTGGTCGTGGCGCAGCCGCGGGAGATTGCTTCGCAATGACAGAAGGGGAACGCTCGCAATGACGGAAGGGGAACGCTCACAATGACGGAATGGGAGCGCTCGCACTGACAGGCTAGTGGGGTGACTTATACCCGGGGCCGCGCAGGATGCGACCGGGGGTCGCGCCGGTGTGCCGGCCGTCCGCGAGGACCTGGACACCGTTGACGAAGACGTCGACCACTCCCTCGGCATACTGGTGAGGGCGGGCGTATGTTGCCAGATCTTTCACGAGCGCAGGATTGAACACAACCATGTCCGCGTAGTAGCCGGGGCGAATGTATCCCCGTTTTCTGAGCTTCAGGTTCTTCGCCGGAAGCGAGGTGAGTCTCCTGACCGCCTCCTGGAGCGTGATCACGTGCTCTTCCCGTACGTACCTTCCGAGCAGGCGCGCGACGTTCCCGTAGGCGCGGGGATGGGGATTGGATTTGAGAAACACCCCCTCAGGCGCCTGGGAGGCTTCATCGGAGCCGAACGACACCCACGAGCAACGGATTTCCTTCCTGACGTTCTCCTCCGACATGAGGAAGTAGATTGTCCCCACCCGTGTGCTGTCCTCGATCACCAGGTCCATCATCGTTTCCACGGGGGAAGTCCCCCGCATTGCGGCGACTTCTGCAAGCGTCTTGCCGGTGAGCGGCTTCAGTTTCGGGTTCTTGAACGCCACGAGCAGCACGTTCTCGGGGGAACCGGCTTCACTATAGTAGCTCTCCCAGGAATCTGAAGGCGTCGTCATCTCCCGTTTCAACCGCTCGCGAACCGCGGGGTCCTTCAGCCGCTTTGCCCAGGCGCCGTACCCGCCTTCCTGCACCCAGGGGGGCATCGCGCCGTCGAGCCCCGTCGCGGCGGCGGTGTACGTGTAAATATCCGCGGTGATATCGATCCCCGCTTCGCGCGCGCTGTCGATCAGGTGCAGCACGGGGTCAAGGAGAGGCCAGGAATCCCTGCCGCTCGCCTTGAGGTGGTAGATTTCCACGCCGACGTGCGCGTCGCGGGCGACGTCGATCATCTCGCGCACGGCGTCGGGAAGGTGCTTCCCTTCGCTCCTGATGTGCGCCGTCAGCCGGCCGCCGTATTCCCCGGCCACAGCCGCCATCGCCGTCAATTCGCGCGTCGAGATGTACACGTCCGGCACGTAGAGAAGCGCCGTGGTGAGCCCCAGCGCCCCCTCCTCCATCCCCTGCCTGACGAGCGCCTTCTCCCGGTCGAGCTCTGCGGCTGTCGGCGGGCGCGCGGCGTAATGGAGGACGTTCGCGCGCACCGTCCCGGCACCGATGAACGAGGCGACGTTCGTCGCGATGCCCCGCGCGGCAAGATGATCCAGGTACTCCCCCAGCGTCGTCCAGTCGACCGGGTACCGGATATCCGATTGCATCGCGGCAGCCTCGAGTTTCAGCGTGTCTGTCAGGGGCCCCATGGAGGACTCGCCGAACACCTCGAGCGTCACTCCCTGCCGGATGTCGCTCTCCGACCGGCCGTCGGCGATGAGCGATTCTTCCGAGTGGCTGAGCATGTTGACGAACCCCGGCGAGACGGCGAGGCCGTGGACGTCCAGCTCCCGGCGTCCCCGCACCGGGGCGGCCGGACCGACGTAGGCGATCGTATCGGCATTGAGGGCTATGTCGCCGCGCTGGGGGGACGCGCCGGTTCCGTCGTAGATGACGGCATTGCGAATGACAAGGTCGCACGCCTGTCCGCCGCCTTCACCGGGAAGGCCGGCGAGCAGGACAGCGAGGAGGATTTCCGGAAGGATCATCGGCGCACGGCGGGGATCACCGGGAGCCCTTCATTCCCTTCGTTGCTGACCGACTGGACTGCGAAAAAGTAGTTGTCCTTCGACCAGGGGAGGCGCATTTCGGTCGCCGAGGTGAATATCTTCTCCTGCCAGACCGGGCTCGTTGTTTCGCGCATCAGCACGTAATAGCCTCTCGGTTTTCCCGCGGCGGGGGCGCTCCACGAGAGGTCTGTCGCGTTGGTCAGCCGCCTCACCTCCACGGATACCTCCCGGGGCGGGGGCGGAGCCTTGGCCAGCGACGCCAGGCAGGCCAGGTTGAGCGCGGCGTTCTTCCGCAGGTATTCGAAGTCGATAAACGCGGGGAGATCGCCGTACTGCACTCCGTTTTCGACGCGCACGTTCTGGTGCTGGTGACGGTAGTCTTCGTTCATCTCCGTGATGCGGACGGCCGCGTAGCCGTTTTCCACCCAGGGCGTATGGTCGCCCCCCCGCAGGAACCTGTCGTTCCTGTAGATCATCACCGCCTCCAGGTGAGGGATGTACCGCGCGCACGTCTCTTTCAGGTACCGTGCGAGCTGCCGCGCCTTCCCGTCATTTTCCAATCCGAGCATGCGGATCATCTTCGCGCTCTTCTCGAGGTCGGCCGCGGGAAGACCCTCGCTGAAGACGCGGACATGCGTGTTGTCGCGCACGCCCGTTTCCGCGGATGCGCTTCCCCCCATGATGTCGTTGTTGAGCACGGCATCGACGTTCCTGTGCTGCGCTTTCGCCTCCGCGGCGAGATGCGTCGACCCGAAGAGTCCCTGCTCTTCACCGCTTACCACGGTGAACATCACCGTGGCCGGGAAGGCGTGCGTGCACATCACCCGCGCGCATTCCATCACGGCTGCGGTGCCGCTGCCGTCGTCGTCGGCGCCGGGTGCCTCGCTCACCCTGTCCAGCGCATCGGTGGCGCGGCTGTCGAGGTGCCCGCTCACGATGTAAATCCTGTCGTCGGCCGGATCCGTTCCCTTCAGCGTCCCCACGACGTTGCCGATCACCACGGGAGCGTCGATGCGCTGCCCGTCGGGCTGAACCGTCGACGAGTCGATGGCCGCCGTGAATCGGCCCCCCGATGCCTGACTCCACTGCCTGAACTTTGCCAGCACCCATTCCCGGGCGGCAATGATGCCGTGCTTACCGTCGGGCGAGCTGCTCATCGTGTGCCGTGTACCGAATGCGACAAGGTGCTCTATAGTGGCGCGGAGCGTGTCGGCCGAAACATCGCCGACCATACGGGCGATTTCGGGGTCCGGGGTCTCAATCACCTGGGCGGGCGCCGCCGAGGAGGTCAGCACAGCAGCGGCGGCAAGGGCGAGGACTCGCTTCATATCACATCCAGTCCCCCGGTCAATTCCCGGCGGTGACCGGCCGGAGGGAAAATACGATTGACACGCTGACATTCTCGTCAGGTCCCACGGTAACCTGACGGCTATCGGTGTACGCCGGTTCGACCACCGGCGGCGTGCCCGGCCCGCCGGCTGAGGTACGGCAGGTGATCCCCTCATGCCACATGCGGAGCGTGTACGTTCCCGGCGGCACCCCGTCGATACGGAAGCGCCCGTCCGCGTCAGTGACTGCGTAGTAGGGGCTCGCCGCGCGGACGATATACGCGTTCATCCATGGGTGCCCGGCATCGCACGTGGTCAGCATCGATTGCACGGCTGCAATGTCGGCGCCACGCACGCGGGAGTGGAAGTTTCGCACGGGCTGGGCGATGTTGAACACGGACCGGAGACTGTTGTTGAGATCGTAGGAGTGGACGTTGTGCAGGATGGGATCCTCGTTCACGATCTCCAGCTCATCCCCCGGGTTCAGTATCAGAACATGAGGTGCGTATTCACAGTTCCTCTGCCGGAGCGTCGCCGTTCCCGGCGGAGCGCACCTTTTCCCCTGCGCGATTCCGTCGAGCCAGACCACGGCGTACCTGACGCCGTTCCCCTTCCCCGTCACAAGCCGGGGAGAGGGCTTCCGCTTTCCGCACACCACTTCATCCTTCGTGACCCGGTCAGTCGCGGCCGCAGATGGAATCGTGGCGATTTGGACCGACCCGGCGATGGACCCGCCATGGGAGACGTCCGTCCCCCTGTACTTTGACTGTGCTGCGCCGGATGCGGCGCACAGAGCCATAAGGCCGGCGGCCGCACAGACCAGACGGAAACGTACGGTAGTCATCGGAAGCCCTCCTCCCCCGTCCTGTCAGTGACCGCCCGCGGGGGGGGCAGCCGGCGGAATGGGATCGTGAACGGCGTTCTTGACCGGCGGGAGCGACTGGAGGTAGGCGAACATCGCCTTCAGGTCGCCATCGGTCGCTTTCCCGATCATCTCCCAGGGCATCGGGGGGAGGATCGGACGGCCCTCGCCCATATCCTTGCCGGTCCTGAGCGCCTTGATGAAGATCGCCTCGGTCCAGCTTCCGAGCCCCGTTTCCTTGTCAGGCGTGAGGTTGCGCGTGAAACTCACACCCCACGGGCCGGCCCAGATCGTCAGGTCCATCGACGTGATCGCCCCCCATTTTCCCGGTCCGAGAACGCCGTCCGGCAGCGCCGGGATCGGCTGACCCGCCGGAGACCCGGAGAGGATCTTCGACTCATCGACCGCCGGCCCCTTGGGCGTCATGATCTTGGGCGAGTGACAGTCGTTGCAGCTCCCGATCGTCACGAGGTATTTTCCCCGTTCGATCATCGCGGCGATCTTGGGGTCGCGCTTCTGCGCCGAGGCAGTCACCGCGATAGCGACACACAGCAGTCCAGCAGCCAGCACTGTGGAGCTCTTCATTGTACCTCCTGTTGTTGGGGTTTATTGTGAAATCCTCCCTGCTGACCCTCCCCTCTCAAAGTCCTCTGAAAGCGCAAATCGCAGCACGCGCGCGTGTATGCACGGTGCGGGTAAAGACACGTTGGTAGATTGATACAACGAATTGCGGGATCGAAGCGGAGTGATGCTGCGGAGAAACCGGCCGGGAATTTCCGGTGCGCCGGTGCTGGGCCATGTATTCGGACGATTGAACGAAATGCTCATCCAGGGATGAATTCAGTATTGAATTCGACCCGCCGCCAAGCGCGACGGGAGGCTTCGACAATCGCCAAATCAAAGAACGGTGAATCGGAAGGTTGACAGGATACGGAGCATGCAGGAGATAGTCAAGTGCGGGGCGTCAAAAAAAGAGGCGCGCGGGGCGTCTCGATTCTCTTGAGAAAATGTCGGCACTTTCGTAAAAATCCGGATTGCTTCGCAAACAGCGCTCGCAATGACGGGAGTCGGGCGCCCGCAATGACGGGAGTCGGGCGCTCGCAATGACGGGCGCCTGTCATTGCGAGGAGCGGCGCCTGTGGCGACAGAGGCGCCACCGCAGGCGCCACGACGAAGCAATCCCGGCGCGCTATTCCCCCCGCGACGAAGGGGAATCCCGGTACTCGTTGGACGACACGTTTTTCGGGAGCATTCCGCCTGCATTCGCGGTCATCCATCCTGCGTAGTAGACCACCTGCCCGATCTTCACGATCCGGTCGAAGAGGATCTTGTCCACCGTATCCGTCGGCCGGTGATAGTCGGCGTGGACGCCGGTAAAGAAGAACGCGATCGGAACGCCGTGCTTCGCGAAATTGTAATGATCGCTCCGCTTGTAGAACTGGTTTGGATCCCGATCGTTATCGTACTCGTAATCCAGGCCGATGTTGTTCGACTCGCTGTCCGCCACACGGACGATGCTGTCCAGCTCCGTGCTGATCTTGTCCGAGCCGATCAGGTACGTATAGGGCCCGCTCCCGCTTGCCTGGTGGGCGGAATCCATCCTGCCGATCATGTCCGTATTGAAATCCGCGACTGTCCGTTCAAGCGGGACGGCGGGATGGGACGTGTAGTAGCTGGATCCGAGGAGCCCCTTCTCCTCTCCCGACACCGTCAGGAACAGCAGGCTGCAGCGGGGCTTCGCGGGGTTCACCGCGAACGCATGCGCCAGGTCCATCACCATCGACGTGCCCGACGCATTGTCGTCCGCCCCGTGATAGATCGCGCCGCCCGCCCCGACGCCGAGATGGTCGAAGTGCGCGCTGAAGACTACGACGTCTTTCTTCAGAGCGGGGTCGCTCCCCTCAATCATCCCCACCACGTTTTCAGCGCGGCGCTCCTCGCGCTTTGTTTTCTCGCCGATCGCGACGGTCACCGGTTCGAGGTTCATCGGCGGAAACGTGGAATCCTCCGCGGCCATCCGTCGCACCTCGCGGAGCGAGAGTCCGGAGGCCTTCAGTATCGCCTCGCCGACCGCGGGTGACACGAAGAAAGCGAGGCGGTTGAACCGGGAGGGGCGTGCGGGCTCCCCCTTCAGAACCATCGTTCCCCGCCCGACGCCGAGCGAATACATGGCTGCAAGGACCTGTGGGAAGGATGCGGCGCCCGTGTCGTCGGCCACGATCAGCGTCGCCAGCGCGCCCGAATCACGCCGCGCGATCCCGAAGAGCCGCCTTGGCGCGGGAGCTCCCGCCGCCTGCCCGGGACGCGTTCCGGCAAACGCCAGCACGATTCTCCCCGACAGGGCGGCACGCGCCTCCGCGGGCGTCCGGCTGTCCATGTAGCCGGCGCAGACGACCTTCCCCGACACGGCCGTGTCCCGTGCGCCGAATGCTATAATCCCTTTCCCCCACGTGAATTTCGACTGCTCGAGGCCGTTCGTCACGACGACGGCGGAGGAGTCGTCAACACCGAGCACTTCCACGTCGTAGTGCTGAAGGTAAGAACCGCTGTCCCCCATCGGCCGAAGGCCGAATGCATGGAACCTTTCAGCGATGTAGTTCGCGGCGAGCTTCTCACCCGGGTACGACGTCTCCCTCCCCTGCAGGGCGTCCGAGGCAAGGTAGGAGACGTACGTCTTCAGGTCCGCCGCATTGATCGACTCAAAACCGGTCCTCGCTTTCGTGTCAATTCCCGTCACCTGGGCCGCTGCGAGTGCGACGGGGAAAACCAACAGCACAAACCACTTCATGCGCTTCCCTCCTTTTTGGGGACCAGATTGCCACGCAATGACAGGGCGCGGGAGATTGCTTCGCACAAAGCGCTCGCAATGACGGTTTCCTGGCTCGCGATGACAGTGTCCGTGCCCGCATTGACAGAAAATATCGAAAGGAGGGACGGGTTGCAAGGCATTTCTGGCATTAAAAAATCTATCATGAATGCGTCTTTGCATGCCGCAAATTGCGACAGTATATTAGTCCGTATAAATCGGAGTGACGATAGTCTTCGTTAATCAGCGGATATACTCTCAGGAACGTGAACCTATCGGTACAGCAGTACAGTGGGGCGGCCTCTCATGATCGAAGAACGTAACACGAACGAGCTGCGAGAATTCTCATCAATGTGCGTCGCCGGAATACTATTTTCGTGTGTTCTGACATCGGCTGCTCTCGGTCAAACGTGGAAACCCCTGGGGCTCTCAGATCAGACGATCTCCTCAATCGCGATCGATCCATCTGTTCCCGGCGTCATTTACGTCGGGAGTTCCAGTGATTTCTCACTCGGTACTACGGGAGGCATATTCAAATCGAGCAATGGGGGCACTACCTGGGATACACTCGTGCGCGGAGTCACTGTCGCAAGACTTGTCGTTGACCCTCATCGACCCGGTACTGTGTTTGGTAGTCTGTTTGTCAACTCCTTAACCCTACCGGGGATCATCAAGACCACAGACGGAGGATGGACCTGGACAGAGTCCGATTCAGGTGTCACGCTCCCACCTGACACAGGTCCTTTTGATATGAAGATGATCCAGGCGCATCCCGAAACTCTCTTCGTGGGTACCAACGGGTTTTTCGGCGGGACGCTCTACGTGACTTTCGACGGAGGCGGGCATTGGGCTAGTACATCAGACACATCCGCGATTGGGAGCGGTATAAGCGCAATCGGGACGTCCCCCGTCGACGACAGGGTAGTCTTCGTTGGAGTCAACTTCATCAGCAAAGTCTTTGCGTCAGGTGACATGGGTGCCCACTGGACCTACACAGGTCTCGCGGATGGCATCATTTATGGGATCGAGTTTTCGAAAACGCAGAGTAAGGTCCATGTGGTGACTTCATGGAGCAAGGGGTCTCCCCCCGGATATTACAGCTCCACTGACGGGGGATCAACCTGGCAAAACGAGACATCCGGTCTCCCCGATTCGACTCACTTCATGTCAATCAAGACAGGCATGATTGGTACCGATGATGTGGTCCTCATAGGAGGGAATAAAGGGGACTTCGGCGGGGTCTATATGAAGCGAGGAATCAGCAACTGGGAACGAGTGGGTACGGACTCGTTCAGGGTACTTGCACTTGAAATGCGGGGTTCGACGATTTATGCGGGGGGACAGGGTGTCTACTCCTTCGATGTTGTGAACTCCGTTATGAGGAGAGAGCCCGTACGCACCGCGGTCTCTTCGCTTAAAGCGTATCCGAACCCCTTTAACGGGGCTATCTCTATACAGATTGATTTACCCGAACAATCGGATGTGGAAGTTCTGATATACGATGCGGTCGGGCGACTTGTCACGCGACTGATCCCCGGGAACCTGGCAGGTGGCCGCCACATCGTTCAATGGGATGCCACACACTGTGCCAGCGGGACCTACATCTGCTCGATGCACGCACGCGGGCAGACAACATCTGCAAGATTCGCGCTGGTGCGATGAGGACGCAGTGAACGTTGTGCGGCCTACGCAAGCCGCGCGAAACGCCGGTTGGACTCTGGAAAATCCACTCCCATGGAGAACCATGTGGCAAGGCCGAACAGGAGTCCTGCACCGATTGTGAGCCACGCGAAGTCCAGCGCCCCGGGGGCCGGGGCGGAGGGAATGCACGTCACGACCGCGCCGCCCGCGACCGTAGCAACGCCGATCCACTGGTACAACCGGAGCCCGCCGATGAGCCGCGTCTGGGGCTCGCCCCTGTACGCCTCTTCCACGAATCGGCCGAGGCCAGTCAAGATCAGGTAGAGGGCGCCGATCATGGCCAGGGGCGCATGGGCAAACCAGAGGCGCGTCAGGACTGTGGCGATCACCACGTTCCAGAGTATCGAATAGAGGGGCGTGGGGTGCACGGGAACGCCTCCCAGCGCAGAGAGGCGTGTCACGCGGCTCCGCGGGTGGCGGTAAACGATGCCGAGCCGGGGCGGCGCCGGGCTCCCGTGACAGCACCCCTGCACCAGGCAACGGACCCTGCCGAACGACTGGACCCAGGGACCTCCCACGCTGAACGCGGCGAGGAGCAGCCAGGGATCCGTGCCGAAGAGGGGACGCGCGAGGAGTGAACCGGCGATCACGCCGAGCATGCCGCCGTAGTACCCGTATGGCCGCAGCAGGCTCGGCGATCCCTCGACCACCTGCGCCCAGAGTGCGGAGACGACGAGGGCGGAACAGGCGACGAAGAGGAACGCGGCAGCGTGCTCGGCGCCGACGAGGAGACCCACGATCACCACGGCGATCATCGAGCCGATCCCCGCGTATATGCCGTGGTTGATCACGCGGAGCGGGCCGAGCCGCCACTCCTTCCACGAATTGGCGATGCGCTCGGCGGAGCGGCGGAGGAATTCCCAGAACGATTCGAGGTTGATCATCGCACAGTAAAGGAGGACTCCTCCCGCCACGTCGACCAGCGAATGCATGCCCGTGGCAACGCAGCTCGCGGACACGAGCGCCGCGAGCGCCCACCAGCCATATTTCCACCGGGGCATTCTCGCCGCCAGCAGGCCGGCGGCGAGGAGCGCCCAGAAAACGTGGTACGAGGGGAACGAATTCGCGGGAGTATCGTGCGCCCTCTCAAAGTCGAGGAGGTTCCCCGGAAATCCCGAGGAAGCGAACTCCCTCGGCGGCGCGATGAGCGGGATACACGCGAAGAAGAGGGGCATCAGGAGCGTGGCGACGCCTCCCCGGAGCGCGAAATCCCGCAGCCTTTTCCTGTCCGGGGCGGCCAGCGGCGCCGCGAGGACAAGGAGGTACGTCGCCGCGTACAGGACCTCCGCCCACTCCACCACGGGAAGATGATACTCGAACGGGAGGTACGATCGGACGGCGTCGGGCGGGACGCCCATGAGCTCCGTCGCCCGGTACAGCACCGCCCAGGGAACGATGACGATGACGTACACCGACAGCGTGTCGCGGAGGGAAGGCCGGTGGTCGTCGCCGGGCGGCAGCCTGAAGTACGCGCCGCCGCGGATCTCCCCGAACCTGTCGCGGAGATCGATCCGCTCGTAGCCAAGCACGAGGGCGGCAACTCCCAGCGCAACCAGCGGGGTAACAAGCCAGAGTCCTCCGCTCGCGCCGGCAATGAGCGAGAAGCCGGCGCACGCGAGCGTGAACCCGAAGTAGATCGGGTGGGGCATGATGCGGTACGCCCCCCGTGTCACGTAGTTCTCAGGGGGATAGGGGTTCATCGGCAACCCGTCCCCGAAGCGCAGGAGGGAGAGCATCCCCCATCCCATGAAGAGGAGACCGGCGGCAGCCAGGAACTTCCCTGCGCCCGTCATGCGCACCGGCGGGAGTCCGACATTCGGCGCGACAAGCGCTCCCCATGCGACGAGCGAGGCGGGAAGGAGAACCACGAACACCGCTCCATAGAGGAACGGACCGATGTGCGAGCGGGATGGTATCATTGCGGTCTCTTGTGTGTGGTGAAACCTCGCATTGCTACAACCGGACGCACTCGTCGATCAGCCCGAGACCCGTGATATTCTCCTCCCCGCGAGGGAAAACGAGCGCAACGTCCGCCCGAGAGAGATGTTTCGTTCCCCGGGGATCCCGCGTGAACATCCGGATGAGCGCGCGGAGGACAGGCGAGGCGACGTCCTGCTGGTCGATAAACCCGGATTCCTGGACAGCGTGAAGCCGGTGGACGCGCGCGCTGAATCTCCCGCCCCCCGCAGTCCCCGACACGGCATAATCGCCGGGCACGGATACGCCGGCAGTCTCCGCAGCACCGTCGGGTTCAGGCACGAACGAAAGGGGTCCGGACTGCACGCCGGAGCCGCGCTGGATGTAGAACCGCGAGCAGACGCTCTCGCCGTCCCGCCTGACGGCGTGTACATACGTCATGTCGAACAATGCATGATGCGCCCGCCCCCAGTAGAGCGTGCGCGCGGGAACCAGGGGAGGCAGGCAGGTAGATTCCAGCGTGTCGATGTAGCCGGAGGCTCCGCCGGGCTCAACCACTGTCCCCCCGAGCGCAATCGAGCCGCTGACCGTATAGCGGAGCGCGACCGGTGCCCAGACGATCCGGCTTTTGCGGCCGGTGACGATTTCCACCGGGGCTCCGGCCCCGCCGGTCCCGGAGGCAAAGACGAGATTCACCATGCAATCGTCCCTGGCGAGGAAGAGCGAGCTTGTGCGATCTCCGACCCGGATTTCCCCGCAGGGGAGGCCGAGCGCGCAGGAAATCATTCCCGTCCCCTGCTCTTCGTGGCCGTTGAGAAGGAACGAACGGGTGATCGGGGTCGCCCCCGGGACGGCGACGTGTACTGTGAGTGAGCGCACCAGACGCCCGCCAAGCTTCAAATACGCGAAGTAGACGTATGCGTATTCACCGCCGGGCGTCAGGTAGTCGAAGTACCATTTCCTGAGGAGAAACATCACTGCGCCTCCAGGTGTGCGTGTATCGCGCGGGAGAGATCCTGATCCCCTTTGAACGATCCGTCCGACGCGGGGAGGCTCATGTGGTCGGCAAGGCAGACGGGAGCCAATCGACCGGCGCGCACCGTGGCATCCGGGCAATGATAGCAGATTTCGACGCAGCCGCGGTCCGCGTTGTAATCGGGGACGGACTGAACGACAATCGAATGAAACCGGATGTCGCGCAGGAAGCGGGACCGTGAGACGACGCCGAGAAGCGCGGGAATGCGTCGCGGGTGCATCACCGACTCGACCAGCGCCGTCGCAGCAAAGAGGGCGCCGGAAACAGAGAGGCGTGTCGTGGCCGCAAACATGTTCCTCCCTTTGACGATACGGTAGACCCGGCGCATCAGCCTGACGAGCGCCGGAGAGAGGGCAATAGACCTCCCCGTCGACGCATTGAAATAGTAGAGGTACATGAGCCAGCGGATTTCCTCGTCGTCGAGGCTCGACGGGATGTACGACGAAGCCTCGACGCGCAGACCGGTGCGGATCACCGCGTCGACGTCGGCCATGTCGGGGCGCGCGAACGCGGACCTGGCGCGCTGCGCCATCTCGAAACCCGGACGGGCCAGCGTCGCGAGCATTCCGTCGAAGTGACGGAAGGATGCATAGCGGCGCATCAGCGCGGGGATCCCGCCGATATTGTTGCGGTAGAGCGTCTCGGAAATCGCAAAAAAGACGCCGCGCCGCTCGAACTTCGGGAAAAGCGTCGCGCACATGAGCCGCATTTCCGCCGGTGTGATCCCCTGCCCGCAATCCACGTGCAGCACGATCCTGTCGATTCCGGCCTTCACCAGGGCATCAAGGAGGCGGTCGCTCCCGTCGCGGAAGAGGACGATGCCGTTTGTCAGGAGCTGGCAGTAGACGCCGCGTGACTTGACGAGCCTGACGATGGCGGGAAGGTCCGGGTGGAGCGTCGGCTCGCCGCCCAGGATGGAGATCGTCTCCAGACGGCGGATGCGGCACAGCCAGTCGAGCTCCGCCTCGAGCTGGTCGAGCGGCTTGACAATCTCCCGTGTGAGGTTGTAGCAGAGCGCACACCGCCGGTTGCACGTGTAGTTGGACTCGAGGACGGCGTGAGGCACATCCGCTGCGCGCGTCTTAAGCGGCCGCAACTCCGCACCTGTCGTGAGATGCATCCGTTTCACCGTGCTCCCTCCGCATCGTTGCCGGGCGCAATCTCGGTGGATTGTCAATGGGATTTGTCATAGAATTGTTAAAAGTGCTCACCGCCGGATTCGTCGCGCTCGCCGGCTGCACCAACACACAGGAGCCAACGCTCATGACCGGCACACAGGAAGCCCGCGTCTTCATAAAGCGCGTCACGGTCAACATCCGTGCGCCATACCTCATTTACCTCCCGGAGGATTATCGAACACATAAGAGGGTGTGGCCGCTCGTGCTATTCCTGCACGGGGCGGGGGAGCGGGGAGCGAACATCGAACTTGTCAAACGGCACGGCCCCCCGAAACTCGCAGCGGCGGGGAGGCAATTCCCGTTCATTCTCGTCTCGCCTCAATGCCCCGTGGACGAATACTGGTCGGTCTCCGTGCTAAAGGCCCTGCTGGACAGGATCCTCGCGAAATACCGGGTCGACCGTTCCCGCATCTACCTGACGGGGATCAGCATGGGGGGCAACGGGACGTGGAGGATGGCCATGGCATACCCTGACCTGTTCGCCGCTCTTGCGCCGGTCTGCGGCTGGGGTGACAGCACCCGGGTCGCCCCGCTCACGGCGATCCCCGTATGGGCGTTCCACGGCAGGAAGGACCAGGTGGTGGCGTTCGAACGGGGGGAAAGCATGGTCACGGCACTTACCGCCGCCGGGGGAAACGTGAAATTCACCGTCTATCCGGAAGCGGGCCACGATTCCTGGACGGAGACGTATGACAACCCGGAATTATACGGCTGGTTGATGGAGCAAAAGAAGAGATAGATTGCCCGAAATTGCCGCAGGGGCCGAAGTCGAACGCGGGAGCGGACCTGAACAGTCAGTTCGTGTACCAGCCCCCCACCGTGAGGTCGCTCAGCAGGACGCTCGAGACCGTATCCTGCACTGAGAATACAAGGGCGGCGAGGTGCGGCTTTACCAGGAAGCGCACCGGCACACCGTATGTAAACTGCTGCTGCTCGCCGGCGACTTTGAAGAAGGCATAATATCCGGGGCCGATTTTCACGCTCAACGGTATCACGGATGCCCCACCCGGGACACCGTGGGCAACGAACGTGATCGCCAGGCTGTCGTAGGTGGAGAAGTCGTAGTAACCTCCGACCCTGTATCCATGCCAGTCGACGAACTTCGCCTCCGAACCTTCGAGATCGGTGATGATCACCTCGTATCCCGCGTGAGGGACAGCGCGCGGTTCGTTGGGTGCGGTATCGCGGAAACAGCCCGGGGAAAGCAGCAGAAGGAGGAGCAGGAAAAGGAAGCGATTCATGGCGGCCTCCGGCAGTTCGTGGCACGACCGTCGCGCCGGCTCCCCCCGTCGGCGGATTGGACTGCGGCACTCAAAGCTACGGGGCGGCAGGACGATTGTCAAGAAGATTGGCGCGCGATGGATTGCCCCGCCTGTGGCGGGATGCAGAATGCGCACTTCGCAAAAAACGCTCGCAATGACAGAATATTGTCATTGCAAGGAGTGACGGCGCCGAAGGCGCCACGACGAAGCAATCCACGCCGGCACTAATGTACGACACCCAGGTAATTCCCGTACCCCACGACGAGCGTGGAGCAGATGAGGGTCGCCAGGCCGGCGGCGAGCTTGGTTCTCGTCCCGCGGCTGCTCCCCTTCCATTCCTTGAGCGCGATCCCCCAGAGGGAGCTGAAGATGATGATGCTCGCCATGTGGATCGTCCAGCTGGAGAACTTGTAGTTCCCCATCTGCGTCTCACCCATCGTGTAGAAGAAGAACTGCAAGTACCAGACAATCCCCGCAAGGGCGCTGAAAAAGTAGTTGTTGAGCATCGGGGCGCGCTCCGGCGCAGCGGCCGCGACGGGCGTGGAGACCGTCGCGGCATCAGGTCCGACGGCCACGGAGCTGGCGCCGGCGGAGGGACGGATGTTCCGCCTGAAGTACTGATACCCCGTGCGGTTCCTCACGTTCAGGATCAGGCACCAGACGAAGTTGGTCGTGAACCCGCCAAGCAGGACGACGCAGAGCTTCGGCAGGCCCGTCCAGAGCGTCGTCGTGCCGTGCTGCGCGGAGAGGTCGGCGATCGGCGAGGCGGCGTCCAGCCCGAAGGCGAACGACGCGCTCATGATGCCCGAGAACGTGGCGACGAGGATCCCCTTGGTGAAGTTGAACTCCTTGATCGTCGCCTTTTTCTGTTCCTCGGTCATCTCCCGTTCCTTGCTCCGGCCCGCCAGGCCCGCGATGGCGATCCCCGCGAGGCAGACGATGACGCCGAGGAGAATCACCTGCCCGGACGCCGTGCCGAGCACCTTTGTCGCGAACTCCCCGTGAAATATCGGCGGGATGAGCGTCCCGAAGGCGGCACAGTAGCCGAGGGCGACCCCCATCCCGAGCGACATACCCAGGTAGCGCATCGTCAGGCCGAATGTGAGTCCGCCGAACCCCCACATCGCCCCCCAGAAGTACGCCCAGAGGATGCTCTTCATCGGCGCCTCGTGCAGCACGGCGAGGAGATCGTTCGTGTTGATTGATGCGAGCACCCACGGCGCGATGATCCAGCTGAAGAACCCCCCGACGAGCCAGTACACTTCCCACGACCACTTCTTTACGCCGCGGTAGGGCACGTAGAAGCTGCCGGAGGCGAGCCCGCCGAGCCAGTGAAACACGACGCCGAGAAACGGATTGGAATTCATGTGGCAATCCCCTGGTGAACGACCGAGTGAATATACTCAAACATGATTGATTTTCGCACTCCCCTTCCATATTTTTCCGCCCGTCAACACAGGGAAGACATGACTCCGTCGGACGCACGCACGCGCGTCGGGCTCTTCGGCATCGGGCTTGACACATACTGGCGCCAGTTCCCGGGACTGCGGGAACGGCTTGAAGGGTATCTCGGACGCATCGAACGCCGGATCGGCGGCGCGGAAGTCGTCGCCGCCGGCCTCGTCGACACAGTCGAGAAGTCGGAGGACGCGGCCGCCCTTTTCCGCACGCGGGACGTGCGCCTGGTGTTCCTCGCCGTCTCGACGTACGCGCTCTCCTCGACCGTGCTTCCCGCCGTGCGGCGTCTCCCCGTCGTGGTGCTGAACCTGCAACCCGAACCGGCGATTGACTACGCGCGCTTCAACGCGCTCGGGGACCGCGGCGCGATGACGGGCGAGTGGCTGGCATTTTGCCAGGCATGCGCCGTGCCGGAGATCGCCAGCGTGTTCCACCGCGCAGGGATCCCGTTCCGACAGGTCACGGGAACGCTCGACGACCCGGAAGCCTGGGAGGAAATCCAGGGCTGGGTGGACGCCGCGCGCGTCGCGGACATACTGGCATCCACCAGGCTCGGGATACTCGGCCACTATTATAACGGCATGCTCGACGTCTATTCGGACCCGACGCAGCACGCCGTGTCCTTGGGCGTGCATGTCCAGCACATGGAAATCGACGAGCTGAAAGTCGCGCGAAAGGCGGTCACCGGGGCCGAAGTGGTGCTCAAGGAGGAAGAGTTCCGGCACGCGTTTGAGGTAACGGCCGACTGCCCGAATGGGGAGATCACGCGCGCGGCGCGCACCGCCTGCGCGCTGGACCGGCTGGTCCGCGATCGGAAACTCGGCGCGCTCGCCTACTACTACGAGGGAACGCCGGGGAGCGAGGAGGAGGATATCGTCACGTCCGTGATCGCCGGAAACTCGCTCCTCACCGCCCGGCACGTGCCCGTCGCCGGGGAGTGCGAGGTGAAGAACGCGATGGCGATGAAGATTATGGACTCCTTCGGCGCGGGGGGATCGTTCAGTGAGTTTTACGCGATGGATTTCAATGAGCAGGTGATCCTGCTGGGGCACGACGGCCCCGGCCACCTGGGGATCGCGGAAGAAAAACCGAAGCTGAAGCCGCTCGGCGTCTACCACGGCAAACCGGGGAACGGGCTTTCCGTCGAGATGAACGTCCGGCACGGCCCCGTCACGCTTCTCTCCGTAGTCCAGAGGGCGGAGGGCAAGCTCGCGCTCCTGGCCGCCGAAGGAGAATCCGTGCCCGGCCCTATACTCGAGATCGGCAACACGAACAGCCGCTACAGATTCCCGCTCACCGTCAAGGAATTTGTGGAGGCCTGGAGCATGCAGGGCCCGGCGCACCACTGCGCCATCGGGACCGGGCGCGTCGCCTCCCGGATCCGGAAACTGGCGTCATTGCTGGATCTGGAGTTCGTGCAGGTGTGCTGAGCGCGGGGCGTCCCCCGTCCGATTCCTGAGGCGTCAACGGTGCTCGACCCGGGGCGGGCCGACGCATGATTCGTCTCCGTCAAGGGCCCGGTCGTCCCAGGAGACTTGATCGCATGGAACGCCTGTGCGTGTTGATGGAATATTTGCCGTAGCACAGCTTCCTGAGTATCGGGTCCGGGCGCAGGTACCAGCTCGCCCAGCTCAACGGGGTATCGCCGTTCATATCCTTTGCCTCGAGGCGCGCCCCGGCGTCAAGAAGCATCTGAATGGTCTCCTCGGTGCCGAACGCGGCTGCGCGATGCAACGGCGTCTCCCCCCTTGTGCGGGCGTCCCGCATGAAACATCCGGTCTCCACTGAGTTCCGCGTCACCGCACCGGGGTTCGCGCCGGCGGCGAGCAACACGCGGATGACGAGGTCGTGGGCGGACCTGTCGTCGGTGCAGAGGGCTGCGTGCAATGGCGTTTCGCCGGTCTCGGCCAGGCCCCGGTTGACCTCCGCCCCGTGTTCGATCAGGAACTGGCAAAGCCTCCAGTGGCCGTGAAATGCCGCGGCATTCAGGCCGAGATCCTCGCCGAGCGACCCGAGAGATTCTCCGCGTGAGAGGAGAAACCTGACGGAGCTGACGTCGCCGTAGTACGCGCACCACTGGATGAGTGAGACTCCCTCGCTGTCCGCGGCGCCTGCGGAACCCCCGGACTCTACAAATTCAAAGACGAGATCAGTTCGCCCTTCGCGGATTGTCTCCAGCATCGGCATCCACCCTCCTCTGGCTATGTCAGGCCGGCCTCCGTCTCCCCCGCCAGGCGGCGAGGAGCCAGACGATGACGCTGGCGACCCAGCCGTAAAACAGCACCCGGCGGACGAAGTAGGTGTGCGCCCCCTCGGTCGGATAGAACGAATAGGCGAGCTGCGGCTTGAAGAGATACCGCTCGAGGTTCGCTTTCAGGAACGTCCTGTCTTTCAGGAACCCGGTGTAGATGTCACGGACGTCCTCCACGTTGGGGGGACGTCGGTACTTGAGGATCGATCCGACGGGAAATTCCTCCCTCACCGTGCCGTTGCACAGGGGGAAGGGGACGGTCTCCACGGTATCTTTCCCGACGATTCCCGGGCGGCCCTCCCAGAGCCAGTCGACGTAAATGCGCGCGTACGCGCTGTCGAATGCGTTCTGCTGGTTGAGCTGGTAGAGCTCGGCCGTGTTCAGCACCTGGCCGGCCTTGTTCGTGATATAGATCTGGCTCTGCGACAGGTCGACGTAGGCCCACCGTCCCTGCTCGCGGATATAGGACTCCGCAAATGCGTGACCGGAGTAGGCGATCGTGTTGTCCTGCGTCCGCGCGTTGAAGACGAACCGGGTGGGGATGCCGGCGCGGTTCGCCCAGAAGACCCAGACCTGCGCGTGCTGCGTGCACCATCCCTTGCCGGTACCGCGGGCGAGCTCGTTGTAGAGGAGCCAGGGGTTTTCCCAACGCTCGTCGTCCTTCGGCACGCCGCCGCAGTTCTTCAACTGGGGCCGGAGATACCGCGTGACCTTCTCCATCCGCACGAACGTCGGATCGGTCTCATGGATACCCATCTCCTGGTGCACGATCCGGTCGGCTTCGGCGAGCCCCTCCGGGCCGACGTAGGCGTAGTCATCGGTCCAGTCGGCGACGGTGAACTGGTCGAACTCGCCGCAGGGCACGGTGGAGCGGACCACGTACACGTCGGGCCGGGCCATGCCGAGCGAGCCGTAAAACTCGCTGGAGTAAAACCGGACGGTGATCTCCACGGGAAGGCACTCGCTCTCAGGGACCGGGACGAGGCGGTACGTGTGGAGCTCGCTGAACGTGGTGTCGATCCGGAACGACGGCGTCATCCCTGTCGCTTGCTGCTCTTTTCCCCCATCGGTCAGCACGCGCCACTCCCTGACCTCCTTCGTACACGCGAGCACGAGACGGATCCGGTTCCGGTCCTCGAGCTCCCACCGGCGGATCGTGGGTACGTCGAGTGAATAGTAGAGCGTGGCGTAGGAAGCGGGCGTGTATGACGATTCCCACTCACGCGTGAAGAAGACGTAGAGATTGAGCGCGAACAGGAGCAGCACAAGCGCTGCCCCCGCGTAGAAGCCGATCTTCCGGTTCTTCATACCGTCAGCCTTTCAGTCAGAATCGTGAACGGGCCCGGTGGGTACGCCGGCGTCACTCTCCCCATAGTGTCGCGACAAATTCGCGCGATCCGGCGTGATCGCGATGCTCGCAGAGATAGATCCCCTGCCAGGTGCCGAGATTGAGCCTTCCGTCGGTCACCGGGATCGTGAGCCAGGCCCCGAGGAGCGACGCCTTGATGTGGGCCGGCATATCGTCGGGTCCCTCGGTGTCGTGCGTGTAGTACGGCGCGTCTTCCGGCGCGAGCTCGTTGAAGTGCCGCTCCAAGTCGGCGCGGACGCTCGGATCGGCGTTCTCGTTGATCGTGAGCGACGCCGAAGTGTGCTTCAGGAAGAGGTGGAGAATTCCCCGGCGGATCTGCGCAATCTCGGGAATCCGCGCGAGCACATCGGCGGTCACCAGGTGAAACCCGCGTTCCCTTCCTGCCAGCGTGAACTCCTTCTGTATCCAGGCCACGCGCACTCCTCGTACGCTAGTGCAACGGGGCGCCGTAGCTCGTCCGGAACGTCGGCTCCGCGGCCGCCATCGACAGGAAGACGTCGAGCGGCACGACCTCGAATTCCGGCCCGAGCTTTTCCAGGATCCCCTTCACCCGCCTGATGTCGCTCCACTGCCTGACGTGCATGAGGAGATAATACGGGCGCGCCGGGTTCAGCGCGGCGAGCTCCCGGAGATCGGCCACCGCCTCGGCTGAGTCCCGCTTTTCCCCCAGGTAATAGTCGTACGAGACGAACGGCTTCCCGTCCCGGACGGCGAACGTGTGCGCCGGGCGGTAGCCGTTGACGATCCCGAGAACGTCCGGCATCCCGCGAAAATACGCATCCATCACGTCCTGCGGAACGTCGTCGTCCACGCCGTCGCTCGTCCAGTACGCCGCATGGTCCATGATCTCGAACACGTTCAGGTCCAGTGTCTTCATCATGGCGTACGCCGTGTCGATCACCGCCGGGAGCAGCCGGGGGGGGATGGCTTTCGGGTACATGTACCCGGGACCCGACAGCGAGCCGATGAAGTAATCGTTCGGCGTCGCCATGTCGTAGAAATACTGGAGCATCGCCGGGGCGAGCCACGACCAGTTCATCGTCACTTCCCAGGCGTAGGGAATCTCCCCTCTTCCGGGTTTTGTCCACGCGCCGAGACCGAGGCAATCCGTCTGTATGCAGGCGATGTAGACTTTCTTTCCGGGGGCGATGTGCACGCCCGGCTTCACGTTGTGCCTGTTCCTGTAATGGAAACCGTTCGTGAGCGGGATCTGCTGGTTAAAGCTCATGTTCGGGAGCGTGTGCAGCCCCTCGACGCGGAGGCCGTAGCCCGAAGCCAGTGTCACCTGCTGCGCCTCGAGGTCCTTCGCGTACGAATGCCAGCCCAGCACTATCCCCAGGGGCTGCATCGCACCGAACACCTTCTTCGCGAACGCGTACTCGAGCGTGTCTTTCGGGTTCGTCGATGCGTCCGTGAAGAAACACCCGTGGTGAATCCCGAAATCCGCGATGCCGGGCTTCATCACGGTGCCTCCCTCTCCCCCCATGTAGATCAGGTAATCGTGGTTGCAGGACGGCCAGTATTTCGCGAACGCCCATTCGTAGATCTGAGCGTCCGTTTTCCCCTCGAACATTCCCCGGAAATCCTCCGCCTTCCGGAGACCGTGAGATTCCGCCAGGGGAATCAGGTCATCCGTCACGACGATCGCGCGGTTGATCCCCGCCGCGGTGAATGCCACGATGAGCGACGTGCGGACATGCCTGTCCCACACGACGTATCCCTTCGCGTAGCGGGCAAGCGAATCGAGCGCCTCCGCGGGGGTCCGGAGCTCGGTAAACTGCATCCCGCGGGAGGATTTGTAGTAGGCCAGGAGCGGACCGCAGAAATTGAAGTCCCACTTCGGAGGGTAGAGGAAGTAAAGGCGCGGCGCGTCGATATTGGCCACACCCTGGAGCGAGATCAGCATCGCGTTCGCCGGGAGGGAGCCCGTGATCTCCCAGTTCTCGGGAAGCGACATCATGAAGTGATCCGACGGACCCGGGGCGGCCGCCCCGATGTACGGGATGGTCACGAGGGCGAGCAGAAGGGGGAGTTTCATCGCTTCGCCTCCTTCCGCTCGAACACAAGGACGACCGGCGTCGGCCGGCTGGAACGGTGCTCGGTGAGCGTGAGAGAGTTGCCGTCTCCGCCCAGCACGTACTCCCGGGTGGTCGTCACGGTGGTTTTCCCCTGCGACGTCACGACCGGCTGGACGGTGATCACGCGCAGGTCGTTCCCCGGCGCCTGCCACGATCCGGAGACGGTCCTCTCGCTTCCGGGGCTCGAGAGGACTCCCATGAACCAGTTGTCGGGCCATTCGACAGAGCGGATGACCGTGCCGACAGGCGCGCCCCCCGGCGCGAAGAGGGACGTGTCCGAATACGCCACACGGCCCCGCTCAAGCCAGTTCTGGATGACAGACACACGGCTCCCGGACGCGGCGATCACGATTTCCGGAAGACGACCCTTCCATGTCGCGATCTCGGTGCTCATTGCCGGGACAAAGTTCCACGTCCCTTCTATCGTGGCTCCCCCCGGCGCCCCCCCGGGGCGGAGTGTGAGGATGACCGCAACGAGCCACATCAAGCGTCCGGTCATCGCGACTCCTTCTGCGGCCTGACGAGATACCGCTCCTTAAACGTCGGGTCCTTCCCCGCCATGGCAAGAAACACGTCGAGCGGGACGACCTCGAATTCCGGTCCGAGCTTGTCCAGTATCCCCTTCACCCGCTTCACGTCGCTCGACTCGCGGATGTGGAGCAGCTCGAAATAGGGACGGTGGGGGTTGATTCGGGCAAGCTCCTGGAGATCGGCCACGGCATCGGCCTCGGGCCTCTCGGGCGACAGGTAGTAGTCGTACGACATGAACGGCCGCCCGTTGTTCACCGCGAACGTGTACGACGGCGCATAGCCGTTGACGAACCCGATCGCCTCGGGCATCCCGTCGAAATACATGTCGACGATCTCCTTCGGGAGATCGGAGTTCCCCTCGACCGTCGCTCCCTCGGAATAGTCCATCGTCTCGAAGACGTTGAGATCCAGCTCCTTCATCTGCTCCCGGGAGATCGCGATGAGCTGTTTCAGGAGCTTCGGGGGGACGGCTTTCGGATACAGGTACCCGGGCCCCGACAAGCAGCCGATCATGAAGTCGTTCGGCGTCGCCATGCTGTAAAAGTACTCCGCCATCGCGGGGGCCATCCAGGTGTAGTTCGTTTCCGCCTCCCACGCGTACGGGATCTCGCCGCGCCCGGGCTTGAGCCACGCCCCGAGACCCATGCCGTCGGTCTGTATGCACGTGACATACACCTTCTTGCCGGGGACGGGGACTTCCCCGGGCTTGAGATGGTGGTTGTTCGTGAACTTGAAACCCGGCGAGGCGGGTATCTGCGCGCTGAAGCTCAGATTGGGGAGTGTGTGCAGGCCGATGACCCTGTGGCCGAACGATGACGTCAGCCGGACGAACTCCCGCTCGAGATCTTTCGCGTACGAGTGCCACCCCATGACGAGGGACATCGGCTTCATTTCCGAAAGGAGTTTCTTCGACAGCGCGTACTCCGACGTGTCCGTCACACGGCAGGAGAGATCGCTGAAGAAGCATTTCTTGAATATCCCCCAGTCGGCGACCGCGGGCTTCATCACCGGGCCCGAGTCGCCCCCGAGCCAGATGATATATTCGCGGCTGCAGCGGGCCCAGTACTTTTCATAGGCCCAGGTGTAAATCTTCGTGTCGTTCCATCCCGTGAATTTTCCGCGGAAATCCTCGACCGGCTTGAGGCCCGCGCGCTCCATGAGAGGGATCATGTCCTCGCTCACCACGACGGCGTCCTCGAGTCCCGCCACCGTGAACGCGACGGTGAGGGATGACCGGACGTTCCTGTCCCACACCACGTAGCCCTTCACGTATTTCCTGAGCGTGGCGATCGCCTCCTCCACGCTGCGGAGCTCCCGGAAGCTGTAGTTGCGCTTGTCCCTGTAGAAGTCGTAGACCGACTGGACGTATGTGAACGGCCAGTTCTCGGGGTAGAGGAGATAGACGCGGGGACCGCTCCTGTTCACGATCCCCTGGAGACTGATCATGAACGCCTGGACATTGAGCTTCCCGGCCACCTCCCAGTTGTCCTCGAGGCGGATGACGAAGCCTTCGGCGGAACCCGCGCGCTTCAGGAGGTACTTCACCGGAGGCCCGGATGTCCGGGTCGAGCGGCTCGCTTCGTAGGTGAGCGTCGAGCCGTCGCCGGAGAGCGTGAAAAGACCGGTCTGTGTCTCGGGCGATTCCCCCTGCGAGCCCCGTATCTGAAACGATTCCTCCAGGCGCAGCGTGTTCGCGTCCGGGCGCCAGGCGCGGACGTCCCGGACCGTGCCCACGGGCATCATGAGTCCCATGAACACGTTCGATGGGAACACGCGGCTCGTCACCGGGACGTGCGCCACAGCGCCCCCGAGCGGGAGGGCGAGAGAATCGCGAAAGCTCCGCCCGGCGCCCCATGTGCGAATCAGCGTCAGCCCGGGTCCGTCAAAGCGGATGTCGACGGCGAGCGTCTCGAAGAGGTCGATGTCGGTGCTCTTCTCCCTGACAAGCTCCCATCTTCCCTCTATGCCCGGCGCCGCCTGTGGCGCCGCAGGCGCCAACTGTGGAGACAGATGATGCGCCGGAGGGGCTGCAAGCGCAACGGGAATGAGCGCGGCTGAAAGCAGCGTGGCGCTGAGACACACAAGCGACGAACGAAACATGGCGGTTCTCCTGGAAAGCGTATGCACGGTACGGGGTCGATGAGACGGGCGCAGCGTGGTGCGGGTCGTCGGCCAGCCATTCCAAAATAACCACAGTTAGCGGAAGAAGCAACGAGCGATTGACTCTCACGCCGCGGGCTCGTAGGTTGGGCTCCCCGGGCGTGCGGGGACCCGCGCGCCGGATTTGTCCCGCATATGAAACAGGGAGGACGTCATGGCAGGTGGAGCGCGAAGGACGGTGTCGTCAGGATCGCCGTTCGAACCGAGGATCGGCATCTCGCGTGGAGTGCGCAGCGGAAGCGTTGTCGCCATTTCGGGAACGGCGCCGCTCGGCAAGGATGGGCGCACGGTGGGCGCGGGCGACCCGGCCGCACAGGCGCGCCGCTGCTTCGAGATCATCGCCGGCGCACTGGAAGGACTGGGCGGATCGCTCGCCGACGTGACGCGCACGAGGATTCTCCTGACGCGCATCGATGACTGGGAGCGCGTGGCGGGGGTTCACGGCGAGTTTTTTTCTTCGATCCGCCCCGCGAACACGATCATGCAGATCGGCCGGTTTATCGACCCGGAGTGGCTCATCGAGGTAGAGGCGGATGCGGTCATCGGGCAGTGACGCCGGGGCGGTCGGGGAAGCTGCCTGATGAGCGGCGGCCGGTTCCGGGACCCGCGCCGGCCGCGGCAGGGCCTGGCGTTGATTTTACCCCGCAAAATCTTTATGGTATAGAGGGAAGAAATCAATCCGTCCCTTTTTTGCTGCTCCCCTCTTCGGGCATCCCTGCGTCACGCAAGACCCCCTCTCACTCCTCCTGATTTGCGTCGCAGGGCCGTCACCTGTTCGACGATCCAGGAACACGGCGCAGCCACACAATCGGGAGTGCATCGATGAAATCCCACGCGCGCGTGAGGGCCGGGAACGTCACAACCGAAAACGCCGCGGAGCGCCTGCGCACGGAAAGACAACTCGCGCAGATGACCCGCCTGTATGCCACGCTGAGCCAGGTCAACCAGGCAATCGTCCGCGTCCACGGGCGCGCCGAGCTGTACCAGTCCCTGTGCGAAGTGGCCGGCCGCTTCGGCGGTTTTCCGCTGGCCTGGATAGCGCTGCTCGACGAGGAAACAGGCGACCTCCGGCCTGAAGCGGCGCACGGCATGGACGTATCGCGCTGGCCGTTCCCCGTCGCCAACATCAGGACCGGCATTCTCCGGGGGAGCCTCTCCGCGGAGGCGTTCCGCACCTCGAAGGTCGTGACGAGCGAGGACATACTCACCGACAACCGACTCACCACGATACTCGATCATATCGAGGGGCGGCCGTACCGTTCCTCGGCGTCCGTCCCATTCCGGGGCGGAGGCAGGACCGTCGGCGTGCTCAACCTC
>Ga0335080_10000861_pt1 | contig 28779 bp, 29 predicted proteins | sample Lox_Sample_34_FD_206720 | JGI IMG/M metagenome (GOLD analysis project Ga0335080, IMG submission 206720) | Soil microbial communities from Loxahatchee National Wildlife Refuge, Florida, United States - Lox_Sample_3.4 | ecosystem: Environmental > Terrestrial > Soil > Wetlands | place: USA... | reverse complement strand
GCAGGATCGGCTCCTCGGCCCGCGCCTCGATGAGCGGGAACAGCGCGAGCAGCGCGACGCCGGCGCTGATCGCGGCGAGCATCCCCGGCGCGTCCCAGGCGTAGCTCGTGCCGCCGAGGCTCGTGTAGAGGATGACGCCCGACAGCCCGGCCGCGAGGACGACCGTGCCGAGCCAGTCGATCCGGTGCCGCGTCGTCACCTGCCGCGAGCGGAAAGCGGTCGCGATCACCGCCAGCGCGAGGAGACCGAACGGCAGGTTGATGTAGAAGATCCACCGCCACGACAGGTTGTCGACGAAGAAGCCGCCGAGCAGCGGCCCCGCGACGACCGCCACGGCGAACACGCCGCCGAACAGGCCCTGGTAGCGGCCGCGGTCGCGCGGTGCGACGAGGTCGCCGACGACGGCCATCGCTACCACGATCAGGCCGCCGCCGCCGAGCCCCTGGATCGCTCTGAACGCGATCAGCTGCGGCATGGTCTGCGCCAGCCCGCACAGCGCCGACCCGATGAGGAAGAGCACGAGAGCGAACTGGAGGACGCGCTTGCGGCCGTACAGATCGCCGAGCTTCCCGTACAGCGGGCCGACCACCGTCGACGCCAGCAGATAGGCGGTCACCACCCACGAGAGGTGGTCGAAACCGCCCAGGTCGCCGACGATCGTCGGCAGGGCCGTCGACACGATCGTCTGGTCGAGCGACGCGATGAACAGCACGAGGAGCAGCGCGCCGAAGATCAGGCGCCGCTGGCTCGGAGACGTTTCAGTCATGGAAGCCGTCGTCCTTCAGCAGTGCCTTGACGTGCAGCGTCGCCGGCCGGCGGATCATCCCGAGCTGGCCGCTGCTCATGCCGAGCCGCTGCTGGTCGACGGTCGTGGTCGCCTCGACCTCGAGCGCATCGTCGACCTGCTTCACGGTCGCGTCGAACTCGAGCGGCACGACCTTGCCCGCCGCTTCGAGGTCGCCCTCGACGTGCAGGGTCCCGTCGCCTGCGTCGAGGACCCGGGTCGACCTGAAGTGCACCTCTGCGTGCTCGGCGACGCCGAAGAAGTCGGTCGACCGCAGGTGCTTGTCCCGTGTTCTGTTTCCGGTGTCGATGCTGTCGGGGTCGACCGTCAGCTCGATCTGGGTCCCGTCCGGCCCGACCTCGTAGGAGCCGCCGAAGCGGTCGAAGCGGCCGCGAACGGTGGTGAGGCCCCAGAACGTCTTGACGGCGAAGTCGACGGAGGTCTCGTCGCTGTCGACGCTCCAGCGCGCCGGCGCAACCGCTCTCTCCTCGCTCTTGATGATGGTCATCGCATCTCCTCTCTTGGTGGATGGTGGATCTGCGACGAACGGTGGCGGAGAGCGATGCCAAGCCGATGCCAAGCGGTCGGCTCCCGCTGCCGTCTCCGTCAAGGACGGGTGGCAGATCGCCAGATGCAAGGAGCCGGCGAGCTGGTCGCCGGCTCCTTGGACGTGCGGTCGTTCAGATCGACCGTCAATGCGACGGCTGGGGAGTCCTCTTCGCCTGCGTCGACGGTGGCGAGAATGCCTTCTTCGCCTTCCGCTCGAGCAGCTTCTCGCCGTCGATCGCGACCACGAGCTCGCTGACTCCGGTGACGAGCGCGAACGCCGCGATCAGTCCGAGCACGGCGAGCGCACCTGCGCCCGGCTTCGCGAAGATCACGATCCCGAACGCGATCGACACGAGGCCCGTCAGGACCATCGACGTCGTCTCGCGTCCGTTCAGCGGAAGCTGGAACGACGCACCGATGCAGAGGATTCCGAGCCCAACGGCGTAGGCGCCGATCACGTACAGGAGCGCGAGCGCCGAGATGCCGGGCCAGGCGAGGACGAGAACGCCGACGCCGATCCCGAGCAGACCCATCAGGATCAGCCAGCCGCGCTCCTCCTTCCCGTCCGTGGTGAAAGCAGTGCTGAACTCGACGATGCCCGTGGCGAGCGAGTAGACGCCGAAGACGATCGTGAGCGCGTAGACGCTGATGCCGGGCCAGGCGAGAATCATCACGCCGAGCGCGACGGACGCCAGACCGTGCAGGCCGAGCGCCCACCGCATCTTCGTGACCTGCGTCCGCGAGATGTTCGCGGCGCGGTCGAAAAACGTTTCCATCTCCTACCTCCGTTCCGTGATTGACGTTTGCACGACGAAGCGTGCGCGGCGTGGATGCCAAACCGCTGCCACGGCCGCGTCCCCTGCTGCCAGTAGCCGCTGGTGCCCCGCGGTCACCATGTTCATGTCACCGCTCAGTTCAATTTCGCCGACAGCTCGGCGGCCTTCTGCTCGAGCTCGTCGCGGGCCGCGGTGATGCTCCTCCTCGCTTCCTGCGAGGCGGCGCCGTCGGAGTCGCGCGCCTGCGCGAGGCGCTCGCCGACGGCGATCCGGCGGCCGCGGACGTCGCCGATCGCCGCCTCGGCCTGCTCGCGCGCCTTCCAGGCCTTCTCCACGACGCCGGCCTGGAGCCGCTCGAGGTACGCGTCCCAGACACGCAACTCGGCCTCGACGGCGGCCGCGAACGCCCCCCAGTCGTCGGAAAGGTCTGCCGCCAGCGAATGCTCGGCGACGGCGAGCCTCGTCTTCAGCCGGCCGAGTTTCTTCTCGACCTCGTCGGGAGCCTTGCCGACAGCGGCGCGGACGGCTGCCTCCTCCTGGTGCAGTGCGTCGAGGTGCGGACGGATCCGCGGTGCGCCGGCCTGCGCAAGCGCGTCCAGCCGGTCTATCCGGCGGTGGATGTCGTCGAGCGTGTCCTCGATCGTGGTTGTGCTCATGTCGAGCCTCCAGTTCGTCTGTCTTCCAACAGCGCGAAGGCTCACGGGTGCCGATGCCAACGCTCTGCCAGGCGCGGCGGCGGTACTGCCGGCTCAGGTGAGCGTGAGGTCCGTGCGGCCGCGGAGCTCGTTTGCCGCGGCGGTGTCGCCGCGAGCATCGGCGAGCTCCGCGAGCCCGAGTAGCGCTGCGGTGGCCGGGCTGCCGGCAAGCGCGAGGAAGAGGCTCTCGCGCGCCTGGTGCGGCCGCTGCAGCTGCGCCCATTCGAGCACCCGGCGGTAGAGGCTCTCGGCGCCGTCCGCGTCTCCGGTCGCGGCAGCGATGTGCGCGAGCTGGACGCGTGCGTGGGCCGCGACCCAGATCGCGTCGGCCGCCTCGGCGGTCGCGAGCGCCTGCCGCTGGAGCTCCTCGGCCTCGCGCCGGTCGCCGTTCGCGAGCGCGCTCGAGCCGAGTGCGGAGAGCGCGAACGCTGCGTGGTCGCCGAACCCGATGCGCGCCCCGAGCTCGTGTGCGCGCCGGTATCCGTCGACTGCGGCCGCGCCGTCGCGGCGTCGCTCCGCTACCCACGCCTCGAGCAGCAGCCCGGGGACGCGGAACGCGTCGTACTCGATCGCGTCCGAATGACGGAGGACCGTCGCCGCCATCGCGGCGACGGTGGCGACGTCCGCGGCGCGCGCCGCGCCCGTCGCGCGGATGAGACCACTCGCCGCGGCGCCCCAGTCGTCCCCCGCCGCCTCGAGCGTCGCGTACGCATCTTGCGCCATCACGTCGGCCCGTTCGTCTCCGGACTGCGCAAGAGCGAGCGCGAGGGTCAACTGCGCGAACCCGAGCTGCTTCGGCGACTGCGCGGACGCGGCGAGCGCCAGCGCGCGCTCGCCCGCCTCGAGCGCAGAGTCGAGATCGAGCTCTTCGGTCGCGAGGTAGCAGAGGCTGGCCAGCAGCTCAATCCGCAACTCGACCGGCGCGTCGTCGCGGGTCGCACTCAGCGCGAGCTCGAGGAAGCGCCGTCCGTCGGACACGCGCTCCGCGAGCGTGAAGTACCAGCCGAGCGTGCCGAGCCGAATCGCAACGTCAGGGTCAGGCGCGTCGCGGGCGTACGCGAGCGCGGCCCAGAGATTGTCGTTCTCCAGCTCCAAGCGGCGCTGCCAGCGCAGCCATTCCGGCCCGCGCAGCTCACCCCGGGCCTCCTCGGCCAGGGTCGCAAAGTACTCGGCGTGGGCAGCGCGGGTCTCGGCGAGCCTGCCGCTCTCGGCGAGACGCTCGAGCACGTAGTCGCGGACGGTGTCGAGCATGTCGTACCGGGCGACGCCGTCTGCGAACGCAGCCGACACGATCGACTTGTCGACCAGCGCGGAGACGAGATACGCGACGGTCGCCTCGTTGAGCTCGTGCGTCGCTGCGACCGCGGCGAGCGACGCGAGGGACGCGCCGCCGCGGTGGACGGCAAGCTGCTGGAGCAGTGTCTTCTCGTCGCCGTGCAAGAGGTCGTAGCTCCACTCCACGAGCTCCTGCAGGGCGGTGTGACCCGGGTCGGAAGCCGGGCCGTCGCGCAGGAGTGCGGCGCGGCGCTCGAGGATGGAGACGAGCTCCGCGAGCCCGAGCACGTTCACGCGCGCGGCGGCGAGCTCGATCGCGAGCGGCAGGCCGTCCACCCGCCGGGCGACCTCCGCCGCTTGCGCGACGGCCTCGGCGTCCGGCTCGAAGCCGGGCCGCGCCGCGCGCGCACGCTCGAGGAAAAGCTCGACCGCGGCCGAGCGAAGCGGTGCGACCGGGAACCGCACTTCGCCGGCAACGTGGAGCGCCTCACGGCTCGTGCCCAGAATCCGCACCAGGGGACACTCGGCAAGGAGCGTCGACGCGATCCGCGCTGCCTCGTCGAGGACGTGCTCGCACGCGTCGAGAACGACCAGCACGCTCGCATCTCGAAGCCGCGAACTGACGCTCGCGAGCGGGTCGGAGCCGCGCACGTCGACGACGTCTGCGAGCAGCCGGACCGCGTCCGGCGCGCCGCCCGCCCGCGCGAAGTCGACGAGCCAGATGCCGTCCTGGAACTCGTTCTCGAGCGAGCGGGTCGTCTCGACCGCGAGCCGGCTCTTGCCCACACCGGGCGGACCGGTGAGCGTCACGAGACGGTGCGCGTGCAGAAGCGCCGTGACCTCGCCGAGCTCGTCCTCGCGGCCGACGAACGACGACGAAGGCGCGGGAAGGTTGCCGCGGCGCCTGCGGGCGACCGGGACGGCGGCGATCGCCGGGTCGTGCGCGAGGATCGCCTCCTGGAGCCGCCGAAGCTCGGGCCCCGGCTCGAGCCCCAGCTCGTCGGCGAGCACGCGCCGCGCCTCCTGGAAGGTCTCGAGCGCATCCGCCTGGCGGCCGCTGCGGTAGAGCGCCAGCATCAGCTGCCCCCACAGCCGTTCGCGGAAGGGGTTGTCCGCCAGCGCCGGTCGAAGCGCCGGTATGAGCTCCCGATGCTCGCCGAGCGCGAGCCTGATCTCGAAGTCCTCCTCGAGGGCGTCGACGCGCAGCGTCTCGAGTCGGCGTGCTTCGGCGCTGAACCACGCCGTGCCGGTCAGACCCTGCAACGCCGGTCCGCGCCAGAGGGCGAGTGCCGACGCGACCGCGTCCGCCGCGGCAAGAGTGTCGCCCTCCCGCAACGCGGACCGCGTCTCCGCGAGCAACTCCTCGAACCGGACCGCATCCACATACGCGCCCTTCAGCGCGTATCCGTCGGGGGAACCGACGATCGACTCCTCTCCCAGCGCGGCGCGAAGGCGGGCGATGTGATGGTGGAGCGCGTTGCGCGGCGCGGCCGGGAGCTCCTCCCCCCACAGGCCGTCGACGAGCGAGTCGACGTCGGCCACCCGGCCCTGCCGGAGCGCGAGCATCGCCAGCAGGGCTTGTCGCTTCGAGCCGCCCACTTCCGCGACCGTCCCGCGCGCGAGGACCTCGAACGGGCCGAGAAGCCTGATTTCGAGCAGCTCGTGCATACGCGGCTTGCCTCCTCGGGCGAGTGTCGCACGCTCGAACGCGCGGGTGAAGGTCCGCCGGCCGAGCGACGCCGGCAGCCACGGGTCGGCAGTTGGCATCCGGTTGGCATCGGGTAGGCGCATGCTCGCGCCAATCCACGACGAAAGGAGCCTTCAGTGAACCCGTCCGAGACCAACGAGAACCGGCAGCCAGACAAGACACCTCAGATCGGCCGGCGCGACGCTCCGGCGCCGGACGAGCCCGCGACCGTCGGCGCGCGTTAGGAGGATCACGATGCTGCCGCTCTCCGACGGACTGCACCCGCGACGGTTCCCGATCGTCAACGTGGCACTGATCGCGGCCAACTTCGCGGTCTGGCTCCTCTACGAGCTGCCGCACCTGAACGTGGCCGTCTACCACGCCTCGTTCTATCCCTGCACGGTCGACAACGCCTGCCGGGGGCCCGAGCCGTGGGGGATCAGCTGGTTCACCGCGATGTTCATGCACGGAAGCTGGGACCACATCCTGGGCAACATGCTCTTCCTCGCCATCTTCGGCAAGAACGTCGAGGACGCCTTCGGCCACCTGCGCTACCTCGCCTTTTACGTCGCCGGCGGCTTCGTCGCGACGATGACCCAGGCCGCGGTCACGCTGCTCCTCGGGACTGCTGCGGCCGGACGCGTGCCGACTCTCGGTGCGAGCGGTGCGATCGCCGCGGTGCTCGGCGCCTTCATCGTCCTCTACCCGACCGCGCGCATCCGCACCCTGCTGCTCGTCTTCTTCGTCCAGATCCCGGCCTGGGCCTACCTCGGCGGCTGGTTCCTCTACCAGCTCGTCGAAGCGAACTTCGGCCTCTCCTCGGCCTCGGCGAACGGCGGCGGCGTCGCCTTCTTCGCGCACGTCGGCGGCTTCGTCTTCGGCGCGGTCGTCACGCGGGCCCTACTCAACGCCGGGCGAGTCGTGCCCCAGAGCACGCCGGGACGCCGACCAGCCCTCGCACCGCTCTGAGATGCAGACGCAGCCCGCCCAACCGCCGACCTCCGACCGGGACCTCACCGTCCGCACGGCGAAGGCGACCGCCGCCGCGCTCGCAGTCGCCGCGCTCGCGTTCGGCATCTGGCAGGTGCGCAGCGTCCTCATCCTCCTGCTCCTCGCCCTGACGCTGGCAGCCGCGATCCGGCCCGGCGTCGAATGGCTCGGCCGGCGCCACGTCCCCGAGTCGGTCGCGATCCTCCTCCACCTCCTCGTCGTCGGCGGAGCGTTCGCAATGCTCGTCTGGCTCGCCGTCCCACCGGCGCTCCACCAGATCGGGCACGCTCTCGGCCAGAACCCGAGCGGCGGCGTCCCGACAGGTCATGCGACCGGAACGCGAGAGCGCGTGCTCACGTGGCTCCAGCAGCACCTCCACCAGCTCCCCACGGGGACGCAGCTGCTCCACCCCGTCGCGACCTATGGGCACAAGGCAGGCGAGACGGTCGTCGCGATCTTCTTCACGCTCGCCGCTACCTGGTACTGCGTCTCGGAGCGCGACGCGATCATCGAGCTGCTGACGGCACTCGCACCCGAGGCGAAGCGCGACAAGGCGCGCAAGACCTACCTCGCGCTCGACAGCCGCCTCGGCGCGTACACGCGCCTTCGCTTCTTCATGATCTTCGCGGTCGGAGCGGTGCTGTCGGCCGGCTTCTATCTCATCGGCCTCGACTACTGGCTGCTCGTCGGCGCGCTCGTCGGCCTGATCGAGATCGTGCCCCTGATCGGCCCGATCATCGGCTCGATCGTCGTCCTCGCCGTCGGCATCCCGCAGTCCTTGCACATTGCGCTGCTCTGCCTGCTGTGGCTCGTCGTCGTCCGGGAGTTCCAGAGCTACGTCGTCAACCCTCACATCGGGCAGACGGTCGGGCTCTCGCCCCTCGTCACGCTCCTGTCCGTCGCGGTGGTGGGCGTGCTCTTCGGCGGGCTCGCCGTCATCCTCGCCGTCCCGTTCACCTCGGCGGTCGCGACGCTCATCGACGTCCTCGTGCTCGGTCACGAGCCACCCACCGCACAACCTCGGCGCCCGCTGCGACTACGCTCCGATTAATGCGTTCCGGCTGGCAGGGCGTTGATCCGCTGCGGCGGCCCGTGCTCTTTCTCAACCCGAAGTCCGGTGGCGGCAAGGCCACGCGGGCCGGCCTCGCCGAGCGGGCGCGCGAGCGCGGTATCGACGTGATCATCGTGCGCCCGGACGACGACCTGGCAGCGCTGGTCGCCGACGCCGTTGCACGCGGCGCCGACGCGCTCGGCGTTGCCGGCGGCGACGGCTCGCTCGCCGTCGTCGCAGCAGCCGCACTCGCGAACGGGCTTCCGTTCATCTGCGTTCCCGCCGGTACCCGCAACCACTTCGCGCTCGACCTCGGCCTCGATCGCCACGATCTGGTCGGCTCGCTCGATGCGTTCACCGACGCGGTCGAGCGCCGGATCGACGTGGCGGAGGTAAACGGCCGCGTCTTCCTCAACAACGTCTCGCTCGGGATCTACGGCGACGCGGTTCGGCAGCCGGCCTACCGCGACGCCAAGGCGCGCACACTGCTGGAGACGGCTGCCCACGTGCTCGGGCCGGGTGCCGCCGCGGTCGACCTCGGGCTCGTGGACGACCGGGGCCGCCCGCATCGCAACCCAGCCGTCGTGCTCGTGTCGAACAACCCCTACTCGCTCGAACCCCCACAAGCACCCGGCACCCGGGCGAGGCTCGACAGCGGACAGCTCGGAGTCATCGTCGTCGACACGCCGCGCACCCGTCAGAGCCCGGGACTGACCTGGACCACCGCGCGACTGGAGGTCACCGCCCCCGCGCCCGTCCACGCCGGAATCGACGGCGAGGCGGTCGACCTCGCCCCGCCGCTCCGGTTCGTCATCCGCCCGAGCACGCTCCGCGTCAGGGTCTCGTCGCGAGACGCGACCTCGTAGACCGGAACGTCGAAACCCGCCGACCTTGCGGTCGACGGGTTTCGATCACCGGGCAGGCGGCGCGCGTCGTCAGGAGACGTGGAGCTTCTCCTTCAGCTTGCCCACGCGCTCCTCGAAGCCGGCGCTCAGCTCGGCCTTGTGCTTCTCGCGGATCGTGCGCCGCGCTTCGCGCGCGGCGGCCTCGGCGGCGTCCTCCGCCACCTCGAGCTCGCCCATGACCTCGCCGACCGAGCGGCGCGTCACCTCGCCGTCGAGCTTGGACATCTCGCCGTCGATCACCTCGACCGCCGACTCCTCCACGCTCGCGATCACGGCCGTCGAACCCGGCGGGATCGCCCGGCCGAGAACCACCAGCGCCTCATCGGAGGTCTCGGCCCGATCGAGGTCGAACGCCGCGCCCATCGTGGCGCCGGCGCCCCAGCCGAGAAGGACCCCGAGCGGCCCGCCCAGAACACCGACGAGCATCCCGATCAGCGAGCCGCTCGCCGTGCCGACACCGAAGCTGTCGGTGCTCTCCGCGATACGCAGCTCGCCCTCCGACGTGCGTTCCACGACCGCCGCGGACTCCAGTCCGATGCGACCACTGGCGTCGCACTCCTTGAGCGCAGTCAACGCCTGGTAAGCCTTGCTCGGCTCTGTGAACTGAACGACCACCACGTTCTCCGTAGCCATTGCCACTCCTTTCGCTCGAATACCACTGTCGAGCACACTCTCTCGCGCACCGATGCCAAACCGGTGCCACGTCGCGCGGCGCCGCTGCCATCACCTCCGCCGGTGCACGAGAGCAACTCCGAGAACGTCCTGGAGGCCGTGGGGCATCCACCCCGTTCGCTATGAAGGGCATATGGCCGCGGTAGAGCCCTCCTCGGGGGCCGGGAACACCGGTCGCCGGGGGGTCGATGTCTCGATATCGGTCCAGTCGGTCCTGCTGGTCGCGGGCGCGGTCGCCATCGCGTGGGCGGTGTCGTCGATCGCGAACGTCCTGCTCGTGATCTTCGTGTCCGTTTTCGGCGTCGCCGTCCTCTTGCCGGTGGTGACCTGGATGGAGCGCCGATTGGGCTGGAGCCGGGGGATGTGCTCGACGGTGCTCGTGCTGGGGATCGTGATCGTCATCGGTGTCTTCATGCTGGTGCTGGTGCAGGCGATCAGCGGCGGAGTACGCGGGTTCAGCCACGACCTACCACAGATCGTCGACAAGGTCAGGCACAGCGATCTGGGCAACTTCATCAACAGCAGGAACGACTCGCTCGACACGTTGAGGAAGCACGCGGGCGACATCACCGGCGGCGTGGGCAAGGTGTCGGCCGGGGCCGCCCACCTCGGGGTCTCGGCCCTGGGGGCGGTCACGCTCGCACTGTCGGTCGTCTTCCTGACGCTCTTCGGGCTGATCGACGAACCGCGCTGGCGGTACTGGATCGGGAGTCTGCTGTATCGGGACAAGCGGGAGCACTTCCTGCGAGTCACCGATCGGATCGTCCACACGACCTCGCGCTACATGCTCGGCAACCTGGCCATCTCCGTGATCTGCGGGACGGTCTACGGCGTCACCGCTCTCATCCTCGGTCTTCCGTACCCGCTCGCCCTGGCGGTGATCGCGGGGATCCTCGACCTCATCCCCAACATCGGCGCGACGCTCGCCGGCATCATCGTCGGGATCGTCGCACTGTCGGTCAGCCTCGGAGCCTTGATCGCCTTCGCGATCGTGATCGTGATCTACCAGCTGATCGAGAACTACATCCTGCAGCCGACGATCATCGGAAAGGCGGCCCAGGTGTCCGGCTTCGTCGTGCTCGCCAGCGTCCTTGCGTTCGGGGCGCTCTTCGGGTTGATCGGGGCGATCATCGGCGTGCCGATCGCGGCCGCGCTCCAGATCATCGCGAAGGAGCTCACCGCCGCCAGAAGAGCTCGCATCGCCGCCGCGGACGCTGCGGAGCAGCAGCCGGCCTAGCGGCGGGGCTCAGATCGCCCTGTCCGCCTCGCGCGGGTGCACGAAGCAACGTGCTGCGCGTACAAATGCGCGTACGGACGTGTCGCCCGAGAGCCCAACTGGCCTCACCTGATTGCACCCAGATCCAGCGACCTTAAGGGCTTTTCAACGTCTGACGGCGCGCTTCCGTTCGTCGGTCCGGACTTTGATCCCAAGGTCGAGGTTCGAGTCCAGCACGGCCCATCCGCCCGCGTCGTTGTCAGAGTGCGCATCGAACCGGATTCGAGGGCTCCGGAGCTTCTTGGGCGCCTTCCGCTCGTCGCCGCGGCGTACTACGCTCCGGCGGTCGTGGTTGACGCGATCGTGGTGGGGGCACGATGCGCCGGAGCGGCGACGGCGATGCTGCTCGCGCGTGCGGGCCACGACGTGCTGCTGGTCGACCGGGCGCGCTTCCCGAGCGAGATCCCGCACGGCCACTTGATCCACCGTCACGGGCCGCAGCGGCTCGCCCATTGGGGCCTGCTCGACCGCGTCCTCGCCACCGGCTGTCCGCCGATCGCCTCGCTCTCCGTCGACCTCGGCGACTTCGCGCTCGTCGGCCGCGACCTGTGGGTCGACGGCGTCCCCGTAGGGCTCGGCCCGCGGCGGGCGGCGCTCGACCGGGTGCTCGTGGAGGCGGCGGTCGAGGCCGGCGCCGAGTTCCGGGACGGCTTCGTCGTCGACGAGCTCCTCTTCGAGGACGGGCGCGTCGTGGGGGTCGAGGGGCGGAGTGGCGGCGTCGCCGTCCGCGAGCGCGCCCACGTCGTCGTCGGTGCGGACGGGCGGGACTCACGCGTGGCGAAGCGCGTCGAGGCGGCCCAGTACGACGTCGTGCCCACCGTGAGCGTCTGGTACTTCTCGTACTGGAGCGGCGTCCCGAGCGACGCGCTGGAGCTGTACCAGCGCGGGCGCCGCATGATCTTCGCCTTCCCCACGAACGACGGGCTCTTCGCGATCTTCGTCGCGTGGCCGGCCGGCGACCTCGACGCCGTCCGGCGCGATCCCGAGCGCGAGCTGCTGGCGGTGGTCGACCTCGTGCCCGAGCTCGCCGAGCGCGTCCGGGCGGGCGCGCGCGAGGAGCGGATGCTTGGCGCGACGAGGCTGCCGAACGTCCTCCGGCAGCCCGCCGGCCCCGGCTGGGCGCTCGTCGGCGACGCCGGCTGCCACAAGGACCCATATTCGGCCCTCGGCGTCTGTGACGCGTTCCGCGACGCCGAGCTGCTCGCCGAGTCGCTGGGGCAGGTGCTCTCCGGCTCTCGCGGTGAGGCCGACGCCGCGGCCGACTACCGGCGCCGCCGCGACGAAGCAACGCTCCCCGAGTACCACGCGAACGTCGAGAAGGCGGCGCTCGGGCCGGTGCCGCCCGACGTGCTCGCGCTCCGTGCCGCCGTCCGCGGCGACCAGGAGGCTACGAACCGGCTGATGCTGGTAGGCGAGGGCCTGCTCGCGCCGGACGGACCCCTCGGGACAACCCTTGGACAGCGAGAGCCCGGGGGCCGTCTCGGGTGACCCGCACGCGAGCCGGATTTACCCCTGGCACCGCTCGCCGGCACCCGGGCGCCCGGCACGGCCCATTCGCGAGGATCGATGTGGTATGAGACGGAGGTCGTGAAGAAGACCGCTTCGCAGGTGCCCGGGTCGCCGTCCGAGTTGATCGACGCGAGGATCGTCGAGCTGGACGACTGGCGGGGCGAGCTGCTCTCCCGGCTCCGCGCGCTCGTCAAGCGGGCCGACCCCGAGGTGGTCGAGGAGTGGAAATGGAGAGGGGTTCCCGTGTGGTCTCACGACGGGATCATCTGCACGGGTGAGACCTACAAGAGCGTGGTGAAGATGACGTTCGCCAAGGGCGCGTCGCTGGACGACCCTTCGGGCCTGTTCAACTCCAGCCTGGAGGGCAACGTCAGGCGCGCCATCGACTTTCACGAGGGCGACGAGGTCGACGAGAAGGCTCTCCAGGCGCTCGTTCGCTCCGCCGTTGCCCTGAACACGGCGAGCAGCGCCCGGTGACGGCGGAGGAGCTCGCAAACCTGGCGCATCTGCGCCGCGCCCGCGATCTGATGGACCGCGAGTACGCGCGCCCGCTCGACGTCGCCGCGCTCGCGCGCGCTGCGTTGATGTCGACCGCGCACTTCTCGCGGCAGTTCCGCGCGACATACGGGGAGACGCCGTACGCCTACCTGATGACGCGGCGAATCGAGCGGGCGAAGGCGCTGCTGCGCCGCGGCGACCTGTCGGTCACCGAGATCTGCGCGGCGGTCGGGTGCTCGTCGCTCGGCTCGTTCAGCGCACGCTTCACCGAGGTCGCGGGCGAGACGCCGACGGCCTACCGGGCCCGTGACCACAGCGCGCTCGCGAGCGTGCCGGGCTGCGTCGCCAGGGACCTCACCCGCAAGCCGAGCAGGATCGGAGAAGCGCACGCGGCGCCGGCTCGCTAGCGTTGGGCACATGAACCTCACTCTCTCCCGTTGCTTCGTCCTCGTCCACGACCCCGACCTCGCACTGGCCTTCTACCGCGACGCGCTGGGCCTCGAGCTGCGCAACGACGTCGCCCGCGAGGACTTCCGCTGGGTCACCGTCGGCGCCGCCTCCCAGCCCGGCGTCGCGATCGTCCTCACGAACTACCTGAACGGCAGCCCCGCCGACGGCGACGCGCTCGCCGCCCTCCTCGCCAAGGGCGCCCTGAACGGCGTCCACTTCCAGGCCGACGACCTCGACGCCGCCTTCGACAAGGTGCGCGCCTCGGGCGCCGAGATCGTGCAGGAGCCGACCGAGCAGGCGTGGGGCACGCGGGACTTCGCAGTGCGTGACCCGTCCGGCAATCTGGTGCGCGTCGACCAGCCGCCGGCCGCGTGGTCGTGACGCGTCCGCTCGCTCCCGCGTGACTCGAGACACCAACTACATTCGTACGTGTCACAAACGAACGCGAGGGGGACAATGGCGAGGATGAAGGCGGCGGTCGTCACGTCGTTCGACGAGCCGCCGCATTACCAGGAGCTCGACGTTCCGCGCCCGGCGAACGACGACGAGACGCTCGTCGAGGTTCTCGCCGTCGGCCTGCACCCGCGCGTAAGAAGCGGCGCCGCCGGCGCTCACTACAGCAGCACCGGCACGCTGCCGATCGTCCCCGGCATCGACGGGGTCGGCCGCCGAGCCGACGGCAAGCGGATCTACTTCGTGGCCGACGACGGCGTCTTCGGGACGATGGCGGAGAAGGCCGTCGCAGATGCGCGACGCTCGATCGAGCTGCCCGACGACGTCGACGCCGCGAGCGTCGCCGCCGCGATGAACCCCGCGATGTCGTCGTGGGTCGCTCTCCGCCGCCGGGTACCGATCGAGCCCGGCCAGAGCGTCCTCGTCCTCGGCGCGACCGGAAACGCCGGGACGATGGCAGTGCAGGTGGCCAGGCGACTCGGCGCAGGACGCGTGGTGGGCGCCGGGCGAGACCTCGCCCGGCTCTCGGCGCTCCCCGCGGTCGGCGCGGACGCCCTCGTCCAGCTGACCGACGACGCCGACGCGACCGGAAACGCGTTGGCCGCGGCGGCCGCCGAGGTCGACATCGTCGTCGACTACCTCTGGGGCGCGCCGGCTCAGCAGGCGATCACGGCGCTCCTCACCGCCCGGAACGACCGCAGCCGCGCGCTGGACTGGATCCAGATCGGCGCGATCGCCGGGCCCACGATCGAGCTCCCGTCGGTCGCCCTGCGCTCGGCGAACTTCCGCCTCCAAGGCAGCGGCCAGGGCGCCGTCTCGACGACGGTCTACCTTGCCGAGCTCCCGTCACTCGTCGAGGAGATCGGCGCCGGCAGAATCGCGGTGAAGACGAACACTGCGCCGCTCGCCGATGTCGAGGAGATCTGGGCCGAGCCGGACGTCCCCGGCGAGCGCACCGTCCTCGTCCCCTGAGTCGTCATGGTGCCGGCACCGACGCAGGGAGGAAACGGGATGACCGAGCTGTCAGCGTCGTGGCGCGACACGCCCACCCGCGCCGCGATCGTCGACTTCGTGGAGCGGGTCACGACGGAGGGAGGACCGGAACAACGACGGCACCCTCCGTGCGAGAAGCCGATGCCGATCGAGCTCGGGTTCATCCTCGGGCGTCTCGCCGAGATGGCGGAGGCCGACGACTCGCTCAGGGCCAAGCAGCCGTGGAAGGCGGCCCGGACGTCGCTCGAGACCGCGGCCGCCCGAGGCTGGACGGTGGTCAGCATCAAGAACGACTGGGACACCGTCTTCGCGGACGCGCCGGCGGCTTAGACTCAGCGGATGTTCGACTATGCAGGGCGGCGCAGGCGCCTCGGCGAGCGGATGGAAGCGGAAGGAGTCGACGCGCTCTTCCTCTCCCCCTCCGCGGACCTCGAGTACCTGACTGGCGTCGAGCGCCAGGTCCCGAACTTCGGCGAGGTGGCATACGCGCACGGCTGGGTGACGGGCGCCTTCTTCAGGCCCGGCGCCGAGCCGGTGTTCCTGTTCCCGCGCATGTTCGCGGCCTTCGACGTGCGCGAGGATCCGGAGGGAGAGGTCGTCGTCGTCAACGAGACCGACGACGGCTTCGCCGCGTTCGAGCGCGTCGCCCGAGGGCTCGGGCCCGTGCTCGCCGTCGGCGACCGCGTCTGGACGGAGACGGTGCTGAACCTCGGCCGAGTCGTCGGCTTCGAGGGGCTCCGCACCGGCTCGCGGCTCGTGAACGAGCTGCGCCGGATCAAGACGGCCGAGGAGCTCGAGGCGATGGGGCGGGCGATCGTCACCGTCGAGCGGACGATGGCCGCCGTGACGCCGCTCGTCGTCCCGGGCGTGACGATGGTCGAGCTCGCCGAGGCGGTCGAGCACGAGCTGCGCGCCGCCGGCTCGCGCTGCCCGTCCTTCACGACTCACATCTTCACCGGCTTCGGCGGCGACGACGTCGACTCGGGGACCGCGAGCGGGCGCACGCCGATCTCCGACGGGACCTCGGTGATGTTCGACTTCGGCGGAGTCGTCGACGGCTACTGCTCGGATTTCGGCCGCACGATCTACTGCGGCGCGCCGCCCGATGACTACCGCGACGCCTACGCCGTCATGCTCGCCGCGCAGGAGGCGGGACGCGCGGCCGCCGCGGCGGGCACGCCCGCGCGCGAGGTCAACGCGGCGTGCCGCCGACCCATCGAGGAGGCCGGGCTGGGCGAGCATTTCCGCCACCGGATGGGCCACGGCATCGGGATGGACGTCCACGAGCGGCCGTTCATCTCGCCCGAGGACGAGACGCCTCTGCAGCCGGGGATGACCTTCACCGACGAGCCCTCGATCATCATCCCGGGGCGCTACAGCCTCCGGATCGAGGACATCGTCGTGTGCGAGGAGGGCGGCGGGCGCACGCTCAACACGTACCCCGCCGCCCTCGTCGCGAACCCGTAGCTACTTCGGCGAGACCTGCGTCACGTCGATCGAGTACGTGGCGTTGTACACCGCGTTCACGAGATCGGAGGTCGAGACGAAGACCTGCGTCGGCTGCATCAGCGGGAAGAACGGCCCCCGCTGGTTCAGCTGGTTCTGGATCTGCTGGTAGATCGTCTTCCGCTTCGCAGCGTCCGTGGTCACGAGCGCCAGCGCGGCGAGCTTCTCGATCGCCGGGTCGGCGCCCTTCGGCCAGCCGGCCCGCAGGCCGACGAGCTGGCCGGGCGTGAAGGTCAGGTAGTCGGCGGGATCGGGATAGTCCGGCCCCCAGAGCGAGAGCCCGAACGCCATCTTGCCGTCGCGGTACTTCGTCAGCCAGTTCGAGGTCGGAGAGCCCGAGAGCTGGACGTTGAAGCCGGCGGCCTGGAGGTTCGCCTGGACCTTCTGCGCCAGGGTTGTGAACGGCACGCCGTTGATCGTCAGGTCGCTCGGGTACTCGAGCGTGACCTGCTGGCTACCGACGCCGGATGCCGCGAGCGCGGCCTTCGCCTTCACCAGGTTCTGCTTCACGGCGGCCGACTGCGGCAGCGCGCCGAGGAACATCGAGGGGATGATCCCTGGCGCCTGGATGGCGCCGGGGCCGGCGACCGACACGATCGACTTGTAGTCGAGCGCGTAGCGGACGGCCGTCTGGAACTGCTTGTTCGAGGTGACCGTCGAGATCGACGGGTCGTCGTTCGCGAACAGCCAGAACGTCCACGTCGAGGGCTGCAGAGAGACCTTCAGCTTCGAGTTCCCCTTCAGGCTCGAGGCCTGGTCGGACGCGAGATCGATCGCCACCTCGTGCGAGCCGCGCTGGATGTTGATCAGCTGGGTGGTGGCGATCATGTTGCGGACGACGACGCTCGAGAAGGCGGCCTTCTTCGTGCCCCAGTAGTGCGTGTTGGGCGCGAGGGTGATCTGCGAGGTCGTGCTGTAGGACTTCAGCACGTACGGGCCGCTCCCTGCTCCGGCCGAGGCGGAGGTGTTCAGCCACTGCTCGGCCTTGTCGGCCGTGGAGGCATCGGCCGCGGCCGAGCCGCCGTGGGCCTTGACGAGCTTCGAGTTGACGATGCCCGTCGACGGGTTGGCGAGGATCGCCGGCAGCTGGGTGGCGGGAGTCGCCGACCGCATCACGACGCCGTACTTGCCGGCCGCCTTGACGGTGATGCCGGCGAGGAGGAAGGACGGATTGCCCTTCAGGTTGATCAGCCGGTTCAGCGAGAAGACGACGTCGGCCGACGTGAGCGGCGTGCCGTCGGCGAAGTGGACGTTCGGCTTCAGCTGGAAGGTGAAGGTCTTCGCGTTGCCGGTCGCCTTCCAGGACGAGACGAGGAGCGGGATCGGATTCGCGAGGTCACCGCCCTTGTACGTGAACAGGGTGTCGTAGAGGGCGCGGTCGATGATCGACGCGGTCGGATCGAACGCCCGCTGTGGATCGGAGGTCTTGATCGTGAACGAGTTGTCGACCACGAGCGTGGGCGCGGCCGCCGAGTGCGCGGTCGCTCCGTACGCTGCGGCGGCCAAGGCGAGGACTGCTGCGGCGGCGAATGGCAAGAGCCACATCGACCGCCGGGGAAGGGAAAGGCGCATCGTCTCCTCCTGACGGGTGTGTTGGCATCGTATGACCCTATTCGACGGCCGCCGTGCCCGCGATGTTGGCGGCGCGGTCCGCGGGCGGTGCCGGGATCGAGCCCTCCGGCTGGAGCCAGCAGGCGGCCGTCCGGCCCTCGCCGAGCGCGACGAGTCGCGGCTCGTCCTCGCGGCAGCGGTCGAAGGCGTACGCGCAGCGAGGGTGGAAGCGGCAGCCGCTCGGCGGGCGGGCGGGATCGGGGACCTCGCCCGGGAGGCTCTCCGGCAGGAACCCCCGCCCGTCCGGGCGCGGGACGGCGGCGATCAGCGCCTCGCTGTAGGGGTGGGCGGGCAGCGTCCACAGCGGCAGCGTCGGGCCCGTCTCGACCATCGTGCCGAGGTACATCACCGAGACGACGTCGGCGACGTGCCGCACGATCGAGAGGTCGTGGGAGATGAGCAGGAGACCGAGGCCGAGGTCGCGCGACAGGCTCGTGAGGAGGTTCGCGAGCTGGGCCTGGGCGGACGCGTCGAGCGAGGCGAGGGGCTCGTCGAGCACGATCACCGATGGGTCGGCCGCGAGCGCACGCGCGATCGCGATCCGTTGCCGCTGTCCCCCGGAGAACTCGTGCGGGTAGCGCTGCGCGGCGGCCGCCGGCAGCCCGACGAGCTCACAGAGGCGGCGCACCCCGGCGTCGCGTTCGGCGCGCGACCCCGGCTCGAGCCCGTCCGCGACCTGCGACCCGAGCGTCCGCCGCGGGTTGAGCGAGGAGTAGGGGTTCTGGAAGACGAGCTGGAGCCGGACGAGACGGCGCGGCCGGGCGCGGCGCGTGAGCGGGGTCACCTGCTCGCCTTCGAAGTGGACGGTCCCACCCGCGGTCGGGACGAGACCGACCGCGGCCCGTGCGAGCGTCGACTTGCCGCACCCCGACTCGCCGACGAGCCCGACGATCTGTCCCTGGTCGACAGAGAGGCTCGCGCCCGCGACGGCCCGCACGCGCCCGCCGCCGCGCCGCTCGTAGTCGACGACCACGTCTCGGAGCTCGAGGACGCTCATGTCGCGAACGGGTCGACGGGGCAGGCCAGGCGGCGGCCGCCGACCTGCACGAGCGGCGGGACCTCGCTCCGGCAGTCGTCGCGCGCGAACGAGCAGCGCGGGTGGAAGGCACACCCCGCCGGAATGCTGCCGGGGCTCGGCGGCGCGCCGCCGATCGCCACGAGCGGCTTCTCCTTCGCGGCCTCCGGATGCGGCAGCGCCTCGAGGAGCGCGCGCGTGTACGGGTGACGGGGCTGCTGGAGCACCTCCTCGCGCGAGCCCGCCTCCACGACCCGGCCCGCGTAGAAGATCGACACGCGGTCTGCGATCGCGGACAGAACGCCGAGGTCGTGCGTGATCAGCACGACCGCGAGCTCGTGCTCGCGTCGCAGGCGGTCGAGCAGCTGGAGGATCCCCGCCTGGACGGTGACGTCGAGCGCCGTCGTCGGCTCGTCGGCGATCAGGAGCTTCGGCCCGCAGGCGAGCGCGATCGCGATCGCGATCCGCTGCCGCATCCCGCCGGAGAACTGGTGCGGGTACGCGCGGAGGGCCGCCTCCGGATCCGGGATCCGCACGTCGGCGAGCAGCTCGGCGGCCCGGCTGTCGGCGGAGCCCCGGCCGACCCCGTGGTGCTTCTGGATGTGCTCGGTGAGCTGGCGTCCGATCGAGAGCATCGGGTGGAGCGACGTGTACGGATCCTGGAAGACCATCGTCAGCTCCCGGCCCGAGATCTCGCGCAGCTGCTTCCGCGGCATCGCGACCAGCTCGCGACCGGCGAAGAGCGCGCTACCCTCGACCGAGGAGCGATCCGGGAGGAGGCCGAGCAGCGCCAGCATCGAGACCGTCTTGCCGCTGCCGCTCTCGCCCGCGATGCCGAACACCTCGCCCGGCTCGACCTCGTAGGAGACCCCGTCGACGACGGTGACCGGCCCGGCCGGAGTCGGCAGCCGCACGCGCAGCCCTTCGACCGTCAAGAGGCTCACGGCGCGGTCTGCTCCACGCGCCGCGCGGTCCGCGGGTCGAACACGTCACGCAGGCTGTCGCCGATGAAGTTGAACGCGACGACGACCGTGAAGATCGCGAGGCCCGGGAAGGTACCGATCCACCACCACTGGAAGTACTGCGTCCCCTCGGCGACCATCGAGCCCCACTCGGGCGTGGGCGGCTGCGCCCCGAGGCCGAGGAACGAGAGCCCGGAGAGCAGCAGGATCGCCGTCGCGATGTCGAGCGTCGCGAGGACGAACACGGGCCCCGCGACATTGGGGAGGACGTCCCGGCGCAGCGTCCGGCTGCTCGACGCCCCGAGCAGCCGGGCGGACTGGACATACTCCGAGTCACCGACCGAGAGGACGAGCCCGCGGACGACGCGCGAGTAGGACGGCCACGCGACGACCACGATCGCGAGCGCCGCGTTCTGGAGGCCCCGCCCGAGCACCGCGGCGACGACCATCGCCAGGATGATCGGCGGAAACGCGAACACGAGGTCGGCGCCGCGCATCAGGACGCCGTCGACGGGCCCCCGGAAGTAGCCGGCGACGGCGCCGATCATGCTGCCGATCGTGGCCGCGACGGCGACGAGGAGCACCGCGATCGGGATCGAGACCCTGGAGCCGTAGATCACGCGGCTGAACACGTCGCGGCCGAGCTCGTCCGTCCCGAACAGATGGCGCGACGACGGCGCCTGCGCCGCCGCGAACGACTGCGCGAGCGGGTTGTAGGGCGCGATCAGCGGCGCGAAGATCGCGATCAGGATCCACGCGACGGCGATCGCGACGCCGGTGATCGCGAGCGGCCGCCGCCAAGCCGGGGAGATCCGAAACCAGCGCTTCCGCTGGATCGGCCGAAGCGCGACGTCGCTCACGCGCGCCCCTCGCCCCGGGAACGCGCGAGCGACTCGGCTGAGATAGGGCGTCTCACGTGATCCGGATCCGTGGGTCGATCACGCCGTAGAGCACGTCGACGACGAAGTTGATCGTGACGTAGACGACTGCGACGAAGAGGCTCACGCCCGCGATCGCCGGCACGTCGACGTTGACCGCCGCCTCGTAGGCGTACTGGCCGATGCCCGGCCACGAGAAGATCTTCTCGACGAGCACGGCGCCCGTGAGCACGTTCGCGAACACGAGCCCGAGGACGGTCACGACTGCCGGCAGGGCGGCCCGCAGCACGTGGCGGACGATCACGATCCGCTCCGACAGCCCCTTCGCGCGGGCGGCGCGCACGTAGTCGTTGCCGACCACCTCGAGCACGGCCGAGCGGGTGAAGCGCGTCAGGAGGCTCACGCTGAACGCCGCCAGCACGAGCGCAGGCAGCACCAGGTGATGCAGCGCCTGGACGAAGAGGCCGAGGTTGCCCGCGAGCAGGGCGTCGACCGTGTAGAGCCCGGTGACGTGCGGCGGCGGGTTCGTCCCCGGGTCGAGGCGCTCCGCGCCCGGGAACCAGCCGAGCCGGTAGAACCCGACGTAGAGCGCGATCAGGGCGATCCAGAAGGTCGGCATCGAGATCCCGGCGAGCGAGGTGACGCGGAGGACGTGGTCGGTCGGCCGGTTGGTGCGCAGCGCGGCGATCACCCCGAACGTGATCCCGAAGACCGCCGCGAGGAACACCGCGAAGATCGCGAGCTCGACAGTGGCCGGGATGAACTGGCCCAGGTCGTGCGTCACGGCGTCGTGCGTGAGCGAGGACTGGCCGAGGTCGCCGTGCAGGAGATGGTCGAGGTAGATCAGGTAGCGGAGCGGCAGCGGCCGGTCGAGGCCGTAGTGGTGCTCGAAGGCGGCGACGGCCGCCGGATCGCCGGCGGCCTGCTCGCCCAGGTTTGTCGCGACGGCGTTCGACGGCACGAGCTGCGTCAGGGCGAAGACGACGAGCGTCACGCCGAGGCAGAGCAGCACGAGCGCCCCGAACCGCCGCAGGACGAACCGGACGAGGCCGCTCGACGGGAGCCGCCGCCGCGCGCCCGGCGTCTCGTCGACCGGGGCCGGAGCCGTCGTCACGATTCCTGCCCCGGGCGGCGCATCATGGGGCTACGGTAGCGGCGCCCACATCCCGGGTGACCTTGCAAGTGATCGATATTCCGGTCAGGGTTGCGCAATATGGCTGCCCCGAGGCTCGACGTCGCCGTTGTCGGAGCGGGGGTCGTCGGGCTTGCGATCGCCCGGGAGCTGAAGGGTCGCGGTGCTCGCGTCGCCGTCTTCGAGCGCAGCGGGGTCGGCGCAGGCGCCTCCGGCGTGCAGCCCGGCGGCGTCCGCCAGCAGTGGGGGACGCCGGTCGCCTGCCGGCTGGCGCGCGAGTCGGCGGCGTTCTGGGCCGACGCGGACGAGCGGCTGGGCTCGCCGGTGCCGCTCGGGTTCCGCGCCTGCGGCTACCTGTTCGTCGCGCACACGGAGGCGACCCTCGCGCGCCTCGCCGAGAACGTCGCGGTGCAGAACGCCGAGGGCGTGCCCTCGCGGGTCGTCTCGCCCGACGAGGCGGCCGAGCTCGTGCCCGGGCTCCTGACCGACGGGCTGGCGGGCGGCGCCTGGTGCGCAGAGGACGGCTACTTCGACCGCCCCCGGAGCGTCGTCGAGGCGTTCGGCCGCGGCCTCGACATCCGGATCGGCGCGATCGAGTCGCTCGAGCCGCGGCCGGCCGACGCCGTGGTCGTCGCCGCGGGCGCGGAGACCGCCGACCTGCTGCGGCCGCTCGGCGTCGAGCTCCCGATCGAGCGGGAGGAGCGGTACCTCTTCCTGAGCGAGCCGATCCGCGAGCGGCTGCTCGAGCCGCTCGTCGTGTCGGCCGAGCGGCGCTTCGCCGCGAAGCAGCTCGGCGACGGGCGGGTGCTCGCGAGCGACCTCGGCGCGCGCGGCGACGAGGCAGGACGGGAGACGTGGCGGGCCAACGTGCGGGCCGGGATCGAGGAGCTGCTGCCCGCGCTCGCGTACGTCTCGTTCCCCGTGCTCGTGCGGGGCGAGTACGACGTCACCCCGGACCACCAGCCGCTCCTCGGGCGCGTCGACGACGGGCTCTACGTCGCTGCCGGCTTCAGCGGGCACGGCTTCATGATCGCGCCTGCCGTCGCGCGGATCGTCGCGGACGCCGTGCTCGGGGCGCCGCCCGACGGGGCTCTCGCGATCCTCGACGTGGCGCGCTTCGCGGAGAACCGCCCCGTGCCCGAGCCCCAGCTGGTGTAGCCGGCCGATGTTCTGGCAGCTGCTCGCAAACGGCCTCGTGACGGGATCGGTGATCGCGATCGCCGCGGTCGGGGTCTCGCTCGTCTACGGGATCCTCAGGCTCGTCAACTTCGCCTACGGCGACTTCATGGCGTTCGGCGCGCTCGCCGCGTACGCGTTCAACGGGCCGCTCGGGCTGGGGATGGTCGCCTCGACGCTGCTCGCGATGCTCGCCACCGCCGCCCTCTCGCTCGGCCTCGACGTGGTCCTGTGGCGCCCGCTGCGCGCGCGCCGCGCCGGGTTCATGAGCCTCTTCCTCGCATCGATCGGGCTCGCGCTCGTGCTGCGCCAGGTGCTGCTGCTCGCCTACGGCCCGCAGCCGCACACGTACAGGGTGAACCAGTACAAGGTCTACGTGATCGGCAGCGTGCGGCTCTCGCAGGCTCAGGTGATCACGATCGTCGCCGCTTCCGTCGCGATCGTCCTGGTCGGCCTCTTCCTCTCGCGCTCGACGGTTGGCCGGACGATGCGCGCGCTCTCGGACGACCGGGCGCTCGCGGCGATCGCGGGGATCGACGTCGGCCGCGTGATCGCGTACACGTGGATCCTCTCCGGCCTGCTCGCCGGCCTCGCGGGCGTGCTCGCGGGCCTCGTCGAGACGTCGTTCGACCCGAACTTCGGCTTCACGCTGCTTCTGCCGATCTTCGCCGCGGTCGTCCTGGGCGGGATCGGCAGCGCCTACGGCGCGCTCGCCGGCGGGCTCACGCTCGGGGTCGCGATGGAGCTCTCGACCTGGCCGTCGCTGTTCGGCGGCGTCGACCCGGTCTACAAGCCGGTGGTCGCCTTCGCCGTCCTGATCGCCGCCCTGATGCTGCGGCCCCAGGGCCTCTTCGGGCGGGCGAGGGTCGTGTGAACGCGATCGCGAGCGGGGGCTTCTGGTCGTTCGTCGGCGTGGTCGCGGGGATCTACACGATCTTCGCCCTCGGGCTGCAGCTCCAGTTCGGCCTCGCCGGTCTGCTGAACTTCGGCCAGGTCGCGTTCATGGCGATCGGCGCCTACACGATGGCGATCCTCGTCGTCAAGGAGGGCTGGAGCACCTGGCTCGCGGCGCCGCTCGGTGTGGCCGCGGCGGGCGCGGCCGGCCTGCTCCTCGGCATCCCGGCGCTTCGCCTCCGCGCCGACTTCTTCGCGATCGTCACGATCGCCTTCAGCGAGATCGTCCGCTACGTCGCCACGAACCAGGACTCGCTCACGGGCGGCTCGCAGGGCACGATCGCGCTCGGCAAGGTCGGCACCGCGGCCGAGTACAACGGGGAGTGGGAGCGCTTCCAGGCGCGTGTCCAGGGCTGGCTCGGGGTGTCCTCCAAGGACTTCGCGATGCTCGTGATCGTCTGGATCGTCGCGCTCGTGCTGCTCACGCTCGTCTGGCTCGCGGTGCGAACGCCGTGGGGCCGGGTGCTGCGCGCGATCCGCGAGGACGAGGATGCGGCCGCGTCGCTCGGCAAGAACGTGCTCGCGTACAAGCTCCAGGCGCTCGCGATCGGCTCGGCCCTCGCCGGGATCGCGGGCTGCTTCTACGCCTGGCAGTTCTCGTTCTTCAGCCCGGACGACTTCGCGCCGCTGCTGACGTTCTTCGCCTGGATGATCGTGATCATCGGCGGGCTCGGCCGCATCTGGGCCGTGCCGGTGGGCGCGCTCGTCTTCGGCTTCCTGTTCGCGGGCACGCGCTTTCTCGACTTCCCGCCGCTCTCGTACCTGAGCGGGGCCGACCGTGCCTACGTGCGGCTGATCGTGATCGGTCTCGTGATCATCGGGCTCGTGCTGGCGCGGCCGCAGGGCATCCTCGGCAAGCGCGACGAGATGGTGCTCGAGTGAGCGCGCTCCTCGAGGTGCGGGAGGTCGTCCGCTCGTTCGGCGGCGTGCGGGCGGTCGACGGCGCGAGCCTCGACGTCGAGGCCGGCTCGATCACGGGGCTGATCGGGCCGAACGGCGCGGGCAAGTCGACGCTGTTCAACTGCGTCTCCGGCTTTCTCCGGCCGCAGTCGGGCCGCGTGCTCCTCGACGGCAAGCGAATCGAGCGACGCGCGCCCCACAGGATCGCGGGTGCCGGTCTCGTCCGCACCTTCCAGACCCCGCGCGCGCTCACGCGAATGACGGTGCGCGAGAACGTCATGCTCGCGGCGCCGCGGAACGGAGGCGAACGACTCGGCCGCTCGCTCGCCCCGGGCGCACGCAGGCGGGAGCGAGAGGTCCGTGCGCGCGCGGACGAGCTGCTCGGGCTCGTCCGGCTCGAAGGGCACGCGGACGCGCTCGCCGGCACGCTCTCGGGCGGCCAGCGCAAGCTGCTCGACCTCGTGCGCGCGCTGATGGTCGAGCCCAGGATCCTGCTGCTCGACGAGCCGATGGCAGGCGTCAGCCCGACGCTGCGCGTGGAGCTGCTCGGGCACATCCTCGGGCTGCGCGACCGCGACGGCGTGACGCTCCTGATCGTCGAGCACGACCTCGACTTCGTGATGCGCGCGAGCGACCGGGTGATCGTGATGAACGGCGGCCAGGTGATCGCGCAGGGTGCTCCCGACCAGGTGCGGGCCGACGAGCGGGTCGTCGACGCGTACCTCGGCGCCCGCCACGAGGGCACATGAGCCGCCCGGCTTCAACCTCCTGGCTCGCGCGTTCCTCGGGCGCCGCTCGCGGTGCGGGGCCGGAGGTCACAGTGTGAGCGACACGGGGCCGGAGAGCACCGTGCCGCCAGCGGCGTCAGGCGACGGCGGAGCCGGGCTCCGCCCGGCGGGAGCCGCCGCCGGCGAGGGGCGCGCGTGAGCCTGCTCGAGGTTGAAGAGCTGGAGGCGGGCTACGACGACGCGATCGTGCTGCGCGGCGTCTCGCTCCACGCCGACGCGCACGAGATCGTCGCCGTGATCGGGCCGAACGGTGCCGGCAAGTCGACGATGCTGAAGGCGGTGTACGGCCTCGTCACACGCTACGGAGGCTCGGTGCGCTTTGCCGGCGAGGACGTCACGGGCCTGCGCGCCGACAGGTTGACCCGGCGCGGGCTCAACCTCGTCCCGCAGACGGACAACGTCTTCCCGTCGCTGACGCTCGCCGAGAACGTCCACGTCAGCGCCCTCGTGCTGCCGAAGGACGAGCGCGGCGCCGCGGTCGAGCGGGTCCGCGAGCTCTTCCCGATCGTTGCCGAGCGGCCGCGGCAGCGGGCCGGCACGCTCTCGGGCGGCCAGCGCAAGCTCGTCGCGCTCGCGCGCGCGCTCGTCACGCAGCCCCGGCTCCTGCTCCTCGACGAGCCCTCCGCCGGTCTCTCGCCGCAGGCGATGGAGACGGTCTTCGAGAAGCTCGTCGAGATCAACGCGATCGGGATCGGGATCGTGATGGTCGAGCAGAACGCGCGCCGCGCGCTCGCGCTCGCCCACCGCGGCTACGTCCTCGACACCGGCCGCAACGCGATCGAGGGTGCCGGCCGCGACCTGCTCGGCGACCCGCAGGTGGCAGAGCTCTACCTCGGCGGCGCGAGGACGACGGCGTCGAGCTCGAACTCGACGAGTACGTCCTCGGGGATGAAGCCCGACACGAAGTAGGTCGTGTTCGCCGGCTCGACCCCCTCGAACGCCTCCGCGTGCGCCCGGACGGCGGCCTCCCAGTCGCAGCCCGGCGCCAGCAGCAGCCGGGTGCGGAGGACGTCTTCCTTCCCCGCGCCGAGCTCCCGGGCCGCGGCGAGCGCCCGGCCGATCGCCTCGCGCGCCTGCGTGTAGGCATCGCCACCCTCGCGGGCAGCGGTGCCGCTCACCGCGACGTGCTCCCCGATCCGCACGGCGCGGGAATAGGCGGCGGCCTCCTCGAAGCCGCCGCCCTCCCTGTAGCTCGTCCGCATCAGCCCCTGAAGGTGACGGTCTTCAGGGTGTCGATCTTGCCGGGAGCCGAGTACCTCCAGATCTCGAACACCGCCGAGCCGATGTCGCCCTTGGCGTCGAAGTCGACCGGGCTGAACACGCCCTCGTAGTCGACCTGCTTGCCCGCCATGATCAGCTTGATCGCCTTCGCCATCTGCAGGTAGGTGACCTTGATCCCGGGCGGCCCGGAGACCGAGACCAGGTTGGCCTTGATCTTCGCGGGCGACGCCGAGCAGCCCTGCAGCGCCGCGAGGAACGCGACGTCCGCCGCGTCGACTGCGGTGCCCTCGAAGCCGGTGTAGGGCTTCGCGCCGGTGACGTTCTTCTTCCAGTAGGCCGCGAACGACGCGCCGGCCGGCCCGCCCGCGGCGCTCGCGGCGGTGCCGCGAAGGCCGATGATCGGGCTGCCGATCGGGTCGAGGACGCTCGTGTCGCGCAGCGCCTCCGTCATGAACGTCCGCGAGGCGTCCCACTTGCCCGTGCGCACGAGCGACGCGACGTACTTCTGGAACGTCTCCGGGAAGTCGATGATGACCCAGCCCTTCGGATTCCCGCCGACGAGCTGCCCCATCTCGCTGTCGAAGTTCGCCTGGTCGGGGTTCCACGCGATGTTGACGCCGATCTTGCCGCCGAGCTTCGTGAACTCCGTGACGAAGAGCTGCTTCAGCGCAACGCCGAACGCGTCGTTCCGGGCGCCGATGTTGATCGTCGCGCCCTTGCCGAACGCGTCGATCACGGCCGCGGCGAGCACCTTGCCCTGCAGCGTGTCCGAGGGATACGTGCGCCAGAGGTAGCCGTTGTCGGCGATGTCGGTGATCTGCGGCGCGCTGGAGGTCGGCGAGATCTGCACGATGTGGTTCGGGATCGTGACCGACTGCGCCATCGGGATCGTCGCACTCGAGGCCATCTCACCGATGATCACGTTCGCGTGGTTCACCTTCACCAGCTTCGTCGCCGCCTCGACGGAGGCGCTCGCCTGCGTCTGCCCGTCCTCCGAGCCGACCAGCGTGACCTTGATCTTGTTCGAGAGGCCGGCCTGCTTCAGCGCGGCGTTGTCCAGGCCCACGGCGACCTTGACGGCCTGGTCGAGGTTCGCCCCGTAGGCGGCGAGCCCCCCTGTGAACGGCAGCACGTCGCCGATCCTCAGGTTGAACGCGCAACTCTTGGCCGGCTGCGCCGTGCGCGCAGTCCCCGCCGACCCCACCGTGGCGGCGGCGGCTGCCGTCGCGACGACGACCACGGCCAGCGCGACGAATCCCCTCTTCCTCATGGTTCCTCCTTGCGGCTCAGGTCGGAATCTCGCAACTCTGACCGATATTTCGCTCTGGTGCAAGGCCCGCAGTATGCTCCGCGAGATGGCAGCCCGGAACGTCACGACCGCCGTTCCTCCGCGCGTCGGCGAGGTGATCAGGCGGCTTCGAGCGCAGCGCGGGCTCTCCGTCCGCGCCCTGGCCGAGCAGGCGGGAATCTCCCCGTCCTTCCTGGGCGCCGTCGAGCGCGGCGAGTCGGACATCGCGCTGGGGCGCCTCGCGCAGGTCGCCGGCGCCCTCGACCACGACGTCGCCTCGCTGCTCGGCTTCACGCTGCGCTCGAGCACGCCGCGGAAGATCGAGCCGGTGACGTCGAAGCGCTCGCGCGGCCGCGGCGTGGCCTTCGCCGCCTTCCGCGTGCCCGGGATGAGCCTCGAGCTCCTGGTCGCGACCTTCGAGCCCGGGACGGAGTTCGACGACGTGGTCGCACACGCCGGCATCGACGTCATGTACATCGTCCAGGGCGAGCTCGTGCTCGTCGTCGACGGCGAGGACCACCTGCTTCGCTCCGGCGAGTGCGTCGTCTGGCCGTCGTCCCAGCCGCACACGATGCGCAACGACTCCGATGCGCCCGCCGTCGCGGTCGGCTTCACGACGGAGGCGGTCTACTGATGACCGAGATGCGCCTCTTCGACGTTCGCGTCACCGTCGAGCGGATCGAGGGCCGCTCCGTGTGCGGGCTCGAGGTCGGCGACTGGTTCGAGGTGACCGAGTCGAACCGCGTCCGGATCCCGCCCGGCCGCCACTTCTGTCTGTATGCGCT
>Ga0335080_10000860_pt1 | contig 28781 bp, 24 predicted proteins | sample Lox_Sample_34_FD_206720 | JGI IMG/M metagenome (GOLD analysis project Ga0335080, IMG submission 206720) | Soil microbial communities from Loxahatchee National Wildlife Refuge, Florida, United States - Lox_Sample_3.4 | ecosystem: Environmental > Terrestrial > Soil > Wetlands | place: USA... | reverse complement strand
TCCTGGTCGCGGCCACCGTGCCGATCGCGGCCCGGCGTTTCCTCCCGCATGCCCGTGCCCCCGCACACGACGGCACGGTGCCCGCCGGCACGGTGCATGCCGGCACGGTGCCCGCCGGCACGGTGCCCGCCGGCACGGTGCATGCCGACACGGTGCACCGGGACCGGCCCGCCGCCCGGCGCAGCCCGCTGCGGGCATGGACCGAGCCCCGGACCCTCGTCATCGGCGTGTTCGTGCTGTGCATGGCCTTCACCGAGGGCACCAGCAACGACTGGCTCAGCCTCGCGGTCATCGGCGGCTACCACACCGCGGCCGCCCTCGGCACCCTGACGTTCGCCGTTTTCCTGGCCGCGATGACCACCGGCCGCTGGTTCGGCCCCGCCTTCATCGACCGCTACGGCCGGGTCCGGATGCTGCGGGTCTGCGCCGCCACCGCCCTCGGCGGCCTGCTGCTGATCGAGGCCGGCCGGGTGCTGCCGGCCGCGCTGGCTGGGGCGGCGCTGCTGGGGCTGGGGACGTCACTGGGGTTCCCGGTCGGGATCAGCGCGGCCGCCGACGATCCGCGGTACGCGCCCGGCCGGGTGAGCACCGCCGCGTCCATCGGCTACCTGGCCTTTCTCGCCGGGCCCCCGTCCATCGGTTTCCTCGCCGACCACGTCGGGGTCCTGCGCGGCCTGTCGGTCGCTGGCGCGCTGCTCATCGTCGCCTTCATCCTCTGCCCGGTCACCGCGCCCATCAGTCCATCCGGTCAGGGATCGGATAATAGTTGACACTGAATAGTCAGTCATGGATACTCAGTACTGATCACAAGTATCGAGGCAGCGCGATCGCTGCCCGCTCTAGGAGGAACCACCGTGATGACCCTCACGCAAACCGCCCCCGCCGAGCCGGTCCGGATCGCCGCGAACAACGCGGTCACCAAGCGGCTCGGCAACTGGACCACGGCCCGCGAGTTCCAGGTGCGCGGCCATCGCGGCAGCGCCGTGCTGGACCTGCGCTCCCCGCAGATCCCGGCCGGCGACATCGAGATCGAGGCCGACCTCGACCACGCCATGCTCAAGCTGCTGGTCGCCGGCGACGCGGTCGTGGACGACTGGGACCTGCGGCGCACCGGCCGCGGCCGGGTCAAGGACGCCGAGCGGCCGGACGCCCCGGGCGGGCGGCGGATCGTCGTCACCGGCGAGCTGCGCGGCGGCGAGATCCGGGTCCGCCGCGGCGGCATGGCCATGCTGTCGGCCATGTTCTCCCGCGCATACCGGGACGACCTGCGGCGGGCACGCAAGGAGGGCGGGTTCCCCACCGTGGACGACCCGGCCCGGACCGCCTGACAGCCCGCACCAGGCAACCCACACCGGCAGCGCGTGCCGCCCAGGCGGCACGTGCTGCCACGGAGAATCAGATGGCGAAGAAACGCAAGGTCGGCAACCTGCTGGCGCTCGCCGTGCTGTCTTACCTCACGCAGCGGCCCATGCACCCGTACGAGCTGGGCCGCACGCTGCGCGACCACGGCGACGAGCGGAGCATCAAGTTCAACCACGGCTCGCTGTACATGGTGGTCCAGCAGCTGGAGCGGGCCGGGTTCGTCGCCGCCCAGGAGACAAGCCGCGAGGGGCAGCGCCCGGAGCGGACCGTGTACGCCATCACCGACGCGGGCCGGGCCGAGCTGCGCGACTGGCTGCGCGAGCTGGTCGGGGAGCCGCAGCACGAGTACCCGCACTTCGTGGCCGCGCTCTCGCTGATCAGCGCGCTGCCGCCCAGCGAGGTTGTCACCCTGCTGCGGCAGCGGCTCACCCGGCTCGCCACGCAGCGCGCCGGGATCCAGGCCATCATCGACGGCACCCTCGCCCAGGGCGTGCCCCGGCTGTTCCTGATCGAGGAGGAATACCGGCTCGCGCTGCTGGACGCCGAGTCCTCATTCACCGAGCGGTTCATCGGGCAGATCACCGACCCGCAAACCGGGTGGGGCCGCCTGTGGGCCGGATTCCACGGCGAGCCCCTCCCCGATAGCCTTTCCTGATCTGAGACAGTGGGATTACCCTGGGTCACCGCCCCCGGCGTCTGCTGACCGGCAGAGCCCCGCCCACTGACCGTCTCAGACGGCGAATACCTGGCAGGCCCGCCAGCTGATCCACAGCAGCGGCACCAGCGACCCTCTCCCCCAGGACCCGGCGCCGGGCCGGCGACCCACAGTCCCAGCTCAGACGCGTTGCCAGGATGCCGTGTGCGATGGAATCACGCCATCGTCCCGAAGGTTGCTATTGACATGAATGTCGAGATCTGGTCTGACGTGGTGTGCCCGTGGTGTTACATCGGCAAGCGCCGGTTCGAAAGCGCGCTCGCGTCCTTCGGCCATCCTGGCGAGGTCATGGTCAGCTACCGGTCCTTCGAGCTCGACCCGGACGCGCCCGCGCAGCGCAGTGGAACCCATGCCGAGCATCTGGCCCGCAAGTACGGCATGACGACCGCCCAGGCCGAACAGGCCAACCAGCAGATGACCCAGCGCGCGGCCGCTGACGGCCTGGAGTTCCGGTTCGACCTCATCCGTGGCGGCAACACCTTCGACGCCCACCGGCTGCTCCACCTGGCCAGAGATCAGGGGCTGCAGCCGGAAATGAAGGAGCGCCTGCTGCGCGCCACCTTCACCGAAGGTCTCCCGATCGCCGACAAGCCCACCCTCGTGCGCCTGGCCACCGAAGCCGGCCTGCCAGCCGCGCGGGTACAGGCCGTCCTCGACGGGGACGCCTACGCCGGCGCGGTGCGAGCCGACGAGCAGCAGGCCGCGCGGTACGGCATCACCGGCGTGCCGTTCTTCGTCGCCGACGGCAAGTACGCGGTCAGCGGCGCACAGCCGCCCGAGGTTCTCCTGCGGCTCCTGCGGCGTGCTTACGACGACAGAAGCCAGCTCACGCCCGTCGCCGTCACGACCGACAGCGATCCCGAAGCGAGCTGCGACGGCGACTCCTGCCTGGCTGATTGACAAATCAGCCCTCGCCCGCCTTGCTGCCAGCCCCGCTGCCGCTCAATGGGCCCCACGCCCGCCCCGCGGCTAGATCCGGACGATCCCTGGGTGAAGAGTGCCGCTACTCACAACCCCCCGGCTAGCCCCGATCCGGTCAGGAATCGAGAAGCGCCAGGATGCCGGGGGGCCTAGCCTTCCCCCAGATGGCCGGCATCATGCCGGGCCTTGAACACCGGAAGGGAGCCCGGGAATGCCCGCAAAAAATTCCAAGACCGAGTCAGGCGGCTTCACCGCCGAGGAGCGTGCCGCGATGAAGAAGCGCGCCGCCGAACTGCGCGCCGAGGGCAAGAAGGGCGCCAAGAAGGCCGACGGGCTGCAGGCGGTCCTCGACAGCATCGCGCAGATGGCGCCGGAGGATCGCGCACTCGCCGAGCGCGTGCATATGACGGTAACTGCTACCGCCCCGGATCTGTCGCCAAAGACCTGGTACGGGATGCCCGCCTACGCGGACGAGGACGGCAAGGTCGTCGTCTTCTTCCAGGACTCGGGAAAGTTCAAGTACCGGTACTCGACCCTGGGCTTCCAGGAAGCGGCCAACCTCGACGACGGGGACCTGTGGCCGGTGGCGTACGCGCTCCAGAAGTGGAGCGCCGTGGTAGAGAAGAAGGTCGCCGAGCTGGTGAAGGCTGCGGTCTCCTGACCGTTGCCGCGGCCGCCGCCTTCGCCTGGCCATCCGCGTAGGAAGCAGCGGTGCAGCCGCTCCAGGCTCAGGACGAGGCTTGTGCCCAGTGGGCGGTTAGGCGTGCACTTCGGCTGCGCAGCGGTAGCCACTGCGCAGCGCTCCCTCGATGTAGCCCTGGAAGTCCTGGGATGTCTGCTCGCCGGCGAAGTGCAGATTGCCCTCCCGTTTGCCCTGGATGCCGTTGAACGCCGTGAACTGGCCGACGGCCAGGTAGGAGTAAGCGCCGAGGATATGCGGGTCACCCGGTGACCATACGAAGTATGAGCGTCCGTTGAATGCCGGGGAGACGTGCGGGAACAGTGCGTCAAAGCCTTGCAGGTAAGCATTGATCATGTTTGCGGGCGGCCTGCCGGAATATGCCGTCAGGCCGTACCGCCGCCCCCACTCCAGTGCGGTGCCGCCGCCGGGCAGTGCCGTGAGGATGCCCGTCCTGCCTGGCTGGTATGACGTCGCGTCCCAGCCGCCCTGCACGACGCCATCGTCGAAGCAGTTCCCGGTCACGCCCTCCGCGTTCCACACCCTCGAGGAGAACTGGAGGAAGAACTTCGAGTTGCTTCCCAGCGGCTCCTCATTGATGGCCTTCACGTGCAGGGGTGAGATGGGCACCCGGCTCAGGTCAACCGAGCGGAGCAAGGTGAAGGGGATGGCCAGGACGACGTGATCGGCCGTCACGTCGTGGGTCGTACCTGCGCACTCGAAGCTGCAGCGGTACCCGCCGCCCGCCCGCGGCCGGACGGCTGCCAGCCGCTTGCCGAGGTGGAGAACACCGGCAGGCAGGCGTGCCAGCAGGCCGGTGATCAGCTGGTCATTCCCGCCGTGAATGTGCCACTTTTCGTCCGCGCCCGCTAGCTCCGGGGTGCCGTGAGGCTGGAAACCGCTGGCCACGCTGTCGTCCTGGCCAAGGAGGTACACGAGATTGAGCGCTGATGTCTCATCTGCCGGGCCGCCGAACTCGTCAAGTGTTGCCGCGATGCACAAGGCGCCGAAGTCGGACCGGGCCCCGCCGGGGATGTAGGTATCCACCCACTCTGTCACCGACATGTGGTCAAAGCGGCGGCCGCCCGCGTTGCTGGCGTCGTACCGCTGCGGCCAGGGTGCCGTCACAAAGGCAGCACGATGGAAGAGCTTCCATCCCCAGTCGTGCCAGTCGCGGTTCAGCGCGGCCTGCGGCCACTTCTTCCCGTGGAAGCGCATGGTTTCGCGGCCGGGATGGGTGCCCGGCGGGTACTTGTCGGTGTTGTCGAGCCGGAGGCCGAAGCTCTTCGCCAGCGCCAGCGTCGCCGTGTGCTCGGGATTGATGAACTCGCCGTGCTCCTCGACGATCTGGCCATCTTCGAAGTAGCCGCGCAGCGTCTTGATCCTGCCACCCGGCACCGTGTTGTACTCGTAAACCTCCGCCTTGATGCCATGTCTGGCCCAGAGCCGGTAAGCACAGCCGAGCCCGGCGATTCCCGACCCGACGATGACAACCCGTGGGGAGCTCCGGTCGCCGCGAGCTGACACAGGGCGGTGGGACGCCACGCCCATGCCAGCAACGAGCCCGGCACCGGCGACGCCGAGAAAAGCCCGCCGGGTCACCGGCCGCGCGAGCAGCTCCTCCGCCTCGTCCAGATCACATCCGGCCTGCCGGGCGAGACGAGAGACAGCTTGTGCCCGGACGATCGCATCAGCCGCCCCGGAAGGACCCCACGTGCGCATGCCGACCTCCCGCGCCATCCACCCCCCAGAAAGACGCTAACCGCGCAGGCAAAGGTGGGCAACAATGGCAGGCAGGGGGGGTGTATGGAGAGCAGATGACCGCGCCCGGTCAGAGTCGAGGAGGCGATGGGTGCCGGGGCTGGTAAATGGGGAATTCTGAGCCATCTGGCAGCCGGATGGCGGCGAGCAGGCCCCAGCCCTGATCGGAGACCTCCCGCGCCACCCCGGCTCCTTTGCCCTTCAGCTCAGCGAGGGTGGCGTGGATGTCGTCGCACATCAGGTAGAGCTCGTGATGGCTGTCACCGTCGGCTGGGTGAACGGCGAGCTCGGCCGGGGGCACGGCGAAGATGAGCCAGCCTCCGCCCGCGTCCACCGACGGCAGGCCGATCACGTCCGCGAAGAACGCACGGACCTTTTCAGCTTGTGGTGAGAACACGATCGCATGCATCCCGGTGATCACGCCGCGATCCTAGCCGCCCAGCCAGCGAGCGCGCCCCGGCACGCGCGGCTGCCCAGCCGTCACGCAGCCGGGCCCCGGGTCACCTTCAGCCGCGCCAGGCCCGGGGGGCGGGGCCACGCACCGGCCAGCTTCCTGCTGCCGCGGCGGCTGCGATAACGTCAGCAGCGGCCCGATCAGTGACGGTCCCCATGCGCACAGCGCAGCCCGGCCACCAGCGTTGAGGAGCCAGACGATGGACGGTGACGCCCAGGCCAGGGCGAGAATCATGGAGCACTGGCGGGCCTCTGAGCAGGGGGACAGCACGGCCGAGCACGCCATCTACGCGGCGGACGCGATCTTGGATTACCCGCAATCGGGGGAACGGTTCCGCGGCCGCACGGCCATCGCGGCCCAGCGCGGCGGTCACCCGGCCGAGCGGCACTTTACCGTGCTGCGGATCAGCGGCCACGCAGACATCTGGGTGAGCGAGTGCGTGATCAGCTACGACGGCGCGCCCACCCACTCGGTCAGCATCATGGAGTTCTCCGGCGGCCTGGTCACCCACGAGACCCAGTACTTCGCCGACCCCTTCGACCCGCCCCCCTGGCGGGCCGCGCTGGCCGAGCCGATACCCGACCCGTCACGCTGATACCGGCGACCGCCGCCTGCGCCGAGATCGGCCTGCGGCCCCGTCATCTGTCCGCGGTCCGGCCGCGGAGGGCCTTGCGGTCCAGCTTCCCGACGCTGGTGAGCGGCACCGAGTCGAGAATGTTCACCTCGCGCGGGTACTTGTGCGCGAGCCGCCCGCGGGCGAACTCGGTGATCTCCGCCGGGGTGGCCTGGCTGCCCGGCCGCAGCGACACGAATGCCACGATCTCCTCGCCGAGCCGCGGGTCCGGCCGCCCGACAACGCCCGCCATCGCGACCGCCGGATGCTGGAGCAGGACGTCTTCCACATCGCGCGGGAACACGTTGAAGCCGCCGCGGATGATCAGGTCCTTCTTCCGGTCCAGCACGTACAGGTAGCCGTCGGCGTCGATACGGCCGATATCGCCGGTGTGCAGCCAGCCGCCGCGCAGGGCCGCCGACGTCTCCTCGGGCGAGTTCCAGTAGCCAGCCATCACACCGTCAGAACGGACGCAGATCTCCCCGGCGGCCCCGGCCGGCACGTCGGCGTCGTTATCGTCGCGGATCGAGACCTGGTAACCGGGGATGGGCAGCCCGGCCGAGCCGGGCCGGCTGGCCCCGGGCGGGCTCACCGAGATCACCGCGCCGGACTCGGTGCACCCATAGCCCTCGAGGATCTGGCTGCCGGGCACCCGCCGCTCCCACTGCTCCCGGGTCTCCGCCGCGAGCGGTGCGGCGCCGCTGTTCACGTAGCGGAGCGAGGACAGGTCGGCGTCCTCCAGCGGCTGGGCGAGCAGCATCTGGATCATCGCGGGCACGAGCGCCATCCGCTGAACCCGGTGCCGCCCGGCCAGTGCCAGCAACTCCGCTGGATCGAACCAGCGCTGGAGCACGGCCAGGCCACGCTCGGTGGCGTGAAACCCGACCAGGGTCACGATCATGCCGTAGGCGTGCGACAGCGGCAGCGGCGTCAGCGCCCTGGTGATCCCCTCGGCCTGCGATGCCTCGTGCGAGCTGCGGGAGCATGCGTACAGGTTGCGGTGCGAGAGCATGACGCCCTTCGCCCGGCCGGTCGTGCCGCCGGTGTACATGAGCGTCGCCAGGTCGTCGTCGCCGACACGCACGATGCCGCCGGCCGGGGCGGACTCAAGCTCGGCGAAGTCCACCCAGCGCACGTGCCCGGGCAGCGAGTCCGGCACGCCGCCGACGACGATCACATGCCGCAACTGCGGCGCGCCCGCCGCCGCGGTGGCCACCGTTGCCAGCAGCTCGGGAGTGGTCACCACCGCCACGGCGCCGGAGTCGGCCAGGATGTGCTGCAGCTCGGGCGGGCTGACCAGGAACACCACCGGGGTGACCACCGCACCAGCCCGCCAGATCGCGCTGTAGGCGATGCCCACCTCCGGGCAGTTGGCCATCAGCACCACCACCCGCTCGCCAGCGGCCACGCCGAGTTTCGCCAGTCCCGATGACGCCCGGCACGCCCGGTCGAACAGCTCACCTGACCGGTACGTCTGGCCTTCGAATACGAGGCTCTCGTAGTCGCCGAGCCGGTGGAACGCCGCCTCGGCCAGGACGGCAAGGGTGTGGTCAGCCTGCGGCGATGTCATACCTGTCCTCCGCTCTGGGCAGCTACCCGATGGTAACCGTCTCAGATCGGGAGGATGTGCTGCGCGCGGGCGCGAACCGCGTCGTGGTCCCGGTGGCCGGGCACCCACTGCTCCGGCTCGCCGATCGTCAGCTCGAACCGGCCGGAGGCCAGCTCGACCGCGCCCGGCGGCAGCCCGCGCAGCCGCTCCAGCTGGGCCTGTGACAGCAGCTGATACCACATCGGGCCCGCGCTGAGCTCGCTCTCCAGAGCGGGGCCCGGCAGCTGGAGGCGGAACGGCGGCGACGGGTTGGCCCGCGCGGTCACCCCGGCCCAGCCCACGCTGGCGGCGGCCGCGCGGATGGCTTCCCGCTGCCCGCGCATGGCCGCGGCGACCCGCTCCACGGCCCGGTCGGTGCTGGCCACCCGCAGGGACACCCCGGTCAGGGCGAGATCACCCAGCACCGCGACCGCGGCGCGGGTCCGGAAATCGCTCACCACCAGCGCCGCACCGGTCCCGGCGGCCAGCACGCCAGCCAGCACGGGATCCACGGCGTCCCAGGTCAGCGGCACCCCGGTGCCGACGGCCAGGCACAGCAGCTCCGCGGCGGCCCGATGCTGGCCCCGGAGCCAGCCGGTGGCGGCGTCGATCAGCTGCTGCGCGTGCGGCACGGCCGCCAGCCCGCCGCGCGGGTAGGCGGGCACGCTTGCGCGCAGCCCCGCCCAGGCGACGGGCGTCAGCGACGCCAGGATGCCGCGGCGCCGCACGCTGAGCCGGGGTGCGAGGCCGATCTGCGCGTCCTGCACCCTGGCCGCCTCCAGGTGGCGGATGAGGATGCCGGGGGTGTGGCGGCATAACCGGGCCGGGGTGGACGCGTAATCGATCACCAGCAGCTGCCCGCCCGGGACCGTCACCGGCCCGGCCACATGCGAGGGCCGCTCGGCCCCGGCCAGCGCCCCGCCGTCCGCCCATTCGTGGGCGGGCGGGCGCCACCGGTTCCCGTCCTTCCCGATGACCTCACCGGCGATCACCTCCTCCCCCGTCGCCGGGATCACCCCGGTCGCGGCGATGTCCGGCACCGCGCGGCGCACCCCGGCCGCCACCCGCTCGGGCTGCTCACCCGAGCGGACCAGCAGGATGACCGTGCCCCGTAAACGCTGTTCCAGGCCGTGCGCGACCGTCACCGCCATGCGGGTCCTCCGTTCCTGCGCCACCCCCCGGGATCCCCTGCGCCACGGGCCCCGCTGGCCCAGCGGGCCACCGGGGGCATCAGGCCGGCCGGTGTCGGGGCGATGTGCCCGGCCGCGGTGATCACCCCGTGCCCGAGGTTACGCATGCAATCGTTCGCGAACAACCGGTTCGCACCGGAAGCGGCCAGCCCTTGCTGACCGCCGGCATGGCCCGGTTGACATCTTCGAATGTGTATTCGATAGTGTCGGAGCCATGGGGGCAGGCCAGGCCGCGGCGCTGGCGCCGCGGCATGACGAGGACGCAGTACCGGGCAGCGGACGGCTGCCGGTGCTCCCTGCCCTGGATGACCTGCTGCCGGGAGGGCTGCAGCGCGGGACCGTGGTGGCGGTGGGGTGCTGGGGCCTGCTCTGCCTGGCGGTCGCCGCGGGCGCATCGGCGGCCGGGGCCTGGTGCGCGGCCGTCGGGCTGCCACAGCTCGGGGTGGCGGCGGCGGCCGGCGCTGGCCTGGATCCCAGCCGCCTGCTGCTGATCCCGGATCCGGGCCCGCGCTGGCCGCAGGTGGTGGCCTCGCTGCTGGACGGATGTGAGCTGGTCCTCCTCCAGCCCCCGGGCCACCCGTCCGCCCAGGTGCGCACCAGGCTCGCCGCTACCCTGCGGCGCTGCGGCGGGGTGCTGGTGGTGGCGGGTCGCTGGGAGGGCGCCCAGGCCCGGCTGCTGGTGACGCGCCAGGAGTGGGCGGGGATCGGGGCCGGTCACGGGCGGCTGCGTGCCCGGCGGGTGCAGGTGGCGGCGGACGGCCGGGGCGCGGCGGCGAGGCCGTGCACGCGCTGGCTGTGGCTGCCGGGGCCGGATGGCACGGTGGGCGCCGCGGGCCCGGCCAGCACCGCCGCGCAGGACATGCGGGACACCGGATGATGGCGGGCGCAGTCCTGCCTGAGCGGGTGCTGGTCGTCTGGTGCCCGGGGCGCCAGGACGCGGAACCCGGCCGGGTGGTGTCCGTGGTGGAAGGATTCTGCCCGCGGGTGGAGATGCTGCGGCCGGGTGCCTGTGCCATCGGCGTGCGCGGCCCCGCCCGGTACTTCGGCGGGGAAGCCGTGCTGGCGGCGAAGATCATCGAAGCCGCCGCTGGCGCGGGCCTGGTCAGCCAGGTCGGTATCGCCGACGGCCTGCTCGCCGCGGGCCTCGCCGCCGGACGCGCACGGAAGACCCCGCGCACCCCGCGCACCCAGCGCGCCCAGGGCGCCCAGGGCACCCGGCACGCCGGGCGCCTCCCGGTCCTGGCGGTGGCCCCCGGCCGTACCCGGGCATTCCTCGCCCCGTTCCCGGTCAGCGTGCTGGGCAGCCAGGACCTGGCGGACCTGCTCCCCCGCCTCGGCATCAGGACGCTGGGAGAGTTCGCCTCGCTGCCGGCCGCGGAGGTGACAAACCGGTTCGGGACGCCGGGGGTGATCGCTCACCGGCTGGCGCGCGGCCTGGACCCCCGGCGGCTGGTGCCCCGCCCGCCACCGGCCGGCCTTTCGGTCTCCGCGGGATTCGACCCGCCCGCCCGCCAGGCCGAGCCGGTGGTGTTCGCCGCCAAGGCGCTGGCGGAGCATATGCACAACGGCCTTGCGGCCCGCGGGCTCGCCTGCGTGCGGGTGCGGGTGCAGGCGGTCTGGGAGGACGGCGGGGAAATCACCCGGCTGTGGCGGCACGACGGGCTGCTTTCCGCGCTGGCGGTGGCCGAACGCGTCCGCTGGCAGCTGGCCGGCTGGCAGCCCTCCCCCGCCCAGGGCGGCGATGATGCGGTCCTGGCGGGCGGGATCACGCTGCTGCGGCTGGTCCCCGATCAGCTGGTCCGCGATCAAGGCCGGCAGCTCGGCCTGTGGGGTGACGCGGTGGCCAGTGACCGGGTGGACCGGGCCGCTATGGGCGTGCAGGCCATGCTCGGGCACGGTGCGGTGACGCGCCCGGCGCCGGCCGGTGGCCGCGGCCCGGCCGAGCAGGTGCGGCTGGTGCCGTTCGGCGGCACCGATGACCCGGCACCGCCCGCGGGCCGGCCGGGGACGCCGGGCACGCCGGGCGGGCGGGCCAGATCTGGAGGGCCGGGCGGGCGGGCGGGATCAGGCGGGCCAGGCGGCCCCGGCGAGCCCTGGCCGGGGCGGATTCCGGCGCCGTTTCCCGCCACGGTCTACTCCGACCCGCTGCCCGCCAGGGTGGCCGACGGCTCGGGTGCCACGGTGGCCGTCAGCGGGCGAGGGCTGGTCTCCGCGCCGCCCGACCGGATGTCGGCCGGCGGCGCGCCGTGGCAGGTGATCACCGCCTGGGCCGGGCCGTGGCCGGTTGCCGAACGGTGGTGGGACCCGCGCACCGCCCGCAGGCGGGCCAGGTTCCAGCTGGTCACCGAGGACGGGGCCGCCTGGCTGGCGGCCGTGCAGGACGGCAGCTGGCTGATCGAGGCCCGCTATGACTGACCGCGCTGGCGTGTGAGGCGGGCAGGCCATGGGCTGGGACAACCCTCCCGTGCCGTGGCGGGAGCTCGAGCGCCGCCTGTCCTGGGGGGCCCGCGGCCGGGAGGCGGCCGGTGGCGGTCGGGCGGCCGCTGGCGGGCCGGCGGCGGAGCCACGGACGGTGGCCCGCCTGCCCACGGCCAGCCGGGCCAGCCGCAGCGGCCAGGCCGGCCGGGGCGGCCACGGGCCGGCCTGGGCCGAGCTGCACTGTCATTCGTCGTACAGCTTCCTCGACGGGGCTTCCGCGCCCGCCGAGCTGATCGCCGAGGCAGCGCGCCGCGGCCTGGCGGGGCTGGCCATCACCGACCACGACGGCATGTACGGCGTGCCCCAGTTCGCGCAGGCGGCCGCCCGGCTCAAGGAGCAGGCCGGCGCGGGAATCGGCACAGTCTTCGGCGCCGAGCTCAGCCTGGGCCTGCCCGCCGGCGGCCAGGGACGGCTCCCCGGGGGCCCCGCGGCCGGCCCAGCGGGGCAGCCCTCCGCAGCCCCCGCGGCCGGCCCGGGGAAATGGCTCCCCGCGGACCCCCGGGCGGGTGCGCCCGACCCGGCTGGCCGGCACCTGCTGGTGCTGGCCCGGGACCCGGAGGGCTACCGGCGGCTGTGCCGGGTGATCAGCATGGCGCAGCTCGCCGGCGACGGTAAGGGGCGCCCCGTCTACGACCTGGAAGCCCTCGCGCAGGCGCACGGCGGGCACTGGGTGATCCTCACCGGCTGCCGCAAGGGCGCCGTCCCGGCGGCGCTCGCCGCGGGCGGCCCGGAGGCGGCCGCGGCGGAGCTCGAGGCGCTGGCCGCCATGTTCGGCCGCGAGCACGTGATGGTCGAGCTGACCAGCCACGACCAGCCGGCCGACGATGAGCGCAACGACGCCCTGCATGAGCTGGCCGCCCGCAGCCGGACGGCGGTGATCGCCACCGGCAACGTGCACTACGCCACCCCGGGCGATGCCCGGCTGGCCCAGGCGCTGGCCGCGGTCAGGGCCCGCCGCAGCCTGGATGAGATGGACGGCTGGCTGGCCGCCTCCGGTGCCGCATACCTCCGCTCGGGCGCGGAAATGGCCCACCGGCTCCGCCGCTATCCCGGCGTGGCCGAGCGCACCGTGGCGCTGGCGCGCGACTGCGCGTTCGACTTCCACGTGATCGCGCCCCGGCTGCCGGTCTTCCCCGTCCCCGGCAAGCACACCGAGGCGACCTGGCTGCGCACACTGGTCGCCAGGAAGGCGCCGCAGCGCTACGGCCCGCCGGACGGCGAACGCGTCACGGGGGCGTACGCGCAGATCGACCGCGAGCTCGGCGTCATCGAGACACTCGGGTTCGCCGGCTACTTCCTGATCGTGCACGACATCGTCAGGTTCTGCGAGCAGGCCGGGATCCTGTGCCAGGGAAGGGGCTCGGCCGCGAACTCCGCCGTCTGCTACGCACTGGGGATCACCGGGGTGGACCCCGTCCGGCATGGGCTGCTTTTCGAGCGGTTCCTGTCCGCGGGGAGGGACGGCCCGCCCGACATCGACCTGGACATCGAGCACCGGCGCCGCGAGGAGGTGATCCAGTACGTCTACGGCAAGTACGGCCGGGACAAGGCCGCGCAGGTCGCCAACGTGATCTCCTACCGGCCGCGGATGGCGCTGCGCGACGCGGGCCGGGCGCTCGGGTACGCACCGCAGCAGCAGGACAGGTGGGCGAAGCAGGTGGGGCCCCGGCAGTACGGGGCCGGCCAGCCGATCCCGGCCGATGCGGGTGTGCCGGAGCCGGTCACCGAGCTCGCCGCCCGGATGCAGCGGCTCCCCCGCCACCTCGGCATCCATTCCGGCGGGATGGTGATCTGCGACCGGCCGGTGGGGGATGTGTGCCCGGTGGAGTGGGCACGGATGCCGGGGCGCTCGGTGCTGCAGTGGGACAAGGACGACTGCGCCTACGCCGGGCTGGTCAAGTTCGACCTGCTCGGCCTGGGCATGCTGACCGCGCTGCGGGACTGTTTCGAGCTGGTGGCGGCCCATCACGGCGAGAGCTGGAGCCTGCACACGATCCCGCAGGAGGACCCCCGCGTCTACGACATGCTGTGCGAGGCGGACACCGTGGGGGTGTTCCAGGTCGAGTCCCGGGCCCAGATGGCGACCCTGCCCCGGCTGCTGCCCAGGGAGTTCTACGACCTGGTGGTCGAGGTCGCGCTGATCAGGCCCGGCCCGATCCAGGGCGGATCGGTGCACCCATACATGCGCCGGCGGCGCGGTGACGAGCCGCCGGACCTGCCGCACGAGTCCATGCGCCGGGCCCTGGGCAAGACCTTCGGGGTCCCGCTGTTCCAGGAGCAGATGATGCAGCTCTCGGTCGACTGCGCCGGGTTCAGCCCGGCCGAGGCGGACCAGCTGCGGCAGGCGATGAGCTCCAAGCGCGGCCCGGAGCGGATCGAGGAGCTGCGCGGGCGGCTGCTGGCCGGGATGGCGGCCCGGGGGATCCCGGCCGGGACCGGGGAGGACATCTACGCCAAGATCGTGGCCTTCTCCAGCTACGGCTTCCCGGAGTCGCACGCGATCAGCTTCGCCTACCTGGTCTACGCCAGCGCCTGGCTGAAGCTCTATTACCCGGCCGCGTTCACCGCTGCCCTGCTGCGCGCCCAGCCGATGGGCTTCTACTCCCCGGCCAGCCTGATCGGCGACGCGCGCAGGCATGGCGTGCGGGTGCGCGGGGTGGATGTCAACGCCAGCGCCGTGGTGGCCACCCTGGGGGGGCCGGGAAGCCCGGGTACCGGCCGGCCGGTGCAGGCCCAGCCCGCGATCAGGCTCGGCCTCGCCGGGGTCAGGAACCTCGGCCCCGGCCCGGCCGCCGTCATCGTGGCCGGCCAGCCGTACCGCGACCTGGAGGACTTCGCCCGCCGCACCACCCTGCCGGCCCCGGCCCTGGAGGCACTGGCCATGGCGGGCGCGTTCGGCTGCTTCGGGATGAGCCGGCGGGAGGCGCTGTGGGCGGCCGGGGCCGCGGCCACCATCCGGCCCGGCCAGCTGCCCGGCAGCGGTACCGGCCTGGCCGCGCCGCCGCTGGCGGCCATGACAGCCGCCGAGGAGACTTTCGCCGACCTGTGGGCGACAGGGACCTCCGGCGTCCACCCGGTCGCGCACATCAGGGGGGCGCTCGCCGAGCGGGGCGTGATCGGGGCGGCGGAGCTGAAGACGGCGCGGCCGGGCGCCGCGGTGGTGGTGGCCGGGCTGGTCACCCACCGGCAGCAGCCGGGAACAGCTCGCGGGGTGGTGTTCCTGGGCCTGGAAGACGAGACGGGGATGGCGAACGTGATCTGCCCGCCACCGGTATGGGAACGCCACCGCAGGCTCGCGGTCGATGCCAGCGCCCTGCTCGTGCACGGCCGGGTGGAACGCCTGGAGGGAGCGGTCAGCCTGCTCGCCACCCGGCTGGAGCGGCTGGCGGTGGCGGCCGCCGTCCGCAGCCGCGACTTCCGCTGAGCGGTGCCCACGCGCAGCAACGCACCCGGGGGCCAGGCACACGGCACGAACCCGGCGGGCCCGGCTCTTAGCGTCGGCCTCACCCGGCCAGGGGCCGGCTCAGATCCCGGGGCCGTCGGCCGGCCGCGTGTCCAGTTCCACCCACACGGCCTTGCCGATCGTGGCCTCGCGGACTCCCCACTTGTCGGCCAGGGCCTCGATCAGCACGAAACCGAAGCCCGACCCGTCGAACCTGTCGGGCGTGCGCGGCTCCGGCCAGCGCGGGTCGGCGTCGTGGACCTCGATCCGCAGCCAGGTCCCTCCGGTCTCCAGCCGCAGCACCAGCGCTGACCCGCCCGTGCGGGCGTGCCGCACCGCGTTGGTAACCAGTTCGGAGACGAGCAGCACCGCCGTCTCCTCCAGGTCGGCCATCCGCCATGCGGCCAGCGCCTCGTGGGTGGCCTGCCGCGCCAGCCCGACCGCCTGCGGCGCGCCGGCCAGCATCAGCTGACGAGCCCAGGACGATCCTCCCGCCCGTGGCCATGTGTGAGGACCAGTGGACTCGCCCACGCACGCCGTTATCACCTGACACCGCCCCATCTCGCCGTCCGCCCGGTCGACCGGCACTCCCCCACGGCGGATACGTCGCGGTGCCCTGGGGCCCGCGGCTGCACATCATGGACAGCGACCCTGACGTGCGTCTTGGACGTGTTTCCCCGTGCTGTACATCTTTGAGAATCAGAAATGAATCTGAAGAAAAACTGAAGGATCACTGATCGTGTGCTGACATCTTGCTGACCTTGGCCCGCAGGAACCGGGCCCGGCCCAGCCCGGCGATGGCATGATGCGAATGACGATGGCCGCTGGCTGTCCGGCGCCGCGCGCCACCGGGCCCCCAGCAGGAAAGACGGGAGTGACGGCGGTGATGGCCGGATGACCACAGCGCACCTTCCGGCCGAGGTTCTCATCAGAGCCGGGCTGCCAGCGGCCGACGCCGCGAACTGGGCGGTATCGGCACCGGGCCCGCAGGAATCCTTCCCGGCCGCAGCGGCTACGGTCAGCGCCTTCCTCGGCCGTGGCCAGGCGCTCATCCGGCGCCTGCCCGCCCCGGAGGGCTGCACCGCCGACGAGCGCGCCGCCCGCGAGTCGATCGGCGCGGTCACGAACGCCGCCCGGGAGCAGTTCCTGCGCTTCCACACCGCCGCCCTCTACGACGCGCTCACCGGGGGCCGCACCAGGCCGCTCCGGCTCGGCGAGCTCGTCGGCGAGGCCGCCGTGCTGGTCCCCGGCCTGGTGCCGTCCGCGGCTGAGATGGCCGCCGAGCGCGCGCGGGCGCTGCCGGACAAGGAAGGCATCGAGTTCGCCCACGGCCTGCTGATCTCGCATGTCCTCGCGCTGCCGGGGCCCGGCGGGCACCTGATCAACGCGATGCTCCAGCCCACCGCCGCAGCGTTCGAGCACCTGGCGGAGCTGCGCGACAGCGGCGTGGCCGACCTGGGGCCGGTCCGTGTGGTGCGCCGCGGCCGGGCGGGCATCCTCGAGCTGAGCAACCCGCGGCATCTCAACGCCGAGGACGAGACGACGCTCGCCGCGACCGAGTGCGGCATCGACCTGATCCTGCTCGATGAGGCCATCGAGGTCGGGGTGCTGCGCGGCGGCGTGGTGCAGCACCCGCGCTACCCAGGCGTGCGGGTCTTCGGATCCGGCATCAATCTCACCCACCTGTACCAGGGGCGCATCGACTTCCTCTTCTACCTGCTGCGCGACCTCGGCTACGTGAACAAGATCTACCGGGGGCTGGTCCTGGCCGGCCAGGGCCCGGGCGGCCGGCCACCGGGCGCCGGTGGCGACGGCACGGCCGAAAAGCTGTGGGTGGCCGCGGTGGAGCGCTTCGCGATCGGCGGCGCCTGCCAGCTCCTGCATGTCGTGGACCACGTGACCGCCACCCGGGGGGCACGCCTGTTCCTGCCCGCCCGCAAGGAGGGGATCATCCCGGGAGCGTCCAACCTGCGCCTGCCCCGGTTTGTCGGGGACCGCGCCGCCCGCCAGGCGATCCTCTCGGGCCGGGAATGGTCAGCGGGCGAGCCGGACGCGGCGCTGCTCTGCGACGAGGTGGTGGAACCCGGGGAGATGGACCGGGCGATCGAGGCGCGGGTCGCGGCCCTGACCGGCTCCGGGCTCGTGAACGCGACCGCCAACCGGCGCACCCTGCGGGCCGGCCAGGAGCCGCTTGACCTTTTCCGCGAGTACATGGCGGTGTACGCGCGCGAGCAGGCGAGCTGCCATCTGAGCCCGGCGCTGGTTCACAATCTGGAGGTGCACTGGCATGCTCGCAGGCGAGGCATCTAGCGACGAGGGGGGACCACGATGGCTGATGCGCCGTTCGTGTGGGACGAGCTCGGGAAGTACAAGGCCGAAGGCACCTTCCTGGACGGCTATCCCGACGACGAGCGAACGTTCTTCGCTCCCAGGGACAACATCCACGGGCTGCTGGTCGCGCTGCTGGGCAGCGCCCAGCACTCGATCGTGGTCAACATGTTCGGCTACGACGACGACGAGCTGAACAGCATCATCCAGAGCAAGCTCACCGACGAGAAGATCTTCGTGCAGATGAGCCTGGACCGCAGCCAGGCAACTGGCGCGCACGAGAAGCAGATCCTGGCCAAGTGGAACAACAACGCCTTCGGCAACAGCATCGCCATCGGCACCAGCTCGGTGCACAATGCGATCTCGCACCTGAAGATCGTGATCGTGGACGGCGTGTACACGGTGAAGGGCTCCACTAACTGGTCGCTATCGGGCGAGCAGCAGCAGGACAACGAGCTCAGCCTCAACCGGAACGCGGTGATCGCCGCCGAGACCAGGGCCATCCTCGACCTCAACCACGACTTCATGCTCAAGCAGATGGCCGGCACCAAGCTGGACATGGCCAAGCTCATGGCCCCGACCACCCCGGCCGCGATGCCTCCACTGCCGCCTCACCCGTAACCGGGTGGGCGGCGTTCCCGCCGGCCGCGGCCCGCAGGGCCGGTGATGAGGGGCGATTCGCCCGTCCGGGAGCCGTTTCGGCGTTGACTCGCATTGGCCGGAGCGGGAGGCTTGAAGCGGCCTGAGCAGGCCTACGGGAAGTCACGCCGTCGCGGCGCGCGCGGTAGCATGCCCACGCCGTCGTAACAGGTGGGGAGAGATCGTGTCGACGCAGCGCCTGTCGAGGCGTGTGCCGCGGGGTTGGCGGGCGGCACCCGGTGCCCGCCAGCCCGGCGCGGCCCCGCCCGGTGCCGGGTCCCCCGGTGCCGGCACCGGCGACCCAGCCCACCCGGCCGGCTCCCGTCCCCCCGGTGCCAGCCTGCCCGCCGCCGGTCCCGGTGGCACGCGGCCGGGCGAGGCCGGCCCGCGGCGCCGCTGGCGCATGCAGTGGCCCCACCTGTCCTGGGTGGACATCGCCTGGGTCGGGTTCGTCGGGCTCAACCTGGCCGCGATGCGGCTGTTCCCCGCATGGCAGACCGTCCCGTTCCTGGCCATCTGGGTGAGCCTGACCGTCATCTACGGCTTCCGGCTGTGGCGGCTCCAGCCCACGATCCTGACCCTGGCCGCGGTGACGCTCGCGACCGGCGGCATCATCGGCGTGCAGGTCATCAAGGGCCAGCAGGACACCGACTACCTCGCCGAAGTCCCGCTGATCGCGCTGATGTTCCTGGTCATGGTGTGGCACGGCCGCCGGAGGCTGGCGGCGACGGAGGACCGGCTGGCAGCGATGGAGGAGGTACAGCGGGTCTCGCAGGAGAACCTGCGGCTGATGAAGCAGCAGCGGCGGTTCCTGCAGGACGCCTCCCACGAGCTCGGCACACCGATCACGGTCGCGCTCGGGCACGCGGAGCTGATCGAGCGGGCTGTCACCAACACCCCGGTCGCCGAGGACGCCCACGTGGTCACCGACGAGCTGATGCGGCTGCGGCGGCTGGCCACCCGGATGCTGCTGCTGGCCTCGGCGGGCAGCCCGGACTTCCTGCACCTCGAACCCGTCGCGCTCGAATCGGTGGCGGTCGAGGCGCTCGACCGGTGGGGCCACACGCCCCGCCGGTGGCGGCTGACCGCCACGGCCGAGGGGACCGCCCTGGTCGACCGCGACCGGCTCGCGCTCGCGCTGGACGCGCTGCTCGAGAACGCCATCGCGCACACCGCGGCGGACGACCTGATCGAGCTCGGCACCCGCCGTGAGAACGGGCACGTCATCTTGTCGGTGGCCGACTCCGGCTGCGGCATCCCGGCCGCGGACCTGGAGCGGATCTTCCTCCGGTTCGCCCGGGCCGATCAGAACAGGACCCGCGAAGGCGGCGGGTTCGGGCTCGGCCTGGCCATCGTGCAGGCGATCGCGGAGGCCCACAACGGCTCGGCCCGGGCCAGCAGTACACCCGGGCAGGGCTCGGTGTTCGAGGTGCTGCTGCCGCTGGCCACCGCGGCATCGCCCGAGGAGCCGCCGGCGCCCCCGGCGCCGCCAGCGCCGGTGACCGCCCCGTCATCCCCGGCGGACACGGGCTCCCCGGCCTGACCGCGCGGCGGCGGGAGGCTGCGGCGGCGGGAAGGCGCGGCAGCGGCGGCGGGAGGCTGCGGGAAGGCGCGGCAGCGGACGGGAAGGACCTTCGGCCCCTGAGCCGGGCGGTTGGCCTCTGCCGCCGCGATGACGGCTGGGTGACACTGCGGGCATAAGGCGGGCGCCGGGCTGGGGCGGGACATGCACGGCGGCCGCCAGCGGAGACCAGCTCACCGGAGTACGACATGTCCCATCAGCCGACCGATCACGCCGGGCTCGAGACGCTGCCATTCGATGTGTGCCTGCGGCTGCTCGCCTCGGTCCCGATCGGGCGGGTCGGCTTCTACGCCGACGGCGAGCTGGTGGTCCTGCCGGTGAACCACGCGATGGACGGCCAGGACGTGGTCTTCCGCACGGCCAGCGGGTCCAAGCTCACCGCGGCCGAGCAGCAGGACCTGGTCGCCTTCGAGGCCGACGACTATGACCTGCAGACCCTGGCCGGGTGGAGCATCCTGGTCACCGGCCGCGCCCGGGTCGTGTACGACGAGATCGAGGCCAGCCAGCTCAACCGGCTCAACCTGCACCCCTGGGCGACGACCGTGGAGCATCCCTTCTGGGTCAGGATCCACCCCACCTCGGTGACCGGCCGGCGCACACCGGGGATCGCGGGCCCGGAGCCGGGTGATCCGCCAGGCGTGCCCTAGGAGGAGGGGCCGCCGTTCCAGCCGGGGATCGCCGCGCCGGGCAGGACGCCCCAGCGGAACACGTAGTCGCGCTGCTGCCCGTGCCAGTAGCGCAGCCTCATCCGGGTGAAGTACCGCAGGCCGCCGTGGACGGCCACCCGCCAGAAGCTCACCTGGGCGCGGTAGGTCCGGTAGTGGCCCGCCGAGCAGGCGGGCTTGCACGTGTTCACCCACAGTTCCCCGCTGGCCTGGGCGGACGAGCCCGACCAGCGGGACCAGCGCGGGGTCCGCACGAAGACCTCCGACTCCCCGAGGTAGATGACCGGCGGCCGGGCCCGGCCCTGGTGCCAGCCGCCGGCGCCGTTGTAGGCGACCGGCAGCGGCGCCGATGTGGGCGCCGCGTTCGCGGCGTGCAGCGTGAGCGCGACGGCGCCCAGCCCCACGACGACCGCGAGTGCCGCCGCGGCCAGGACGGCGAACTTCCTCGTCACGGTGATCCCCCTCCGTGGCCTGGTACCCACCTTAGGTTCTGGCCACGCCCACCTGCGCCAGCGCCGGCCTACCGGGCCCTGGGCGTCTTGCGCGCTCTCGCGAGCCAGAGCGCGACCCCCACCAGGGCGAGGCCGAGGCAGAAAACGGCGAGCGGCGCGGCCACGGACTTGGGCAGGTACCGGCTCGCGGTTTGCGGCACCACCAGGAGCACGCCCAGGGCGCCCAGCGCCAGCACCCACACGCGCCGCAGGACCACCCCGGCGGCGAGCAGCGCCGCCACCGTAGCGACCGCGAGCACGTGGCCGGCCGCCTCCTGCATCGTCAGCTGGGCGCCGGTCAGCAAGCCGATCCCGGCGGCGAGGTAGCCGGTGTTGCGCGGGGCGAGGTATCCCAGGTGCGCTGCCACGCCCCACCCTGCGGACAGCAACCAGACGGCAAGGCCCGGCCCCCAGGCGCCGAGGCCCGGGGCGGCACTGGCGACGCCGACGCCGGCCACTGTCGCCGCTCCTGCGAACATCGCCAGGTGCTGGAGCGGCGCACGAGTGCGCCACCAGAGCAGCACGGCATACGGCGTTGCCACGCCGGCCGCCACCAGCGTGGCACTGTCCGGGCTGAGGCCCCAGATCTGGGCCGCGAGCACACCCATGAAGGCCACCAGGCAGACGGTCGACAGCAGCCACAGGACGCTGCGGAGCCTGGCGAACGCGGGCTCGCCACCGGTCCGCATCACCGCCGCCACGGCCCCGAGCGCGACGGTCCCGGCCGCGGCAAAGGCCAGCTCGGCACCGGTGGTAATGCCCGGCCACAGCTGGTCCACCGCGACGATCCCCGCCACGATGGCAAGCAGGCCACCGAGATATCCCAGTGCCTCCACCGCCAGCGGCGCCCGGCGCGAAGCCCTGGCCCGGCCCGGCGCAGCGGCATCGGCGCGGGCCGCCTCGCCCGCCCGGATCTGGGCGGCTTGCCCGGCTTCGATCCAGCCTGCGGCCACCCATCGCTCGAGCAGTTCGTCCAGATCAGATCCGGATGCAGGACCGGACACCGCCACCACCGCCCCCTCCGACAATGTCACCGTAGGCGCAGCCGCCGCCCATGGCCACGGGCCGACGTCTTCACTCCGCCCGCAATCGTCCTGCCCGATCTCGCTAATCGCTGGCGGCCCGGCAGCGCCGGGGAGGGCGCTAAGCCACGACCTTGACGGCCGAGGAGCCGTCGGGGAGGCGGCGGACCTCCAGCCGCTCGGGCACCCGGTCCTTCAGGTCGGCCACGTGGCTGACGATGCCGACCACCCGGCCGCGGTCGCGCAGGTCGTCGATGACCGCCATCACCTCGTCCAGGGTGCCGGCGTCCAGCGAGCCGAACCCCTCGTCGATGAACAGGGTGTCCAGGTCCACTCCCCCGGCCTCCGCCTTGACCACATCGGCCAGGCCGAGGGCCAGCGCGAGGGAGGTGTAGAACGTCTCCCCGCCCGACAGCGACGCCGGGCTGCGCTCGGTCCCGGTGTGCCGGTCGATCACCGCCAGCGTGAGCCCGGCGCGTTCCCGCCTGGTCCCGCCCTCGTCGGTCCGCTTCAGCTCGTACCGGCCCGATGACATCGCCGCCAGCCGCACGTTCGCCGCCGCGACGACCTGGCTGAACCAGTGCCGCAGCACGTACGTGGTCAGGCTCACCCGCCGGTGCCCCTCGGTCCCCTTGGCCAGGGCCGCCAGCCGGATCACCGGCTCGGTCTCCTCGGCCAGCTGGTCAAGGGACTCCTCGGCCCCGCGGACCTCGGCGAGCCGCTCGTGGAGCCGCTCAGCCTTCGCCTGCCCTGCTTCATGGGCGCCCCGGACCTCCTGCTCGGCCTGCTGGGCGCGAGCGAGCGCAGCCTCCGCCGCCTCGGCCTGGGCGTGGATCTGCGCCGCCTGGCCCGGATCGAGGCCAGCGAGGTCACCGGCCTGCACCGCGGCCTCCAGGCGGGCCAGGGCGCCGGTCCAGGACGTCACCTCGGCGGCGAGATCCGCCTGGCCAGCCGGCCCGATCACCGCCGCCCGCGCCTGGTCCAGTGAGGCGAACCCCTGCGCCGACGCCTCGCTCCCGGCCTGCTGACAGGCCTTCGCCTGGCTGGCCAGCGCGGCTGACAGCTCCTCCAGGGCCTGGGCCAGGGCCCGGTCCTGGCCGGCCGCAGACCGCAGCGCGGACTGGCGTGCCGCGACCGACGCATGGCCGTGGGCGCCGCTGGCCAGCTCCGCCCGGAGCGCGTCCAGGGCGGCGCGCGCCATGGCGGCCTGCTGGCTGGCGGCCGCCTCCTGGGCCGCGGCGTCCCGCAGGCCGGCGTCGCTGGCCTCCAGGCCGGCCCGCGCCCCCGCCAGTTCATCCGCCAGCCGCCCGGCATCGGCCGCCGACCGCTCGCCTGCTGCGATGGCGCTGGCGAGCGAATCCGCCTCCACCGCCAGCTCCTCCATTGCCCGCCCGCCGGCCGCCGCGGCCAGGTCGGCCCTGTCCCGGTCGAGCCGCGCCCACTCCTCCGCCAGCCGGGTGCGCTCGCGCTCCGCCTCGTCACGCCGGTCCGCCAGGGCCGCGACGTCGGCGGCCGACACGGCATCCGCCTGGAGGCGGGCCGGCGCCGGGTGGTCCGGTGAGCCGCAGACCGGGCACGGTGCACCGGCGGTGAGCCGGGCGGCCAGCTCGGCGGCCATGCCGCCCAGCAGCACGCCGACCGCGGCCTGGTGGGCATCCACCAGCGCCTGGTGGGAAGCCACCGCCGCTTGCGCAGCCGAACGCGCGGCTTCCACCTGCGGCGCAAGCCCGGCGGCAGCGCAGGCCGCGTCGCGCCGCGCCGTGACCTCGTCCAGGCGGGCGCGGGCGGCGCCGAGCCCGGCGGCCGTGGCGGCTGCCTGGTCCCGCTCTCCCTCCAGCCGGGCGATCCGGGCGGGCAGCTCGCTGCGGGCCTCTTCCAGGGCCGCGACCCGTGCCGAGGCCCGCGTGGCGGCTTCCTCCTTGGCCGCCAGCTCGGCCTCCTGCCGGGGCATGCCGTCCTCCACATCGGCCAGGTGCCGGAGCCCCGCAGCCTCGCGTTCCGCCGCCTCGGCCCGGTCCCGGGCCTGCGCCCCGCCGCGGCCCGCGAGCATGTCGGCGCCGGGCCCGGGGATCAGCCTGAGGAGGTCGTCGCGGGCCTGGCCGGCGACGGCGTCCGTCTCGGCCAGGGCGGCCAGCAGCGGCCGGACCGGTTCGGCCCGCCGGGCGGCGTCCAGCGCGGCGGCCCGCCGGTCGTGCCCGGCGCGTGTGCCCTCGTGCTCGCGGAGGTCGGCCAGCGCCTGGGTCAGCCGGGCCATCAGCGCGGCCCGCTGCCCCGTCCGCTCCGCCGCCGCCCGCGCGGCCGCGAGCCCGGCGGTGGCCACCTCCAGCGCCTCGCCGGTGACGGCCACCGTCTCGGCCAGGCCCTCGCTCGCCTCCTTCAGCCGGGTCTCCCGGTCGGCGCGGGGCAGCGACAGCAGCTCGGTGCGGCCGGCCGCGTCGAGGCCGGCCGCCTCCGCGGCCGCCGACACCGCAGCCGACACCGCCCGGGCCGCCTCCTCCCGCAGCCGGGCAGCGTCATAGCGCCGCCGGTCCAGCTCGGCGGTGACCCGGTCATACAGCTGGGTGCCGAACAGCTTGGTGAGCAGGTCCCGGCGGTCGTCGTCGCGGGCCCGCAGGAACCGGGCGAACTCCCCCTGCGGCAGCAGCATCACCTGGGTGAACTGCTCACGGCTGAGCCCGACCGCCTCGGTGATCAGCTCGCCCACCTCGGCCTTGTTCGAGGACAGGCTGGACCAGCTGCCCGCCTCCATCCGCTGCAGGTGGACGCTGCCGGCCTCGCTGGTGAAGCCCTCGCCGCGTTTCTTTGGCCGCTGGTGCCCGGGCACCCGGGCGATGCGGTAGCAGGTGCCGCGCAGGGAGAACTCGAGCACGACCGAGGGCTCGGCGGCCGGGCCGGCGAAGTGGGACCGGAGCCGGTCCTCGCCGGAATCCTCCCCGGCCAGCCCGCCGTAGAGCGCGAAGGTGACCGCGTCCAGGATCGTGCTCTTGCCCGCCCCGGTGGGCCCTTCGAGCAGGAACAGGCCGCTGGCGGCCAGCTGGCCGAAGTCGATCCGCTGGTGCGTGGCGTACGGGCCGAACGCCTGCAGCTCAAGGGTGTGCAGCCGCATCAGGCGGCCGCCTCGCTATGCTGCGCCGCCTCCACGGCCTGCCGCAGCACCGCCAGCTGGGCCTCATCGGGCGGGGCACCCGCCACGTAGTCCACGAACAGCCCGCAGATCTCGACCGGGTCCACCGCCTCGGCCAGCCGCGCCAGGTCGGCGTCGGGGCCCGCCAGCCCGCCCTCGGGCTGGAAATCCAGCGCGATGGTGTGCGGCCACTTCTCCCGCAGCCGCTCCATCGGAGCCATCGGCCTGGCCTGGTCGGTGAGCACCGCCTTGACCCAGGCGCCGGCCAGCTCCGCCAGATCGGCATCGGCCCGGGCGAGCAGGTCGGCGAGGCGGCCGCGGACCTCCCGGAGCGGCCGGGGCACCGGCGTGGGCAGCAGCTCGGTCACCACCGTCCCGTCGCCGCCGATCTCGGCCAGCGTGACCGACTTGCGGTGGTGACGCTCAGAGAAGGAGAAGGCGAGCGGCGACCCCGAGTACCCGGCGGTGGCGGCGCCGCCGGTGCCGACCCGCTGCTGGCCGTGCAGATGGCCAAGGGCCAGATAGGAACAGCCGGCCAGGACGTGGGCTGGCGCATCGGCGATGCCGCCCACCCGGATGTCGCGCTCGGAATCGCAGGCCTGGCCCCCGGTGACGAAGGCGTGCGCGATGACGACGGTCCGGGCCAGGCCGCGGCCGGCGGCGTCGGCCCAGATCCGCTCACCGGCGGCGGCCAGCACCGCGGCGTGCGAGCGCTCCGCGCCGAGCTCGGCCATGACCGCGTCCGGCAGCAGGTAGGGGATGCCGTAGATGCCCACCTCGCCGTGGGAGTCGCGCAGGATGACCGGGCGCGTGATGTCCTCCACCCGGGTGCGCAGGTGGATGCCAGCGGCCTCGCTCAGCCTGGACGCGAACCCGAGCCTGACCCATGAATCATGGTTCCCGCTGGTGAGAACGACCGGTATGCGCGCGTGGAAGAACCCGGCCAGGGCCTCGTCCAGCAGCCTCACCGCATCGGTGGGGGGCACCGCGCGGTCGTAGACGTCGCCCGCGACCAGCACCGCGTCCACCTGCCGGGTGACCGCCTGATCCAGCAGCCAGCGCAGGAAGGAGCCCTGGTGCTCCAGCAGGCTCTCACCGTGCAGGGTCCGGCCGAGGTGCCAGTCGGAGGTGTGGATCAGCCTCATCGCCCCGCCCGGTCATGGAGCGCCTCGCCGGCCCGGCATGCCGGGCCGGCCGGACGTGCCTCATGATGGCTCAGCGGCAGGACAGTTTCACGGCCGGCGCGCCGCGCCGACGCATCGTTTTGCCGCTGGCCGCGGTCGGGGTGTGCGGGCGGGCGGCCGCGTGCGGGCGGTCAGCCGGGGACGACGAACACCTTCCCGACCGGGCCCGCCTCGGCTGCCTCGTGTGCCGCGACGATGTCTGGGAGCGGGAAGCGCTGGCCGGGCAGCCCGGTCAGCGCCCCCTCGGCGAGCGCGGCGGAGATGTCGGCGGCCGCCTCGTCGAGGGCGGCGGCCGGGACTCCGTACAGCAGGATGAAGCGGAGCAGCACGTTCGCGGTCATGCAGGCCCGCACCGGCAGCACCGGGTCGGCCGGTTCCGCGGCGTAGGTGACGATCACCGTGCCCAGGCCGGCCAGGGCCAGGTCGAGCGCCAGGTTCGCGCCGAGCGCGACCTCCACCACCCGGTCCACCCGCTCCGCTATCGCCTTGACCTGGCTGGCCGCGTCCGGGTCGCGGTAGTTCACCACGTGCTCCGCCCCCGCCTGCCGGGCCAGCTCCGCCTTTTCCGGGCCGCTGACGGTGGTGATCACCTGCGCGCCGGCCCGGCGGGCGAGCTGGATGGCGAAATGGCCGACCGCGCCCGCGCCGCCAGCGACCAGCACGGTCTTGCCGGCGACCGGCCCGTCCGCGAACAGGCACCGGTGGGCGGTCATCGCCGGCACACCCAGGCTGGCGCCGAGCTCGAAGGACGCGTCATCCGGCAGCGGGACGGCCTGGCGGCCGGGCACCACCGTCCACTCCGCCGCAGTCCCCCACCGGCGGCCGGCCGCCGCCATCCAGGTCCAGACCCGCTGGCCGGCCCGGGCCGGGTCCACGCCGTCCCCGACCGCGTCGATCACCCCGGCGCCGTCGTGGTGCGGGATCTGGAACCCGTCCATGGGGCGCGGGGTGGCGCCGCTGCGGCTCTTGTAGTCCGTGGGGTTGATCGCGGACACCGCCACCTTGACCCGGACCTCGCCGGGCCCGGGCTCCGGCGTCCCCACCTCCTCAACCCGCAGCACCTCGGCGGCCGGTCCAAGCTTGTCGTACAGCGCGGCCTTCATGGCGGGGCCTCCTCGCATCGCGCGGCGGTTACGGACGCATCCTTTCACCGCCCGCCGGGGCCGGTCCCGGCCGGTCCCGGCCAGCCCTGGCCGCATCGGAGACGCCTGCGGCCGGGAGAGACGGGCTCCCCCGGCCGCAACTGGCTGTGTGAAAGATCAGGCCTTTGGCTACGCGAAAGATCAGGCCTTGAGCACGGCCTCGATCTCGAGCTGGATGGTGACCTTGTCGCTGACGACGACGCCGCCGCCCTCGATGGCGGCGTTGTAGCTGACGCCGAAGTCGCTCCGGCTGATCTCCGCGGTGGCGGTGAAGCCGGCCCGGGTGCCGCCGTAGGGGTCGGGCCCGAACCCGTTCAGCTCCAGCGCGAGCGGGACGTCCTTGGTCACGCCCCTGAGGGTGAGCTCGCCGTCCACGACGTAGCCGTCACCGTGCGCACGCACGCCGGTGGAGCGGTAGGTCATCGTGGGGTGGTTCTCGACGTCGAAGAAGTCGGCCGACCGGATGTGCGCGTCACGCTGCTCCTGGCCGGTGACGATCGAGTCCAGCGCGATCTCGGCGGTCACCGAGGAGTCCAGCGGGTCCGCGCCGGTGACGATCTCGCCCGAGAAGGTGGTGAACCTCCCCCGGACCTTGCTGACCATCATGTGCCGGACGCTGAAGCCGACCTCTGAGTGCACCGGGTCGATGGCCCAGGTGCCCGCGGTGTAGCTGGGGATGGCGGTCCGGATGTCGGTAGCAGTCATGATTCTCCATCTCCCTGATTTGATTTAGTGCTCAACTACTATCACCTCGCCAGAACGATGTCAAACGCTCAACTATTTCGGTATACTGTGCCGGTGGACACATCCGGCACCCGGTGGCTGTCGGCCGACGAGCAGGTGACCTGGCGCTCCTTCGTGGGCTCCTGCCACGCGTTCTTCGCGGCCGTCGACGCCCAGCTGCAGCGCGACACCGGGATACCGCTCGCCTACTACGAGATCCTGGTCCAGCTGTCCGAAACGCCCGGCCGCACGCTGCGGATGACGCAGCTGGCCGAGGCCACGTCGGCGAGCAAGAGCCGGATCTCGCACGCGGTGGCCCGGCTGGAGGAGCGCGGCTGGGTGCGCCGCATGGACTGCCCGACCGACCGGCGCGGCCAGCTCGCGGAACTCACCGACGAGGGGTACGCGGTGCTGGAGGGCGCCGCCCCCGGCCACGTCGAGCAGGTCCGCCGGACCCTGTTCGACGCGCTCTCCCCCGAGCAGGCCGCCCAGCTGCGGGAGATCAGCGGCGCGATCCACGATGCGGTCGGCAGCGGGCCGGGCTGCGATGGCGGCGAGGGCTGCCCCAGCGCCTAGGCCCGCCGCAGGCACTCAGGCAGCGGTTCCTGGCCCGCCAGGGCCGGCAGGTGCCCGGACGCGCCTGCGTGCTCCGCGGTTACCGCTATCGCGCCGCAGGAT
>Ga0335080_10000857_pt1 | contig 28827 bp, 25 predicted proteins | sample Lox_Sample_34_FD_206720 | JGI IMG/M metagenome (GOLD analysis project Ga0335080, IMG submission 206720) | Soil microbial communities from Loxahatchee National Wildlife Refuge, Florida, United States - Lox_Sample_3.4 | ecosystem: Environmental > Terrestrial > Soil > Wetlands | place: USA... | reverse complement strand
TGGAGAAAAGATCCAGCTGCTTGCCCAGCACGCGGTGATCGCGCTTCTTCGTCTCCTCGACATGCTTCAGGTAGTCGTCGAGTTCTTTCTTCGAGTAGAACGAAGTGCCATAGATGCGCTGCAGTTGCGGATTCTTCTCGTCGCCCAGCCAGTACGCGCCCGCGATGTTAAGCAGCTTGAAGGCTTTGATCTTTCCCGTCGCCGGGATGTGCGGACCGCGGCAGAAGTCAATGAACTTGCCCGTGCGATAGATCGAGATCTTTTCATCGGGCTTGGTGAATTGCTCGATGAAATGGCACTTCATGAAGTCGCCCTCTTTTTTGTACTCGGCCAGCCCCTGCTCGCGTGGCACAAACTCGCGCGCATAGGGAATGTTCTGCTGCACGAGTTCCTGCATTTTCTTCTCGATCTTCTCCAGGTCTTCGGGCGTGAAGGGAGTCGGACGATAGAAGTCGTAAAAGAATCCGCTCTCGGTCGCGGGCCCGTGGCCAAGCTTGGTTTCAGGAAAGAGTTCCAGCACGGCCGCCGCCATCAGATGGGCCGAGGAATGCCGAAATACCTCAAGCGCCTCGGGATCCTTTTCGGTCAAGAGACGAAGATCGGTGTCCTTTTCGAGCGGCCGCGTCAGGTCGATCAAATCGCCATTGCTCTTCGCGGCCAAAGCCGCGTCGGCCAGACGCGGGCTGATCGACTTCGCAACCTCCAGCGCCGTCGTGCCCTTGGGAAATTCCTTGTCGCTCCCATCCGGGAGCTTGATATGAATGTTCTCTGCCATAAGTTCGAACCTGAAGAGCCACTGAATTCTTCAGTCTAAAGAACCCCTACCCGAGGGTCAAACTGCCCGCGAGGATCGCTATAGCGTACGACGCGGCAAGCGTCAGTCAGAGGTGCAGCCCTCTCGTCGGGCGGGAGCAATCCCCTGAGTCGTGTGTGAGATAATTCCGTGCGTGAAAGGGCGTGGACTTATCGCCCCAGACCTCATGACTGACGGGGTTCCCAGGGGCCTTCTTGTAGGCGGAGCGATTGCGGTTGCGCTGACGCTAATCTACCTGGCGTATTCTCGACCGTGGTATTTCACCAGCCAGACCGATTTGACCGCCCTCCTCGGTCTTGAAATCCTGATCGTCGCCGTTTGGCTGTATCGTCGCGTCTTTTTCCTGGTCGTAATTCTCAGCTTTTTGCTGGCTGGCTCGAACCTGCAAGTTGGCACCGGTTGGGCGACAATCCGCTGGATCGTCCTCCTGACAGGAGCCTCGGTCGGTTTGTTGATCATGCTGAAGGATGGCAACTTTCACTTTCGTTCTTTTGATCTGATTGCCATCTTCGGTGTTCTGGGCACGCTCATCTCCGCTACGAACTCACGCTACCCCACCGTCGCGCTGCTGAAGGGTCTGAGCATGATGCTTCTGTTCTTATATGCCAGCACTGGTGCCAGACTCGCGGCGACGGAGCGCGAAGGCCGATTCGTCTTGGGGCTGCTGACAGGATGTGAGTTTTTAGCCGGAGTAACTGCTCTCACATATGCCGTTGGTCTTAGCGCCTGGGGTAATCCCAATTCGCTCGGGGGGATAATGGGATTCGTAGCACCTCTGCTCCTCTGGGGCGCATTGATTGACGGTAGACCCTCCGTGCAACGCCGGAGGTTCATCCTCTATGCGCTCTGCCTGTGCCTGGCATTCTTTAGCCGCTCGCGCGCAGGCATCGGAGCAGTTCTGCTCTCCTCCGCGCTCTTGCTTTTGGCATTGCGAAAGCACAAAGCTGTCATCGAAGGAGCCGTTGTGCTGGTAATTGTAGCCTCGGCGGTCTTCATTTTCCGGCCCGACGCTCTTCCGTCTCTGGCTACATCGGTCATCTACAAAGGTTCGACGACAAGAATTCTCGAATCGCGTGTTTCCCCATGGCAGGGAGCAATCACGAATATCAGCAACAATCCCTGGTTCGGAACGGGGCTCGGCACGACAGTGAATGGCAATGCGCGAGTCGAAGAGCAAGGAATGTTCTCTTCGTCCAGCCAGATCACGGCTGAGCACGGAAGCAGTTATCTGGCGCTGCTATCGGGAGTGGGCATTATCGGCGCATTGCCGTTCACTTTAATGCTGATCATCCTCGTGGCGAAGGTCGTCCGCACTTTGTCCTGGGTACGGACTTCCGGAATTGCATCCCATCCGGCGGTTCCCCTTGCCGTGCTGATACTCGCTGGCCTGCTCCATGCCTTTTTTGAGGACTGGATGTTTGCAGTGGGCAATTATTTCTGCGTGTTCTTCTGGACTATTGCCTTCATCTTCGTGAATGTCGCCCCGAAGAGAGCGTCTCGCCTCGTGTCCCCAAGTGAGGCCCAGTTGAGACCGCTGGGCCTCGCTCAGAGCTATCAGTAGACGCTGAGGTCTTGCGTGTCGTTGAGGCCCCCTGAAATGACACGGCAGACAAAGAGGCGTTGACGTAATCCGGGAGAGACCGAACAGAAAAAGGGCGGATAGTCTCCGCCCTTGCCGTTCTTACATCTCGACGTCCTTGATGTGCGTCGCGATATACCACGTATTCCCGAAGACATCGCTCACGCCCGCGCTGCGGTCGCCATAGAACTGATCGGTTGGCTCCTGGAACGACGTCGCGCCCGCCGCGACGGCCTGCTTGTAGACCTCATCCACGTTGGGCACGTACAGATAGAACATTGGCGCCATCGTATCGTACTTGCCGTGGGCCTCGCCCATCTCCACCACCGAGTCGCCGACGCGAACCACCGCGTGCTGCACCACTCCGTCGGGCGCGGCATATTTCGCAACCTCCTGAGCGGCGAAGGCCCGCTTCAGGAAGCCGATCAGAGGTTCAGCCCGGCGCGGATGCAGGTACGGATTCACGCTGTGCAGACCCTCGGGCACGTGGCTCTTGCCCTTGTGAGTAGCGATGTACCAGTAGTTGCCCGCCGCATCCTTGACCGTACTGGAGCGCTCGCCATATTCCTGATCGCGCGGCTCATCGATCAGGGTTGCCCCCGCGGCAACCGCCTGTGCCGTCACCGCGTCGGCGTCTTTGACGTAGATGTGAAGCGCGTTTTGCTTCAGCTGGCCCGGGAACTTCTTGCCCGGAATCCCGCCGCCCACCATCATTATGGAGTCGCCGATGCGGACCTCGCCATGAACGCCGCCCGCCGGCGTCTCAGCCCGCAGCATCTCTTCCGCTCCAAAGGCCGCCTTCACAAAGTCAATCAGCGCCGGACCATCGGCGCCCACCAGATACGGCGTCACCATCCGGAAGCCACTCGGTACCGGGCTCACTCCCTTGCCCGGGACAACCCTGCCCGCCGCAGGACCGGTGGGAAGGCCCTTCATCCTCCGGTGCATCTCCTCGACCGGCATGTCCTCTTTCACGGTGAAGATGCCCCAGGTGTAGCCAAAGGGATCCTCGAGGGTTGCGTCGCGATGCCCGTAGAATTGATCCCTCGGCTCGCGCACAAGTTTCATCCCCTCCGCGACTGCATGCTTCGTGAAGGCATCCACATCGGCGACCTCGAGAGACATCCAGATCGGTGAGTGCCCTAGCGTCTCGGCACTGAATCGGCCGCCTTCGGGCCATTCGCCGGTAACATTGATGCTGGATTCCCCGATCTTGATCTCGGCATGCGGAATACTGTCGCCAACCTGGAAGCGGAATACTTCTTTCGCCCCCAGAGCGCGTTGATAGAACTCAATCGCCTTGGCAGGATCTCGGAACGCTAATCTGGGTGATGCAGTCGTGCGCACGGCTGCTACGGGCTCGGCAACGGTGGACATAGGCTTCTGGCCTCCTAATTCGGATTTCAATCGTGCCTTGAAACTCGCACTCGGCAGATTGCGCAATTCCGCCGCGATGCGCACCAGTGGCTCGATCTCCGCCCCAGCCTTCGTGACCCGACCGTCATTCTGCGCCAGCATCGCATCGAGCGCCCTGTTCAGCTGCTCGAACTTGGGCTGGCCACTGCCTGGATGTAGAGAGCGCTTAGGCATCGGCACCCTCCATGCGCGCCTTCAAGGTGCTCAGCGCGCGAAACTGTAACTGCTTCACCGCTCCCTCAGTCTTGCGAATTGCCCCGGCAACTTCCTTGATGCTCTTTTGTTCTACGAACCGCAGCAGCACCACGCGTTTCTGTTCTTCCGGCAATGACTCCACCAGCCGGAACAGCGTGGCCCGCCGATCTACTTCCTCGATCTCCGCCGGACTGACCTGCGCCGATTCAAGCACGGCATCGTCTTGCATTTCCCGCCCTGATCGCTGCCACCTATCTGTAATCAGATTGGCAGCGATGCGGAACAACCAGGCCGCAAACGGTATCCCCCGCCACTCAAAACGCTTCAGGTTCGCCAGTGCCTGATGGAATACATCCGCCGTAACGTCTTCCGCTTCCGCCCGGTCTTGCACACGTTTCACCACGTAGGCATAGACACGTTCAAAATTGATCTCATAGAGATCGGCGAAGCGAGCGGGATCCCTCTGCGCAGCTTCGATCAGAAGCCGGTCATCCGCCTCTTTCTTCAGAGCCTTCAACAAGTTCTCCGCGGGGCAGGCGCCTTACACAAAGATAAACCGGGATCGCAGAAAAAAGGTTACGGCACGACGATACATCTTTTGTGGCGCCTTCCGCAGGGGTCTGGCATCCAACCTTCCGGAAGAAAGCGAAAGGAGGATCCGATGGAAGCAGTCACTGGAGTATTTACAACTTGTTCAGCGGCCGAGGTTGCTCTCAAACGCGTTCACGATATCGGAATCGCCGCGGATAAAACCACGCTCCTGACGCCGGGCAGCGCCGATCAGATCGCCAGGGAAGCACAGGCGGTCACAGTCGACGCGGCAGAACAGCCCGGCATGGGTAAGGCCGTGGGTGCGTTGCTGGGAGGAGGAGTCGGCCTCGCAGGTGGGGCGGCTTTGATGGCGCTCGTGCCAGGAGTGGGCCCCGTAACGGCTCTGGGGCTGCTGGGCGCAGGAATTCTTGGAGCCGCCGGCGCCACAGTCGGCGCAGCCGCCGGCGATAAAGTCGAGTGGGCATCGTACGAGGGTCTGCCGGAAGACGAGATCTTCGTCTATGAGGACGCACTGCGAAGGGGCCGCTGCGTGGTCGTGGCCCTTGCGGATGACGAATCCTCTGCCGCTCGCATTCGCGACGTCCTGAAAGATGCAGGGGCCGAGTCCATCGATGCCGCGCGCGACCAGTGGTGGATCGGTTTAAGGAGCTCTGAACAGAGCCACTATGCGAAATCCGGGCGCAGCTTCTCCGACGACGAGCAATTCTTCCGGCTCGGCTTCCAGGCAGCCATGCATGCCAGGACCCGCTGCAGGGAGTTTGACCAGGTTTCCGCTGAAATGGATTCCGTCCTCGAGGACGTGAAGCTCCAATTTCCGAACGCGGATGTGGAGAAACCCTTTCTACAGGGGTATCAGCGCGGGCGCGAGCATTACCAACAGCTCTGTGATGAAGATCGGGAGGCTGCCTGAGTTTAGGGCCGGTAATACAGGTCTTCTAAGGCTTGCTTTACCTTAGCGGACAGGGCTTCCATATCTCGCAGCGTCAGCCCAGAGGTGGAGATGGGTTCGCCGACGCGCATCTCCAGCGGTCGGCACTTGATGTGATACGTGTTCATGGGCAGCAGTTCAAAAGTGCCGACCAGCGCAATCGGTACGATGTCTACCTGCGCCTTGATCGCCAGGAAGAACGCGCCCGGCAGGAAGGGCTTGATCTCCCCGTCCGGCGTGCGTCCGCCTTCCGGATAAATCACCAACGGCATCCCCTCTTTCAACCCCTTGAGCGCTGCCCTTATGCTGCCGATCGAACGCGAGGGGTTCTGCTGATCGATACAAATCTGTCCCGACCGCTTCAAATGCCAGCCGACCACCGGATAAGCCAGCAATTCCTTCTTGAATGCGATACGGAACTGAAACGGCAGATTCACATACAGGACGGGAATATCGAGCGCCGACGCGTGATTCGAGGCATACACATGCGGCTTACTGATGTCGATTTTGTCCAGCCCCGTAACCTTAACGGGCGACAGCGCGGTCTTCATGATCAGCCACGACCACGCCCGCGCGAACCAGTGCATGATGCTGCCGTCGCGGTCGAAAAATCCTGCAATCAGACCGAGCGGACCCAGAATCAACGTGTATAGCCAAATCAGTGGATCCAGAATGAAATAGGAGCGCAGCCGGCTCGGCCAACCCCAGGTTCGTCCGGATACGATGTGCGGACTCAGCTGCAGACGAGGCGTCTCGACAAGCTGCGGCCCCCCTCGCTCCACCTGCTCGCTACTGACTTGGTCCACCGATGAACTCACGTCTGGCACACACCCATTCTATGGAAAACCCTGGCGCGGTCGCCTCAGGCTTTCAACCCGACCACCTGCATCGCTTCTCCCACCAGATAGATCGAGCCCGTCACGACGATTACGCTTCGTGCGCCGGCTAGATTCCGCGCCTGCTCCAGAGCCGCACGGACATCCGCAATCGTTTCAATCTCCGTTCCAGTACGGCCACCGGCTTCGTGTATCTCCTCAGGCGTTGCCGATCGCGGATTGTTCGGCCTCGTCGCGACGACCCTCTCCGCAACCGGGAACAGGATTTCCGTCATGTCTGAGATTGCCTTGTCGCGCATCGCGCCGAAAACAAAAATCAGCGGACGGTCGTCATACCGCTCCGAAAGGGCAGAGCGCAAGGCCCAGGCTCCCGCCGGATTGTGCGCCACGTCGAGAACAATCTCGGGCCATCCACCCTGCGCCGGCACGACCTGAAACCGGCCAGGCCAATGGGTCTCGCGGATTCCACGCTCAATCGACGTCGCCGAAATCCCATGCAGGTCCTTTTTCGAGAGCTCTTCCGCCGCGGCAATCGCCAGCGCCACATTTCGTAATTGATGCCGGCCGACCAGCGGCGATTCGACCAAAATCTCTTTTCCCATCACCTGCAAGGGATATCGGGAGGAGGGTTGCTCGTTCGGACTTTTCTGGGCACTGGGTACGGAGTACTGAGTACTGGAGGGCGAAACCGGCGGCACATACTGCACGGCACTGATCCCGACGGCGTTCAGATCGAGAATCGCATTCCCAATGACATCGTTCGCTTCTGGCTGTTGGGGCAGAGTGACCACCACCCCGCCCGGCCGGATGATGCCCGCTTTCTCCCGCGCAATCTCGCCGACCGTATTGCCGAGAAACTTCTGGTGATCCAGCGAAATGTCGGTGATCACGCTTACCAGCGGCTCGACCACATTAGTCGCGTCCAGGCGCCCGCCCATCCCGACTTCAAGTACGGCAATGTCGACTCGCTCCGTCGCAAAATGCGAAAACGCAATGGCCGTCATCATCTCGAAGAAGCTCGGATGCCAGGGCAACTCTCCCGCAGACACAAGTTGCGCAGCGGCCTGGCCCACCACCCCATGAAGCCTTGCGAAATCGCCATCGCCGATTTCAACTGCATTGACGCGAATCCGCTCGTTGATCCGCACCAGGTGAGGCGAGGTATAGAGCCCGGTCTTGAGTCCCGATGCACGCAAGATCGACGCCAGAGTCGCGGCCGTCGAGCCTTTCCCGTTCGTCCCGGCAATCAAGACGCTGGGAAACGTCCGCTCCGGGTGGTCCAAAGCTTCCAGCAGCACTCGCATGTGCGCCAGATCAAACTTGTTCGACGGGGTTTGTGCCAGCTCGTGCCCCAGCGCAAACATGCTCGCCACTGCGGTTTCGTAGGACATAAAAGCAGGCGTCAGGGTCTGGACCTCAGACTTCGGACCTCAGCCTCAAACAGATTAGCAGGGGCTGGACGTGCCCCAAAGACGAACGCAGCAGGAAGAATGTAAGAGACTACGCGCGGCTTGAAGTCTGCAGTCCGAAGTCTGAAGGGAATTCCTGACGCCTGACGCCCGACTCCTGCTCTTACGCTGCCATGAAGTCCAGTGCTCGCGCGATGTACGGCCGCAGCTGTTTGCGCGTCACTACCGCGTCCAGCATCCCGTGCTGCAGCAGGAATTCGCTCCGCTGGAAGCCTGGCGGCAGCTTCTGACGAATCGTCTGCTCAATCACGCGCGGCCCGGCAAATCCGATCAGCGCTCCCGGCTCCGCAATATTCAAGTCCCCCAGCATGGCAAACGAAGCCGTTACTCCACCTGTCGTTGGGTCCGTCAGCAACGAAATATACGGGACGTTCAGGGTATCCAGCCGGGCCAATGCCGCGGAGATCTTCGCCAGCTGCATCAGGCTGATGACGCCCTCCATCATCCGGGCCCCGCCCGATGCCGACACGATGATCAGGGGCGTGCGCGCGTTTCCGGCGCGTTCAATGGCTCGCGTGATCGCCTCGCCCACCACGGCGCCCATGCTCCCGCCGATGAACGCATATTCCATCACGCTGGCAATCACCGGCCGCCCCATGATCTTTCCCTGGGCGTTGATTACCGCATCCTTCAGCCCGGTGTCTTTCTTCGCCTGCTTCAGCCGTGACGAGTACGGCTTCAGGTCGACGAACTTCAGTGGGTCGGTCGAGGCGATGTCCCCGTCAAAAGTGGTGTACTGGTTGTCGTCAATCAGTTGTGCCAGACGGGTGCGCGCGTCGATGCGGAAGTGCTTCTCGCACTTCGGACATACGTTCAGGTTCTCTTCCAGATCCTTCTTCCAGATGATCTGCCGGCAGTTCTCGCACTTGACCCACAACCCTTCGGTGCGAACCTTCTTTTCTCCAGAAGTATCCAGTTCCACGGATTCACGTTTGAACCAAGCCATAAGTGCAGTTGTCAGTGACCAGTTGTCAGTTGCCAGGCAAACTACGACGGCCCAAAACTGCTGACAGACCACTGACCACTAGTGTTCGATTCCTCTCTGTGCCATCACGCCTTTCTCATAGGCGTGCTTTACCTGGCGCATCTCCGTAACGGTGTCGGCAATCTCGACAATTGTCGGGTGCGCGTTGCGCCCCGTCAAGATTACATGCACCATCTCGGGCTTCTTCTTGAGGCTTTCCACTACTTTCGCCGGATCGAGCATGCCGTAGCTGATGGCGTAGTTAATCTCGTCCAGCACAACCAGATCCCAGTCTCCTGACTGAATCGCCCGGTCTGCTTCGCTCCAGGCTTCTTCGACCAGGCGCACATCCTCGGGATCCGGCTTTTCGGCTCCGACCTTCACGAAGCCGCGGCCCATCTGCCTGATGACGAACTTGTCGCCGAAAGCCTGAACCGCATCCAGCTCGCCGTAGTGCCACGAGCCCTTCAGGAACTGCAGCATCAGGACTCGCAGCCCCTGCCCGACGGCGCGTAGCGCGGTGCCCATGGCGGCGGTGGTCTTGCCCTTGCCAGGCCCGGTGTTCACGATGATCAGACCACGCCGAACGTCCGCCATGCTCTCGATGTTGATTCTACTAGATACCTCTCAGATCAGGGGTGGGACGTGATCGCCCTCCTTGCTTGCCTAGGGAGGATCCGAGAAGTTATGTCCATTACTGGACACTTCGCGGCGTTTGTGGACAACCCTCGAACCCAACGAACAGTCCCAACCATCGGTTTTCAATTGTTTGGTTCAGAATCAACTGGAACCCAGCTTGCATTATGCTGACATTAGCCCGCCTGCATGGCATGTGTCGGGGAGCCTGAATGGCGGGGGCGTTCACCGGGATAAAGTTTGGCAGCGCACAATATTTCCACGGAACTCGTGCATCCAAGTTTGCGTAGCTCGCTTCAGCGGATCTCTTTCCCCTCGCAAACCCGCGGAGGTCTCATCGTGCTCAACAAGTGTTTGCCGCTCCTGTTCTGCTTGCTTGTGCCACTGACGGCCTGGGCTGCCCAGAGAGTATCGGTACGCCCGAGGGCCGCCACCATCGATGTGGGGGATCAGGACACCATTCGGGAAATCATCGACATGGAGCACCAGGCTCGCGAGGCCAGCCTCCGCCGGGATGTCGAGTTCTCGCAACGCACTCTCGCCGACGACTACGTCGCCATCACCCCCTTGGGTCAGGTCACTACTAAGCAGGACACGCTGTCTGCACGCAAGAGCGGCCAACTGAAGTACGACACCATCAACGTCACGGACATGGTCGTAAGAATCTACGGCGAGACTGCGGTGGTCACGGCCCGCGCCGACGTCAAGGGACACCAACTCGGCGAGGACTTCAGCGGTCCTTACCGCTACACCCGCGTCTGGGTCCGGCGCAGCGGGCATTGGCTCGCCGTGAGCTACCAGGCAACGGTTACCCAGTAGTTTCCTCTGTGCTCTCTCTGTGATAAAGATGGACCCGGCAGGTACAGAGCATGAACTGGTCCACAGAGAGTTCCCCCATCATTCGGCTGCGGATTCTTGCGGCAATCCTCCTCCTAAGCGTCGTCTTCGCCCATGGGCAGGATCACTCAATCTCGGCCGAGAAGCGCGCCCGGATCGAGGCTGCCGTCTCGAAGTTTATGGTTTCCACCCACGTACCTGGTCTGGCAGTCGCCGTGGTGGAAAAGGGGGAGTTCGAATGGGCCTCAGGCTTCGGACTCGCTGACATCGAAAACAATGTACCCGCGACAGAACACACCCTGTTTCGGTTGGCCTCCATCTCCAAGACCCTTACGGCGGTCGGTGCCATGCAACTCTGGGAACGGCAGAAGCTGAATCTGGACGATCCGGTCCAGACGTACTGTCCGGCGTTCCCGAAGAAATCCAGCCCGATCACGACGCGCGAGGTCCTTGGGCATCTCGGCGGCATTCGCCACTACAAGGCCGAGTCGCAGGACGACCGCGAGATCGGCAACACCCGTCACTTCGACGATCCCATCCAGGGCGGGCTGGACTTCTTCAAAAACGATCCGCTCGTCGCAGAGCCCGGGTCCCACTTCCACTACTCCACCCAGGGATACACCCTAGTCGGTTGCGTGCTGCAAGGAGCGTCCGGGACCGATTACATCGACTACATGCTTCGGAACGTGCTGCGGCCAGCCGGTATGGAGCACACCCAGACCGACAATCGGTTCGTCATCATTCCTCACCGGACGCGCTTCTATCACCTGTCCAAGTCCGGAGCGGTGGAAAACGCTGACTTCCTGGATTCGAGCTACAAAATCCCCGGCGGCGGATGGCTGTCTTCAGCCGAGGACATGGCGAGGTTCGAAGTCGCCATTCTGAATGACAAGCTGATCAAGCCCGCAACGCTCGACCTCATGTGGACGCCGCTGAAACCTTCCGATGGCTCGAAGGATTCGTACGGCCTCGGTTGGGGAATCAGCAACGAATCTGGATTCCGTACGGTCGGCCATAGCGGCGGTCAGCAAGGAACCAGCACCAACTTCATGATCGCCCCCGAGCAGCGCGCCGGGGTGGTGGTACTAACTAATATGGACGACATCGGAGCCAGCGACCTGGCGGCGGAGATTCTGCGGATCCTGCTTGGCACTTCCGCGACCATTCCAAGGAAGTGAGTCGCCCAAAGCATCTTCCGATCTCTTACGTTCGATATGACCTTCGATACGTGTGGAAGCAGGTCTGAAGGCTCAGAATAGAGGCGAGCGGAGGTTGAAATGCCTTCTACGACGCCAAGAACCTACACGTCGCGGCCATCTACGTCATTCTGTTTTGTGCTGGCTTTCGCGCTGCTCGGGAGTTGCGCCGGATGCAAGGATTCAAGCCAACCCTCGTCGCCGGAACGGTCGGACGCCCCAAAGACACCGCAGACAGCTCCGTCCAGAGTCGCCGCAGCCGCACCTGTGTCCAAGCCGGTCCCCGGCGGCGTGCCACTGTGGAAACGCACTCCTGTCAAGACCTTTCGCATAACTCCGCCGGTTGCCTTTTCCTCGAGTGATCTGCCGCCCGAAGGTGTGTCCGAGTTCCTCGTCTCAGGTAAGGCCGGGCAGTTCCTGCTTGTGAAGACGCGAATAGGAGAGTCCATTGTGCAATCGCCCTCAGGTGGAGACCTGCCGATGCCCCCCGGAGGTGGCTACGCGAAAGAGAGGGCTGAAGTCGATTTTATCTACGCCCTGTCCGAGACCGGAACCTATCGCATACTCTTCGAAAGCCCATCCCACAAAGGCAGTCTTGAAGTTAGTTTCCTGGAGAAGACAGATCCTATACTCGACACCGGAATCGCGGCGGAGGATGTTTCTGTCGATTTCGGAGATTTCGCGCCGGGTAGACAACTCTCGATCGTTCCTTATTCGCACTTCCAGGAAGAGGGCGAGGACTATCCCTCCCACCTCGCAGTCGAGGGAAATCACTCCGACTTCCGGATCATGTCAGTAGTCGCCTTCAACAAGCTCTTCCCTGAGGAGAAGAGCATAGCCCACCTCAAGCAAGCTTTGGAGAAGGGTAGCTGCGCCGCAAAACCAGAGGATCTTCCATACCCACGCAGCGATTGGTGGGATGGATACATCATGTCAGTACGCTGCGAGATTCTTCGGGGTGATGGTTGGAGTGGCTTGCGCTGGATTGGCGGCTTTGGCGGCGATGAGGGGTATCCGAGTGAGGGCCTGGGCTACGTGTTTAACGGCATTACCGATGACGGACGATACCTGATCGTCATGCGTTCCGATCTCTCGCATCCTGACCAGAAACGCTTCTACCCGGTGAGGCCCCGTAAGGAGGGGCCCGATGGCTCGTACGAGATCTCAGATCCCGAGGCGGAGACAAAAGGAAGAGCCCTTTTGGAGAAAAGCCTGGTATCCGCGGCCCCGAGTTCGTTTGCGCCGGACCTCGCCAAGTTGGATGCGGTTCTGCACTCCCTCAAGATCCGACACTGATTTACTGATTTCAATGCCCCGAGTGATACGGGTGTCCCTTGAGAATCGTGAACGCGCGGTAGACCTGCTCCAGCAGAACCACTCGCGCCAATTCGTGCGCTAACGTCATCTTTCCTAACGAAACCACCTGAGCCGCCGCGGACCGCATCTCGGCTCCGAAACCATCCGCTCCGCCGATAGCGAATACCAGAGGCAACGCATTGCGATCCTGATAGTCGCCCAGAAACTTCGCGAATTCCTCCGACGTGAGTTGCCTGCCGCGCGAATCCATCAGCACAAGCGTCGACTTTGTCCCGCTCTTTGAGTTCTTGCCGAACTTGGCCAGCAGATCGGACTCATCGCGCAGGGCAATGCCCTCAACCTGCGCGTAGCGGGAGATCCGCTTCAAGTACTCGTCGGTGAGCGAGGAGATCGCAGGTTCTTTTGTCTTCCCGATCCATGCGATCTTGAGCTTCACGGAGGTTCGCTTTCTTCCTGGAAGCGGTTCCGAAGGACGACAGGAAAGCTGCGTCAGATCCCCAAACCATGGCCGAAAATCAGGCTCTCAGGCTTTTACTTTCGACTTCTTCCGGGCAGATGCCTTGGTCTTGGTCGCAGTTCTCCGCGGACGTGGCGCACTTTTGAGGTCGGAGGGCTCCAACCGCTTTGCCGATTTCCAGAGCCGCTCAAGATCGTAGAACTTCCGCGCCTTCTCGGAAAAGACGTGCACCACGAAATCGACGTAGTCGACCAGCACCCATTCGGCCTGGCTGTAGCCCTCGACGTGTGTCGGCCGCAATCCGGTTTTCTTCAGCTGCAGCTCGACTTCATCCGCGATGGCCTGTACCTGCCGCGGGTTGGTCCCGCTGCAGAGCACGAAGTAGTCTGTGAAAGCACCCGAACCCTTCTCCATCTCCAGGATGCTGAGTTCTTCGGCCTTCTTTTCGAGGCATGCCTGAATCGCGGCGGCAACCTGCTTCTTGAGTTCGCTCTTCTTTATCATTCGGTCTTGGAAATTTGTCTCGGCTGGCTGGACTATTTTATCGAACCGTCGTCGCGCGTCCCACCAAGGCTACTGGCCGGACTTCTTCGCTTCAGCGGCGGCACGTTCGCGCAATTTCGTCATGGTCGCGTGCGAAGGATCCTTGCGATTCTTGTTCTTGTTGCGACGCTTCGGCTTGGTTACGTAGTGGTTCTGGGCCATCGAATCTCCTGATGTCTGCGGCGGTTGGGGACGCCAGCCCTGAATTCTCCTGGAAAGGCCTCCGCTGGTCCAGCAAAGGCCTAAACCATCATAACTTGGAAGAGGCGATCGTGAGTGGCGGCTACGCGTACAAACCCATTTTCTTGATGTAATCCGCCACCGCAGGCTCCAGAAAACGCCCAAGAGGCTTTCCGGACGCCGCTGCCTGCCGTATGGCCGTCGCTGAAGCCGGCTGGTGCAGGTCTTCCAGCAGATGAATGATCACTCCCGGCAGCACCAGATCCCCACTGGGCTTCTGCTTCTGAAACGGACGCGTGACCTCAGCCCGAGGACGCAGGCTCTCCGGCAGCGCATTGGCAACGTCTGCCAGGGAATAACCCGGACGCCCGGCGACAATAAACGCACATTCGCGGAAAAGCGCCTCCGCTTCGTGCCACTTCGTAATGTCAGCGAACGCATCGATTCCAATCAGAAGGAATAGCCGGTCGCTGGCCTTCAGCGACGCTTTCAGCCGGCGGACCGTATCGATCGTGAAGTTGGGCTTGTCGTGACGATCCTTGCGGCCCGAAGCTGCGTCAACCGGACCTTCGAGCAGCGACGGTACAAACGCCTTCTCGCTCGCGGTAGCCAGGGCAAGCATGGCGAAGCGATGCGCGAACGGCGCCAGAGGCTGGCTCTGTTTGTGGGGGGGTACATTCGCCGGCACGAAGTGGACCCGGTGCAGCTTGCACCGCTCCATCGCCGCGCGCGCGAGTGCAATGTGACCGCGGTGTACGGGATCGAACGTCCCGCCGAATAGTCCGATGTTCATTGGTCGGAAGGAATTCTACCCCCTGCGTCTGTTCGCGCGAACCATGCCTTGGCCGACCGTACAATCGCAAGCGATATGAACCACAATACCAACCCTATAAACAGCGGGGTTACCCACGGAACACTCCGGTAGAGTGCGAACGGCGCTCCGGGGCTGAACCAGCCGTACCAGACAAGCAAAGCCTCCCAGACCAGAACGACTCCCCAAATGACAGATGGCTTCAGGCGGTGAATCAATGCTGCCGCGAGGACGAGGCCGGCGAGAGATATCTTGCAGGCCAGGATAAGCCAGGGCAATGAACGCGGTACGTCACCGTAGTAGTGGGTTGTAAGCAAGTTGTAAAGAACAAGACCGGCAACAACTCCATAGATGACACGGTACAAGGCGAGCATGGATTTAGGATTCCGGACTAGCGCGATCGAACCCAATGCAGTGGAACGGGCTACATTAACATCGATCTCGCTCAATCTCCAATTCTCGTTGAGCCCCTGGCACGACATGTGGCAGGCAGTGTCCGCATGGACAATGGCCTCGCCGCCTCGTCCCTTTGCCGCACTCCGATGAACTCCTGTAACTATACGATTTCTAATGAATCGCTCTAGGATGGGGTTATATGCGAGTAACCCTCCCCCTACTGCGCATCCCCCCTGCGCGTGCGCCTATCCTGCGATACGGGGTTGCCGTCCTCAGTACCGCCTTGGCGCTGATCCCAACCGTTCTCCTGGCAGATGTCTCAGAAAGCCGGCTTGCGCTGTTTGGCGTGGCCGTCATGGTGAGCGCTTGGTACGGTGGCTGGAAGCCCGGCGTCGTTGCGACCTCGTTCGCCCTCACGGTGAGCGCCTACTTCTCGCTCGTTGGTGAGCATACGCCGGACCAGTTGCGCACGGCGATTCTCCGGCTGTCCCTGTTCTTCTTCCTTGCGATGCTCATCTGCTGGCTCAACGCCGCATTGCGCGAAGCACAGGAAAGCCTTCGCCGGTCTGAAGCGAACTTCCGTTCGCTTGTGACCAATGCGCCGTATGGCATCTGCAGTTGCGATTCGACGGGCAAGATCCTCGATGCCAATCCGGCATTCCTGGAGTTGCTCGGATCCACTTCCGCCACGGAAATCATCGGGCAGCATATCTTCAGCCTCTATGCCGACCATGAGCAGTGGTTCGAACTAGCCGATCACCTGCGCTCCTCGGCACCCTTCCAGGGCCTGACCGCAGAATGGAAACGCCAGAACGGAACCACTGTCGTCCGCGTTTCCGGACGCGCGGTGGCCAACGGTCGCCACGACAGCGTGGTATTCGAGATCTTCGCCGAGGACGTCACCGAGCGCCGCGCGCTGGAGCAACAATTGCGCCAGTCGCAGAAGATGGAAGCCGTCGGCAGACTGGCAGGCGGCATCGCTCACGACTTCAACAACCTGCTGATGGTCATCTCGGGGTACTCGGAGTTCCTGCTCGAGCGGCTCGGCGGCGAGCCCCACCTGCGCGGACCGGCGCAAGAGATCGCCAGCGCTTCCGACCGCGCATCTTCGCTGACGCGCCAATTGTTAGCCTTCAGCCGCAAGCAGATGCTGGCCCCCCGGATCGTCAACCTGAACGACATTGCGACCGAGAACTTCCGGATGCTCACGCGCATGATCGGCGAGGACATCGACCTGGTCATGATTCCGGGACAGAACCTCTGGTCCGTGCGCGCGGATGTGGGTCAGATCGAGCAGGTCATCATGAATCTTGCCGTGAATGCCCGCGACGCGATGCCTTCCGGCGGCAAGCTCACGATTGAAACCACGAACGTTACTCTGGACGAGGCCTACGCGCGTCTCCACTCACCGGTGCGGGCCGGCGACTACGTGATGTTCTCGATCACCGATACCCAGTCGCACATCTTCGAGCCCTTCTTCACGACCAAGGGACCGAAGGGGACTGGTCTTGGACTCTCGACCGTCTATGGCATCGTCAAGCAGAGCGGCGGATACATCTACGTGACCAGCGAGGTTGCGCGCGGATCCACTTTCAAGATTTACTTGCCTCGCATACCGTCAGTGGAAGAGCCCATCGTGCCGGCTGCCGTTACTGCGGCACAATCCCAGGCCGTTGAACCTGGAACCGAAACCGTCCTGTTAGTGGAGGATGAGGCCAACCTCCGCTACCTCGCGCGGCAGTATCTGGAGAAGCAGGGCTATAAGGTCATTGAAGCCGCGGACGGCGCGGTTGCCATGCAGATCGCCGTTGCTCACGAGGGAGTCATCCATTTGCTGTTGACCGACGTCATCATGCCAGGCATGAACGGACGCGAACTGGCGCAGCGCATTTCTGAGATTCGCCCTAACGTGAAAGTGCTGTACATGTCCGGTTACACCGAAAACGTGATCGGACAAGGCGGCATGCTCGACGCAGGCGTTCGATTGCTCCAGAAACCCTTCAACCTTCGCGACCTGAAGAGCAAGGTGCGCGAAGTGCTCGATGCAACTCCAACTTCCCCGGAGGCAGTTATGTCCATGCAATCTGCAGAACCACAGGCCGCGGCGCGTGTCCGGCGTGCGCCGCCAGCACGCGCACAACGATTCCAGCTTCACTTGCCCTTACGATATCGCCGCCTTGGCGAAGCGCAGTGGCACGTGGGTACAACCGAAAACATCAGCCGGTCGGGATTGCTGTTTCAGTCAGATGATGTGCTGCAACCGAACTCACAACTGGAGATCAACCTGGTTCTGCCCGCCGAGATCGCAGGGCTATCCGGCACCGAGGTTGTGTGCCGCGGAGAGGTCGTGCGCACGGTGGAGCGAACGGGCGACACGATGACTCCAGCACTGGCCGCGCGGATTTTGCAATATCACTTTCAGCACGGTCCTCTGCCGAGGGCTTGAAGAGGCGCGGGTTTTGTCGAATGAAGAAGGCGGCCTAAGGGCCGCCTTTGAATTTCTCTCAGAAACCTCTGTCCCGTCTCCAGAACTCGGATCAGGATTTTCACGAGCGTGCGTTGGGATCATTTGTACCGGAGGGACAACGGATAGTAGCCCGCCAGTTCACTGGCGGGTGCCCGGCAACCGGGCTCGCCGCGCCCCGTAGGGGCGCCTGACCCATGGCATGTCCGAAGTTTCGCCACGATGCCCCTGGCAGTCACTTATTGGTTGCTTCCACGCTCCGTTCGCGCAGCGCCTGGACTTCCTCGGCTATGGCGAATTTCAATCCTTCAATACCCTTGCCCGTGACGGCTGAGATCTCGTAGAGCTTCAGCTTCTTCTTGCAGTACTTCTTGAGCGCGGCCAACTTGTCCTTGTTCGCCACGTCGATTTTCGATGCGACCATCAGCATGGGCTTCTCTTCGAGATGAGCGCCGAAGCTGGCGAGTTCGCCCACGATGACCTCCACATCTTTCACGACATCGTCGCGTCCGCTCGCGTCGGAGACATCAACCAAGTGCACCAGCAATCGCGTGCGCTCGATGTGACGAAGGAACTGCGTCCCCAAGCCCGCGCCAGTGTGGGCACCTTCGATCAGTCCGGGGATGTCGGCGACGACAAAGCTGATTTCGTCTTTCGCATCGCCCACCGCAACAACTCCAAGATTCGGTTCTAGTGTGGTGAACGGGTAATCCGCAATCTTCGGTCGAGCGGAAGAAATGCGCGAGATCAGCGTTGACTTGCCAACATTCGGATACCCGACCAAGCCGACATCTGCCAGCAGCTTCAACTCCAGGCGGTAGGTGCGTTCCTCACCGGGCCTGCCCGCTTCGTGCTCGCGGGGCGCTTGATGGACGGACGTCGCAAAGCGGGCGTTGCCTCGTCCGCCGCGACCTCCGCGGGCAATGATGAAGCGCTGGTCGGTCTGCGTGAATTCGAATGCCTTCTCTCCGGTCTCGTCGTCATAGACGATGGTCCCGACGGGGACTTTCAGCAGCACGTCGGTGCCGTCGCGGCCGGTCTTGTTGGCGCCCTCGCCATGGCGTCCGCGTTCTGCTTTGTGTTCGGGATTGAAGCGGAAATGCACGAGCGTGTTATGGCGCTCGCTGGATTCCATCGCCACATCACCGCCCTTGCCGCCGTCGCCGCCGGAAGGGCCTCCGCGCGGCACGAATTTCTCGCGGCGGAAGGCCATGCAGCCGTTGCCGCCGTCGCCGGCTTTGACTTTGATTTTTGCCTCGTCGATGAACATCGTGGAAAGTCGGTGGTCGTTCGTCGTTAGTCGTTCGCTCTGCCGCAGCAATCTCGGCCGCGTGTTCTTAGGTCAGGATTCCGATCGAAGGGTTTTGGCCAACGACCAAGGGCTAACGACTAACGACCAAAAGAAAAGCCCCGTCCCGAAGGCGAGGCAGTTGGAGCCAGCAAGCAGACCCGCTAAGACATCCTTACGTGCCTACTTCGCTTCTACCGGCTCGACCATGACAAACTTGCCCATGGATCCTTTGTCCATGAACTTGATGCGGCCGGTGATCTTGGCAAAGAGAGTGTCGTCTTTGCCGCGGCCGACGTTGAGACCGGGTTTCACACGGGTACCGCGCTGCCGGACGATGATCGTGCCCCCGGGGACTACCTGTCCGCCGAATGCCTTAAAACCAAGCCGCTGCGAATTCGAGTCGCGGCCGTTTCGTGATGTGCCTTGTCCTTTTTTGTGCGCCATAAAAATTCTCAGTGGCCAGTTGCCAGTTCAAACGCATGCCGGTAGAACCAAGGCGCTTACCTCAGGGGCTGTAGCCCAATTCCTATCCGGCGTTGCACGGCACGACTGAAGTCGTGCCCTTCCCAAACCATTCGCGAGACTAGTTCCGGTTTCTGCAGATTACTTCTTGCTCGCGGCCTTCTTGGCTGCCTTTTTCGGGGCAGCTTTCTTCTTTGCCTTCGGTTCCGCTTCGTGCTCTTCGGACTCCGCGGGCTTCGCCTTCTTGGGCTTCGCTTCCTTCTTCGGCAGTTCGGGAGCTTTAAAGCTCTGTCCGCCGAACGCGATCTCGGCAATGCGGACCGACGTGAAAGCCTGCCGGTGTCCGCGGAGCTTTTTGTACTGCTTCTTGCGCTTGTAGTGGAAGACAAGGATCTTGTCGCCGCGGCCTTCGCCGACAACCTGCCCGACCACGCGCGCGTCGGACTGATTGCCGACCTGTCCTTCTTCGCCGGAAACGGCCACAACCGAAAATTCCACCTGGCCGTCAGTGCCGTTGATCTTCTCGACTCGAATCACATCGCCGGGCGCCACCCGGTACTGCTTTCCACCAGCGCGGATCACCGCGTACATACGTCTGCCTCCGTCAAATGTCGTGTGAAATCAGGCGCGTGAAATCAGGACTCTGAAAACCGCCTTGCAGTGCAAATCCCTCAGGGCACACACTCTTGCTGCCCCGGGCGCAGCTGATTTCCTTGCTTGCTGTGTTTCAGCCGAGGCGCTTCAGCAGCCAAGGCAGGCGTCCCCAGAACGGGTCGGCGAGTACAGTCAAACTTGATTATTTTATCGTGGCCTGTGGAAAGCGGTCAAACCTAAACAGCGGGAAGGCGCGGTTTATGCGACCTACGCCGCCGTCAGGCGGGCAATTTGGGCTTCGCTCTCCTGCACCCCAGGCTGCACGTTTAACGACTCGTACAACGTGCGGGCTTCCTGCCACAGATGCATGGCCTGTTCCTTTTCGCCCGCCGCTGCTTGGAGCAGCGCAAAACCTCGAATGGCGTTGGCCAGATCTAGCGTCCGCGTCTTCTGGTGTCGCCGGTAGATCTCAAGCACTTCCTCGTACAATGGCCTCGCCTTTTCTATCGAACCTTCTTCTCGAAGGATATCTGCCAGATGCCGAATTGTGTGTGCGAGCCGCAGCGGATCGGCCGCGTGGCGGCACAGTTCGACTGCCTCTTTGTAGTGTAGAATCGCCGCTAGGTTATTCTTCAGATCTCGCTCGATTTGTCCTAAGCCAGCCAAAGAACTAGCCAGCAACGACCGATCGTCGGCTTCGCGGCATAACGCAACAGCTTCCTGGAAACTCTGCAACGCGTCTATTAAGCGGCCCTCTCTCCGAGCCTGATAGCCCATTGCAATCAGTTCATTCGGTGTATAGCGCATGGTCCGGCTAGCCTACTACTGAACCCTTCATTCGGGAACAGAATTGTCGACCGCGGCTGCGGACTGGTTGAGACGGTTCGTTGTTTGTGCGAGAATTTGCCGGATTTCATGGAGGAGTCACAAATGCTGAAGCGTTTGGTCGCCGTTTCCCTCTGCCTATTCATGCTCACCCTGTCGTTAGCGGCGCAAGCCAAGAAACCTACCGCCAAGAAGACTTCCCCCGCTTCTACGCCTGACAAGGCCTATCTGCAGAAGATTTGGGACGGCTGGGCCACGCTCGATCCGGCAAATACCGCCAAGTTTTACGCGACCGGGCCGAATACCTTCTTCGACATTGCGCCGCTCAAGTACAACAGCTGGGACGAATACCAGAACGGCGTCAAAGGTGTGCTCGCTGGATACAAGAGCGCCAAGTTCACAGTCAACGACGACGCTGCGATCCATCCGCACGGAGACGTGGTATGGGCAACCGCGACCGTGAAGGAAGAAATGACGAACAAATCAGGCAAGGTCGAAATGGGGAATTTTCGTTGGACAGCAATTTTTGAGAACGAGGATGGCAAGTGGCTGATTGTGCATGAGCACGTTTCGGCGCCGCTGCAATAGGGCAGTGGCCAGTAGTCAGTGATCACTGACTACTCTCAATACGACCTCCAGAAGAAGTACACCGTCATTCCTGTACCCACCAGCACTACGAACCAGCGAATCCAGGCCTGAGGAAGCTTCATGGCGTAGTGCGCGCCAAGGTAGCCTCCGGCGATACCGCCGATGATCATCACGACCCCCGGTCGCCAATAGATGGCCTTTGCCACGATGAAAGTCACGACGGCAACTCCGTTGATGACCGATCCCATCACGCTTTTGAGCGCGTTCATGGCGTGAATGTCAGTCATGCCGAGAGCTGTCAGCATGGCCAGCATGACGATGCCCATGCCGCCGCCGAAATATCCGCCGTAGACCGCGACGCAGAGTTGGAAAAGAGTCGCGCCGGCGAGAGCGAGGCTTGTGGTTTCGCGCTCGATCACTGATTTGCGGCCGCTGGCGATCTTCCTCCCGAATGCAAACAAAAGCGTCGCTCCAAGCGTGAGCCACGGCAGAACTCGCATAAACGTTTGAGCAGGCGTTTTAAGCAGCAGGATGGCGCCGATCACTCCGCCAACCAAGCTCGCCGTAAACAACGGGATCATGACCCGGCGAGGAACATTGAGGCGGCTGCGGTAGGCGCCACCGCTGGCAGCAGCACCGGTCCACAGCGCGATGGTGTTGGTCGCATTCGCGGGGATAGGAGGCACCCCCGAGAACAGCAGCGCGGGGAACGCGATGAAGCTGCCACCTCCGGCGACCGAGTTGAGAGCGCCGCCAACGACGCCAGCGAAGAACAGGAAGATGATGATGTGCAGGGGCAAGCAGTAGATGTATCAGAAAGCTCTCGGCATCGACAAATAGACTAACGTTTGCCTGGACAGACCGTCTCATTCGGGGGCAATTTATGATCCGAATGATCGAGGTGCTCTGTCTCTCAATGGTGAGTCTGGGGATCTTGGCCCAGCAAACGCCATCGTCGCCACAAAACCCTTGCGCGGCGCCGGAGCAGAAACAATTCGATTTCTGGATCGGCGAGTGGGATCTCACATGGCCGGGCGAAAAAGCCGGCCAGACTGCCCATGGGACGAACAGCATCAAGCGGACCATGGACGACTGCGTAGTTGAGGAGAACTTCTCGGGCGGGGATGCGATGCACCTGCGAGGAAAGAGCGTCTCCACGTTCGACATCCGCTCGAGACAATGGAAACAGACTTGGGTGGACAACGAAGGTGGCTATCTCGACTTCACGGGCCAGCTCAAAGATGGGCAAATGATCCTCGAGCGCGAGGCGACGCGCAACGGAACGAAAATTCTGCAGCGCATGGTATGGAAGAACGTCCGTGTGAATGAACTGGACTGGAGCTGGGAATCATCGAGCGACGGCGGCAAAACCTGGCAGGTGAATTGGCCGATCCACTACCGGCGGAAGTAGCAGCCAGACGATACATAACCACCCGGAACAGTTCATCGACGGATCTCAATATAGACATTCACCGGGTGGGACACAAAACAGATCTTGAGTGTTCCGGAAACTTCAGATGAATTCATTCGACCGTGCTATCCGAAGCGTGCACAATTCGTCCAATGGGTGAAAAGAAGTTGGAACTCGATGGAACCGCGACGACGGTACAAACGTAATCTGGAGAGCGAGTCAGACGGCCGGCAGGGGTGATCTGGCCGAAGTAACGAAAGATTGATGTGGGGTCTGGGGATTCTCTCAACTCGGTTTGGCGGCCCAGGTGAGAAAACCCCCACGCGAAGGCACAGGCTTGTGACCTGTATGCCCAACCCCAGCGGCAGCATTGTAGGCGATTCGCGGCGAAACACAAGTGTTTTCTCCGCGAGGTTCGCGAACCGGGCCGCCCTAACCAATTCCAATTTTCTGGAAAAGAAAAGGAGCAGCTATGAAGTTCGCGACCGTTTCGAAGAGTCTTGCACTGGGGTTGACGCTGATGCTCGCCGGCAGCGCCTTTGCAGCCAGCAAGGCAAACCTCACGCTGAATAATCCGACCAGCATCAATGGAACGAAGCTCAAAGCCGGCGACTACAAGCTGGAGTGGGACGGCAACGGCCCCAATGTTGAAGTCAGCATCGTGCAGGGAAAGAAAGTAGTCACCAAGGTGCCGGCGAAAGTCGTCGACCTCGATAAGGCAGCGAGCAACGACGCGGCCCTTCTGAAACAGAACGGGGATGGAAGCACAACTCTGTCGGGCGCGCGCTTTCAAGGCAAGAAATTTGCCCTCGAACTCGGCGAAGCGAGCGACGGGATGATGCCAGGATCAAGCAAGTAAATCGCGAATGCCAAACAAAAAGGGGAGCAACCGAGTGCTCCCCTTCTCTTGAACGTAAGAGCTAGTTCGGTGAAGCCAGAACGTCGTCGTAGTAGTTGAGCAGCGCTCTGCGCGGTTTGTTCTTGAGTCCTTTCAACGGCAAACTTTGCTGAATCGTGTCATTTCCCACCATGCGGACGCGTCCCAGGAACAGCATGTTTCCGTCCTGCGTTTCCAGATAGATGGGAACCATCATGCGGAACTTGTCATTCACGTTGGACTGCGTAAGTTTGAAGGCAAACGTAACGTCTCCGTCCGTTCCCGTACCGAAAGACGACTCCAGTTTGTAGGACGGCAGTTGGGTGCCATAGACATACTCATTGAAGAACCAGTCCAGCTTGTGATTTCCTTCCAGGTCCATTTCCGGGGGCATATGCTTTTCCACGACCGCCTTGAAATCCTCAGTGGTGGCGGCTTTTCCCGAGTAGGTCTGCACGAAATCATGCATCGTTTCCTTGAATAGCTGGTCACCCTTCTGGCGATCGCGCATCATCATACGGATCATATGAAGCACATAGGCTCCCTTGGGATAGATGAGGCGGCGTGTCACATTCGCACCGGTGCGGGTGGTCTCGGCACGATAGCCCAGGGTCAACGGGCCGACATCAATGGCGCGAAAGCCTTGGGCGTTGCGCTCCAACAACAGTTCGCGTTCGTCGTTCCAGAAGGTGATGAACTTCTTCGGATCCTTCTCGATCATGCTTATGTAGAGCGACGCCGACATGTCGGCGAAGCCTTCGCTCATCCACTGATCACGCGTGGAACTGAATCCGACCGTATGTCCCCACCATTGATGTGCCACCTCATGCGGCGTCACGGCCTTCCAGTATCCGCGATCGCCCCAGTCGACTCCTAACTCATGCCGGACGGTGGTGTCGAAGTAGTAGCAGATCGGAATCCAGACAAGTTCGGGCCACGATTGGCCGAAATTGCAGGCGGTCTGCTGGGTGAGTTGCATGTGCTTGAACAGCGAGGGGCCGAAATAGTCGGTATACAACTGGACGGCAAGTTCCCCCTCTGCCAGCGCCTTCTTATTCAGGCCAGTCGTACTCATTGTGCCGACCGCCAGTCCCGGACTGTGCCGCTCCAGCGTTGGCAGGTTGTCACCAGACGTTGCATGCTTGAAGGCCTCGACCCAGTCCGGCTGCCCCACGTTCGCGTACGATTCGATGGCATACTCCGGGGTAGTCAGCTTGGACGACTCGATCTTGAATTGGCCGAAGCTGAATCCGGCTACGGTCTGGGGGGCTTCGCTCTTCCAGGTGGTAATGTTGTGGCCGTCCTCGGTCGTTTCGCTGAGCCGAACTCCAGTGGCTGCGATCTGCATGCCTTTGGGAATCCGGAACGTCATCTCATAGCTGGCGTACTCTCCGAAACTGCTGCCACGGCTGTTAGGAAACCAATCGATGCGGGCGATCGGGAAATAACTTCCTCCCCCGGTGTTCGCCACGGCTTCCTTGCCTTCGTACTCTGTGGTAACGGAGTAGTGCTCTCCCGCACTCAGGGCCTTGGGCAGAATGACAGAAAACTGGGCATCGTCGTTCTTGTCTTCCTGAATGAACGATAGGGCTGTGCCGTCCTCCGCCTTCACGCTCCGCACGCGCAGGGTGTGAAACAAGTCGAAGGGCACTACGCGGACACCATCCAGGTGCGCGGTGAATTCCGTTGTGGCCTTGCCGATCAGGTTCGCACTCTTCTCAAACGTGGTGTCGAGCTTCTGGTGCTCGATGTGAATGGGGTGGCCGATTGTGCCCGGTTTGCGGTCGCCCGACATGGGAAAGGAGGCCCATCTGCCGCGGTCGTTTTCGTCGTAGGTTTCAAAGGTGACCTGATCACGCGCAAAGTGCGGATCGATCGAGTAAAGCTCTTGCCCGTTGTACCGTTTGCCGTGAATGAAGGCCATGAAGAGCCCTCCCGGCGCGGGGCTGAGAACGTCTTCGAGAATCCGCGAGTCGAGATTCTCCTTCAGTTTGTGACGCATCGTATGCTGACTGTCTTTTAACGGACCAGCATCACAGCCAGCCCCGCCGGATGTCCCCGCTTTCTTGAGCTCTTCGTAGGTGGAGTCGGTAAACCGCAAGACCATCTGAGCGAAGTTCTCGCTGAACTCGTCTCCTTTCGCGAGTACCTTCAACATCGGCGAATCAGACTCAGGAGGCGTGAGGACAAAGTTTCCATCTCCAGTAAAGACCGCGCCCGTTACCTTTCCATTTACCGGAGATACGAAGCAAATACTGCCGGAGCGCAGGTGAAACGTTCCGGCGTCGCGCTTCAATTCGACATTGCTCACGGAAACAGCTTCGCCGCTGAGGCCCAGATTGCGCAGGGCCTGGTAGGTGGGATCGGAGTTCGGTCCAGGTGCGGGAGCTTGCGCGTATGCAGCGCACAGCATGAAGCCGAATGAAAGTAGGGCAAGAACTGCAGGCACTCCGCGAAGGAACACCGCTACAGCAGAGCGCAGAACGCGCGCGATGGAGTATTGCACTGGGCCTCCCTGGGGGAAGAGGAACGGCCATTATCGCTGCGCGCGAGAAAAATGCAAGGGCCGGGATCACATCCCGTCTTCGCCCTGCCACATCGCTGAAGCGCCACCATGGCTTGCCCGTGACCTTCCTTGATTCGTATCAGGGCAACGTTGAAGTCAGCATCGTGCAGGGAAAGAAAGTAGTCACCAAGGTGCCAGCGAAAGTCGTCGACCTGGACAAGGCAGCGAGCAACGACGCGGCCCTTCTGAAACAGAACGGGGATGGAAGCACAACTCTGTCGGGCGCGCGCTTTCAAGGCAAGAAATTCGCTCTCGAACTCGGCGAAGCGAGCGACGGAATGACGCCCGGATCAAGCAAGTAAATCGTTGGGTGTAAAGAGAGCAAAGGGAGCCCGGTGGGGGCTCCCTTTTCCATTTCGGGCGCTAGTTGGGCGAAGCGAGGACGTCGTCATAGTAGTTGAGTAGAGCTCGGCGCGGCTTGGTCTTCACCCCTTTGATGGAAAAGTGCTGGCCAGTGCTGGTGTTCCCCGACATACGGGCGCGTCCGAGTAACGCGATGCCGCCATTGTCCAATTCCAGATAGATGGGCACTAGCATGCGAAAATGATCGTCCACACCAGATTGCGTCAGTTTGAAAGTCATGACCACGTCACCGTCGGGGCCGACGTCGAAGGATGAATCCATCTTGTAAGACGGCAACTGCGTGCCGTAGACGTATTCATTGAAGAACCAGTCCATCTTGTGGTTGCCGTCCAGATCCATATCGGGTGTCATGTGTTTTTCGATCATGGCCTTGAAGTCCTCAGTGGTAGCGGCCTTGCCCGAATATGTCTTCACGAAATCATGCATGGTTTCCTTAAATAGCTGATCGCCTTTTTGCCGGTCATACATCATCATGCGAAGCATATGAAGGACGTAGCCGCCTTTGGGATAGATGAGCTTTCGCGTGATGTCGAATCCAGTGCGGGAATTGCTGGTGCGATAGCCCATCGTCAGCGGACCGGCGTCGATGGCGCGGAAACCCTCGGCATTCTTCTCGAGAAGCAAATCTCGTTCCTCGTTCCAGAAGGAGAGAAATTTCTTGGGGTTCTTCTCGATGACCCTCAGGTAAAGAGACGCGGACATATCAGAGAAGCCCTCGCTCATCCATTGATCGCGTCCGGAACTGAAGCCGACGGTGTGTCCCCACCATTGATGGGCAACTTCGTGGGGTGTCACGACCTTCCAATAGCCGCGGTCTCCCCAGTCCAGGCCCAACTGGTGGCGAACGGTTGTGTCAAAGTAGTAACAGATGGGGATCCAGACGAGTTCGGGCCAGGACTGCCCGAAGTTGCAGGCCGTCTGCTGGGTCAATTGCATGTGGGTGAACGAGGAGGGTCCGAAGTAATCGGTGTAGACCTGAACGGCGAGCTGGCCCTCAGCGAGAGCTTTCTTGTTCAATCCAGTGGTGCTCATGCTACCGAGAGCAATGTTGGGCTCATGCGCTTCCAGGATGGGCTCTGCGCTGGCAGCGGAGGCCTCCTGCTTGATGGCGGTAACCCAATCTGGTGATTCCTGGTTCGCGTAGGACTGGATCAGGAATTGCGGATTATCGAGCTTGGCTTCTTCGACCTTGAACCTGCCGTAGCTGAAACCCGCGACGGTTTGTGGAGCCTCGCTCTTCCATGTAGTTACGTTCTGCCCGCCTTCATTGGCATCGCCGAGCCGCACACCGGTGGCGGCTATCTGCATCCCTTTGGGAATGCGAAAGGTCATGTCATAGCTGGCATACTCGCCGAAATTGCTATCGGGTCCGTTGGGGTACCAATTCGAGCGGGCGACAGGGAAGTAGTTGCCGCCACCTTCGTTCCTGACGGCCTCTTTGCCTTCGTACTCGGTAGTGATTGTGTAGTGTTCCCCGGCCACCAGGGATTTGGGAAGGATTACGGAGAATTGAGCATCGTCATTCTTGTCTTCCTGAATGAAAAAGAGCGGCTGGCCGTCTGACGATTTCACGCTGCGGACCCGGAGAGTGTGGAAAAGGTCAAAGGGAACGACACGGACGCCGTCGAGTTGTGCTGTGAAGTCGGTCTTGGCACGCCCGACCAGGTTGGCATTCTTTTCCAAGGTCGTGTCGAGTTGGTGGTGATCGATGCGAACGGGATGGCCAAGTGTACCGGCCTTGGGTGTGCCCGACATGGGGAAGGATGCCCATTCACCGAACTTGTTCTCGTCGTAGGTTACGAAGCTGACATGATCGCGTCCTTCATGCGGATCGATCGAGTAGAGTTCCTGCCCGTTGTAGCGTTTGCCATGGATGAAGGCAACGAAGAGGCCTCCAGGCGCTGGGCTGAGAACGTCTTCGAGGATGCGCGAATCGAGATTTTCTTTGAGCTTGTGGCGCATCGTGTGCTGGGTATCTTTCAGGGGCCCAGCCTCGCAGGCGGAACCGCCGGATGCACCCAGTTTCTTCAGTTCGTCATATGTAGAGTCAGTAAAACGCAGAACCATTTGGCTGAAGTTCTCGCTGAACTCGTCCTCTTTGGTCAGCAGCTTCAACATCGGCCGCTCGGACTCAGGAGGCATCAGAATAAAGTTCCCATCTCCAGTAAAGACCGCGCCCGTTACCTTTCCATTTACCGGAGATACGAAGCAAATACTGCCGGAGCGCAGGTGAAACGTTCCGGCGTCGCGCTTCAATTCG